>Ga0307513_10007722_pt1 | contig 13886 bp, 14 predicted proteins | sample 15_EM_MG_FD_202174 | JGI IMG/M metagenome (GOLD analysis project Ga0307513, IMG submission 202174) | Populus trichocarpa ectomycorrhiza microbial communities from riparian zone in the Pacific Northwest, United States - 15_EM | ecosystem: Host-associated > Plants > Roots > Unclassified | place... | reverse complement strand
CGGCAGAGCCCGGAGGGCTAGAAGGGTTCGATGATCCGCCTGTTCATTCCGCACGATCTGGCCGCCGGCGCGGACTTGGCCCTTGACCCGGGTCAGAGCCGCTACCTCGCCGCGGTGATGCGCCAGACGGTGGGGGACGAGGTCGCGCTGTTCAACGGCCGTGACGGCGAGTGGCGCTCGGCCATCACCGTCATCGGCAAGCGCGCGGTGGGCGTGAAGGCCGTGAGCCTTGAGCGTCCGCAAGAGGCGGGGCCGGACCTGGACCTCATCGTCGCCCTGGTGAAGCGCGGCCGGCTGGAGACCATCGTCGAGAAGGCCGCCGAACTGGGCGCGCGGCGCGTGCGGCTGGCCACCACCGAGCGGACCAACGCCGAGCGGGCCCGGGTCGAGCGCCTGACCCTGATCGCCACCGAGGCCGCCGAACAGACCGGCCGGCTGGACGTCCCCGCGATCGCCGAGCCCGTGAAGCTGGAGAAGCTGATCGCGGATTGGCCTGAAGGCCGCCGCCTCTTGTTTTGCGATGAAGCCGGAGACGCCAAACCGATCCTGAACGCCCTGGCCGGCGAGCCCGGCAGCCCCTGGGGCGTGCTGATCGGTCCGGAAGGCGGGTTCTCGCCGAAGGAACGGGCGATGTTGCGCGCGCTGCCCTATGCCGTCGCCGCCAGCCTCGGCCCGCGGATCCTGCGGGCTGACACCGCCGCGATCAGCGCGCTGACGCTGTGGCAGGCCGCGCTCGGCGATTGGCGCTCTTGAGCTTGGCGAATTTGCGCCCACCTACACTCTCAACGTAAAGAGCCCGGCTGTGCAGTGTTCCGGGGCCGGCCCCGGGGGAGTGATCAATGGCTGAGGCCGATTGCAAGGATCGTCCCCTGACGTTCGAGGACCTGGTCGCCTGGTTTGACAAGGGCTCCAAGCCGGCCAGCGAATGGCGCGTGGGCGCCGAGCACGAGAAGTTCGTCTTCCGCCTGGGAGCCCATGAGCCGGTCCCCTATGAGCCCAATGGCATCAAGGCGCTGCTGGACGGCCTGACCCGCTTCGGCTGGACGCCGGTGACCGAGGCCGGGAACGTCATCGCCCTGGAGCGTGGCAAGGCGAACGTCAGCCTGGAGCCCGGCGGCCAGTTCGAGCTCTCCGGCGCGCCGCTGGAGACCATCCACGACATCTGCGAGGAGACCGGCCAGCACCTGGCCGAGGTGAAGGTCGTGGCCGACGAGCTGGGCCTGGGGTTCCTGGGCCTGGGCTTCACGCCGATCTGGCGGCGCGACGAGATCCCGGTGATGCCCAAGGGCCGCTACAAGATCATGCGGGAATATATGCCGAAGGTCGGCTCCCTGGGCCTCGACATGATGTTCCGCACCTGCACGGTGCAGGCGAACCTCGACTTCGGCTCGGAAGCCGACATGGTCATGAAGTTCCGCACCAGCCTGGCCCTGCAGCCGATCGCCACCGCGCTCTTCGCCAATTCGCCGTTCGTCGAGGGCAGGCCGTCGGGCTTCTTCTCGGCCCGCGCCAACGTCTGGACCGACGTCGACGCCGACCGTACGGGCATGCTCGATTTCGTGTTCAGGGACGGCTTCGGCTTCGAGACCTATGCCGAGTACGCGCTCAATGTGCCGATGTATTTCGTCAAGCGCGGCGACCGCTACATCGACGTCGCCGGGCGATCGTTCCGCGACTTCATGGCCGGCAAGCTTGACGAGTTGCCGGGCGAGCGGCCCTCGATCAAGGACTGGGCCGACCACACCACCACCATCTTCCCCGAGGTGCGGCTGAAGCAGTACCTGGAGATGCGCGGCGCCGACGCCGGGCCCTGGAGCCGGCTCTGCGCGCTCCCGGCGCTGTGGATGGGGATCTTTTACGACAGCGCCGCCCTGGCCGCGGCCTGGGACCTCTGCAAGCACTGGAAGATCGAGGATCACGAGCGCCTGCGCGCCGATGTGGCCCGCATGGGGCTGAAGGCCGAGATCGCCGGACGCTCGGTGCAGGACGTGGCCAAGGACATGGTCGCCATCGCCCGCGAGGGCCTGAAGCGCCGCAACCGCCTGTCGGGCGGCATGGTCGACGAGACCAACTACCTGACCGAGCTGGAAGAGATCGCCGCCAGCGGCGTCACCGCCGCCGAACGCCTGCTGGAGCTCTACAACGGCTCCTGGCAGGGCGATGCGAGCAAGGTCTTCGACACCTTCGCGTACTAGCGGCCCTCGCCGTCCTCGATGGCCGGCTGGTCGACATTGGGCGCCCAGTGCTCGCGCTGTGCGGCGCCGTCGCCGGCGTCGGTGTGCTGGACGATCTCGTCGACGCCGCCGCTGCGCTCGATGTCGGCGTGGTGGTGCGGGTTCACCGCAGCGTCGTCGACCGCATAGACCTCCACCTTGTCGGTGTAGAAGGCCAGGCGTCCGTCGATCAGCGCCATGGCGGGGTAGGGCTGCTCATAGGTCCAGACCGCGTTCTCGGCGATATGGCCGTTCATCAGCACGGTATAGTAGGCCGCGTCGCCCTTGTAGGGGCAGTGGGTCGTGCGATCCGTACGCGACATATATTCCATCGCCACATCCGTCCGCGGGAAATAGACCACCGGCGGATAGCTGGCTTCCTGCAGGATGATCGCGTCGTCGCTGTCGGCGATCACGGCGCCGGCGTACCTGGCCCGCCAGCGCTGCGGCGCGGGCGTCAGGGTGATCGGATGGTCCGGGCCGGGCGTCTTCATGGGGCGATCCTCCTCGAGCCTGCTCAACGCGCGGGCCGCCCACGCGGCTCCGCGGCCTCATATGGGGGCGCCGGGTTGCTTGTGCTTGCCGGAGACGCGTGATTTTCTGCCGGCAAATGCGCGGCTTGGGGGAAAATCTCCTGTGGCCAGGAAGCGCCCCCGGGATTTGGAACTGACCTTCAGATGAACCCAATCGTCCTTATCGGCATCGTCGTGACGCTCGCGACGGGCATCCCGGTGATGCTGCAGCTTCGGAAGAACCATCCGAAGGGCCTGGTCATCCTGTTCTTCGCCGAGATGTGGGAGCGGTTCTCCTACTATGGGATGCGCGGCATCCTGATCTTCTACCTGACCCAGCACCTGCTGTTCGACGACAAGACCGCGGGCGCGCAGTACGGCTCCTACACCTCGCTCGTATACCTGCTGCCTCTGCTGGGCGGGATCATCGCCGACCGCTGGCTGGGCACCCGCAAGGCCGTGGCCTTCGGCGCCCTGCTGCTGGTCGCCGGCCACATGACCATGGCCATCGAGGGCACGCCCGCGCAGCAGACCCTCACCTACGCCGGCCAGAGCTATGCGGTCGCCGCAGAGGGCCGGATGGAGAGTCGTCAGGTGCACCTGGTGGTGGGCGGCCAGCCCTACGCCTTCGGGCCCGCCGCGGACGGCGGCATGGCGATCAAGGGCCTGCCGGCCGGCGCGCCGCTGCCGTCAGACCTGCCCAAGGGCTCCTACCAGATGACCTCCAAGGTCGACCCGTTCGGCAAGGCGGCCTTCTACATCGCCGTCAGCCTGATCATCATGGGCGTGGGCTTCCTGAAGCCGAACATCTCCACCATCGTCGGCCAGCTCTATCCGCAGGGCGATCCCCGACGAGATAGCGGCTTCACCCTCTACTATTACGGCGTGAACCTGGGGGCCTTCTGGGCCTCGGTGCTGTGCGGCCTGCTGGGCCAGACGGTGGGCTGGTGGGCGGGCTTCGGCCTGGCCGGCGTCGGCATGGCCGCGGGCTTCATCGTCTTCGTCCTGGGCAAGAAGCATCTGGAGGGCCACGGCGAGCCGCCGGTCCCAGCGGTGCTGAAGGAAAAGGTGCTGGGCCCTATCAACCGGGAGTGGGGCATCTACGCCCTTGGCGTGCTGGGGATCGTGCCCGTCTATTTCATGGTCCAGCACAACGACATCGTGGGGTGGGCCCTGGGCGTGTCGGTGGTGGCCTCCATCGCCTTCATCATCTGGTTCCTGGCGATGAAGTGCTCGAAGATCGAGCGCGAGCGGATGCAACTGGCCCTGGTGCTGATCTTCGGGTCGGTGATCTTCTTCACCCTCTTCGAACAGGCCGGCACGTCGCTGAACCTGTTCGCCGCGCGCAACGTCCAGCTGGGCGGGATCTCGGCCGCCCAGACCCAGGCGTTCAACGCGGGCTTCATCCTGATCTTCGCGCCCGTGTTGGCCGCGCTCTGGGCCTGGCTGGCCTCGCGAGGCCGCGATCCGAACCCGACGCTGAAGTTCGGCTTCGGCCTGCTGCAGGTCGGCCTGGGCTTCCTGGTGGTGGTCTGGGCGCAGGCCCTGGCCGACGACCAGTACCGCATGCCGCTCTTCATGCTGGGCCTGCTCTATCTCTTGCACACCACGGGCGAGCTCTTCCTGTCGCCGGTGGGCCTGTCGGAGATCACCAAGCTTTCGGTGAAGTCGATCGTCTCGTTCATGATGGCGGTCTGGTTCCTGGCCTCCTCCATCGCCCAGTTCGTCGGCGGCAAGATCGCCGGCCTGATGGGGACCGAGACGGTGGGCGGCCAGGTGCTGGACTCGCATGCCTCGCTGGAGACCTCGCTGGACGGCTTCAACAAGCTGGGCTGGGCCGGCGTCGGCGTCGGCGTGGCGTTCATCGTCGCCAGCGTCTTCATCAAGGGCTGGTCGAACGGCGCCAACGACGCTTCGGGCCACGCCCAGCCCGAGCCGATCGCCCCCACCCTCGACGGCGAGCGCCAGGCGGTGAACCCGGCGGCGATCCGCAGCGATAGCTAGCTGCGGTTCCTCCCCGCTTTGGGGGCTTCTCTTCCGGGAAGCCTTCCCCGGAAGAGATGGCCGCCGGCGCTGCGCGGTCCGGATAGACGAGGTCTGTAGTTTCAAAAAACTACAAGCGTAGTCTATCGCGGCGAATCTAGAGGCTGGTGCCGCCGACGGTCAGGCCGGTGATCTTCAGCGAGGGTTGGCCGACGCCGACCGGCACGCTCTGGCCCCCCTTGCCGCAGACGCCGACCCCGGTGTCGAAGTCGAAATCGTCGCCGATCATGGTGACGCGGGTCAGCGCCGAGGGGCCGTCGCCGATCAGGGTCGCGCCCTTCACCGGCGAGGTGATCTTGCCGTCCTCGATCAGGTAGGCCTCGGTGCACTGGAAGACGAACTTGCCGTTGGTGATGTCCACCTGGCCGCCGCCGAAGCTGGCGCAGTAGAGCCCGCGCTGGGTGGCCTTGATCATCTCCTCGCGCGGGGTGTCGCCGCCCATCATCGCGGTGTTGGTCATCCGGGGCATGGGCATGTGGGCATAGGACTGGCGCCGGCCGTTGCCGGTGGCCTTGAGGCCCATGAGCCGCGCGCTCATCCGGTCGTGCATGTAGCCCACCAGGATCCCGTCCTCGATCAGGATGGTGCGTTCGGTGGGGGTGCCCTCGTCGTCGATGGTCAGCGAGCCGCGGCGGCCGTGGATCGTGCCGTCGTCGAACACGGTGACGCCGGGCGCGGCCACCCGCTCGCCGATGCGGCCCGAGAAAGCCGAGGTGCCCTTGCGGTTGAAGTCGCCCTCCAGCCCGTGGCCGACGGCCTCATGCAGCAGCACGCCGTTCCAGCCGGGGCCCAGCACCACGTCCATCTCGCCGGCCGGGCAGGGGACCGCCTCAAGGTTCACCAGCGCCTGGCGCAGGGCCTCGTCCACCTGTTCCTGCCAGGTCTTCGGCGTGATCCAGGCCTCGAAGCCGGCGCGGCCGCCGGCCCCGGAATAGCCGGCCTCGCGGCGGCCATCGCGCTCGACGGTGACCTGGACGTTGATGCGGGCGAGCGGGCGGATGTCGCGGATGAGACGCCCATCGGCGCGCAGGATCTCGATGGTGCGCCGCTCGCCGGCGAGCGAGCACATCACCTGGACGACGCGGGGATCGCGGGCGCGGGCCCAGGCGTCGATCTCCTGCAGCAGCGCCACCTTGTCGGAGAAGCCGGGGGAGGCCAGCGGATTGTCCTCGCCATAGAGCTTGGCGTTGGTGGCGCGCGGCGCCTCGGCGGCCACGCCGGAATAGCCGCGTTTGGCGAGCGACGCCGATTCGGCGGCGCGGCCGATGGCCGCCTCGGAGATCTCGCTGGCGTGGGCGTAGCCCGCCGTCTCGCCGGCGACGACCCGCAGGCCAAAGCCCTCGGTGGCGTCATAGGCCGCCGACTTCAACCGGCCGTCGTCGAACAGGAACGATTCGCTCTCGGAGCGCTCGACGAAGAGCTCGCCGTCGTCGGCGCCCTTCAGCGCCTCGCCGAGCAGCTGGCCGGCGCGTTGCGGATCGACGCCGGCGGAGTCGAGGATCGAGGGGGCCGGGGAATGGGCGTTCATGCCAAATAGATAGGCGGCGCGAGGGTGCGCGTCACCCCTGCCTCCCGCCATCGCTGCCGCGATGGGGGAGGTAGGCGCCGATTCTCCCTCAAACCCGGGTCTGCGCGACCGCGCCAAACACAAGCCAGCCTTGTGGGCTCCCTAGCGCCTTGGCAAGCCCAAGCGATGCGCGTATGCACCCGCGCTGAAGGGCCGCGCGACGCGCCGACCGTGTCCGTGCGCCTTTCGATAAGTCGGCGGGGGCGATCGTCAGTTTCGCGAGACGCGGCCGGCCAACCAGACCGAGGGGACATGCAGTCGAGGTTTCAGGGTATGCGGACGCTGGCGACCGGGATCGCCGCGGGTGCAGTGACAGCGTTCTGGGCCGCTTCGGCGCTCGCCGCGGACACCGTCGGCCAGCCGACAAACGGCGCCATCGACCTGCAGCCCGGCGTCACGCCGCTCAGGGACGACGCCATCTTCTTCCACAACATCATCCTGATGCCGATCATCTCGTTCATCACGGTGTTCGTGCTCGGGCTGCTGCTGTGGTGCGTGTTCCGCTACAACAGGAAGTCGAACCCGATCCCGGCGCGCTGGAGCCACAACACGGTCGTCGAGGTCATCTGGACGCTCGGGCCGGTGCTGATCCTGGTGTTCATCTCGATCTTTTCGTTCCGGCTGCTGTTCAACTACAACGACATGCCGAAGCCCTACATGACCATCAAGGCCACGGGCTATCAGTGGTACTGGGGCTACGAATACCCCGACCAGAAGATCCCGGAATTCGTCTCCAACATCCTCCCGGAGGATCAGGCCAAGGCCAAGGGCGCGCCCTACAAGCTGGCCGCGACCACGCCGCTGGTGGTGCCGGTCAACCAGGTGGTCGAGGTGCTGGTCACCGGCGCCGACGTGATCCACGCCTTCGCGGTCCCGGCCTTCGGGATCATCACCGACGCGGTCCCGGGCAAGGTCAACCACACCTGGTTCAAGGTCGACCGGATCGGCACCTACTACGGCAGCTGCCGTGAGCTCTGCGGCGTCGACCACGCCTTCATGCCGATCGAGGTGAAGGTCGTCAGCCAGGCCGACTTCGACGCCTGGGTCGCCTCCAAGGCGCCCAAGGCCGCACCGGCTCCGACGCCGACCGCCGTCGCCGCGACCGGCTCGGCCACGCCTGCCGCGGCGACGGCTCCGGCCGCCGCTGCGCCCGCCCCCGCGACCACCACCCCGCCCGCGCCCCCGGCGCCGGCCGCGCACTGATCCAGGACAAGCGTACGATGGCTCAAGCCGCCGCCCACGATCACCACGACAGCCATGACCACAAGCCTGGCTTCATCACCCGCTGGTTCTTCTCGACCAACCACAAGGACATCGGCACGCTCTACATCCTGTTCGCCATCATGGCGGGCCTGGTGGGCGGGGCGCTGTCGGGCCTGATCCGCTGGGAGCTCTACGAGCCCGGGATCCAGGTGTTCAAGCAGGGCAGCCTGCTGGCGCAGATGGGGCTCATCGAGCCGTCCAAGCATGGCTACAACGCCGTCGTCACCGCCCACGCCCTGATCATGATCTTCTTCATGGTCATGCCGGCGATGATCGGCGGGTTCGGCAACTGGTTCGTGCCGATCATGATCGGCGCGCCGGACATGGCGTTCCCGCGGATGAACAACATCTCGTTCTGGCTGCTGGTGGCGGCCTGGGTGATGCTGCTCACCTCGATGACCGTCGACGGGGGGCCTGGCAAGGGCTTCGGCGGCGGCTGGACCATGTATCCGCCGCTATCGACATCGGGTCATACCGGGCCGGCGATGGACTGCGCGATCCTGGCGATCCACCTCGCGGGCGCCTCCTCGATCCTGGGCGCCATCAACTTCATCACCACCATCTTCAACATGCGCGCGCCGGGCATGACGCTGCACCGCATGCCGCTGTTCGTCTGGTCGATCCTGGTGACGGTGTTCCTGCTGCTGCTCTCGCTGCCCGTCCTGGCCGGCGCGATCACCATGCTGCTCACCGACCGCAACTTCCACACCCACTTCTTCGATGCGGCGGGCGGCGGCGACCCGGTGATGTTCCAGCACCTGTTCTGGTTCTTCGGCCACCCCGAGGTCTATATCCTGATCCTGCCCGGCTTCGGCATGATCTCGCACATCGTCTCGACCTTCAGCCGCAAGCCCGTCTTCGGCTACCTGGCCATGGCCTACGCCATGGTGGCGATCGGCTTCATCGGCTTCGTCGTGTGGGCGCACCACATGTACACGGTCGGCATGCCCATCAACCTGCGGGCCTATTTCGTGGCGGCCACCATGGTCATCGCGGTCCCGACGGGCGTGAAGGTGTTCTCCTGGATCGCCACGATGTGGGGCGGCTCCATCGACTTCAAGACGCCGATGCTGTGGGCGATGGGCTTCATCTTCCTGTTCACGCTCGGCGGCGTCACGGGCGTCGTGCTGGCCAACGCCGGCGTCGACTACAGCCTGCACGACACCTACTACGTGGTGGCCCACTTCCACTACGTGTTGAGCCTCGGCGCCGTGTTCGCGATCTTCGCGGGCTTCTACTACTGGTTCGAGAAGATGTGGGGCGTGAAGTACCGCGAATGGCTGGGCGTGATCCACTTCTGGATCACCTTCGTCGGCGTGAACCTGATCTTCTTCCCGCAGCACTTCCTGGGCCTGCAGGGGATGCCGCGCCGCTACATCGACTACCCGGAGGCCTTCGCCTACTGGAACAAGGTCTCCACCATCGGCTACATGATCACCGCCGTCGGCGTGGGCGTGTTCCTGCTGGTGCTCATCGACGCCATGGTGTTCCGCCGCAAGGCCGAGGCCAATCCGTGGGGCGAGGGTGCGACGACGCTGGAGTGGACCCTGCCCTCGCCGCCGCCGTTCCACCAGTTCAACGAGCTGCCGATCATCAAGCCCGACGTCCACTAAGCGCCGGGTTCGACCCAAACTTCCCAGAGGGGCGCGGATCTTCAGGTCCGCGCCCTTCGACCGTTTCAAGAGTATAGTCCGATGGCCATGTCAGAGGCCCTGACCACCACCCGAGCCCCCGCCCGCTGGCAGGACTACCTGCAGCTCCTGAAGCCGCGCGTGATGTCGCTGGTGGTGTTCACCGGCCTGACCGGCCTCGTCTGCGCGGGCCACGCCGTCAACCCGGTGCTGGGCGCGGTCGCCATCCTCTGCATCGCCGTCGGGGCCGGCGCGTCCGGTGCGCTCAACATGTGGTACGACGCCGACATCGACGCCAAGATGCGCCGCACGCGGGGCCGCCCCGTTCCCGCCGGCCGGGTGCAGGGCGCGGATTCGCTGGCGCTGGGCGTAGTGCTGTCGATGTTCTCGGTCATGCTGATGGGCATGGCGCTGAACTGGCTGGCGGCGGGCCTGCTGGCCTTCACCATCCTCTTCTACGCCGTGGTCTACACCATGTGGCTGAAGCGCTGGACGGCGCAGAACATCGTCATCGGCGGCCTGGCCGGCGCCCTGCCGCCGGTGATCGGCTGGGCCGCGGCCACGGGGTCGGCGCCGCTCAACGCCTGGCTGCTCTGCGCGATCATCTTCATGTGGACGCCGCCGCACTTCTGGGCGCTCAGCCTCTACACCTCCGAGGACTATGAGAAGGCCGGCGTGCCGATGATGCCGGTGGTGGCCGGGGCGAAGTCCACCCGCAAGCAGATCCTGATCTACAGCCTGCTCTTCACGCCGATCTGCCTCCTGCCCGCCGTCACCGGCCTGGGCGGGACGCTCTACCTGGGCGTGGCGGCGCTGGGGGGCCTGGTGTTCCTGATCCTCGCCGTGCGCCTGTCGCGCAGCCATGCCGGCGAGGCGGGGGGCCAGCGCAACGACGACGGCCTCTATGACGTGCGCGCCGGGGCCCGCGACGCGCGAAACCTCTTCGCCTTCTCGATCCTCTACCTCACCCTGCTCTTCGCCACCCTGCTGGGCGAACATCTGATGGGCCTTCCCGCCCTGGAGTTGCTGCGATGAGCGATCCCGGCCGCGAATCCGAAGTCGAGACCAAGGCCCGCCGCGGCCGCAACATCGCGCTGGCGCTGGGGCTCGTGCTGTTCGTCATCCTGATCTTCGTGGTCACCATCATCCGGCTCGGGGGCAATGTCGCAAACCGGCCCCTCTAGGCGTCCGATGACGCCTGCCCAGAAGCGCAACCGCCGCGTCGGCGGGATCTGCCTGGCCGTGTTCGCCGGCATGGTGGGCGCGGCCTATGCCTCGGTGCCGCTCTACAAGGCCTTCTGCCAGGCCACCGGCTATGACGGCACGGTGCGCAAAGCCGAGGCCGCCCCCACCGAGGTGCTGGGCAAGACCCTGAACATCCGCTTCGACGCCAACGTCCGCGACCTGCCGTGGGATTTCACCGCGCTGCAGACCACCCAGACGGTGAAGATCGGCGAGACCAAGGTGGCGCTCTTCCGGGTGACCAACCGCTCCGACAAGCCGATCACCGGCCGTGCGGTCTTCAACGTCACCCCCGAACAGGCTGGGGCCTATTTCGAGAAGCTCTCCTGTTTCTGCTTCACGGACCAGACCATCCAGGCCGGCCAGACCGTGGAAATGCCGGTGCTCTACTTCGTCGACCCGAAGTACGCCGAGGACTCCGACACCAAGGGCAAGGGCGAGGTGACCCTCTCCTACACCTTCTATCCGGCCGTCGACGCCAAGCCGCCCAAGCGGGCGGAAGCCGCTCCGTCGCCCGCCTCCAAGCCCAAGGCCGGATAAGCGGGCGCTTCGCCGCTGACCGGGGCGGCATAGTCCAAACGCGTCATGCGCCCCACCCGGCCGTGTCCCTAGATCGCGGGACAGCTTGGGGGACTTCACATGCGCACGTTCATCGTCACCGCCGCCATCAGCGCGGCCCTTGTCGCCGCCGCCGGCTCCAGCGCCGCCCAGCCGCTGCAGGTGAGCTATCCGACCGACAGTTCGCTGAACTGCGAGCAGCTGAGCGCGGAAGTCGCCCGCATGGACCAGATCATGGGCGCCAGCGCCCAGGGCGTGGCGAGCGCCGAAGGCTCGGCGCGGGCCGCGAACCTCGGGGCCACGGTGGCCATCGAAGGCCTCGCCCGTTCCGGCGCGCTCGCCCGCATGCCGGGCCTTGGCATGTTCGCCAACGCCGCCAACGGCATGGCCCGTCAGAGCGCGGCCACCAAGCAGAAGCAGCACGAGGATGAAATCCGCACCGCCGAGACCCGGCGGGCGGTGATGAGCGGCCTCTATCAGGGCAAGAGCTGCGGCGCGCCGCAGCCCGGCGCGGCTTCGGCGCCGGCCCCTGTCGCCAGCACGAGCTGATCGCGGACGCTGAGCGTCCTTACGGCCGCCCTTTCCCCTTGGCGGACCCGCCGCCGCAAGGCTATAGCGTCACGCGAACCGGTCTGGTGCGGGGCTTTGAGTCCCGCCGTGGGGCCGTGCGGGATTTGTGAGGGACTGGGACCACCGATGGCCGAAGGCGTGAAGCACGACTACCACCTGGTCAATCCGAGCCCGTGGCCGCTGGTCGGTTCCGTCGCGGCGACGGTGATGGCGCTGGGCGGCGTAACCTGGATGAAGGGCCTGTTCGGGATGCCGGCCCACACCTCGTGGCTGTTCTTCGCGGGCCTGGCCGGCGTGCTCTTCACGATGATCGCCTGGTGGCGGGACGTCGTGAACGAGGCCAACGCGGGCGACCACACCCCGGTCGTCTCCATCGGCCTGCGCTACGGCATGATCCTGTTCATCGCCTCGGAGGTGATGTTCTTCGTCGCCTGGTTCTGGATTTTCTTCGAGATGGCGCTGTTCCACACCCACCGCGCGGGCATGGGCGAGTCCATCGAGGAAGTCCGCCAGGCCTGGGCCACCTGGCCGCCGCACGGCGTCGAGACGGTGCCGGCCTTCCAGCTGCCGCTGGTCAATACCCTCACCCTGCTGCTCTCGGGCACCACGGTCACCTGGGCGCACCACGCGCTGCAGGTCGGCGACCGCAAGGGCGCGAAGATCGGCCTGCTGCTCACCATTCTGCTCGGGATCATGTTCACCTCGATCCAGGCGTTCGAGTACCACCACATCTTCGAGCACAAGTACTTCTTCTCCGAGGAGGCGGCGAACTCGGGCCTCTATGGCTCGTCCTTCATCATGGCGACCGGCTTCCACGGCTTCCACGTGCTGATCGGGACTATCTTCCTGGCGGTCTGCCTGATCCGGCTGATGGGCGGCGGGTTCACGCCGCAGAAGCACTTCGGCTTCGAGGCGGCCGCCTGGTACTGGCACTTCGTCGACGTGGTCTGGCTGTTCCTGTTCGCCTTCGTCTACGTGATCTTCGGAGCCCACGGCGGGGGCTGAGCGCGTCAGCAAAAGTGGGAACCGGTTTTGCGTTTAAGCGCGCTCAGAACTTTTAGTTGGCGCGCCTTCCGGGCGGCGAACCGGGTCTCACTTCGCCTGAAGGCGCGCTGATGGCGAAGCCCAATCCTCTGCTGTCTGGGGCGGCCGGGCGCTGCCCCAACTGCGGAGAGGGCCATCTCTTCGAGGGCTTCCTGAAGGTGTCGCCGCGCTGCGAAGCCTGTGGCTACGACCTGGCCAAGGCCGACAGCGGCGACGGGCCGGCGGTGTTCGTGATCCTGATCGGCGGCTTCCTGGTGGCGTTTGGGGCGCTCTTCACCGAGTTCACCTTCCATCCGCCGATCTGGCTGACCCTGATCATCTGGCTGCCCATGACCCTGGTGGTCTGCCTGGCGCTGCTCCGGCCCTTCAAGGGCGCGATGCTGGCCGCCCAGTTCATGAACAAGGCCTCCGAAGCCCGCCATGACGACTGAAGGTTGGGAACCCCAGATCGAGCCCAGCGACCGGCCCGCGCGCCCCGTCGCCCGCTTCTCCGTCGGCCTGACCGTCGCCACCGCCATCGCCATGGCCATCCTGGTCGGGCTCGGTGTCTGGCAGTTGCAGCGGCTGAAGTGGAAGGAAGGCCTGCTGGCCCACATCGCGGCGCTCCAGTCGGCGAAGGCCCAACCGATCGAGCCGGTGCTGGATGCGCTGGCCAACGGCCACGACGTCGACTTCACCCGGGTCAAGGTCACCTGCCGCGGCCTCGCCCGGGCCCCGTCCCTGGAGCTCTATTCGATCCGGGACGGCCAGGCCGGCGCGCGGCTGATCTCGTCCTGCCCGGTGCTGACGGGCTTCTACCGCTCCGTCCTGGTGGACCGCGGCTTCGTCGCCGACACGGTGACCTACCGCCCGCTGCCGGACGCGACGCTACAGGACCCCGTCGAGGTGGTCGGCATCCTGCGGGTGTCGGAGCGCGGCAACTTCATGACGCCCAAGAACCGGCCGGGCCGCTGGTTCCTCCACGACGCCCCGGCCATGGGCAAAGCGCTGGACGCACCGGTTCCCGCGCCGGTGTTCCTGATGGCCGAGACCGCCACCAATCCGGACTGGAAGGGCCTGGTCGTGGCCCCCCTGCCGATCGACATTCCCAACAACCACTTCGACTACGCCCTGACCTGGTTCGGCCTTGCCGCGTCCCTGGCCTGCGTCTATGTCGCCGACCTCTTTCGCAGACGGAAACCTTGATGCGGTATGTTTCCACGCGCGGGCGCTCGCCCGCGGTAGGCTTCGTGGACGCGGTGCT
>Ga0307513_10007721_pt1 | contig 13889 bp, 5 predicted proteins | sample 15_EM_MG_FD_202174 | JGI IMG/M metagenome (GOLD analysis project Ga0307513, IMG submission 202174) | Populus trichocarpa ectomycorrhiza microbial communities from riparian zone in the Pacific Northwest, United States - 15_EM | ecosystem: Host-associated > Plants > Roots > Unclassified | place... | reverse complement strand
TTTTGGGCAAATTGTTAAAATGGAAAGAACGTTAATGGTTTTGAAATAAATTTATTAAGGTGTGTTTTTATGGTTTCTTATTTTAAGTTTTTTTTTAAAAAAAAAAAGACATTGATTGATGAAGAAAAGGTGTTATTATTAATAAGAGTAGAATTATAAATTTTTAAAGGGATATGATTGTAAAATACTTTTCCTAACAAAAACAAAATTAAAATGTTTTTGTTTATAAAATATACTATAAAATATATCTCATGCTTGTTGTTTTTATGTTTCAAAAATATTTTTAAAAAATTAAAATATTTATTTTTTTGTTTTAAATTAATATTTTTTATGTTTTTAGAATATTTTAATGTGTTGATATCAAAAATATTTAAAAAATAAAAAAAATATTATTTTGAAATATTTCTGAATAAAAAACAAATTAAAAAATAATTATAACCATATTTTCAAACACTTCTATTTATGTTTTTTAATTAACACTTAGATTTTAAAACTTAAAAGTTGGCATGCACTCCTAACATCTTAGCTAGAAAAGAGATAATAAACTTCAAAACTCACATCAAAAGCAAAGAGATCATGAGAAGGAGGGATCCCCACATTTTTCAATCTATCTTTATTTTTATTTGTTCAATTGCATCTCCTAATCTTAAATATAATAGACAATTTCTATGATTGTTTGAAGGCATTATAATTATAGTAAATTTAAGTTATAAATTATTAAATATTTTTATTCATTTATTATATCATAATAAATTATTTTATTATTTAATAACTTAACTAATTATATTATTCACTACATTATTGCACAATTATAACTCAAAAAGTGCAATAAAAAAATAAATATTATTTATTTTGTAAGAAGTAAGTGATTATGATTGAATTAATCCACGGTAAAAATTTGTATTGTTTTTTTAATATAAATTAGCTAATTGCTTTATAATTATGATAGTTATGAATAATTAGGTATAGTCTTGACAAAAAAAAAAGAGTTTTTTATTACTTTAAAGAAGGAAAAAATATTATTTAAATAGTAAAAAAAATCATACTTGAGTAACTAATCTCATTGCATTGCAAACACTATCTTATCTTTTCTTTTTTCTTTTTTTGAGTAACTAATCTCATTCCACGGTAAAAGTTTTTTTTTATAACTTTCCTTTACTAGACAATCAACCAAGTCATTAGCCGCTGCAAGGATGCGAGAGAAGGTGATGACTACAAAGAATTAGAAGAATATAATTGAAGTGTGATGAGGTTCGAAGAAATTCTCTCTGGTTAAGGCTTTTCCAAAGCATCGCAGTGTTTTTAACGATTTAAAAAAATATAGTTTTAAATTAATTTTTTTAGTGTTTTTTTTATATATTTTGATGAGTTTATGTCAAAAAAAATTAAAAATATGTTATTTTAATATATTTCTAAAAAACATTACTTTAAAAAATAATCTCTACCCCTCCTTCAAACAAGCTTTAAAACTAATAATTATATTGAAACATTAAAAATCAAATGTTGGACTTAAAAATTATTAAAAATCATAAGCATCTACAAAATAAGTCTTTTAGAAGACACAGACGATCTGATCTTACAATGATGATCATGACCTTTTTAATTTCAAGCACCTCCACCTTGTTTTGACTCATTGATTCTTTTAGGAATTAGAAAAGAGAAGTTATTTAATGAGAGGGGTGAAATTGAAAACAATAATAAAGAAGTAAAGAGTTAGTAAAGAGAAAGAGAAGTAGTGGGGTTAATGTATTAATAAAAGGAATGGTGGGGTTAATGTGAAAATAGAAGTAAATATGAGGGGGTAAGATGCAAATATGGAAAAAATATAATTATAAATAAGAAGAAATCTCTAGAAATTTCAAGCACCTCCACCTTGTTTTGACTCATTGATTCTTTTAGGAATTAGAAAAGAGCACAAGAACTTAGCCTAATGGTCTTTGAATGCGCCACTAATTCTTGAAATTCCTAGCTTTTTATAGATGATTCATATATATTACACTTCCTGGAGTAGCTAGTTGGCTTCTAGGTGGGTTAGGCCAGAGCTTTCTTCCATCCTAGTTTTGCAAAAGATCATTCTTGGTGTATATAAAATGATCATTCTCGATTAGCTATCTTGTGAAGAATCAAAGGAAAAAGATCATCGCATTCAGGGCAACATCACTTTTAGTACATTGTTGTTCTTTGGTAGCCACATCATCCAAAACATGTTTTATTCCCTTCGCACAAGCTAGTAGGAGGCATCTACATAGCCACTATTTTAGCTATAGAAATTCATAAAAGGTGTAAATCTTGCAATTATTTGGATAATGGTATCCAATTTGTCAAGCAACACAAATGCTTCTACTTTAGAGGTGAAGCAAATCCTTCTCACATATAAGAGTGCATAGGAGAGATACCAGGAAGTAAAACCAAGTCAATAATTATAATGCAAGATTTTATAGTGAAGTTTCTTTTACTTTTATGGATCCAAATTAACTTGTTCATCATATCACAACAAGACCCATATATGGGTAGTATTACAACAAATACTAAAAGAGCTCAATATATGATTGTTCACTCTTTCACTGTTCACCTGGACACAGATTGTTGTAGATTAAAGTTGTGTAATGACGGAATTGTCCTTGTCAAAGAAACATACTAAACATGCAGTTAGGGGTAGGATTGTCTCTTTCATGAGATACATTTGACATTGAAAGAATGATTAAGGATAACATGGTTTGTTCAGGTTTTTTGGGATACAGTATAGATACTAATTTGACCTTCAAAACACAAAATTTTAACATTTGGGTTGAGGGCTTCTTTTGTCTTTTCACAAAAAAAATTAACAGTGAAGATACAACCATGCTCATGAAGGGAGAAATATGCATGTGTTAAGGAGCTTCTCTGTTTTTTTCTTTTATTGAAATAGTTCATATACGAAATTACCCTTGGGTTTCAACAAAAACAAGGCTGCATGTATAGGTGTTTTTATCGCACGTCACACGCGCGACGTCGGTCGGCGATTTTTGCTTGTTTGCTTAATTCGTTGAGAGTCGCCACCTAGTATTTCATTGAGGGTTATTAGGAAACCCGGATGTACTAGTCTTGTCAGAGATTCACGGATAAGGAACTAGTTGTGGTTAGGGAAGGTATTAGCACCCCTAACGCACCCTACATGAGGTAAGCTGCTTCGTGGCTTTGATGTCATAAAGAAGTTTTAAAAATTTTATTCTTTCATCGAATATTAGAAATACGACTTACGTGTAAGTTCATAATCCTTAACCGTGAGCAAATCAAAATATTAAATTCTTCTTTATTCTTTGTAATTTTATCATAAAAAAACATCCATAAAAAAATACAAACAACACATTCATTTTCACTATATTTTCCTTTTTTTCTTTTTTTTTTACATCCACGCTACAAATTATAAAAATTCAAAACTAAACAAAAATTACATTAAACAATTTAAAAATTACAAAATAGCCCCTAAAACTCTAGGAATTGCAGGGAAGGCCTTCTGGAACTACAGAAATAGTGGCAGCGCGTCTCCACCAGGCGCCACCACTAGATAACCGGGGAAATAGGGGAGTCTGGCTTGCTTTCTTCTTCTCTTCCCTTCCCTGCTGGCGGTGAGGATCCCCGTCACCTGGAAATCCAAGAAAATGCACAAATGGCAGTTGGTTTTTTTTTTTTTTTAGATATGCTTCTCTCCCTTCTCCTTCTTCGGATCTACTTCACTACGGGTCAGTTTGTATGGGTTTCGTCTTTTTCTCTTTTTCAGGTGGGCGGTGGTTTAACTAAGGAACTGCTGGAGGTGGGATTTCTGTCGCGTCTTTGCTGCTGCTACTGGTTGGCAAGATCTTGAGAGAGGGAACGTTGGAGGCGGCTGTTCATGGTGAGACTGAGAGAAGACTGGGAAGAAGACAGCGGGGGCTGCCACTGTGTTCGACCTAAGGAAGAAAGGAGCCGCTATGGGGCTGGTCTCCTGTGCCAGTGAGCGGTGGCTCTGGTGGAGAAGAAGATGGGGCGGCTGTGGTTTGGAGATGAGAGGCCGTGAGCGGGGAAGATGAAGGGGGACGGTTGAGAGAGGGAAGAAAGTTTGTGCTCTCTGGATTTATTTTTTTTGCCCAAAAAAGAGGGGGGCAGCTGATTCTGATTTTGTTTTCTTGGGTGAGGGGCAGTGAGCGGCGACTTCCTTTAGAGAGAGAAAAGGGTTATGGTTTTTAGAGTTTTTTGTGGTTTAGGGTTTTTTTTGGATTCCCCCTTAATTGTGCAAAATTGCCCCCTCCTTTTGTGTGTATTGAAGGCTATTATTTATAGGCAAAATATTGTTTGATCCCCAAACTTGGTCCCTCAACTTCTTTCTTTTTTTGTAAATTAGATTTTTTTATATTTTTTTGGATTTTTTTATCAACATTGACTCGAATGAGGAAAATCATTGATTTTAAAAATAACACGTGAAAAGTTGAACGCGTTCCAAAGATCTTTGAAAATTTAAATTCTTTTGAAACAATGCTGAAAATGCTAAAAACGATGCAAATATATTAAAAAGGTATTGCGGCGAATATTCCACTTCAATCTAAATGTATCTATCTGACAAATATGGGAAGACAAGAAATTCTTGTCTTTTATTGATGGAAAATGGAATGAGAGTCGCCACCTAGTATTCTGGTCACTAGGAACCCTAACTAGTCTCAGAGATCGGGTACAGGAACTGATTGCTTAATGGGAAGGTTATAAGCACCCCAAATACGTCTTACCTAAGGTAAGCTGCATTGTTTGATTGTCTGATAAAAAGCTAATGTGTTATTATATTTCTAATTATTGATCTGTCTATGGTTTAAGAAAAGTCCTCAATAAGGAGGTCCTTATCTTATCGGGTAAAAACCTAGCTGTTCTAACATCTATATAAAAAAACTACATCTTAATATCAGGAATACGTATAAATTCATAATCCCTTATACTAAAAGACGACAAAAATATTTTTTTAGAATTTTTGAAATATTGGTCTTGTTCTCATGGCTCTAACAAACTTGTTATTAAAGCCAAAGTGCATTCTAAAACCCTTTTTGGATTTTTTTTGTGTTTTATGTATAAAAAACAATATGAATTTTTTTTGTATGAAAATACGATGTGATGATTTTTCTTATCTTTAAGAGACTTGGTCGTATGCATGAAAAAACAAGATTTTTTTTGTTTTATAAAAAAAAATTACAATGTTTTGACGAAAATTAGATATTTTAATACCCGATTTATATCTTTACAGTATAAAAATACAAACCAGTATTGAGCAATTTTGATAAAAAAAATATGTAGGAAAATCAAAAACAAATTAAGGATTTTTCAGAATTTATATATATATATATATATAATATAATATAAAATATTATAATATATAATACATAATATTATAATTATGTGGGCTGGGCCAGAACCAGCCTGACCCAGAAAAGAAAAAAAATGGGGGGGGGATTAATTTCCCCTTCCCATCCTCCTGCATGCAGAACGAATATATCGTTTTGCATGCAGGAGAAACCTATGCTGAAAATGAAGTAAAAGTGGAGGGGAAAGAAGAGTTACTTGGCGCGGAGGAGGCGGTGCTGCGGTGGAGGCCGGTGGCGGTGTCGTGGCTCACGCACGACAGCTCCAAGCAGCAGTGCTGCTGTTTCAAGCGATGGAGAGAGAGGTTACTGCTCTTCCCCTCTCCTCTAGTGTGTCGTTTTTCTTTCTTTTCTTTCATTGTCAAGTGTTTCCCTTTTTGTACTCCCTGCTCTCCTGTTTATTTCTTCTCAAACCCTCCCATGTTTCAAACTCGTCTTCTCTCCTCTCTCTCTCTCTCTCTCTCTCTCTCTCTCTCTCTCTCGGCGGCTTTCCTTTTCTTTTCCTCTCATTTCCTTTTCGTCCCTTTCCTTTTTTTCGTCCTCCTCCTTTCTGGTGTTGAGAGCAGTATTTATAGGGCAAAGGGGAGCGAGGGCGTCCCTATCGCCGCCTTATCGTTGTGCATGGGGAGTGGCGCCTTCTTGCCCTGCCACGACGCCGAGCTAGGCGGCCAATAGGCGTGGTTTACACGGACGGCTTCGTTGGCTTCTCATTATGAGGGGGCGTGCGTTTTGACATAGCACGCGGGGAGGGAGAGAGGCAGGAAGAATTAAAGAGGAAAAAAACAAAAGTTTCATTCTTCCCCTACTGCACGTCCAGGGAAAAAAGGAGGAACAGTGTCACCTAGGCGCAGAACCCAAAATCGATTTGGGTCCTACTCTTGGATCTAGCATTAGGAGCAAATTAATGGGTCCAGGTTCACGACCCAATTCTTTTAGGTCCTGGCCTTGGACCCATTAGTATTGGGTCCTGCTCTTGGATCTAGCGTTAGGAGCAAATTAATGGGTTCAGGTTCACGACCCAATTCTTTTGGGTCTTGGCCCTGGACCTATTAGTATTGGGTCCTGCTCTTGGATCTGGTGGAGGATCCATTTAAAGTGTCCAGCGTGAGGACCTAAGAGAATTGGGTCCTCATGCAGAACCCATTAGCTTGGGTCCGGCGGAAGACCCAATTATTTGGTCTAGCGTCAAGACCCAAGAGAATTAAGTCTTGAGATAGGACCCATTAGCCTTGGGTCCTGACGTAGGACCCAAGGTTCTTAAATATTGTTATTTTTGTTATAAATATTGTTATTTTTATTATAATTAAAAGTATTAATATCAAAAATGAATTTGTATTTCTTTTATAAATACTATTATTTTTATTATAATTACTAATATTAATAAAATAATTCATAAATTTGAAAAACAATTATTATCAATATTGAAAAACAACCTTGGATTTGATTTGAAGGATAAAATTAAAAGTTATTATTGTTATTATTATCATTAATAAATTAAAAAAATAATATTATTACTATTAAAGAAAAACCATAATTTTTTTTTAAAATTAAAAAATATAAGAATTTGGACAGACAAGTTAAATATTATTATTTATATTAGAAATATTATTTTTGGATCTAGCATTGCAACCAGACTCGTGCTCTTGTGTCCGACATTGCAGTCAGACGCAACGCTTCTAGTTTTTTATTTTTTTGATATTTTTTATAAAAATAAAAAGTTGGCCTGCGACGTAGCGCGAGCCATCTAACAAGTCTATAGATATACAAAAATAAAACTCATGTTAAACATGATTTTGACATAATTATAATAAAATAATTCAAACTTTCATATTATATAGCAGTAAAGTACTAGAATGCATAGCAAAGTATTAGAATGCATAGCAGCAGCAGCAGCAACAACAACAACAATAACAACTATGATTAAATTAAAATAAATAAGGGTTCTTACTTGTTGAATGCACTTTAAAGTAATGAAACTTTTGTTTTCATCAATGATAAATCATTTGAATTTATTACTTCTCATTTGTGCAACTAAGATGTTTGTAATATGCTTCCTAAGATTTTAACAATAACATCTTAGTTTAGATACAATTTTAAACAAGGTCTTTAAACTAAAAATTATGCAACTCAAATATTTCTCAACAAAATGAATTTAAGCTCTAGATTTTAGAAAAAAAAAAAACAAAGTAGAAAAAAAAGAATAAAACACTAAAATATGAGGTGAGAAGAAGAGTGTATAAAAAATCTGAAAAACCTTATTTTAAATTCTTCTTTCACCTTTATTTTTAATAGTGAATTTAAGAAGTTAAAATATTAAAGAATTAATTTTCACCATTCAATCTTTGATTAGCTATTATAAATCAATAATTAAATATGAACATGGTGGACATAAATTTTAATTTTTTTAGCTAAAAAATGTTCAGATTCAAATTTGTATAAAATGCTTATGGAAAAGACTATTAACATTCTTGGCTAGACTTGAAAAAATAATGGGTTAGAAGAAATAATTCTTCATGGACTAAACCAAGTTTAAGTTTTATGGAAAAAAAATAATCTTTTGTGACCCAAATTATTATTTTACAATAAATCCTAACCTAGACCTAGTTTGAAGCCCAAGCCTGGCCGGCCTATGGGTCTAACATGTAATCAAGAATTGGCAGCATTAAAAGATATATGATTTGGTTTTCAAGCAACGGATGAGTAACATGCAAAAAACTTATTTAAACTGTCTTGAATTTCATATAAAAATTAAATTGTAAAATGTAAAGGGACCTCAATCCAATATAGGTATTGTTTGAGCAACTCAAAACAAAAGGTGGCACGATGAACAAAAAGAGTATGAAAGCCAAAGTTTTGAGTGAAAAGTGAAGTCCCAACAACTTTTAATAAATAAAGAGTAACAAATGCTTGTCAACTCCTTGTTATTGCAAAAACCTGAATAACTTAGTTAAGTGTTTGCAAAAACATTTTATGTATCCATGTATTTGTTTGAATTTAATGTATAAAATGAATATGATACATATTTCAAACACTCATCTTACAAGGTAAATTTTTCCTTAAGAACACCTAAAGCCTTTAAACATTTTTGGACAAGCAATGGCCAAATAGTTTGCTCCACCAGATTCTTCACACACACACATATAGAAAAAACTCCTACATGTAAATCAAAAAACTTATGCATACATTTAATTAAACAGTCAAGCAAAAAACAAGTGAAAAATGAAGATCAAGATATCTAATATTATATCATGGGTAATTTACCAGGTCATATTTAATAAATTTCCTTGCTAAAATAAATTTGTAATAGAAAAACACATAAAATTTGTAATAGAAATCTACACTCACATAAAATTTATTGAACAATAATTAAAAAAAAACAATGCAAGGCTGCACATATGAAAAAATCTTATAAAAAAATCAATATTAAAAAAAATTAATGTATATAAAACTAAGAAAAAACCAAAGATGAATCATACCTACCTAAACATAAACCAAAACTTTATTTGAAAAAAATATACACGTATAATGCATTATTTTTAAAAAAACTTAAAAAAAAAAAAACCAGGTAAGGCACTTGCGAGCCTGGTAAACTAGGCATTTGGGTCTAGCAAACATGTTTGACACACTTTAACATGGGTTTAGCAAACATGCCAGACCCACATTACTTTACTAGACTCACGGTACTTTGGACTTCACTGACTGCCAGGTCCACACATTTTGGACTTAGCTGGTGCCAAGTACAAACGCCTTGGATCTAGCAAACAAGCTCAACTCACGTTTACTTGGGCCTGTCAATCATGTCTAACCCATGTTTACTTGAGTTTGGCAAGCATGTCAGTCCCACATTGCTTTGGACTTGGCTAACCACCATGTGCATGCATTTTAGACTTGGTTGACGCCACATCCAAGCGCCTTGGGTCTAGCAGAGATGCTATAGCCATTTCTTATTTTGTCCTTATTCCTTTTATGAAAGTTTTGTTTTTTTATTCAATTTTGTCATTCAAATTTTACCCTTCAAATCAAATTTATGATTTTTTTTTAGTAGTAATAATATTGTTTTTCAAATTTATTATTATTAATATAATAATAACAATAACAAGTAAATATGCCCGATCCACATTTACTTGAGTCTGGCAAATATATTAGACCCATTTTACTTTGGACTTGGCTGACCACCACGTCCACACACTCTGGACTTGGTGTCTTGGGTCTGGCAAACGGGCATGACCCATATTTATTTAAGTCTAGCAACATGCCACACCCATGTTACTTAGGTTTGGCAAACATGTTAAACCCACCTTATTTTGGACTTTGCTAACTGTTAGGTCCACGTATTTTGGACATGGTCAGCGCCAAGTCTAGGTGTCTTGAGTCTGACAAACATACTTCACCCACGTTTACTTGTGTCTGGTAAACATGTCAGACCCATTTTACTTTGGATCTGGCTGGCCGTCAGGTCCAAACGTCTTGGGTCTGATAAACATGTCTGACCCACATTTACTTGGGTCTTGTAATCATGTATGACCAATGTTTTTTGGGTCTGACAATCATATTTGACCCGTGTTTTTTTACAATGGGCAACACAATTTTCTAGAAGGAGAGAGGAAAGGAGGGAAGTACCCCCGACCGAAGCTCCTTTATGAGTTGCCTCCATACATGTGCCTCGCCACTATGCCTGAGGTGGCAAGGTGCAGTGAACGCCACCCTGTAAAGCAGCACTTGTTTCTGTTTTGGAGCTGTATGCGCCACTCGAATGGTGCGAACGATGTCCACTCGCTGGCGCGTGCTCAACTCGCATCAACTATTTCTGAATATAAATAATAATTTATATACATACATGTTGTAACCCATTTTTGGGTCCCGCACAAAAAATAAAAATAATAAAATAATAATAATAAAAATAAAATAATAAACAAATATATAAATATATAGCAGGAAGAAATTAGAAAAATAATAGGAAGCTGGAGCTTTCAGACAATGGTTAGAAAAATTGATTAAGGAGGTTCCAAAATACAAATATTGAAATTTTGACAATATATCCTTGAATGATAAGAGCCCTGTTGGAAAAGAAAATTCAATTTGAGGAGAAAATTCCAAAATTAGATGTTTATAGACTCAATTGGATTTTATTGAAGGTTTAATTGAATTTATAGAGGGTTTGATGGCAAGAAAAATTGATTTTAAGTCAATTTAGGCTTTAATTGGAAGAAATTAAAATTAAAGGGTCAAATTATAATTTTAAAGAGTTGATTTGGTCAAATCAAGGGCTTAATTGCATGAATATTGAACTTTGGTGGCCAATTAGAGACTTCATGGCATAAATACAAAACCAAGGACCTAACTGGAAAAGGCGCGTAAATATAGAGACTGAAATTGATTGAATCAGGGACCAAATTGAAGAAATTTAAAATTTATTAATCAATTGAGGGTCAAAATGCACAAATTCAAAACCAAGGACTAAAGTGAAAAAGGTGGCCAACTATAGGGGCGGCGATTGAAGTTGGTAGGGATGCAATTGAATTGATTCTTAAAATCTAAATTACATTTAAGGACATAAATGAACAAATGATAAATTAAGGACTGATTTGAAAGTTGACGTGTTGGCGCTATATTTAAATGAAACGGCGCGTTTTGTCCAAAACAACATCATTTCATGTTTTTTTTTTTAAAGAATAGAATGGTGTCGTTTCGGGACCCAAAGCGATTTTGGGTCTTGAATTTTTATAAAACAAAAACAAACATGCTTAATAAGAAGAAAATTCAACCTAACCTGAAATGAAAAAAATACTTATCATCACCTAATTTTTGTACAATATTAAAAAAAGTGCCCTCAATTTATTTTCTCTTGACTGTATAAAAAATAAATTTAAATCAAAGAAAAAAAATAAAAATCCCAGATCCAATATCCTTTGGAATGGCTGCACAGCCAGACCCAAGGATATTGGGCTTCGTTGCCAACCAGACCTAAGAAGGTTCCAATAACATTGGGTCCTACTGCCCAATAGTGTGATGCTGAAGACCCACTCGCCTGGGTTTGCACTCAGTGCGGCTCTGCTACCCCTTAGCGCGCGATGTTGCAGACTTGCTTGCTTGGGTCTGTACTGCGCACGGGTCTACAGCTTTAGGCGCGCGGTCCTGCAGACCCACTCGCCTGGGTTTGTAACTAGGCACACGGGTCTGGCCCTAGCGCCCAAGGCATGGCAACCCAGCGCCCGATGTCAGCAGCCTAGGTCCTGCAGCCTCACCATGCCCCACCAAAACTTGCACTGACCGTTTTCTCCCTAACCATCCTTTCAATGCCATTTCATCCCAATAAAAAGATAACCTCATCCTCTCTCTGCAATCCTTGCAACTCTCTGCTGCAAGGGTTGCTCTGTCATTACACTATTTCAATCCACAAGACTTTGTATCTTGGTAAACAGTAGCAAGGGCACTAATCCCTTTGAGTATGTTGTATAATTTATGTTTTGAATATATGTTTTTTATATATATAATTTCATCCTTCAATATTTGATTTATTAGAGATTGAATTTCATGATTTTTTGTGATATGCTATGTGATTAATTTAGTTTCATAACCCAAGTCATAGATTTGGCGGGTCAACTAGATTGACTCGAGTTTTTTTTAATTGATATATTTTTTTTTCAGTTTCATCCTTTAACATCTTCAACATTGGGTTTAATTAGGAATTAGACCTTGACATTTATTTCATTTTGTTTTCTATGAGGTTATCCCGATCTTATGACCTAGGTCACAAGTTTTGAGAGTTAACCCGGGTAAACTTAAGTTATTTTATTGTGTTTTTTAATTTAATTTCATCATTTAACAATGAGTTTATTGTGCATAATTTATTCAATATGCTTTCTATGGGGCTATATCAATCTTTTGACCTCGATCGCGAGCTTGCCAAGTTAACCTAGAATGACTCGAGTTGTTTTCTTGGTTTATTTTATATGAGTTTATCCTACTATCATGACTCAGATCATGAGTTTGGTGGGTTAACCCGAGTGGACTCGAGTTGTTGTTTGTATCCTTTTTTAGATTTATTTTTTTTTAAATTTATTCCTCCAACATTGAGTTGATTGGGAATTATGCTTCATAATTTATTTCAATTTACTTTTTATAGGGTTATCCTAGTCTTATAACCTGAGTCGTGGATTTGGAAAGCTGACTTGTATTTTTTTGTCTATTTCTTAATTTTTTTTCAATTCCATCATTTAATAGCAAGTGGATTGAGAATTAAACTTTATATTTTGTTTTAATTTGCTTTACATGGGGTTAGCATGGTCTTATGATCGGGTCATGGATTTGAAAGGTTAACTTGGATCAATCCAATATGTGGTCGTCTCAATGTTTTTTTAAAGGATATCGTCTTGAATCTTTTTTAGTCAAACTACGTTTTCGCACAGTTGTTTAAGTTATTTTTGAGCTTTTTAAGTTGACTGGATTACATCGCACCAACTTCCATTCAATTTAGTTTTTTTTACTACAAAATATTAGCTATGCATGACTTTTTTGTATATTTAAAAAAAAAAAATCTAGCCTTCAATATAGCTTAAAACAACTATCTAGTGATATACCAGAAGTTAGCAAGATACACGAAGTTGTACAAGAAAAGCATTCAAATCATGTTATTGAAAGCTAAAATCATTTCAGAAAGTATGATGATAGTCATGAAAGAATTGGAAATAGTGTCATTTTTTCTCTTTCAAATTAATTATTACCACTATATTCCCTTTTAATTCGGTTTAGTATAACATTCTACAATATCAAATATTAAAATTAGAAATAATAATTCCATTTTCATTTAAAAGACTTTTCATAATAAAAAACATTCATCTATGAGCCAGAAACCAAAAGAAAAAAAAAAATGGTGCAGCCAAACCAAGCACAAGTCTGAAGATGTGGGCAAAAGCGTAATTTCAATTCATGGGCGCGTGGGATTGGGTTTGTTCTGGAAAGTGTTGTTGAGCAGTGTTACTTGTAGGGACCTGAAATGTGGGTCCCAGACACAAGCACTGCGGGAGCGGGTTATTATAAATACAAGTGATGATGGGTGATTCTCTACGATACATTTCACAGGGACTGCATTGCTGAACATTCTTGGACCCGTTGGATAGGATATGATTCGATGTATTTTATGGCTGTGATCAGCAGTTGGTGATCCGATGGTTGATCTTGAAGTTCATTTAACCGTGCCTTGATCAAGGTTTTGATGTATTAAACACTTCTTAAAACCTTCGTTGGCTTAGCCGGCACTTCTTGTGGCATTTTCAAAATTGTTTTGTCGTTGAAAGAGAGCGTTGCTCTTTATTTGAAAAATAAAAAAATAAAATTTGTTGGGACTAACATATCAAAAGAGAAGCCAGTAGTAACAAAGCAAGAGGGAGTTTGTTGGAAAAAAGAGAAAAATTTAGGGACTTGGAATGAGTAAATTATGACATATATATAAATATTTATTTTCGTTTATAATTATGAATTTGCTACCTTGAATAGATCAACTCAACTCCTTTAATTTGATGTCAAAAT
>Ga0307513_10007720_pt1 | contig 13892 bp, 5 predicted proteins | sample 15_EM_MG_FD_202174 | JGI IMG/M metagenome (GOLD analysis project Ga0307513, IMG submission 202174) | Populus trichocarpa ectomycorrhiza microbial communities from riparian zone in the Pacific Northwest, United States - 15_EM | ecosystem: Host-associated > Plants > Roots > Unclassified | place... | reverse complement strand
GAGGACCTTTACTGTGCGCAGGGTCAGCTCTTTGGAGTTTGAAGAACTAACCCATGTCGCTTGGTTTAAGTACTAAGTTCCATACTCCCCCCTTTCCTCTCTGAAGGATTTTCCATTGGGCTTCGATACCAAGGAACGCTGCTGGGGCCTCCATTATAATTAGTCAGTCCTTTAGGATTTTTCAATTCCCTACCTAAAAAAAACCCAAATACTTGGGTGTACGTGCCTCTTATCATCGCATGAGTAAAAATATGCAACAGAGTTGAGCACGGTATATACAAAGAGTAAATGTGTAGAGATAATGTTTCAAAGCATAACCACGTCGAAAAAAATATACCGACGGAGAACCGCGAAAGCATGACACATGAGAGGTATACTTATAATGCAACAGAATATAAGATCGGATGGAATGGAGCAAGAGTTCTTGCGCAAAAAGAACGGAGATGAAATCAAGGATATATAGATAGCTCACGACCTTGGCAGCGAGATCATACCGCTCGTCGCACTCGACGACGCTGCACGAGGAACCTGGGTCTGCCGCTTAACCTGCGCCTCCATCTTGACGCGCTGCTTCCGCATATCATCATCCTTCAACTTGACAGAAAAAGTAAGCGAGAGGAACGCTTCGGGCGTTGCAGGCAGGAGCGATTGAGGAGGGTGGAGTAGGAGCGCGAGAAGTGATTCCTCCGACGTAGATTCGAGAATCCGCCGTCGGCAACAGCTTACGAGTGCGAGCGCGACACGAAGAAGAAACGGAACACCTAGCAACTCATTAAGTAAGCTTTAAACGGGGATGAATGAGCACATTAACACCCCACCTTCGAATAAAAAGATATCCCAGATTCTGTTCAAGTATTCGGGTGGGAGGCTTCCTACGAACAGCGTGGAAAACCTAAGCAAAAGAAAATCTATATAAGCACAACATCAAAGGAAGGAGCGAGAAAATAGCATCATACCAGGGCGTACACATTCGTCCTGGTAGAACACCCATATCGACAAAAACCTTCCTGCCGACCTGCGGGTCATTCGCTTCCAAAGCACGCGAGAATAGAGCTGCGTCGACTTCCATCTGTGTTGTCGAAGGAGAAAAGTATGGCCGAATGTGCGTATCCATGATCGACACGAAAATCCAAAATGCGTCTTCTTCCGGTGAGAGAAGTAACAGTTGCCCCACAATTAATGTCAAGCCTAATGAAAACGAGGAGTTAATGCGACGCTTGATAATCGTACAAGAGGGCAGAGCCTACCCATGGAATACTGAATATCCGGGACCATGTTCAAATACGCCTGGAGGAGAACCAACACCGGTCCCTGCGTTCCTTGAAGGTGCGGTTGATCCTGGAAATATCTCTTCATATCCCGTTCGATATCCATCGACGCCGGTACTCTCCCTCTCCCACAAAGCTGCAGATACACGCCCGGCACACAACGGGCCTTACCATCGGTGAGGTAGGACCAAACAAGATATCGCACGGAAGACGGGACACCGTCCAGAAGAAGCTTCTTGACTTTTTTGGACTTGCGCGATTGGGACGCAGGCGAGGACGACATGAGCGACATCCACTTGAGTTCGCGATTTCGATGTGCCTCCATCGAGGACTCCGACTCGGTCGTAGGACGGGACGGCACCGGTGGTGTCGTCGTAGGCGGTTGAGGCCACATGTCGGATGAATGACCCCCCGAAGAAACGGACACAGTGGGGCTCTCTGGGCGGAGATAACCATCCTGACGGACGTCGATGGAGCCTTCACGTCCTAGCACCCCAGAATCCTCGCTCGTTCGCGCAGCAGAGCCCTGGAAATGCGCAAAATTCGGTCGTACAAGCTCAAATTCCATGTCTTTGACTTGTAACATCTCAGCCGCGTCTTGTGGTGCGTGACTGATCTGGCTTCCAGTCATTGACGCAGAAGAGGAGAGAAGGTCTTCGTTGGTATTGTTGCGACTTTGTTTCCGTCGTAGGTTGGGTAGGGAGAGTTTCGTACGAAGGGAGCTTTGGCGTTGAATGGGCGGCGGAGAGTTGACCACCTGCGAACGCGAGTCGTTCGTGATCGAAACCGCGTCAACCTCTGCCTTTTGCGAAAACGAGGATGATCTTGCATTCCCTACTTGAAGTGAAGATTTACGACCCGGTAGAATTCCTCCAAGCGGAGACGACATAGATGGCGACAACTCCGTTGTGCTTCGCGCGATTGGGGTGGATCGCGAGCTACCATTCGGACCGAAAGCAGAACTCGAAGAAGACGCATTCGTCGGGAACTCGTTGAGCGTCGCGCGAGAGGAGACCTGCCTCAACTGATGTTGGGCTCGGTTAGCCAGACCCAACGAAACCGAGGGCGGAACTGGTGAAGTATTAGATCCTGGACCTGGAGGGCTTTCCTTCTTTTCCGTCGTATCTGGCGCTACAAATACCGACTGAGCGAGCGGACTGCTGGGTGATTTCAGTCCTGGAGAAGATGCCAATGGTTTCAAACCTCCAAGAGTGGATGTCGATAACGGCGAAGGACGGTGGGGGAGAGAAGTCGCAGGAGTTGGTTTTACGTTCGAATTAGAGTTGGAGGATGTGCCCGTCGTGGTCAATGAACGCTGGACATCCCGTGCAGTCGGAATTTCGGATTCATCTCCACTATATAGATCATCAAGCAAGGACGGGTCAGTTTCCGAGATTCTAGAAGAAAAGAAAGGAAAAAAATAAACTAACCTCTTAGCCTTAGGCAGCGGAACATCCGAACTCGTCGTATCAAACCCAGAAAAACTCCTCGATCGCGGACGAAGACCAGCAGGTTTGGGGAAGAAGTTTGCACGAGGAATCACTCCTCCTTGCGATGGTTGTTCAGCTGCAGAAGCCGACGATACGGGAGGAGCGGGAGCAGGTACAGCCTGGACCGACCCCGGCCTCGTCGACAAAGTTCCTGGCGCAAGGCCACCCGCCCCTTTCTCCCCTGATCGTCCATTCGCAGTCGCGTTCGCGTTCAAAGCCATAGACCCAGGCCCAATCGACATACTCCGCGCTTGCTGACCTGGTTTTACCATCGCCGTCGGTACACGAGGCTGCGAACCCATCATCGCTGGTTTCGGGCTACCGTTCGGCGGCGCCGTAGCGCGGATCGGAGGAGGCGGATCGACACTCCATATCATGGGCACAGGACCGTTCGCAGCGCCCAAATCGACCTCTGTCCGCCCGTATATCGTTGGACCGCGGAGGAATTGTGGCCGTTGCTGTTGCGGCGGCTGTCCTGGACGAGGAGGGGTTTGCGGCTGAGGAGGAGGCGGACGTGGAGGCATCGAAAGCGCCATGCGGATCACGCCAAAGAGATGTGGGCGAGGAGGTGGGCCGTTCTGACCTGTATACTGCTGTGGCGGGTGGGGGCCAGTAAATCCCGTCTGTCCTTGTGGCGGCGCGGTACCTTGTGTACTTTGCACCAAACCAGGCGATTTCGGTGCATTCGGATGCGGTAGGAAGAGGCTGCGTCTCCTGTTTTGCTCTGGGAAGCTGGTTCCGTTTGCGTTCGGTTTTGGAGGGCGGAGGTGGGAAGGTGGTTGTGTAGGAGAAGCAATCGAGGAAGCGGTGGGTAATATCTGCGTCGGAGATGGTGTTGGTGAAGAGCCGGAAGGAGGTGGGTTTGATGGAACGAGAGGACTGGGAGGCTCCGAAGGGAACGTCTCAGCAACTGAAGGTGACGGCGATGGCGTACGATTCGCTATGATGAGCGGCGCCAACCGACGTTGGAGGACAGGTTCAGGCGACGGCGACGGCGAAATATTTCTATCAACGTGACGCAGGTGCATCGAAACTGAAGGCGATGACGAACGAGAAGCCTCCGGAGTATGTTCTGAAGAAGAGTGCGTGTCATTGAATGAGCTGTTAAGAATCCGCGAGGGAAGCTCGTCCTCATCCTCGACGACGATACGGTTACCGAGTCCTGACGAGTCTGGAGTCGTATCCAAGCTCTTGTCTTCGTCTTGAACTTCGGGGTTACCACCTTCAGAAACGACCGCACCCTCAATCTTCATCCGCATCGCACTCGCGAAATTCGGGGTAATCGGACTAGGCAGAGGTGCAGGCGACACATGTGCCATATCGGCGGTCCCTTCTCGCACGACGCCAGGTACGGGTGTGTACAACATCGATGTCGATTTCGAAGAAGCAAGATATACAAACCCGCTCCCTACAGCAGACGACGACGAACCGGATGAAGACCCCCAAGAGGTGTGTAGGAGTGGCGAGGGTTGTTGAGTTAGATTGAGAGGCGCAGGTCTCGAGCTTGCCTTTGTAGCCGGCAAGGATAGTGGCGCGACTGACGACATGCTGTTCTGGGTGTACACAGACGCCTCCGAATCCATCGACATCGTGCGGTCCTTCATCAACGTCGAACGCTTTGATATTTCTCTCAACGGCCGATCCCCATCGTCGTCTATCTCCTTCTCTACATCCGAGTCTTCAGTCTGCTTGTCCTCCTCCATTGTACCATCTCCCTCCAGAACCTGCGGTAACAAGTGCGGCGAATGCTGCCTCGACCTCGCAGAATCTGTCCTTGAGCGGAAAGAATCCCCCCCTCTCGAACGCGTCGAATCTACCCGTGATCTGCTACCACCCGAATCGGTACTCGGTCGTGATTCCGGTACTGGCGGGGTTGGCGTAACCCCAGACGCTGCGTTGACAGAGAACCGGGAGGACATCGACATCTTGCTCGCCATTGAGAACCTTGAATACCGATAATCGTCGTAGATATCTGACGCGCCTTCCCAGGACCCTGCCGAATCTGCGGACGGAGCTAACGATGGACGACGTTCGCGTTCGTTGGTACCGATGAACGACGGAGATATGGGGGAGATGGTTGGAGAGAGGAGGGTATTGGAGGGGGATGACTGAGGGGATGTGGTGAATGGAATGGGGGAAGGCTTCTCAGCCTCGAGTGTCGTTCGCTGGAGGATAGTTTCCTCGTGTTCGTCGTCCTCGGAGCGAGCGTACATCAACCCTTCGACTGTCCCATCCTGGCTCTCCACACTATCTTGCGCACGATGCCCTACCCGACCCAACGTAGCCTTGAATGCAGCCGCATCAACATCCTCCTTGCCAATACTCCATCTCGAATACCTGAGCCTCCGCCGAATGTCATTTCCTTCGTCTTCTTCTTCGTCCGAGGAATCCATCCCATTGGCGAGATCTTGCAATAGAGAAAGGCCAATCCCAACTTGGGCGTCGGCTGATGAACGATGGTCATACGAGGATGAGGATGACGCAAAGGAGTGAGATGTGTTTGGAGTTGCTGCTGAAGGAGGCGGAGGGCTAGTGTGGGTGTCGTTCACTCTCTGTGACGAGTCGTTTGTGGAAGAAGACGGATACCGTGAAGAGGAAGAAGCAAGAGTTGACGACAATGGAGGGGAGTACGGCGAGATCTGGGATGCACCCACAGGAGGCGATGTGGGTATCCGCTTATTGATCCTGAGTGGCGAGATATTCGATTCGGGAAAAAATCTCTTCGCTTCAGGGCCAAGTTTAAGCGGTGGCGGCGCGTTCGAAGTGTATTTATAAGCTGGGAGGACTTGGTCAGCCGAGCTCGAATTGTCGGGAGGTGAGGAAGGTCTGGTAGGGGGTTCGGAATCAGCAGTCGAAGTCGACGAGGATGACTCGATGACCACCGGGAATGCGGTAGTGCGAGGGCTGGAATGAACCTGAGATTCGGCGTGGAGTGGGAAAGCCGCGAAGGCAGGGGTGGTGACGACAGAATCTGAGAGAGTGGAAGTGGACGAATAGCTCATCGGTGGCGGATGTATCGGGCTTAACCCAAATTCACCGCGTTCTTCATCCGAGTCGTGTGCCTTCGTTACAGATGGAGACGACGAAGAGGGAGGGATGACCGAATGTGAAAGAGGCGAAGTCAGGCGATTTGGATGGGGTCCGGACCCACGTCTCTCGAGCGTGCGAGAAGGGGATAGGGATGAGGATGCCCTCCGCGAGGACGACGACCGCCTCCGTTCTTGGCTCTCGCGACGCTGCGGGAACGGCTGGTAGGGAGCTGGACTGGGAGGTTCGTTACTGGATGGCGTCGGAGACTTTCCGTCGCTTTTCGCATTGACACCAGAAACGGAAGAAGCACCCAACGATGCTCGCTTGGTCATGACAGGTTTCTTGAGGCGACCGAGAAACTTGACGTCCAAGCCAGAGAATCTACCGACGACGCCTTCGCAGTATCCCTGCGCAAGATGGGGTTGGAAAAAAGGGTTCTCAAAGCCACACAAATGGGAATACATACAAGAAAGAAGTTCTCCAGGTCGGGTATTTGGAAAAGGACGGTAATTTCATCATCCTGTGCCAAATATGAAGCAAAGGAAGCAGAAAAATTAAAGACAACAACACACCTTTAGAAACATCAAATCGTCCGAGCTCTCCGCCACGCAATCACACTGGGCTACGCACTTCCCAATCCCACCCTTGGCCGCAAACCGTGTCCATCGTGCCAATTCCGCCGGTTCGAGTCCCATGGCCAATCTTCGCCGCTCAAGTCAAAATTAAGTGGGATTACGGCAAATATCTAGTGAACGAATAGACAGTGGGCGATGAATCAACTAACAAAGTGAAAAAAACGCGAACCGACCGAAGGTATGGGTAACCACCACTAAGGTTCCCTTCTCGAACTTCCTCGACTTCTCCAGCTTCCTCTCACCACTCTTGAAGGGTATTATGTCGTCCTGGGGTATAAAAAAAGAAAGAGAGGATTATTTTCGAACTGGAAAGCAGCCGAAACGACCTGGAGTGGAGGAAAAATACCGCAACACCACACGATTCGAATACCGTAACATGTCGCAGCCAAGCATGTGTCAACATTGGACGGCACTCGACAACCATCACCGATGCATTATCGGTTATCTTTTTTCCCGTCGATTTACCTGTTCGCCGGGTTGTCTCCCTGACCGAATCTACGACATGGTATTTATTATCTAGCGACAGGGACCTACCAGCGTGAAATCAACAATATTTGCCGGACGCTGCCGTGGTTCGGCAAAATATATAGAAATATTATTATTTTGGCGGATACTTGACAGCGAAGATCACCATTATGTAATTAAGTGATCAACCGTTGTCCACTCCCACAACATCCCTCTAGACTCAACGAAACCGACAGGACGCGTTCCAATGCAAGTCATTCATTTATAATCTTACCATATCTGTTTTAAATCCAGTTCCTCCACACCCAAGTTCGCTTGGCCTCTCCCCTCCAGCTCCAGCTAGGGATGTAGGCCGCACTCCGCGACATCGATGGATTTCAGGGGGGCGTATGAGGTGTCGCAAACAAAATCGTGAAGAGAGAACAGCGAGGTACGCGAGTGCGAGACACAACTGGTCGCCTTCCTTCTACCTTCCCTGCCATATACTAATGTCAAAAATGTGTTAGGATGCGCATCGCCCATTTATGCACCCCGTATATAGCACCACGTTGGCGTAAGACTAACCCCGTGCCTACAGACGACGATGATGCACTACGAACCAACAACACCCCATTCCCTACGACGGGAGTTCCGCTGCCACATCACTCGAACCGGACCCCATCTGCGAGAAACGACGAATAGACCATGCCGCCTTGATGGCGGCTACGTCCATTCAACTCGATTGCGAGAGCCAGAATATATACCTTCATAACCTCGCAGCGTAGCACGGCGGTGTCAATTGACACTTGCATTGCCGTTGCGAGGTATCCTGGTCAGTTTTGGAGACCTGTCGTTAAATGGGTCAAGTCGTATCTGACCAATACAATAATTCGATAATCCCTTGTCCGGTCGCGCCGCTGATTTCTTTCCTATTCAGTTATCGACCCCCCATCAATATTACATGCATATTGCGTATGTTCCTGGCTTGCAATACTGCCCGTATGATCCTAATCCCCTATTTTTATTGCAGTCCTCGAACTGAGAGCCCGGTGCAGATGTAATATCGATTATTGGACCTACGAATTTCAATTCAAAAAACCTTATCCCTCCCTACGAAATGATCTCCTCAATTAAGCGGCTACAACAAACTGCCGGAAGTGCGAATGCTCGTACCAAGATTGACGGAAGAATTTTCTTGATCGAGTCAACTGTGCCCTCAACTGAACCCCTTTCTCAGCGCCTGACCCAGAAACTCCTGTTTTCTGCCATACCTGATTCAATGAAATATTGAATCGGCAATCAATATTAAATCTTTGGTGGGTCGTCTATCCATGACGCTGGCTCCAAGTCCCTTGGGTTTCATGCCCCCCGGATTTTTTGCTCAAAATCTAGGAGAAATCACAAATAAAGTGCAAACAATCCCCATTTAAATGTAGCCTCGCTTCAAGGACTGGGAAATACCGACGACGACCGTCGGCGTGTTGACCCGACTGGTATGAAATCCGAACCGGGTAGATCGCGTTCGATATGTTGAGGAAAGGGGACCCAGGTCGTTGGCAGCTCCATAAAATATCGACATACGTTGGACAACTCCAATAGTCCCGGTTGATAACCGTGGTTGAATATTTGGTGCCTCTGTCAGGATATCAGACGGGGACTCGAGGAGGCTCATATGACGAGACGATTTGGGGTTAACCAATTTACCTGTGCTTTTTGGATAATAGAAGGCCGATAATTCCAAATTATATGAACTATCCTGGGCTTCTTGGCCAGTAAGCACATAGATAAATCTCCCTACTCATCTTTTGCGAATATCATCCACCCGGGTTCGATAATCGCAGTCCAATATAATCAAACGGAATTTGATGTTTGGCAACGTAAGTATAACTCCTATGGCCAGCGCCGAGCTCAGAGGAGCACTCCTGCGCAACCTAGACCGCACTACTTTCGGAAAAATCTCCAAAATGATATCAAAGGTTATTAAACATCGTCGAAGCTGACTAGATATCAACGTCACATATTTGAGCTCCTACAGATCTGCTCGAGTCAGCCTCGTTAATCTCTAGTCAGCGACAATGTTTAATAACCAACTGATATCCTTTTGGAGATTTTTCCGACACTTTTTACATGCCCGCAATTAACTGGACAAGTAAACTAGTAACCGGATTTTGGGAATGATATGAAGCATCATACATCGGTACTCAGTGCCGCTACTACGCCATAGCCTCCTCAATAGGTCATGACATATCGTGAGTCGATTTCTGTCGTCAGATGACAAGCCTTCATCAAGGCGGTGTTCTCCTTGTGTTCTCCCCCAACATCCTACTTACCACGTCGATGTTTTCGTCTCACACTCTCATCGCTGGAGGGATTATCACACAAACTCATGGTAACATCATTCATGTATACGGTGCTACTGAAGGTGCGTCATTGACCATATGAAGGACTGTTCGATTCCTCAAACAAGGAACAGGATCCTTGGGCGCTCTTCAGCGGGCCACAGCCACAGCTGCTTTCCACAACTCCGAGCAATGCTTCGACCCACCTAAATGTCATCCAAACACTCGAGTGGCCGTCCTCGACAAGATTATGAGATGGGTACGATTGGAAGAAAATACAAATTCCCAAGTCATGTGGTTATACGGTCCCGCTGGCTCTGGCAAGTCAGCGATTGCCCACACCATCGCAGAATTGTGTGAATACGCACAACTTCTAGCCGCCTTTTTTTTCTCCAGGAACGATCCCTCACGAAATAGTATTCGACCTCTTGTTGCCACCATCGCCTACCAAATTTGCTCGCACTTCCCCGACCTAAGAGATTCAATTCTCGGTGCTCTTGAACGCGATCCACTGATGTTCTCGAAATCGCTCGCACATCAAGTTAGATGTCTCATCACAGAACCCCTTCTGGCCCTCAGGAATGCTGGAAACTACGATCATCCAACCTCCAAACGACTCATAATTATCGATGGACTCGACGAATGTACGGATCCTATGGCCCAGCGTGATATCTTGGATGTCTTTGCGACAGCGCTACACCGGCGCCATCTGCCGCTCATCTTTCTCTTCTCCAGCCGTCCGGAGCAGCACATTTCCCTCGCCTTCAATGCTGGTTTATTATGGGAGTTATCCACTCGCGTTGCGCTCGATGAATCATACCTTCCGGACGATGACATCCGACAATTTCTCACTGATAAATTCGAAGAAATCAAGTCAACACATCGCCTTCGAGCATATATCCCCCTGCAGTGGCCCTCAGTGGAGATCCTGGAGGAACTTATCAGACGATCGTCCGGCCAATTCATATACGCGTCCACGGCAATCCGCTACGTCTCCTCTATTCGACACAAACCCCAGGATCGATTGGACATTGTTCTGGGTACCCGATCTCCTCAGAGGCACAACGACAAATTGCCCTTTGCAGAACTCGACGCCCTATACAGGGACATCCTATCACGCGTGGTGGAAATTGAATCCGTCATGGAGATCTTAAGCTTCTTGTGTCTGACGAATCCGTCCATTCCTACACTCTGGACCACCTGCGATATCGAAAGATTCCTCTTCATGGAAATGGGGGATGTAGAAATGTATCTTGGTGAGCTGAACTCACTCATTAGTATTGGGGCAAACCTAGGGGTCCGCATTGAACACGCTTCTCTCGCGGATTTCCTCATGGACTTGAGCCGCTCGGAGGTGTTCTTCATCAAGCCAAGACTCCGACATACCTCGCTTGCAGGGCGGTGTCTTCAGTACCTTCAATTGAAAGGTGGATGAGTCTCTAGTCTTCAAACGATATGTTTCTGAATACCTCATCCCAAGATGCCAATCTCTGGTGGTTTGGGTACTGCAACACGATTTACCATCTTGAGAATTGCGAAATGACTCAACAGCTATGGGATCAGATCTCTATATTTTCATTTCGTGCGCTAGCCGGGATTCTGGATAAGGGTATCCGAGTCGCACGAGTTCATAATATTCTTTTCTTCTCGTCTGTGTTCCTAAGGTTTTTGCGAAGTCTGGTAAGTTTACGCTACTCCACCTACTCTGAATATGTTTTAATGAAATTTCCAACCCACATAGTCGTCGCCTGAAGATTATAGAATTTACGACACCCATCGGCTTGAATTTGATCGCCTCATCATCGATAAAATCAAGAAATACATGTCCCATCACAGTTTCGGATGGTCGATATGCACGTTGCGATACTTTATTGGATCAAAAGCCCGAGATTCCCTCGTTCCCTATCTTGCCTCCATGTTAATTTTGGCCGAAAACGAAGGAAATGAGGAGTTTTTCGAAGACATGGGATTCGCCGGCCTCCTCGAAACACATTCTATTACATCCATAATCGAACCGAGAGGAATTCAATACCTCGAGTATTTGTACGACCTACTGGAAAATCCCAAGCGGTCTGGGGCGTACGCTCTAAACAGTCAGATGTTCGCGAATGCCGTCAGAGAATGCCTAGAGTTGTACTTGTGCAACCGCCGACTCAAATTTCAGAAACGACGATCCCAGTGCAACCGGTGGTATGCCCAGAGGCGTAGGAAGACCCCGTGGATATGGAAGGTGCGATTTGGGACTCGCAGCATTTACCATCCAAAGCGGCCAGAGCAAAAGGCGAAGTCGTTCAACACTTGCCGCGGGTCCGAACGTCCAGTAGCTTTTTCTGGGGTGGAAGGTTATCAGTTAGCACTGTACGAGTGGGCCTTGATAGTTCTTCCATTTTTCCTGGAGAGTTCTGAGCTATCGCTGGAGCTAGCTGACTATCTGAATCGCTCCACCTTTTTGATGGTTTCGGTTAGATTTCCGTATTTGACGCGACTGGCGAAGGTAGCTATTTCAAAGTATTTGATGCGTGTTAATGGTTGAATATTAAATCTTTACGTTCTTGTAGTTGTTAACAAATTTATTTGGGTTAACGTTTCCCGTGCCGACAATGAATTGTCTAAGGTGATTGTTTCCCTGAGGAAGGCAGCCAAGTGGAAGATACTAACTTAATAGCTCGGCTCAGTCCTTGTAATACGCGTCCCCGAGAACTTGAAGGCGAGTAAGGTAAAATCGTAACCTTGACCCAGAGTGGGTAGGCTCGTTGACAGATGAGAAGATCATGAGGCGACACTCCGCGACGCTGGCAAGACAGTAGGTGCCATCAAGACCTTCAATTTGACTATCTGCAGGTTTAGAAAGTGAGCCAACAGATGTTGGATACATTTTTGAGGTAATCGACCTACTGATATACGAATTCGTTGAATTTTTTTACAAGTAAAAAAACCTTGCGTCGAAAAAGAGATTAAAATTCAAAGGAACTCGAGTTGGAACATACTTACCGAATGAATTCTCTGAGACGAGAAGTACCTCTATCTGCAATCCATAGTTGATAAACGCGGGGATATGCAATCTTCGCTGAGCACCAAAGCAATCATGTTCGAATATTCATTCCACTGCGCCCGACTCGCTGTGAGAAATCGCCTTAGTTGAGTATCCGAGCCCGCAGCAGGGATTTGCTCGCGATATCCACCGAAAGGGAGTTGCACCTATTCGATCTCATGAAAAGAGTGCCGAGAGTTTATCCTCTTGACCAACGTCGAACGCAGGTGATGAAAGAAGGGATGATGCCAAAGAGGATGAGGACGAAGACTTAGTCAACCCCGCGAACTTGAGGGCACAAATTTCTTCGGTGTGAACCTGGCCAAAAATGGGGCCTAGATGCAAGAACATATGAATTTGGGAGCCACGTATGGGGGTTTGGGAAGCTCGGCTTGAAGGTGGACGGAAGGGGCCTAGTATCCAAATCGTCGCTTCCGGATGAAGGGTCTCCGTCGTCTTCATAATGGAAATGGTTGAATGGATTGTGCTTCGTTCTGAATGACAGGTAGGGATCATTTGGGGAATGATCGGCGCGAGACCAAGGCAAAATTGCAGTAGGTGATAAGAAGATATACATGGGGTATAATTAGAATCTAACATTGGAAATATAGAAAATGCAACGTACCGGAGGTGAGAATTCAACGAGCGAACAAGCTCTGGGAATAGCTCATTCGAATCACCTCAGATTTGTGTACGTTGGCGGGAGGAGCATATCCAAACTTGATTTTGGGTCAAGCCGGTATCAGGCGTACTTGCACGAGTGGAGACAACGTCGAATGACAAAGGCTAAGGCGGTGGGTCACGATCGTACACGACCAAGGTTGTAACAACATACTCAGTTTCCTGGTTGGCCAAAACCCAACTTACCCTTCAGGTGCAGAGCGAGCATTCCTTGTACCAGATGACAAGCTCGAGGACAACAGGCTGGTCTCGGAGAGAAAGATAGACTGAACAGAACTCGTGGTTAGCTGCGGCACGCTGAGCTGGCATGGACAGATAGCTCACGGATCGTTGATGCTTCCATAATCCTTCGTGAATAGGTCCATGCAGTACAGAACTTGCAACCTGAAATGTCAATTCGTCTGGCAATGGTGAAAGGTGAATTCAAACGCTGCCTGACATCCCTAATTGCAGGTATTCTGGGTATGCGAGCGGCAGACTTGAGGAATTGTTTGATCTTTGTTTCTTTCGTCGCTGGTGGAGCTGGCACCGCTTGGCGTTGTGATGACTGGCAGAACAGAAAGGAGAACGAAAGGAGTGAGTTGAGAGTTCGTTTCCAAGAAGTACCGCAGTTTGCCGACCAAACGATTCCACATTTCCCCAATTCATCACTTGTTCATCACGACAATTTGATGACAATAATCGACGAAAGGATGCATTACCACAAAAGATATGAGCTCATATATGTATATACATTAGACCGCACCATTTGGATTTCAAGCCGTACCTTTGGATCTCCTTGATTTGGCCACGGATCGTCAGCAATAAGTATTACCATCATATGAAATAAAATTGCAATATCTTCGACCAGTGTATACGAGTAGCAACACACTCCCCAAATCGGGTCAGCGACACACAGGGTAATAAAGCAACACATAAGGTGAATTATCGACACATTTGTGTGCTCCTCCATTTCAGTGTGTCGATTGTACATG
>Ga0307513_10007719_pt1 | contig 13892 bp, 15 predicted proteins | sample 15_EM_MG_FD_202174 | JGI IMG/M metagenome (GOLD analysis project Ga0307513, IMG submission 202174) | Populus trichocarpa ectomycorrhiza microbial communities from riparian zone in the Pacific Northwest, United States - 15_EM | ecosystem: Host-associated > Plants > Roots > Unclassified | place... | reverse complement strand
ACGTATTACGCCGAAGCGTCTAACGTCAACTTGATATTCGATAGGACATGGACTTACTCAACGAGAATCGATCGTTGATTCACACCGGCAAGTTCCTGAGACAGCCTGATACCGGGTTCGAATGGAGCGGGTGGACGGAACTTTTCGTTTTGCTTTTCGATAACTACCGTAGGGGATTTGATGTTTTGGATGTTTTCCCAAGTCCCGCTCACGAACCTTCCGATAGTTGTTATGACGAAACCCAAGGATAAGGATATAACCACGAAATATCAAGTGTACCGGCGGGTAAGTCATGTTTCCACCCTGTCGTACCACGAATGTCCTTACCAGTTGTATAGCCCATCCCCTTGGACCTTCTTACCCTGGCGACGTTCACGGATCCTCCGACCCAACGAGGTGGCAGGTTATTGCCATTCGGTGGTAATAAAAAAGATACAGAGGGTCCGAATCCGGCCGTCAGTCCTCCCGGTGTGGGTGCGAGTCCCGAAGTCGCCAACGATGCCCGAGCGGTATACCCTTGTACGATTCACCACAATGGTCGAATGGGAGGTCTGTACACATTGTACGCTGAATCCTCCCAAGCGCGGTTGGAGTGGAAGGCCAAGTTAGAGGAAGCGATCGGGTTGAGGAAGGTTGTTCAGGAGTCGAATAAGGTGTTCGAGGTGGAAACTCTAAGTGTGGATACGTTCTTTGCTCCTACGCTCATGGCGAACGCCGGTCCGTCGTGGAATAATGATGGGAATTTCACGGGCAAGGTTACTTGTTCCGTTCCATTTAGTAAGCAGTCTTGGATTTCTACGATTTTTAATGCTGACGTTGCGGGTTTACAGCCACCCCTGACGGTCGTGGTCTGGTGGCAATTGGATGTGCGGAAGGAGTGTGGATTGGGTTCAGGCATGATTCACGGTGTATGTATTTCTTATGCTCTTCTTGTGCTACTTCCTCACTCTAGGCATTTGTTTAGCGATGCGACGAGTACTCCATCTACGAATGGTCTCTCAATGCGCCATGCTCGAAGATTTCGGCATCTTTCTTGTACTTGCAGACAAGGTACGAGATCGGAGCATTGGGTTTCCCAACATATCACTGATGATCCTCGTAGTCACTCTTCGCCTATCATATTGAAGCGCTTGTGCCCTCGTCACCCGGGGCGGCAAACACTTCCCAGACACCTCAAAAACTCAGTGGGAATAAGGACGTGCAGTTCTTTACCGTTGGAAACCTTGGTGGCAGGACGTTGGTCATTTATATGAAGAAGAAGAATGTAGGCACTTCCGGGATTCGGTAGGATTGACATCGACTGACCGGGGACACCTTATAGCTTGACAGCGTATTCCGAGTCCTCGAACCAGTTATTGGAAAGATACACGAGAAGACGAAAGCTCAGCCTTCGATCGGGTCGAGGTTTGGTCTACGGTCTCAACGGTCAGAGTGGTTCCGCGTTTACCGTGTAAGGTTTCATATTTACCTCCGCCCTCTGGGATACTGAGTCTTTTGTTTTCAGGACTTCTTCTTGCCTTCGGATTCGTATGACTTGTTATTCCTGAAAGCAAGAATTGTGATCCTGTGCAGCAAAGGTTTCGAAATCATGGACCTCTCAGAGTCAGTCACCTTTTCGTGTGGAGGGTGGATGTCCTTATTCATACCCACGTAGCTTCAAGAGCGTTACTATCCCTCAGAAGGAAGACCCGCGGTTAGAGAAGCTTGCAAAGAGATGCGAGTCGTGTAGGCCTATGGGCATGTTCAGGTCGAACAAAGACGAGTTCCTGCTCTGTTATGATGGTGAGATCTGGCATGCTCCCTTAAAGTGAAACGTGCTCATAGCTCTCACAGAGTTTGGGTTATACGTCGACAAACATGGTGACCCAAGCCGTCGCATAGGCACAGTCGAGTGGGAAGGCACAGCAGAGCGGGTTGCCTGGCATCCACCCTACATCCTCCTCTTCGACAGCCGATTCATCGAGATTCGCCACGTAGAGACCGGCCGCCTCGTCCAAATCATCTCCGGAAACGACATGCGATGCGTCTGGGACGGCAGAGGCACGAATCACTCTCAAGCCATCTCTGAAGGCTCTTGGGACGAAGTTGTTTCCCAGGAACCCAGAGTACATGGGGTGATGAATATGGAAACTCATCAACCTGGAAAGAGAGGGGTGACCACTCAGCACGTCTTTGAATTGATCCCGACGGTCCCGCTGTTCTTGCCGGGGTCGCTGGCTTCGCCCTCGCACGCTTCGTACTTTAATCAATCGAATTCGCCACCACATTCGCCCAAGTTGAACCCGGCATATTCGTTTCGGTGATCGATAAGCCTCGACTCGCAGTTCGTCGTCTAGAGGATCTGGCCTTCCCGCTCTCTCACCTCAGCCTAGCCCACTCCCTCCCGCTCTAACCAACCACTGACGATGACCGTCTCGCATCCCCTCACGATTCGCTTAGGCTTGTTACCTCCCAATTTCGTTACCCGCATTCATGTAGCCGTTCTGATTGTTTTCGTAGTCCTGGACTAATATATATATCTGTTCCTCGTGATTTGTACCCCAGTCACTTGACAACTCTTTGTTTACGGAATAGATGGCAGTGGATGCTTCCTCGAAACCAAAAGTCCGCGACAGTGAACCTCGGGACTCCAAAAGAAAAAAAAACACCGGCACCGCCGACGAAGCGACCGAATACATGATATCGAAAGGCGTACTCAATACTGCCCTCCGAAGGACACCGATACATATTCACACATTCTGTACTTGCATCAATTACACACCATACCGCTCCCATGCCCCTGGGAGCATCAGATTCGGGTACCGCGATCTTTCGGTACGGCCTTCTTCCCATTTAGCCTTCCTAGCAAGAGGTGGAAGTTTGGCGTCCGGAAGTTTCGCCGTAAATTCTGAGTGGACCTCTGTAACGATTTTTCTCCAATGTCGCAACTTCGCTCTGAATGCGGGAGGAACGTTCTCAAGACGAGCGTCGAACACCTCCAACGCCCTTTTCCAGGATATCTAAGGAGCGTTAGCCGTTAGTAGTGCCGGAAGTAATGGGATAATACACACCCCAAGTAGGAGATCAAGGCGGGTGTATTCCTCCATTCGCATACTCTCGGTCAGTTCACCCAAGCGTTCCAGGGTCGAATCACAGAGTGTATCCAGTTCTGTCTGGGGAGCCGGCCCCATCTGACGGAGGGTCTCGCATAGAACGCCAAGATAGGCGAGAGAATTAATGCAGCAGCTCCTGATGATCCCTGCGCCGCTGATGTCACCAAGTCCTTGGAATCTTTGTAGATTGGACAACAGGGTCTGGGAATGGTCATCCAGAAGGGTCACCAATTGACCGCATGATCGTCTCCAGATGCTAAGTTGGACCTCTAGCGACCACGGGACACAATTAATGGTCGGTACAGCAGGAGTGAGCGAAGACGATACTCGCCATCATCCAGGCGATGGTTGAGTATGATGACCGTGTCCCTGACCAGCAAAATGGTTTGCGTGCGCATGGTCAGTGGACAGATCTTGAATAACACCGGATATACTTCCTATCAAGGAACGCTGAACACCCTATGTAAACAATCACAAAGAGGAAGGCCGTACCTGGAGTTCATATCTGAATTCCTTCTCAATCCTTGCCGTCATGACCGGTTCCGCTCCATCACATGCCAAGAACAAGAAATTCTCGAAGTATATGATCTGTGAGAGAACCGATAACTTCTCGTGAAGGTCTTCAGAAAACTCCGGTGGTTGTCCATACGTTGGGATAAACCGAAGTTCTGCGGTATTAACAGCCTCACAGCTCCTTTGGAGGTACGTATGGGTGAGACCATCAACTGGTAGAATGAAGGTTCCGGCAGTAACCCAGAGCGTTGCCTGTGCTGTGAGCTCCCGCTCATGTCCTTTGATGATGTCAGCAAGATATTCCAGAGCCATCTGAAGGTGCCTCGCTTGGAGTCGAATCATGGCAGGCGAATCATCCATACGTTCGCAGAAGTGCATCCCTAGGGCTTGGGCCGAGTGTATGAAGAATGGGTTTAGAACGGTTCCCGAAGTGTCCCCGCGTAACAGGGCTTGTTGTTTCTTGGGAGTGAAGCGTATTCCCAATTTGCTCAGCCGGCACAGGATCCTCAACCGGCTAACAGAAAGGAATGAGCTCCATCGATGATCAGCGAACTCGAGATACATACAACTTCATATCCAGCTCCCCCAGGGTTGCACTGGAAAGCTGAAGCGACTCAGTTCCGAGCAACGGTAGTGTGGCATGGGGCCCGGGTGGAATCCTGGGGGGTATGAGAGACGACAGCACAGAGAACGGTGGAAGTATAACGCGGGGATTGTTCCGTGCCTTGGTTTCGTCAGGCGCCTGTGTCCAATGATTTGGTAATGCATGCCAGGGCAGTGGACTATTGTGACCGGGGGGATTGATAAACGCACAAGCGGGCGGAGCTGTTTTGCGCACGAGTTCAGTGACGGCAGCCATGGGTTTTTTGGCAGATAAATCTGGGACCGCTTCCCCGATGACCCAGCCCTCTTGTGCGAAGACATCCCTTGAACCTGAGGGATCAGGTTCATTCCAGAATAAGAATTGGAGATGTTCAGGGGGACGAGGCGGAGCGCTAACGATTTCGTGCGCGCACTCAGGTGCCCTGTTCGCCTCAACGCATCTGGTACACGGGCGTTTGGCGTCGCATTTCTGGAGAGAGAGAACATTGTGTTTGAGCCTATCTGGCAGTACCTACGCCTGGTAATAGAAGTAACCACTCACCCTTTTCTTCTCTCTACGCGGTTGGGAGATCTAATGTCAGCGTCTTTACTCGGAGTCGGCCGACAGTGGGGTCGCTGACCGACAAAGTTTGCACGCCTCCCCCACACGAAGGGTCCCCCCTACCCCCCGCTTTTTTACCGGCTTATAGACGCAATCCTTGAATTCCAGTCTTGTGCATCGTTCGCAGCGTTTGGTAGGGCCCGGAATGCACTTCTGTTGGGCCAACCGCGGGCGGAACTGCTCAAAGGCGTGGCCTGAAGGAACGATAAGGTAACTTACCACTCTCTTAGCTCTGAAATCGAGCGAAACTGTGGTTGGTTCGGGTGGGAGGGGATGGGATCTGGTATACTCACCTGCATTCAACACAAGCTCCCTTTGTGTCCATGGACGTCGTTTCAGAAAATGTGAGCTAGCAACAAGTGGAAGAAAGTGTCAACCGGCAGAGTAAATCCATATAACAGCCGACCGTGATAAACACCCGAAAACAGGAAAACATTACTGTGCGCCTTCACTAGCCATTCTCGTGGCATGCGCATGAGTAAGGTCGACAACGTAAAACCGGGCCCACGAAACGAAATCATGCCTCTCGGATATGGCTCCCGCCGCAGCGGCCCGCGGTGCATGGCGGGCCATCAGGAAAGCCTCGGGGCGGATTCTATGCAACACGCGCGACCAACGCGCTTCGGTGGAACTGTCGCACGCTCCGTCCATTGTCCAAGCGGCTCGGAGCTATTCCGCCAGGGTACTTTTCATAAATGTGCTCCCCTAAATGTAGCTGGTTACTGTACCATACAAACAAACAGCCCCCGGTTATACAGGGATCTTCTACCTTTAATTACCATAGACCACATCCCGCGCAGTTCACATATGTAGTAAGCGTAACCCAGCCAAAGCTACTCAGTAATACCCAATATCAACGGGGCAGAGGAAGTGATTCTGTTTTTGTTTCCGTCGTAATAACATCGAGAACAAACGCGATGATAAATCCTGGGCATGGCTCGATTGTTTACTTTGCCAACAGCTCCTTCTCAGGGACCAACTCGTTGATTTCTGACGGACCGTCCACGTTCGCGTCGTCTTTTTCTTTTGTTCCACGCGATTTTGAACGTGGAGGAGGATAGGTGACGGTTGGCCAGGAGGGTGAATAGGGAACAGAGAGTCAAGGGCAGGGAAGTTCGTGGATTTGGCACGGTAGTAGTTGTCCCCCCGAAGACAGCTCCCTTCGGTCAAGGGATATTCGTCCGGTTTGGACACTTCAAGATCCATTGGATTGTTCTGATATTCCCCTTCCCCCTCCCGCGGTGGCCACGGATGGGGAACAGCTGAATGGATTGCTGCCCTTCTGAGCAACTAGTGCATCCGGAATTTGAAGAGCCATCCGGCAGCAGCGGCGGCTTTAATTGTATCGACCAGAGGCTCAGGGTGGAAGCACACCGCGTCGCCAATCCGATGTTTTTTTTTCATAGAAGCTCAAATATGCGTCGCGGGGCAACTGTGCCTCGAATCTATACCGACTTGGTATCGGGGGCTTCGTGGTGACGATGTAGCGGGAGATATCATAGAGTTCTAGAACCCGGAAGACGAACTGTGAGTGGGTAAATCTAGTCGGTGTTTTGGCGGAGATGCACCAAACTCATCATGCAGGCACCGGAGCTGACGGTAGGTGTGGGGGTTTCTACCGAGGAACGGGCGACGATGGAAAACGTGAGTGGCACGAACTTCCAGAAGCTTGGTCGACAAACACTTGAAGAACCTCCGAAAGGGTTTTCCTTGAGCCACACGAGGCCGTCGGAATGACGGGACACCGCAACGCCGACAACGAAGAAGGGTGATTCTAAGGGTTCGGAATACCTGAATGCGCTGGTAGGTTCCAGGAGGGCCGGGTTTATTTATGGCTTTGCTGATCAAATGTTAGATTCTGCAGGCAAGAGGGTGCCGCCAGGGAAGGGTCCAGACAAATCCCAGGCTTCCCAGAAGCGTGGGTCCTAGGCATCGGGCGGGGTCTCGGAGTGTGTTGTGATGGAACGGAAAGCAGGGGGCACTACCTCTTCAACAGGGTCGCCATCCCTCTTGGCCGGCCCCTGCTATTAGAAAGAATCTAGGCATCTCCCCCAAAGATCTTCTCTGAACCTGCTCCACGAGGCGCACCTCCTGGTCTCCGAGTCAACCCCCCAGGAAAAGTCTGCTGAACGCCGCCTGCTGGGCAGGGATGTGTTGTTGGACGAGACCGCCAAATAACATGATGGACGAACGTGAGACGGGGGAGATTCAGAAACAAATAGAAACAAGAGACCCCCAGATAAGGCCGCGCTAGAGGTGGTATCAGCCAAAATGGAGCCCAACCTTATCAGCTAATCACGATATCTGACGCCATGTACGCGGGTGCGCTTACGGTTTCGAATGGGATTTTGTACGTATGCGTGCATGCGTGGTATATGTTATGTGTTGTATCTTTATGTAAGTACCAGAGAGGGATACGGGTCGAGTGACCAGGGCAGCGTAACGGGTCACGAAAAAGGAATTAAAGAGGAAACAGTTTAGTTGTATATGGGGTAAAGAATTACAATTCTGCCCGAACATAAAATCCCATAGGGACGAAGTCAGGTGAAATTAAACCAAGCTTTGGCGGGGTAAGCAAGAATGGCTGACAGTCAAGGAAGGCGAAGCCAGAGGGAGATGAAAAAGAGGGAGAGACGGAGGGTGAGCGAGCGAGCGAGCGTGACACGGGGAGGCCGTGTATGAAGATGAAACAAATGACTTTGATACAGGAAGAGAATGTCAGATTTTTCGTGGTCAGGCGAGAGAGGGTGACTAAAGAAACATGATGGTGAGGGGGAGAATGAGAAAACCATATGAACAGTCGAAGGGGTTAGCCAAAATAAAAAGGGAATACAGCGACACGGCATACAGTAAACGCAGCGGGGGGGGGTTAGGGGAAACTGGGATCCGGTGTGGAGGGAGGAGAGGGGTGAATAACCGACGAGGACAACAGGGATAGCATGTATCGATGGGGTGTGATGGGTGGAGGTGAACAAAGCGGAACATGGGGGGAGAAGGCAGAGCGAATAATTCAGGATTCAGACAACAGTGTGCTGGGCGGAAGTATACTAGTGGGGAAATACGTCGGGGAAAGGAGCAACCGAAGAAAAGTAGAGGGCACTGGATAGAGACCCCCCAATCTTCATCAGTGTGGTGAAGGCAGCATAGACGATAACCTCGATCTCGCCCTCGAGGATTGACTCGGCAACTCCGGTTCCGACGAAGGTCTCCTCGACCCCCTCCACGGCAACAGACTCGCAATAACTGCGCTGGGTAACGGCATAGAACTCCTCTTGCCATGCGAATTATTACTGCCGTGGCTCCTGAACAACGAGCTCTTCCTCGCCACGAGCGAACCTATGCTCCCATGCCTATCTAGCGATAAAGAGGAGTTCCTCGCGGCTGGGAAGACGGGCATATCTGGGACATCGCTTGCTGCTGGGCTTGGGGGCACCCGACTTTCATCCCCTCCTTCTCCTACTCCATTTTCGGGCTCATGCTTTTCCTGACCGGTGTTGTGTTCCTCGCTGTCCTCAGAGGCGATAATGCTTATCGGCGGGTCCGTGTTTTCTGTACCATCGTCGTTGAGAGACCCGGATGATGAGGTGGTCATATCAGGCAGATACGACGAGGGCAGCGTTTGGTCGTGTTCCGAGTCCTCAACGACATCCGCCGAAGTGCAGCTCGAGGGTCCAATATCAACAATGGCTTCAGGGTCGCCCTTATCGTCAACGGAAGGCGACGCTGAGGGGGGCGAAGGTTCAGGCGCCGCATTCGCCAATATTGCCGTATTCCGTTTCGACCAAGGCCAAAGGTCAGACTTGTCATACGCATGATGAGACGTAGAGAGTTTCTTGTCGTCTTCTTCCGTGTCCGGTAAGGGAACAATGTGTACCTCCTCAACCGTTTGCGGGACCTTTAGAGCGGGAACCACGGGACTATCCTGGAGACCACCATCGGACCCTGTTTGACCGCGGTCCTCCAGATCTCGATCCCGAAACGAGGACACGAGGAAAAATGACGGTTGCATAGACTGTATCCGCCTGGTGTCTTGTACCGATGGGGGATGTGGTATGTTCATACTGCTCGCTCTCGTCAGTGGAGTGGGCAGATCGTTGTCCGGCAGAGGTGGTATCATCGCGGAGTCGAAAGCCGCGGAAAATCCAGGCGAGTAGTCGAGATTCACTAAACGAAGAGGAAATGACGTTAATTTGAGGTCGATTCGTTGTGTGGCACGCTCAACAGAACGCAGTAAGTAATCCAAGGCCGTACCTCGGTGATCCTCAAGGGCTTGGTCCACGTTCACCCTAATCCCCATGCTCGTGCTCACGCCACCATCCACTCGTTGGACTCTGAACAGGGCAGGTACTGGGGGGATCGCCTCCTCGTCCGATGGCTGTGGAGTGGCCGGTCTGGAAAGCTCCAAGAACGACATGTTTGAAGGGTTACTGAGTAGCGAAGGGCTTAAAGACGCGGGGTCTTTGCCTTTGCTCTGGCTCCTTGCCCTTCTCTGGTGACTCTTGGGTGTGTTTGGTACGCTAGGTATGCTAACTCCATCGCTCTCCGAGTTGGACCTTTGGATCTTGATGGCATTCTGCGATATAAGACTGATCCGTTTCCTGGCTGCCGAGAGTTTAGATGATCGATCGCGATCGCCAGTGGACCCGTTGGTTGGGCGAGGGCGTCGTGTTTGGGTGTTTGGAGGTGCGAGGAACTTGACATCGCCGTTAGGAGGAGTGTCGACAAGGGTAGCCTTGCTGGCCACGGCTTTGCCGGTGACGGGAATGACCTGGGCGTTGACGACAGAGATCATTGTTGGATCATCGTCTGGGGTGGTGTTTACTTCCGTTTCGTCATCATCGAACCTGTCCTCCATGGCGTAGTCGCTCTTGAAGTTGTCAAGGTCGTCTATTTCCTCCGCCATCCCCTCCGCAATTTTCCAAGCCTCTTCCAATTCGGTTTGTTGCGCTGCGATACGCGCTCGGGCGTCCTTCAGGTCGGCTGTTCGCTTGGCGTAACTAGCGTTGAGTTTACGCAGGGCCATGGCAAGGGCAGATGAGAGATGTTTCTCCTGAACCTGAGCGAGTTGGGAACGGTGTTCCGAGGCCATTAACAGCGTCTCTGTGAAGCGGTCCATGCTCGCAGTAACCTCGGCAAGTTGCTGAATCAGCATTCCGAGGGTGCTAGCGTCATTCTCCGCAGAACTGGGGGTGCTGCAAGCCAACGCGTTCAGCGACTGTAACAGGTTCGTCCTTCGCTGGAAGTGAAACCGATGCTGGGCCTGGGTGATGAATTTGAGAGATTCTAAGCGAGCCAGCTCTTCGGGAATCCCTTTATCGAGAGCGTCAAGAGATAAGAGTTTAATGAATTGTTCCTTTGCTGAATCACGAATCGCCCGTGAGACCATCTCCCGAAGTTGGTCCGATGTGAAAGACCACTGAGCCGCCTCGAGGGGAATACCCTTGTAGGCGATGGAATCCACGTTGAAGTTGACTGGAGTGGGGATGGGGAGAGTGGTCGGCTTGCTGACGACTCTATAGGTGGTCATCGAGGCTGGTGTTGACGGTCGTGTAGACTCGGGTGTGGCGAGAGGTTGGGAGGGGATGTGTGTCGGGGCGGGAATAGCGGAGGTCAGCGGGATCGGATCATTGAACTCGGTTTGCACCGCCTTCTCGTTGGATGGTGACGGGGAAGAGTAATGGGGAGGAAGGGAATCTGCAGTAGAAGGGCCTGGAGAGCTCCTGTCGCTTCCCGGAAGAGGTGGGTAGTCGGCGAAGTTGAGAGGAGTCGCAGAACGTGGGGTGGTGAGGTTCGAAGCGCCTGTCGTGTTTTTCCTGACACGAGGGCCAGCGGGCATCCTAGGACGGGGGCTGGAAGACATTTTTGGGGTTGCAGAGAGGGGGGAGGTGGGGGAAATGAGCGGAGAGGAATACAGTTCGATACGAAGGCCAGCCTGGGTAGGCGTTGGCTCTGTTGAGGGATTCATGGAACCGAACGCGCTGTGGATTCCGCAGGAGCGCCTGCGCGAGGTGTCAGAGCGGGGTGTACGCGTGCCCTTCCCGGGGCGTTAGGCGAGAGACTGGTGACGAGATTTCACTCTGGGTGTCTATTAGTTCCCAGGCACATTGCCAAAACTTCGCTGACAGACCTGGACTGAGGCAGCGTGGAAAAGGTGCGAGATCAACCGCAGAGAGGTGGAAACCCGACCAGCGCAGCGATGGCGCCGTCGTGGGTGGCGACGGGACAGAGGGTGTGGTGCGGAAGAGAGGATAAGCGGGGAGAGAGGATTCCATGTCCCGGGTCACTGAGTTCTTCTATCGCCGTTGCCCAATAAGGCAGGTCTGATTATGTAACCTCACATCTGTTTTCTCGTCGTTTACTCATATCTGTGCTGTTGCAGCCGTAACGGCTCGGCTGGCCTGTGATTTGTGCGCACAGCAGATTTCATTTCGACAGACCGTTTTCCAGAGGATGCGGCCAGAACTTGTTTTTTTAGCTTTTGATCGTATTGGGATTCGGCATCCCGGCACAGCGCATGATGCCGGAGCAAGGTCCCCAAGGCACAACCTGTCCCATTATCATACCGCTTACAGGAGTTGGCGACTCAGCACGAATCACGGATCGCTGATGACCCAAGCGAGGGGCGAACCGAGTCGGCGATAGACTGAGCTCGATGCGCGGACCGGCCAGTGCCGCCATAGCATCACGAGAGCCTGCATCCGCAATCATGCGGTGGTATCCCGTGAGTCGACCTCAGCCGAGGCAGCTCCAATATTAACGCTTCGGCCTGCCTGAGCGTAGCGCTCGCCCGGTCGTCTCCAGGAAAGGTCCCAGAGAGATGGGTGATGGTCAATGGGTCGTGGGAAGCGGGACTCGTAACCAAGAGAGTTCAGCCCATCCAAACATGAACCTCTGACTCCACCGGCACCCCTACACAGCCCCCACCCTCCCGCCAAGTGCGGTTACTTAGGCGAAACATACAAGCGGTTTGGAATGTCGGGCTGGGTAACACCAAGAGATCCCGCCGGTAACATTCCAGACAGAAGTGAACATCCCCCATGTGGTACGTATGGAGGTGGGCCCAGCCGTCAGCCCAGCCAGTCCAGGCTCGGCCTAGTGCGAAGCATCATATTCCAGTGGAAGAAGAGAAGCTTGGCCACCTCTCCAGCGAATCAGCACTGGGTTCGCAGTCACGATCACCCACACCGACCCAAAAAGGCGAGACTGCACACGCCCCCCGCTCACTCCTCGTCATCATCAGATCCACCCTCGTGCTCTTCTTCCTGGACATCAGATTCCCCACCTAACACCTCAACCCCATCCTCTTCTTGATCATCCTCACCCCGCTTCCGTTTCCCCACTACCGCACCTCCTTCCTCCGCCTCATCGCTATCCACAAGGGCGAGACAAACGAGCCTACTACCACGCGAGTCGTACTCTCCTACCGGTTCGATCATCTCCACCTCTTGCCTTGGGACCGGTTTAGGCACTTGCGCTAGGTCGTAGACCCGTGCCTTCCCATCCGAAGAAATGGTAGCCACCAGCGTGGTAGTCCTTCGGTCCGGAAGTGAGATCTCGAGGGTGTCAACCGCCTTCACTCTATGACAACCACAGTCAGGCAACTCGACAGCTACATCAGTCAAGACAAAGGCGCACCGGTTTGTGTGCCCGATCATCTCGGCGATGACATACGGGGTTTCGCAAGTTTCAGAAGGGACGACATAGACTGATAGCTTTTTATCTTCTGCGCCAACAAGGAGGATCTCGCCCTTTGTTTCCGGGTGTTGTACGAACTTGACATCCTGTATCCGAGAAGGGTGGGTGACGGTATGCAGTAACGCGAGATTCTGATGAAATACGCGAATCAGAAGGGTGTATGCGGTGAACTGGAATGTTGGCTCACTGTATCAAAGAATTCCAGATTTGAACGTGACTGAACGACAAAAAGCTTCCCATTCGTCGACCACCTCACCTTCTCCCCCTCTAAAAAAAACCTCGCGTTAACTCGATAACATACACGGCGTAGGTTCAAATACGCGCCTTTCCCAAGCTTCGTACTTGCAGAACCCTTGCCCCGCATAAGGTCCCACATCCGTAAAGTTTTGTCGACTCCAACGCTCAGAGCGACCTTCCCTGAAGGGTGGATCCCGATAGAGTTGATCCTACCCTTATGTCCTTTCAAAACTCGTAGCACCACCCAGTCGCGTGCATGAAATATAGCTATTGTTCCGTCCTCGGATGCGGAAATGAGATGCGACCGCGAAGGGAAGTGTAGCTCAGTGATAGAACCTATCCCAACACGTTAACGAGAGCTTCGGAGTGGAGCCGCGCAGAAGCCTTGTCAGAAACTCACCCTCGTGTTGCATCAACCCGCCAATTTCCTTCCTCCTCCTCAAATCCCACACCTTGACAATCTCATCCACGCTCCCGGTCGCCAACCACTTCCCCCCCATCGGTGATCCCGAAACCGCCTTCACGCACGACACGTGTGCGGGAAAGATGAATATCGGTCTCAGGGTCACAGATATCCGGTCTCCGTCCCTTTCACCCAGCGTTATCGAGCCTTCTAATCCGTACAAGAGTTTCTCGTACGATCCAGTGATGAGTTTAAATGCGGAAGGGGGTCGAGGGGTGCTTTGACTGGCTTTTGGTCGTGTCTGGTCCTTCTTGGGGCTGGGGTTGGAGGTGGTCTTTGCAGAGGCTCCCGTCTCGGGCTGCTTGCCTTTGGATTTGGATGAAAGCCCCGGTGTTGGGCCGGCCTTCGTATGTACACCTTCGGAGACTCGAGCGCGCTTCGTAGCCTTGACCCCCGTCTTAAGGATGGATTTCAATTTTTTGGGCGTGGGCTTTGCGGACATTCTGGGGGCGTTTAGCTTTTTGAGGGAGAAAAAGTTGAGAAATCACGATCACAGTTCGTCCGATCAACTTGAAGGTGGGCGTCACCACCACTGGTCTGAGGATTCACACAATGACAGCATCCCAAAGTGAAAAAACCGATTTCTTTGCATTTCGACGTAGGTGACCCAGTCAAGTATCCCAGGTTGAAAGGTCTGCGCAGAGCGATGAAGCCTGTGCTGTGGTCAATGGTCCGTAAGTGAGGAAAG
>Ga0307513_10007718_pt1:7500-13898 | contig 13898 bp, 12 predicted proteins | sample 15_EM_MG_FD_202174 | JGI IMG/M metagenome (GOLD analysis project Ga0307513, IMG submission 202174) | Populus trichocarpa ectomycorrhiza microbial communities from riparian zone in the Pacific Northwest, United States - 15_EM | ecosystem: Host-associated > Plants > Roots >... | reverse complement strand
AAAAAATAAATCCCACACACAGAATTCAATACAAAAGAAGAATATCTGGGTTGTGTTTATATTGATGAAAAGTGATAGAAACCTGGATCTGGAGGATGATAGGAGTGCCAGTGATGACATGGTGAGAAACCCAAGGTTGGACCAAAGTTCTAAGCTTTCGAGTGACATCAAGGGATGAAGATAAAACAATCCACGACACAATCCCACAAAGTGCCAAACCTTGCCATAATGATATGCTCTCCATTAATTAATCAGTATCTCTTAGATTCCCTCCTAAAAAAGAGGGATCAAAGAAAGTAAACAAAAAGGAGAAAGCAATAGAACCAGCCAACGCAAGAAAGAATTTGGACTCGGCAGGTTTGAATGTTTACTCTCCTCTCTTTTTTTCCTCTTAATTTTTTATTGTGATTCTTTTCGAGGAAGCAGCCGGCAGGGCTTCGGTGGATTTGGCAGGCGGAAGAACGAACAACAAACACGAAAAGAAAATTGTATGGATGAGAAACAAAAAGGTTGAATAAATTTAAAAAAGAAAAGGAAAGGAAACTAGTAATATTAACATTTTAGCTCGTGCTACTAAATTACATGTTAACGGTAATACACCTTTTCTTTTTCTTTTCAAAAGGAATTTTTTTTAAATGATTTTTTTTTATTTTTTTTTATTTTTTTCAAATCATTTTAATATGTTAATATAAAAATTAATTTTAAAAATTATTATTTTAATATATTTTTAAATAAAAAATATTTTAAAAAACAACTACAACCACAAAAATTCTTAATCATTCTCTAAATATAATAATAAAAAAAAACTTATATTGTGTGTATTTTGCAACACTTTAAAAGGTAATGATTAAACTTGTTTGCTTGTATGGTAATATACCAAAATATATGCATATGAATACTTATTAAATTTTATTCCATCAAATAAAATAACAATTTAAAATAATATTAACACATAAATTTCACAATTTAAAAGCAACATTACCACATAAATTTCATAGTGACACCAAACCATTATATTTAGAATAAATCTATTGCAACTTAATACTCTCAACTTCATTGTAATATATCAATTCTGACCTGAAATTTACCAATACGAACTCGAGCTCGGGTTAGACTAGGCTGTGTTGCTTGGCCTTATTCTATCTAAAAATAAATTCTACAATGACATCTTATCCTAAGGCTGTCATGCAACGCTCACAAACCCATAACATTTCAAATATCGCAACACAAATATGCATAATGCATCAAAATATTTTAAGAATAACAAAATATTAATTTGAAGTTCGAAATTAACCTTTAGGTATCATTGAAGTAGCTGCAAAGCTGTTAGAAATGACTCAAAATAGTGGTGGTGCATGACAAACACGATGATGATAGTTTTTTTTAGTTATTGTTAATTTATTTAATTATATGCTTGTATAAGCCTTTTAATTTATACTTTAAATTTTTTATGTAATTTTTTTTTATCAAAATAGCTTGCATAGCCATGTTTTTTTTTTAAAAAAAAAATTACAACCCGTGATGGAGCATAGGTCAAATAGTCAGTATGTGTGTGTGTTAGGACAATACTTTCTTTAATTTAAAAACAAATATATAAATAAATTGTTTGGATTCTCTCTAATTTATTTTTTATTTTGATTTTTATTCTTATTCTTTTAATTATAATTTTTTGTTTTGGATCCTTTCATGTAATTGGTTTTTATCCCTGCTTCATCCTTTAACGTTTAATTTATTAAAAATTAAGCTTTGTAGTTTTTATTTCCGATGTGGTTCGGCATAAACACGAATGCTTATTTATATTTTATTAGTTGAGAGAGAGAGAGGGGAAAGACAATAATAATTGATATATAAGAATCAGTTTAAAAAACTTGACATAATTTAAATCATCATAGGTTTAAACATTGAAGAAGTAGAATGGAATTCTTTTTTTTTTTTTAACTTCCATTCACCTTAGTATGAATCAAAAAAGAAGGGCCTTATTTTCTTCATCTCTCTTTGATTATTCTCCCCTCCTCTTAAAATTTCCAAATATACTGTAAGTTTCACAAAAAAACAATAACAGAGAACTCAATCTTAACGTCCAAATAATGTTAAATTTCTAATTCCTTCTCTGGGAATTTATCAAATAAGAGTTGTTTTTTACTGAGAAGGTTCCTGGAATGTTCATGGCAGCCATGCAAACTTGACCAAAATGGTGAAGTCTCGCTCGTGTACAATATCTATATGTAATTGACTTCAAACGGAAGAGAAATAGCTGACCATTTCAACTGACATTTCATATTTTGTTTTTGGTTGAAAAATTGACATTAGACTAAGGCAAGTAGGCAAGATACAGAGTGATTGAGACGATTTCCATATCCCGTTGATATTTCTTTATTCTTCTTATTCCCATCATGCGCTCAGCACACCAGATGATCCACAAGAATGGTGCAAGGATTCGACCTATAACCGTACCGTCCATCCTACCCTGTTGGTGGCCGGGTTAGCACCTCTCCTCGCCTCTTTTTTCCAACCCTCCACCAGGATTAGCATTTCCCAACAAAGCTACCGGCGAGAAAACAGGTCTTTTGTGAGATTTCGTTTCAATGATCAGCGGAAGTCTAGCTATGGATCTCCTTATTTCCATCCTATCTACTAATTTAGTTTTTTCAAGCATTTTTCGAAATTCCTTTCAAAATCTGCACCCAGAGTTTATCCGGTTGTGTTAATAAACCCCATCCTAGCTTCATGATAATAGCCTCGTTATTTTCCTTAGCTTTCCTAATACCTAGACCGCCGTTTGTTTTTAGGCCCTATCCCAACGCACCAAATGAGGCTTTTTTACACCTGATCCAAAAAGAAAAACTCTGCTTTTCAATCTCTTCACACACCGTACAAGGAAGAGCTGCGGTCTGCATTGTATATGTTGGGAAGATTATTTTTTAAAATATTTTTGTTTTAGAAAAATATTAAAATAATATATTTTTTTATTTGTAAAATTTACACATCAAAATAATTTAAAAATATTAAAAAATAATCAGGAATAAAAAACAATTTAAATTTTAATAAAAAATTGGTTGAAAGTGACTTAATTGGACACTTGCATTGGTCCCACGTTAAACAAAATTAAGAAGGGCCCGAGGGACAGTTGGGCAAGTGTGACGGTCTCTCCAATGCTGTCCACATTAATGCAGCCAACAAATATTTGTTTGCTTGTTTATGAGCTTAGCTGCGGTCTTGTAGTTCAAGCCAGAATCTCCGGGTCCCAGAAGATATACTCATTTTGGGCAAGAGACAAGAGCCTAACAATGAAACAGATCTTAATTTAAAATGTGGCTGAAAAAAAGGGAGAAATTTTATAATTTTAAAATTGAAAAAATTATCTGATCAATATAAATTTTTATCATCATATATCTATATATTCTTATATAAATTATGGCATACTATTTATTTAATTTAAGTAATTAATTAATACATGTTGAAAGAGAAGCATTTTAATTACCTGAAAGGAATAGGCTGAAAAAGAACTTTTATACTATTAAATCCATGATGAATCCTCTCGGTTTAGGATTACAAAAAATTGACATATGTTTAAAATTATGCATGTTATACTACCTTAAAAATACAGAGTTGAACAAGTGCATAACATGTGGGTATGCTCATTATAAACCCAAAATTGATAGGGAAATAACTATTGTCACATATAGAAAACATAGATACTTCCTAATAACACCTAGACTTCAAAAATTATTCATGTCACCAAAGACTGTTGAACACATGATATGTCATTATTCATATGATACAGTAGATGGAGTGATGATGCACTCTTCCGATAATGAAGCCTGAAAACATTTTAATAGGGTGCATCATTAGTTTTTTAGTGGAACAAAAGAACATGCATCTTGGGTCATGTACAAACAGATTCAATCCATTCCGGTTATTTGCTACTCTTTATTCTTATTGGCCGGTGATAATCACGGTTTACAACTTGCCATCAGAGATGTGTATGAGGCTGAAGTTATGTTTTTATCTACGATCATACTCAATACTAATAGTCCAAGTTAGAATATAAATGTTTGTTTTTATCCATTGATTGATGAGTTGAAACAATTGTGGTCATCTGAGACTTTGACATATAATGTATCGAGAAAACATAATTTTCAGATGAAAACAACTTTGATAAAAAAAAAAGTTATTGTTCATAAAAAAAAAATAGAGTGAAATAATAAAAATGAAGTTTTGTTTTAAAAAATACATTTTCCCCTAAATTTAAGTTATTTTAATTTTTATGAATTTGTATTTTAATTACTTTAAATTTGTATTGAAAAAAATATGAAGTTGGTAAAAAAAAAAAAAGTCGTGTCATGAAATTCTAACCGAAAAAATACATTTTTTTTATTGCAAGTAGTTGCTGGAATACTTTTACATGGTTTGACAAAGTTATTTGGCATTCAGCCACACATTCCTCTCCCCTTCATGACATGCCTCCTCAGGCCTGGGATATGTACATTTGTAATATAATCTCTCCAGTCCATGCTTCCCACGTCAAATCCAAATTCCCCCTTCTCATTTTCTGACATTCTCTCCATCAATTTTTGAGTATTGCTATTATCAAACCTGCATTTATACATTTTTCCTTTCAAATTGATTAAGCTTTGCTTCGTGTAAGGGTAAAGTAAATCATATATGTCCCTACCTTCCACCATAGAAAGTGTATGGCTCGTATATATTGGCCAAGTACTTTGCTTGTTCCAGTGATTTTCTGCATATATTTTCATGTTTTTGCGATAGCTTCCTATCCGATGAGGCCATTTCTGCTAACCGACTTTGCTGAATGACATCTCTCCATAGATGAACAGAGAAGTCTTCCATGGAGCTGAAGAGCTGCATTGATGGAACATGGATTGGCCGGCCATTTGAGTCCATGTATGGAGAGGAATTGTAGTGTTCGTAGAGCAATGTAGCCAGGTCTTGGAAAACAAGTGGATTGACAACGGATGAAGCAATCTGGTAGACATTGATATCTGATTTTTGCTCCATTCCATGCCAAGCTATTGCTGCCAATGTTGCATTAACCACCATATCTGCTGGGACCTTCAACGAATTTCAAGGAAGAAGCAATTCTTCACAAGTAAAGAAAGATGAGGTATTACTTTCCTTGTAACAATATAGGATTATGAGAATTAAGCACTAGTTACCACATCAAGGACTCCATTTGGGTCTGCTAAAAAACCTGTGAGCTGCCGTTTTCCATAGCACAAAACTATTGGATCCATCATCCTGAGACAAAGGGTGAAAGAGAATGAAAGAAACATTTAGCTGAACAGAATAATATTGAATCATTGAAATTAATTAATGTGATGATAAGAGGTTCGATAAGAGATACCTATTCCCTTCCATCCATCCTGGGAATGGTTATTTCCATGTGCTCTCAATGACACTTGGTCGAATTACGACAACCGATATGTCTCCTCTCATGTTATCAACCACCATCTCCCCCATAGCCTTGGTGAATACATAAGTATCTTGCCACCCATATCTTTTGCCCTGTTTTGGTGTCAACTATCACACTTCAAGTCACAATTTATTCACTTCTACTTGTCATTTTCCCAATTACTACATCTTGACCAATATAATTCATATTGATTCCTTCAGAAATTGTAGAGCAAAGAAGAAGAAAAGTTGGAATCATTCACCTTTCTAAACCCAAATCTTTCATCTTTTGAGCCACTTTATTTTCTTGAAAATCTTCCTTGGAATTCAAGGCCAGCTTCACATCATTTTCGATGTCCAATGCTGTGCTTCCAGAGACTATTGGATTTTCCCTTGCTATGCAGTCGCCTAAACAGAGTGGCTTCTCCATAATTCTTCCTTGTCTTTGTCCATTGACATAAGCTGTAACCAAAAAATAACCAAAATCCAACTTATTCTGGACATTGGATTCTCTAGCCATGCAAACCATTAAGGATTGTCATTAGAAGACCCTCCTGAAAGATGTCATATAAAATTAGAACTTAACCTGTTGATACTTGCAAGAAGAGCTTGAGTTTCTGGCACTTCTTCGCAAATCTCACGAGGTGGCAAGTTCCTCGCGTGTTGACATCAATAGCAACATCATACCTGCATTTCCACAAGGTCACAATGCAACAGTAGAATATAGCTTGAAAACACATACTATTACCGGAGAAAATTGTCATGGTAGGAATGGAAAGAGGTCGTGCCTTTCATCAAAACTTGTATTAGCTACTGAGTTAATGATTACGTCAACTTCATTAGCAATCTCATCTGCTAAATCTTCTTCAAACCCAAGATTGGATTCGCAGACATTTCCTACCACAGGAACTAGTTTGCTCAACATAAAAGATTGGTAGGAAATTCCATAGGTCTTTCTGAGGCACTTGAATAGCTCTGCATTTATT
>Ga0307513_10007718_pt1:0-5000 | contig 13898 bp, 12 predicted proteins | sample 15_EM_MG_FD_202174 | JGI IMG/M metagenome (GOLD analysis project Ga0307513, IMG submission 202174) | Populus trichocarpa ectomycorrhiza microbial communities from riparian zone in the Pacific Northwest, United States - 15_EM | ecosystem: Host-associated > Plants > Roots > Unclassified... | reverse complement strand
CATCTCAAGCATCCATTTTTGCAAACCAGTAATGCTTAACTATGCTAATTAGGGGTGTTAACAAAAACCGATCAACTAAGAAAACCGAGTAAACCAAAAACACCGAACCAAGAGGAAAAACCGACTAAACCGATTTAAAAACCATAAAACCCACTCGGTTTGGTTTGGTTTCGGTTTCAAAAACTGAAACCGTTAAACCGGACCAGACAAAAAGAGCCTAATATCTCTAAAAAAAGAGGGGTACATATATTAAATACTTAACCAGTTAACCTAAACCCAAAATTATCCCCCATTTCACTTAACAAAACAGCCAGCAACACTCTCCCTAGCCTACCATTTCTCTCGTTCTTCCTTTTGCTCCCCAAAACTTGAAACTCTATTCATCTGCATCTGCCATATCTCTCTTGTTCTTCACCAATGAACAAAGTTTTTAAATCCATTGAAACCATTCGACTGTAAGCAACTTCTCTCCCTGACTTCACAGTAGCTACAGCCCTAATGTTAACAGCCTTCATGAGTAGTGGAGATCTAATAAAAAAGACTAGTAAGACAATTATAGTGATTCTCAACTCTAATATCTGAAACCAATAGCCAGAATATTTGACATTGAAGGAAATCAAATCAAAAAATTACTACTTATAGAGGGGGGAAAGGACAACAAATTAAAACTACACTTCATTAGACAAACCTTCCTCAACATCACAAAGGGCCTTCAACTGTGCATCTGCATTGTCTATCCATACAATGTGTGCATTGGGATCTGCAATAAATAATTGATAGATCAGTTCGATGAATTCCAGGCATGGTATGGCAGATGTGTTAGGATTGAATGCAAAGCCAATTGAAAAAATCCTGGTAAGTTCAGTAGGGTGGACAGACCACGTTTATTAATTCCTTGTTAAAGATCAATATGATTTTCCGATCAATGACTGAAATTTCAAGATTTGAGAAAAGATTTATCAATAGAATCACCAAAGGCAGTACTACATAAGATGAACTGCAGACTTGCATATCACAAATTGACTATGCATGGTCATGCTTCAACAAAAACTCCAGTTACCAACAGCATGAATTTATCAGAAACAAATAATAAATGAACTATTCCTTTATAATATACCCCAGCATTATGTCAAGGAAAGGGTGAACTTACCACAATCATGATTGTATAAGGATGGAAGCATGTACACAGCATTTCCAACAGCAGCTTCAGCTTCTATACAGGCTGCAGCTGATGATAGAAGATCCTCATATGATCCTACTGCCAATTCAATACGAAATGCATTTATGCGAATTCGTGCCAGTATGCTGTTGTACCATTCCTTGGTGAGGACTTACAATGTCAAAGACAAATTCTCATTCAAAAACAGTAAGCACAGAGCAATTTAAATTAAAAAGTAATGATAAACAATCCAGGATACAAGCCATCTGTTCATCTGAAATATTTGCCATAGCAAAACCACTCTTCAGCAAACCATAGCCCTCTTCCATCTGTAAAATGTTCATATATTATAATAATCTTCGCACAACTGAATTGTAGCTATACCATCAAGAAAGAGGACAGAGCAAAACATATCAATCTATTATGAGCCAAAAATCATATTCCGATTAAAAGATCATACGAGCAGGGACTTAGGTTCTGTACTAGACAATAACTTCAAAAGCGAGACAATGGGCTTTCTCCAAAGACTGTCAACAGTAACATAACATTTTCAGTTAAGAGACCAAAAAATGATTAGCCTGCTCAAAGATTTGAGAAGGCTAGAATGGAGATTGAAAAATATATGATTGATAAAGCTAACACATTTTTCAACTCTCTCAAATAAGGCCAATAAAAATGAGCGGGTAAAAGCACTCCATCAAATTAACAACAAATCCTCTATTCATTACTACAAATATTGCATGCATTGATCAGCAAAGCAGAAAGGTGTGGAGGAGGATTTCCCTATGAAACCCAAACAAGAGAATAGAGAAAGGAATTTGATTAGAACCCAGTCACGTCCGAATTTGACCTTAAAATATTTGCTGACTAGTTTTGCAAGATCAAACATATCTCTCAAACCGTATATCATAACAAGCTGAAATTTTACAGGGAGATGCTACACACATGAAACTATATTTTGATAATTTTTTAGGTCAAATAGAATTCAGAAACATATTATTCAGAGGGTTGAAGTTACTAGACAAATCTTGTCAAATATGTCAGATTAGGCCTTTGTGTATTGTTTGGGACATATCCGGAGCTACAAGTGGAATGTTGTTGCGATTCAAGTTGAGCTGTAAACTAGACATCTCAAGTTTACCAACCATTTATGGTAGGCCCAATAATTCATCCAGACAACAGAGAACGACGTGTTTGAAATCAGAATTGAAGATCTGCCAAGAATGTGCGAAAATTGAAGATTCAAGCTACATGGAAGAATTTTGGCAAGAAGACTTTGTTTTTATTATCCAATTTTATTTATTTATTTATTTATTTATTTAACGTTGAATAATTATTTTTTTAATTTGGGTTTGTTCTAACCCATTAGACATTGTTTAGGGGTTTATTTCATTATTGGACTTATGTTAGTTGATTACTAGTTTAGGTCCATTAGCTTGCAACCCAAAAGAGGTCCACTAGAGTTAGTTAGAAGAGACTATATTATGTTTTTTTTTAGCTGCAAATTTTAGCAGCAAGTTGGAGAATAAACGTGAGTTTTTTTTTGTTTGTTTGTTTACGGCAAAACAACCTTTCTTTGTAGAGACAAAGATCGTACATAGACTTATCAAAGATTAACTGGTTTCGTGGTGTCATTCGCATGCTTAAGGTTCTTAAATACAGAGTTATCTCTAGATCAAAGTCTTTTTCCAATACCTTTGGTTCTTAGGTATAGAGTTACCTTTGGCTTAAGGTTCTATCAAACATGGTTTTTCGGCTTTCCGGGTTGTTATCTACTTCGTTGGGGGTTGCTTGACTACGTGATCAAGAGGTCCGCATCACAATTTTTTTTGGAAGAGAAAAAAGGTGTGGCAAACATTCTCTGTCATAGCAACAAGAATAGTGAATTTGTCAAGCTCAAACCACATATAAAATGCCATTATTTGTGCTGCGTTATTTCAACCTATAACACCTTATCCAGCATATGTGTGGTATCACAAATAAAAGGTTCATGTAAAGTCCTCACCTCTAAAACCATCTCATGAGATAAATTAGATGGTTGAAGTATGTCAAGACTTTCAGCGGATGCAGCTCCTGATATAACCATGCAAGCCAACCGCTTTACAAGAAGTGGATACTTTAGACCTTTGTTCCTACATGATGACAGAATCAAAGAGTAAGAATACAAGACAAAAAAAAATGCCCTACAAGTCAAATCCTTGGAAGATAAGTACTGCATTTCATTTCTGTTTTCCCTGCAACAAAAGAGCAACTGTGGAAAGAGCTAATGAAAGGAGCTGGAACCTGAAAGCTCACTGATATAACATTCTTTTACACAAGAAGTTAAGAGGAGGAACGAGTACAATTAAAGGATATCTGGCTCTGCAATGATTAAATAAATGATCTGTTGTTCTCGATGCCACTGAGTAAATCGCTAAATCTCATACTAGACTGTAGTAGAGTAGAGCACGACATTAGAAATTAGGCTTACATTAATGCTATTAGTTAAAGAAATCAAGATGAGATCAAGGCATCATCAAGATACAAATAAGTCAAATGAAATGGGTTTGAGAAACCTTCATACCGACAATAGTCATCAAAAGCTAACCAATCTGCTTTCGTCTCAACTTCATAAAACACCTGAAAAAGTTGTGAGAAACTTAAATTTAGTTTACGAAATCCAGTCCTTGGCCAGGAAACATCCAATAAAAAATCATAGCAAAGAAAGCCCGAAAACGGAAGCAACTTCTCAACAGTACAAAGTGTGTGTGTGTGTGTGTGTGTGCGCGACCCACCTTTGATTAAAATCATAATTCAACCTCTTAAGCTGAATTGCACTTATTATCTGCAAATAGAACTAGTAAAACGCACCCAGTTAACTAAAATATGGTCTACATTAATCACACATCAAATTTGAGCTATTTCTCACGCCATGCCAATAAACCAACTTTGTCTCTTAATCAAAATATCAAACAGGTTATGGGTATTTTACTGTGTGACCAACATCCGTTGCCTATTTAACGAAAACTGCAAGTCCCAGTATACCTTAGCATTCTCTTTACACTCTTGACTGCAAAAGGCAACCCCTTTTCCATGAAACTCGGTCGAAGTTAACTTCTTGAGGCAAAAATAACAGACAGTGTTAATAGTTGAAAGAGAAGGATGAGCCAAAATAGGTTTTGCAGTGTGTATGAGATCTCCAGCACAGATTTTCCTAGTGGAAAACACGCCTCGACCAGCTGACTCAGTGAGTGCGACTCGAATCGGAGGCGGATCGGGTCTGGAAGGTTTGTTGTAATCTTCTGTGGTGGTGGAGAAGGGAAGTGTGGAATGTTGGGATCTTGGGAAAAGTGGGGTTTTGAAGCGGGAAAGGTAACGGCTATAACGGACTAAATGGGACATTTTGGTTCAATGGTACTTCTATCTCATGTGATATCTCTTCTTGTCTTCTATATACAAACATGGCATGGGACGATTATGAGTATGATTGAGAATTTGATAGTAATTGTTTTTTAAATTCAATTTTTCTGATTCGGTAGTTCGATCTATGATTTATCATTCATGGACGTTGATAAGATCCTTCCATTTAGCAGCACCTTAGGATGGTATAGCCTTAAAGTTAAGGGCGAGGTTCAAACGAGGAAAGGCTTACGGTGGATACCTAGGCACCCAGAAACGAGGAATAATTTTTCGTAATGAAATATATGTTAATGATGTTTTTTTATTTTTAAAAAAATATTTTTGACATCAACACATTAAAACGATCCAAAACATACAAATCATATTAAATTTTAGCAAAAAAAAAACAAATTTGAATTTTTTGGAAACGCGGTTTGCACTGTGTTTCCAAACGGTTTCTACG
>Ga0307513_10007717_pt1 | contig 13899 bp, 14 predicted proteins | sample 15_EM_MG_FD_202174 | JGI IMG/M metagenome (GOLD analysis project Ga0307513, IMG submission 202174) | Populus trichocarpa ectomycorrhiza microbial communities from riparian zone in the Pacific Northwest, United States - 15_EM | ecosystem: Host-associated > Plants > Roots > Unclassified | place... | reverse complement strand
CCAAAGAGGACGCCGATATGAAAGGACCTCAGCGATGAGCCGCCACATCGAGATCGTGGAAGTCGGCCCCCGCGACGGCCTGCAGAACGAGAAGGCCCTGCTGGAGGTCGACCAGAAACTCGAGTTCATCCACCGCCTGGAAGCCGCCGGCGCTCGGCGCATGGAGACCGTGTCCTTCGTGAATCCCAAGCGCGTGCCCCAGATGGCCGGCGCCGAGGAGATCTCCGCGGCCCTGCCGCACTCAAATGGCCGCTCGCGGATCGGCCTGGTGCTCAACGAACGCGGCTGGGATCGCTGCGTCGCCGCAGCCTGCGACGAGGCCAATGTGGTGGTCTGCGCCACGGACGGCTTCGGCATCCGCAACCAGGGCGCCTCCGCCGAGGAGCAGACCTTGGCCATGCAGGCGATCGCCGCGCGCCAGAAGGCCGAGGGCGGGCCGCCGATCACCGTCACCATCTCGGTGGCCTTCGGCTGTCCCTTCGACGGCGAGGTCTCCGAGGAACAGGTGCTGCGCATCGTCCGCGCCGCCGCCCAAGCCGGCGTCGCCGAGATCGCGCTCGCCGACACCATCGGCGTGGCCGACCCGTGGCTGGTGCGCAAGCGCCTGGAGGCGACCCGCAAGGCCGCGCCCGACCAGCGCCTGCGCATGCATTTCCACGACACCCGCAACACCGGCCTCGCCAACGCCTACGCCAGCGTCGAGGCCGGCGTCGACGTCCTGGACGCCAGTTGCGGTGGCCTCGGCGGCTGCCCCTTCGCGCCCGACGCCACCGGCAACATCGGCACCGAGGACCTGGTCTACATGCTCGAGCGCGCCGGCTTCTCGACCGGCTACGACCTCGACGGCCTGATCACGACCGCCAAGTGGATGTCCGGAATCCTGGGCAAGCCGCCGGCCGCCTTCGTCAGCCGCGCCGGCGTCTTTCCGCCGTCACCCGCAGCAAGCTAGAGCGGCGTCGACGTCTCGTCGGCGATCGCGGTCTTGCCGGCGCTCGGGCCCTTCAGGGGCGCCTCAGTCGTCGGATTGGGTGGGTAGCGCATACCGTCAAAGCGAAGCGCAACCTCGTGGCCGGCGCCGATCCCGCCTCCCGAAACCCGCACGCCGATGTCGTTCCAGCCGTGGCTGCGCCGGAGCAGAACTCTGATCGGCGGCCGCGTGACCGACGTCTGGGCGACAATGCGATAGGCCCGGCCGTCATTCTCCAGGACGTAGAGCCGGCAGCCGCCGCTGCCGCCCAGAGCCGCGCCGGAAACATAAGCCAGCGCATCGAGCCGCCCGTCGCCATTCAGATCGGCGAAGCCCAAGGCGACCCTGAGGTCCTTCACATTCGGCCGGTTCAGGTGTTGCCGCAGGAAGGCGCGCACCGCCTTCTCGTCTCCGAACGCTCGAGCCGAAGCGGCCTGCGCAGTCGACAAGATCGCCAAGCCGAAGACCGTTGCCGCACGGACAGATCGGCTCACGCTAGCGGGCCTAGGACGTCCGGCTCTTCAGCCGCCACATCACCGGGCGCACGACCGCGGTGCAGATGATGACCGGCGACAGCAGCCAGGCGACGAGGTGCTGCGAGAAGCCCTCCGCGCGCTTGCGAAAATAGCGCGCCAGGCCGACGCCCTTGTGGAACTCCACGGCCAGCGCACTGGTCCGGCTGGTGTGGCCCAGGTGGACGACCTCGGCCTTGGGATGGAACAGCACCGCGCCGCCCGCCTGGCGCACGCGCCAGCACAGATCGACGTCCTCGACGTGCAGGAAGTACTTCTCGTCGAAGCCCTGCAGGCTCTCGAAGTCCTCGCGGCGCATGCAGAAACACGCCCCGGAGATGGTCGGCGCTGGCACGACGCCGTCGGGCAGCGCCTCGTCTTCCCAATGCACCTCGTATCGCCGCCAACCCGGGATCAGCTTGGAAAGGGTGCTGAGCGACATCAGGGCGTTGACCAGCGTGACGTCGCCACGGCGGGCCCCGCGCTGTTCGGTGCGGTCGGAATTCAGAACCCGCCCCCCCACGATGCAGGGCGCCGGATGGGCGTCGGCCTCGCGCACCAGCGCCGCGATGCAGCCCGGTTGCAGGAAAGCGTCGGGGTTGAGGAACAGCAGCGTGTCGCCCTTGGCGCGGCGGGCGCCCAGGTTCGCGCCCCGCGCAAAGCCGACGTTGCCGTGGCCGGCCAGCAGCACGACGCGGCGATCGCGCTCAGTCAGGCTACGCAGCCACTGGGCGTCCGGCAGCGTGGAGCCGTTGTCGACGATGACGAACTCGTCGACCAGCGGGTCCTTGAGCACGCACTGCACGCTCTGCTGGAGCGCCTCGCCGGTCATGTAGACGACCATGATCACCGACACGCTGCGGTGCGACCGCAGCACGTCGACGGCTTCGAGAGGCTCTGAGGCTATGATCGGTGCGGCGATGCCGTTCATCCAGCCTCCCGCTCAACGGCTTGCTGCCTGGCAATGTCAGGCGGGTTGGCCTGCAAGGCAAGTGCGATCGACGCCTCATCCAGGCCGATGACCTGCTGGCCGTCGGAGCCCAGGCGGCGCAGCGCGACCTGGCGCAGTTCGGCTTCCCGGCGGCCCACCACGGCGATCACCGGAACCTTGGCGAGGCTGTGCTCGCGCACCTTGTAGTTGATCTTCTCATTGCGCAGGTCCGTCTCCACGCGCAGCCCCGTCGCCGCCAGCGCCTGCGCAACTTCGCGGGCGTAGTCGTCGGCGTCGGACGTGATCGTAGCCACCACAACCTGAACAGGGGCTAACCACAGCGGGAACGCGCCAGCGTAGTTTTCGATCAGTATGCCGAGGAAGCGCTCGAACGATCCCAGGATCGCGCGGTGCATCATCACCGGCGTCTGCTTGGAGCCATCCTCGGCGACATATTCGGCGTCCAGCCGCGCGGGCAGCACGAAGTCGAGCTGCAGCGTGCCGCACTGCCACGTGCGGCCGATGGCGTCCTTCACCGTGAAATCCAGCTTCGGGCCGTAGAAGGCCCCGTCGCCGGGGTTCAGCTCATATTCGACGCCGGCCGCCTTCACGGCGGCCTCGAGGCTGGCCTCGGCCTTGTCCCAGACCTCGTCCGAACCCGCGCGGATCTCCGGCCGCGTGGCGAACCTCAGGCCGGCGAGTTCCAGGCCAATGTCGGCGTAGACCTCCGTCAGCAGCGAGATGAACGCCTTCGTCTCCGCCTCGATCTGGTTCTCGCGGCAGAAGATGTGCCCATCGTCCTGCGTGAACCCGCGCACCCGCATCAGGCCGTGCAGGGCGCCCGATGGCTCGTAGCGGTGGCAGGAGCCGAACTCGGCGAAGCGCAGCGGTAGGTCGCGGTAGGACTTCTGACCGAAGTTGAACACCTGGATGTGGCCGGGACAGCTCATCGGCTTCACGGCCAACGTCTCGCCCTCTTCCGTCTCGCAGACGAACATGTTCGGGCGGTACTTCTCCCAGTGGCCGGACTTCTCCCAGAGGATGCGGTCCATCACCTGCGGCGTCTTGATTTCGTCGTAGCCGGCGGCGTCGAGCTTGCGGCGCATGTAGCGTTCGAGCGTCTGGTAGAGCGACCAGCCCTTGGGGTGCCAGAACACCATGCCCCGGCCCTCTTCCTGCAGGTGGAAGAGGTCCATGGCCCGGCCGATGCGGCGGTGGTCGCGTTTCTCGGCTTCCTCCAGGCGGTGGAGGTGGGCTTCCAGGTCGGCCTCGGAGGCCCAGGCCGTGCCATAGATGCGCTGCAGCTGGGCGTTGCGGTGATCGCCACGCCAGTAGGCGCCGGCCAGTTTCGTCAGCTTGAAGGCCTTGCCCACCGCCTTCGTCGACGGCAGGTGCGGCCCGCGGCAGAGGTCCTTCCAGTTCCCCTGGCGATAGACGCTGACGTCCTCGCCGGCGGGGATGCCCTCGATGATCTCGGCCTTGTAGGCCTCGCCGATCGACTTGAAGTGGGCGATGGCGTCGTCGCGCTTCCAGACCTCGCGCTCGATCTTCTCGTCGCGGTCGACGATCTCCTTCATGCGCTGCTCGATCTTGGCCAGATCGTCCAGGCTGAACGGTTCGTCACGGGCGAAGTCATAATAGAAGCCGTCCTCGATCGAAGGGCCGATCGTGACCTGCGTGCCGGGGAACAGTTCCTGCACGGCCTCGGCCATCACGTGGGAAGCGTCGTGGCGGATCGTCTCCAGCGCCTCGGGACTCTCACGCGTCAGGATCTCGAACTTGCCGCCATGTGGCAGCGGCCGTTCCAGGTCCAAGAGCTCGCCGTCGAGCTTCACCAACACCGCCTTCTTCGCCAGCGAGACGGCGATGGAGGCGGCCACGTCCTTGCCCGTCACGCCGTCGTCGAACGGTCGTTTCGAGCCATCGGGGAAAATCAGGTCGATCATGATTCACAGGTCCACTTTCGCGCGTCACCCTCGGGTGTTTTGCGCGGGGGCGGAACCGGGTCGTAGCCCGATGCACCGCCCCAGGGATGGCAACGACACAGCCTGTGGCCGGCGAGCAACGCGCCTCGCCACGGGCCGTGGCTGATCAGGGCTTCAGCGGCGTATTCCGAACAGGTCGGAAGGAACCGGCACTGCCGCCCGATCAGCGGCGAAAGCGTCAGCTTGTAGGCGCGAAGGGCGCCTCTGACGCAGCGTTCGTAGAAAGTCATGCCGGCTACGAGGATCTTGAGGAGAGACCCAGCGACTACGCTGAGCCTAGCGGGGGATCAAGCCGCGCCGGCGGGGCTAGTTCGCGCCGTCTCGGCCTCGAACGCGCGGAGCGCGGAGGCTTGGGCGGCGCGGTGTTGGTTAGCCAGCGTCAACATGGGCGGCCCGCATAGCACAACGGCGCCAAAAGCGGAACCCGCGCGTCAGCTTCCACGGGGGAGTTCGCGGATTTCCACGGTGCCGCCGGCTTCGTAGACCGGATTGCCGACCAGCAGCCTGCGGGCGTGGGCCAGATCGTCAGCCGCCACGCGGATGAAGCCGGTGATATGGACGGTCGGAGCCGGGGTCTCGCCCGCCTTGCGCTCGCAGCAGCCCTGGCCGATGGCGCTGCCGCCCTGGAATTCGGCCGTTTCCCGAAGCTTGGTCAGGTAGGAATCCCAGTCGTGGGCCTCGCCCACCGGGGCGTCGTCGTGCATCAGGAAAATGAAATCGGCCATGCGTTCACACAGGTCCCTAAGAAGATGTCGCCGTTCTCGCCACCGCGTCCAGCGCGGCAGCCATGGCGTCGACGCTGGCCGCCGCCTCGCGGCCGAGTCCGTGGCGTTTCGCGAGCCAGCTTAGGTCGTTGTACGAGAGCCAGGTGTCGCCCGAGGCATCCTGCCAGGCTAGCGCCTTGAGGGGCAGGTCGATGCCGATGGTCTGGGCGGCTTGCATCAGCGGCGTGCCACCCCTGGCGGCGCCAAAGATCACCAGGGTGGTCGGCCTGAGCGGCAGTCCGGCGTCCGCGGCCCCCGCGGCATGATCGATGCGCGCAAACACCTGCAGCCCCCGCGCTTCGACCTCGGCGACGAGCCGCGCCACGGTCTGCGGCGAGTCGTGGCCGCTGCGCAGGGTGGTCAGTCCTTCCACGGCCATGACGAGGGCTCCTGTAGCCGGTATCAGGCGGCGGTTTCTCCGCCGGTCGCGCGCCGCACCGCTTCGGTGACCGCCTCGAAGGCCAGCATCGTCGATGCGTGGCGCGCGGGATAGTCCTTCACGGGCTCCAGCAGCGCCAGGTCCGCGAACCGCCCATCCGGCGCCGCCCCGCCATCCTTCAGCATGGCCCTCAATTGACGCCGCGCGGTCTCCAGTTCCTCAAGGTTCGCGCCGACCACGTTCGAACCCAGCACCGAGGCCGCCGCCTGGCCGAGCGCGCAGGCCTTCACCTCCTGGGCGAAGTCGGCCACCCGGCCGTCCGCCACCGCCACGTCCACCAGCACGCGGCTGCCGCACAGCTTGGCGATCTTCTCCACGCTGGCGTCCGGCCGGGCCAGCCTGCCGGCGCGCGGCATGTTGCCCGCGAGCTTCAGGAGCTTGGTCGAATAGAGGTCGTCGATCATGCGCCTTAGATCGTGGCCCGCCGGAGCGGAGTCAAATCGCCTTTGTCGTGGAGCGCCCGCGACCTTAGACATGGCGCTTCATCTCCGCGTCCAGGATCGCCCATGACCAACCTTCGTGTCCTCGCCACAGCCGTCCTCTCATTGGCGCTGCTGGCCGCGGCGCCCGCCCGGACCGCGCCGCTGGACCAGGCCGCCGAGGGCTTCGTGAAGCTCACCCTGCGCATCGGCGAACACGAGGCGGGCTTCGTCGACGCCTACTACGGCCCAAAGGCCTGGGCCGACGACGCCAAGGCGCACCCCGGGACCACGGCCGAACTCAAGACCGAGGCCGACCGCCTGATCGCCCGCGTCCAGGCGGTCGATCCAAAAGCGCTCGCGCCCGTCGACGCGCGGCGCCGCGCCTTCCTGATCGCGCAGCTCAAGGCGGAGCGGTTCCGGCTCGACATGATCGACGGCAAGAAGCCCCCGTTCCGCGACGAGGCGGAAGCGCTGTTCAACGTACGGCCGGACCTGAAGCCGCTCAGCGCCTACGATCCCCTGCTTGCCCGCATCGAGGCGCTGTTCCCGGGCGACGGCCTGCTCTCCGACCGCATCGACGCCTTCAAGGCGGGCTACGTCATTCCGAAGAACCGGCTGGAGCCGGTGATGCAGGCCGCCATCGCCGAGTGCCGCCGCCGCACGCTGGCGCACATCAAGTTGCCGGCCAACGAGAACTTCAAGCTCGAGTTCGTCACCGGAAAATCCTGGTCCGGCTACAACTGGTACAAGGGAAGCGCCCAGTCGCTGATCCAGGTGAACACCGACCTGCCGATCTACATCGACCGGGCCGTCGATCTGGGCTGTCACGAGGGTTACCCGGGGCACCACACCCACAATGTCCTCTTGGAGGACCGGCTGGTGAAGGGCCGCGGCTGGGTCGAGTTCCAGGCCTATCCGCTGTTCAGCCCGCTCTCCTTCATCGCGGAGGGCGAGGGCAACTACGGCTACGAACTGGCCTTCCCGGGCGAGCAGCGCACGGCGTTTGAGGCGCAGGTGCTCTATCCCCTCGCGGGCCTCGATCCGAAGACGGCGCCGAAGTTCGCCGCGCTTCGAGAGGCGCAGAAGGACCTGGCCGGCGCCCGCATGACCATTGCGGCCGACTACCTGGACGGCAAGCTGACCCGCGACCAGGCCGTGGCGCTCAGCCAGAAGTACATGCTGATCTCGAAGGCGCGCGCCGAGCAGTCGGTCAGCTTCACCGACAACTACCGCAGCTATGTGATCAACTACGGCCTGGGCGAGGAGATGGTCCGGGATTGGATCGAGAGCCAGGGGCCGGATCCGGACACACGCTGGAAGGCCATGGAGACGCTGCTGAGCCAGCCCTCCACGGCCGCCGACCTGGGGCGCTAGCGCATGTCGATGATCGATTCAGTCCTGAGCCGGATGATCAAGGTCGGCGACCTGACCCTGCATCTGCCGGGCGGCCAGACGAAGCGGGCCGGCGACGGCACGGGAACGCCAGTCGAGGCCCGGGTGAACGCCCGCGGCCTGCGCCGCATCGCCACCAATCCCTCCCTCGGCTTCGGCGAGGCCTACATGGATGGCGACCTGGAGCTCCTCCAGGGGAATTGCTGGGACCTGCTGGAGATCGTCGGCAAGAGCGGGGCGCGCACCCCCAAGGGCCGCGGCAGTTTCCTCAAGCGCACCAGCAAAGCCCTGCGGCGCAAGCTGCAGCAGGTGAACGGCCGCATCGCGGCGCGCCGCAACGTCGCGCACCACTACGACATCTCCAACGACCTCTACCGCCGCTTCCTCGATGCCGACTTGCAGTACTCCTGCGCCTACTTCGCGCGTCCGGACATGACGCTGGAGGAGGCCCAGGCGGCCAAGAAGGCGCATATCGCCGCCAAGCTGTCGCTGACCCCCGGGACCAGCGTGCTCGACATCGGCTCGGGCTGGGGCGGTATGGCCATGACGCTCGCCAAGGACTACGGCGCCGACGTCACCGGCGTCACGCTTTCCACCGAACAGCTTGAACTCGCGCGGCAGCGGGTCGAAGCCGCGGGCCTGTCCGACAAGGTGCGCTTCGAACTCACCGACTACCGCGACGTGACGCAGCAGTTCGACCGGATCGTCTCGGTGGGCATGCTCGAGCACGTCGGCGCCCCCAACTTCGGCGGCTACTTCGAGACCGTGAAGCGCCTCTTGAAGGACGACGGCTCGGCGCTGATCCACTCGATCGGCCGTATGTCGGGCCCCGGCCTGACCAACGCCTTCACGCACAAATACATCTTCCCGGGCGGCTACATCCCGGGCCTGTCGGAGATCGTCGCGGCCATCGAGGACCAGGGCCTCTGGATCACCGACATCGAGATCCTGCGCCTGCACTACGCCGACACCCTGCGCCAGTGGCGGACGCGGTTCATGTCTGACCCCGAAATCCCGACGCTCTACGACGCCCGTTTCCGGCGGATGTGGGAGTTCTACCTGGCCGGCGCCGAGCTCGGCTTCCGCTACGGCGGCCACATGATCTTCCAGATCCAGGTCGCCAAGCGCGTCGGGACCCTCCCCATGACGCGCAACTACATGCTGGACGCTTAGAGCTCGACCACCTGCGCCCCGAAGTCTGACCCGCCCTCGCGCGCCGCCTGGTAGAGCTTCCAGGCGCAGGCGATGTCCTGCACCACGCTGCCCAGCGACTTGTAGGCGGTGACATCGGCGTCGCTCAGCCGGCCCGGCAGCGTCCCGGCCATCACCTCGCCGATCTCCCCCAGCACGTGGGCGTCGTCCACCAGGCCCTCGGCCTTGGCGTTGAGGAACTCCGCCCCTTGCGCCAGCACGCCCTCGCGGTGGTCGGCGAAGAGCCGCACGCGGGCGACGAGCGCGGTTTCCACCTCGGACGGTCCCGCCCGGCTGGAGCCCACCAGGTTCAGGTGCGTTCCGGCGGCCACCTGGCGCGAGAACAGGATCGGCTCGGGGGCGGCCGTCGTGGTGCAGACGATGTCGGCTTCGGCCACCGCCGCCTCGACGCTCGGCGCCGCCATGCAATTGAGCCCCAGATCGTCCCTCACCCGCTTGGCGAAGGTGTCGGCGACATTGGGCGAGCGCCCCCAGACCGTGACGCGCGAAAGCTCGCGCACCGCGGCCACCGCGCCCGCGTGCCGCCAGGCCTGTTCGCCGTAGCCCAGGATCGCCAGGTGATGCGCGTCGGCCCGCGCCAGGACGTCGGTCGCCGCCGCCGAAGCCGCCGCGGTGCGGATCGCCGTCACCTCGCCGGCGTCCACCAGGCAGATCGGCGCCCCGTCCGCCGGGTCGAACAGCGCGATCACCCCCTGGTGCGACGGCCCGCCCTTGGCGAAGTTGCCCGGATAGACGCTGACCAGCTTGGCGCCGAAGGCGCTGCCGTCCATCGCGCCCGGCATCACCCCCAGCATGTTGCCATCGCCCAGGTCGAGGATGCCGCGCAAGAGTTGCCGCGTGTGTCCCTGGCTCAGCGCGATCATCGCCTCGCGCATCAGCGGGATGCAGACCGCATAGGTCAGCTGGCGGGCGACGGTTTCGCGGCCGATGACGATCATGCGCCCCAGATCTCCTTGGCGTAGCGGATGAAGTTCAGCCCCATGATCTTCTCGATTCGGGCCCGAGAATGGCCGCGGGCGCTCAGCATCCGCGCCAGCTTGCGGAACTGGTCAGGCCCGCGCAGGTCGACCACGAACGGATAGGTCGTGGCGCTCTCGCCCGGGGCGCTGATCCCGGCCGCGCGCCGCTCGGCGTTCTCCTTGGCCAGCGCCACGCCATAGGCCTTCAGGTCGTCGATCTGCGTCGTCATCCCATCGGTGCCGAGGCCCACCTGGTCTTCACCACAGACCTTAAGCGCGTGCTCAATATGGGCCACCACATCGCTCGCGTGCGCCTGCCCGTCGGCTGCCAGGAACGGCATGAAGTAGATGCCGACAAAGCCGCCCTTCTCCGCCACCAGCCGCAGTTCCTCGTCGGTCTTGTTGCGCGGCAGGTCGGTCAGTGCGCGGCAGCCGGTGTGATTGATCGAGATCGGTTGCTTCGAAGCCTGCGCGGCGTCCAGGCAGATCCGCTGCCCGGAGTGGGAGAGATCAACCATCACCTTGTTGGCGTTCAACCGTTCGATCACCTGGCGGCCGAACGCGGTCAGGCCGCGGTTCTCCTTGCCCATCGACCCGTCGCCCAGTTGGTTGGGCAGGTTGTAGGTGAGCTGGATGATCTTCACGCCCATATCCGCGAAGATGTCCACGCGCTTGGGGTCGTCGCCCATCATGGCAGCGTTCTGGAAGCCCAGGATCACGCCGACTCTCTTCTCGGCCTTGGCGCGCGCGATGTCGGCGGTGGTCAGGACCTTGATCAGGTCGCGCGGATTCTCACGGATCAGCCGGTCGAACTTGGCGACCTCGGCCACCGACTCCTGGAAGGGTTCATCTTTCCCGAAGACGTAGCCCACGGTCCAGTTGACGGCGTTCAGCCCCGAGGCGCGCGCGTCGTCCATGATCCGTTTGCTCAGCGCCGGGCGATCCCGCTCGGTGGTGTCGTTGGGGTCGCCCAGCCCGCCCAGCGCGTTGATCACGGTCATGCCGGCGATCGGGTCTGGCCCAGCGGCCACGGCGGGACTGGCGAGCGCGCCAGCCATCAGGGCGAGCGTGGTGCGGCGGTTCAGGGTCATGGAGTCTCGTCTGCCAGTTCGGCTTTGGTGATCGGGCGATAGCCGGTGCGGGGATATTCCCGGCCGCGCTTGACGGTCAGGGTGATGGAGCGAACCGCGCCGATGTCGTCCAGCGGGTTCTTGGTCAACACGATGAGGTTGGCGAGCTTGCCCGGCGCGACCGTACCCATGTCGGCCTCCTGGCCGGCCGCCTTCGCGCCGACCAGGGTCGCCGAGCGGATCACTTCGGCAGGCGACATCCCGACCTTCGTCACCAGGAGTTCGAGCTCGTCATAGACCGCCGGCCACGGGCTCTTGGGCGGCGTGGTCCCGTCGGTGCCCGTCGACATCTGCACGCCGGCCTTCCAGGCCTGGCGCGTCAGGATCGCCGCCAGGTCGGCCGTGCACTGCGACGGCTTCGCCCCCGGCTTCGCGGCCCGCTTGTCGCCCTCGACATAGACCCGCATCGTGGGGTCCAGCAGCGTTCCCTGCTTCGCCATCAGGGCGAACAGGCCGGCCATAACCGGGTTATCGCCCTTGGCGAACGGCGCGGGATCGATGGGCGTCTTGGCCTGGTAGGAGGCCGGGACCGGCCCGGCCGCCTCATAGGCCATGTAGCAGGTGTGCGAGATCACGTCGGGGCGGGCGGTCAGCACCTGCGCCGGCGTCGCCGGGAAGACCGCGCTGTGCGCCCAGACCTGCATCCCTTGGCGGTGCGCCTCGGCGGCGATCTTCGCGACCAAGTCGCCCGAGAGGTTCGCGTAGATCTTGATCGCCGTGGCCGACGTCCCCTTGGCCCGCGCGACCGCCAGTGGCAGGTCGGTCTGGTCGGTGATCGCCTGCATCCAGGGCGCAGTTCCCGGCGTCACCCCGGCGTTGGCCGCCTGCGTCCGTGGGTCCACGAAGAAGCTCGGGCCGGCCATGAAGGCGGCGTAGTAGATGTCCGGCGCCGGGATCTCAGCCACCCGCGAAGCCCGCGCCAACTCGCCCACCGCGCGCAGGTCGTCGGCCATGTCGCGCACAGCGGTGACCCCGCCATAGAGGTCGCGGCGCAGCGTCCCCTCTGCTTGCTTGCGGTTCGGCGGCGTCGCCAGGTGCTCATGGCTGTCGATCAACCCGGGCAGCAGGTACTTGGCCGTCAGGTCCACAGTCCGCGCGCCGGCCAAGTCCGCCGGCTTCAACTCCGCGTCCGGCGAGACCGAGACAATCCGCTCGCCCTTCACCACCACCGCCATGTCGCGGCGCGCTGGAGCGTCGGTCCCGTCGATCAGCGTGGCGTGGCGATAGACTGTGACCGCCTCAGGCTTGCTCTGCGCCGCCGAAGCGCCCGCGCCGCCCAGGGCAAGCAGCAGCACCGCCAGTCCACGGATGGATTTCAACACGCCGCCCCTCGAACGCTGCACTCACCGAGCGTTACCGTCGGCGCGTCAGGGCCACAAGGCGGATCGGCGCGAAGCGGCGCCTTGCGCCATGGAGGCCGGCGCCGATAGGCTGCCGGAACGTGGCCGGTCGGAGCTGTTGAATGCGTCGCGCGCTCCTGCCTGCCCTGGTGCTGTGCCTCTTGGCGCTCTCGTCCAGCGCCCAAGCTCAACCGGCCGCCTACACGCTGTACGCGACGCCGCAACAGCGGATCGAGGTCGCCCCGGGGCGCTACATCCACATGGTCTGCATGGGCCAGGGAAGCCCGACGGTGATCCTCAGCGCCGGCGCCGACGGATGGTCGGCGGACTGGCGGCTGGTGCAGCCGGCCATCGCGAAGAAGACCAGGGTGTGCGGCTGGGATCGCGCGGGACACGGCTTCAGCAGCGGCAGCCCGGAGCCGCAGGACACCGCCCATACGGAAGCTGATCTCGAGAAGGCGCTCGCTGGCGCGGGCGTGACCGGTCCGCTGGTGCTGGTCGCCCATTCCCTGGGCGCCTTCGAGACCTTCCTCTTCGCCGACCGCCATCCCGAGCGGGTGGCAGGCATGGTGCTGGTCGATCCCTCGGCGCCCGATCAGGCCGAGAGGCTCCCCCAGGCCGCGCCGGCGTTGATGGCCTGGTCGGCCCGGTCCGACGAGGCGTTCTTCGATGTCATCCGCGGCTGTATCGCGGCGCTGAAGGCCGGCGGCCCAGCCCCCTCCCCGGACTGCACGAAGCTCCGAAGCCGCTATCCGGAACCCTTGCGAACCAACCTACTGGGCGCCCAGAACGACCCGCTCTACTGGGAGTCATTTCTGTCGATGTTCCAGTCCCAGAAGCTCAGCTCCAAGCTGGCGATCAACCCGAAGCGCAACTACGGGAACATGCCCCTGGTGGTGCTGCACGCCGGCCGCTTCGCGTTTCCGAGCGCCCCCGCCGACGCCCAGCGGGACGCCCCGGCGGCGCGGGCCGTGATCACGGCCGACCACGACGCCATGGCCCGGCTGTCCACCCGCGGCGCCTTCGTTCCGGTTCCCGACTCCGCCCACGCGATCTCACTTCAGAAACCGGACGTCGTCATCGACGCGGTGGACAAGGTCATCAATGAGTTCAGGGTTTGCGCCTCGTCCGCTGGACCAGGAGGACCATCATGCCCGCAATCGGCTCGTTGATCAGGGGCCGCCCGCTCGCGACATCGGTCGTCGCCGGTGCGATCGGCGTTCTTCTCACCGGCGCGGCCGCTCCCGCGCAACCCGCGGCTCAAGCGCCGGGGGTCACCCGCGCCGACCTCCAGCGGCACGACCTCAGCATCGCCGGATGGGAGGCGCTCCAGGTCCGCGTCGACTTCCCGCCCAGGGCGATTGCGCCCAGGCACACGCATCCGGGCGAGGAGATCGTCTACGTTCTCAAAGGGTCTCTGGAGTATCAGGTCGAGGGCAAGCCCGCCGTGACGCTCAAGGCCGGTGACATCCTGTTCATCCCGGCTGGAACAGTCCACGCGGCGAGAAACGTCGGCAGCGACAGCGCGTCCGAGCTCGCGACCTACGTCGTCGAGAAGGGCAAGCCGCTCAGCACGCCGGCCAAGTGAAGGATTGCCGACGCCGGCTCGGACGGCGCCGCCTCGGCGCCGTCCGGCCAACCGATCTCAGTGCAGCGATCTGAACGAGTCCCGCACCTCATCAACCAGGAACTTCGGCTGTTCAAAGGCCGCGAAGTGGCCGCCCTTGGGGAGCCGGTTGTAGTGGATGAGGTTCGGGAAAGCCTTCTCCGCCCAACTGCGCGGGCAGGGATAGAGCTCGTCGGGGAAGACGCTCACCGCCACAGGGATGGTGATGTTCTTGGGGGC
>Ga0307513_10007716_pt1 | contig 13899 bp, 6 predicted proteins | sample 15_EM_MG_FD_202174 | JGI IMG/M metagenome (GOLD analysis project Ga0307513, IMG submission 202174) | Populus trichocarpa ectomycorrhiza microbial communities from riparian zone in the Pacific Northwest, United States - 15_EM | ecosystem: Host-associated > Plants > Roots > Unclassified | place... | reverse complement strand
CATCTACTTGCGAATCATTCTTCAACTTTCGAGTTGATCATCAACACGAAATTTATGAAAAGATACGGGGATGGTTATTACATTAAACAAATTTCATGCGAACTAAAATGTTTTGACTGATAGATGCCATGTATTTCAACAATTATTATTGACTTGTATAAAGAATTTATGTAAATATGGGTATATATGAATCAGGTTCATTTAATATTTTTAAAAAAATAAGAGTTGGATTTTATTAATGCATTTAATCCTTCCATATACTTGATTTTAGGTGATTCATTTATACCAGGTCTAATTTCTTTACTGATCAGCCAAGCTAATGGAAATCAACTATATATATTGATAGGTTTAGTGTAATCTCTGCCTTTTCATTCCTGAATTATACTACCTGCTCTTCGTATATAGTGATGTTGTCTTATAAAAGAAGAGCAATGTTTCGAGCAATATCCAAGAAATTGCACAAAAATCAAAAGAATTATTTAAATATAGAATTTCTTATTTACGCTTGGTTCGAAGGAGATGACACAGTGCATTCTAGGGTTTAATTTTTGTTAAAAGCAACCATATCTAATTTCCTCCATGATGATACGTGCAAAGAACTTCATTAAAAGTAATAGATAAATAAATAATCCGTGATCCCAGATATCCTAATCATCCATCTAATGTTTATTTACTTTTCACCAAGATTATAAAGGAGATTAATTAGAACGAGGCACACTTTGCCATCATGCACCTATAAATAGCCCCACAAATTCAAGCTATACCACAACACACCATACATAAAAAACCTTCCCAACACGCTCTAATTGCCTCATTCTTGCTCTAATACCTTCTGTGAGCATGGCTGAAGAGAAGCAGCACCATGGCCTCTTCCACCACCACAAGAGCGAGGAGAAACCAGATGAGGCCGGTGTCTACTCTGAGACCGCTGAGTATTCAGAGACTGCCATAGGTTATAATGCTCCACCTCCTGCTGTCCCAGATGTTGATTACAGAAAAGAAGAGAAGCATCACAAGCATCTTGAGCACGTTGGTGAGCTTGGAACTGCTGCCGCTGGTGCTTTTGCCATGGTACAATGTTTTGTCAGTTGTCACTCGCTAATTTAAATTCTGTATGTTACTACACACACACACACACACATATTCATGTTAATATTTTTTTTAAGGTATTCTTTTATTTCATGTAATAATCAATCTTTTTAAAAAACACCTGTTTTCAATCATTGGTTTTTTTTAGAATGGTTATTGTTATATGTTCTTATTTTTTTCTTACAAAAAAAGGGTAAGTTGGTGGATATTTGTGTATAGAAGTGTGTGTGTAAAATTGATGTGGGATTCTCTCATGTTAAATATTTCAATGCAAGAGCTACAAACAAATAACATGTGTGTATATAATTTTTACTGATACTATTTACAGTCTAATTATGTTTTTTAAAATTCTTAATTTTTTTTATGTTTTTAAATTGTTTTGAGCTGCTAAATCAAAAATAAATCTTAAAAAATAAAAAAATATTATTTTAATATATTTTATACAAAAAAAAAACAAACAGCCTTGCTTCAAAATCTTTATTCAATTATTTTTCATAACTCGGGACAAATTATTTTTCTGAACACCTGTAAAAAGATACCAGGCCTATATATCAATCCTTGTTTTTATAAAACAATTATTTTTTCTCTCTGTTTTTTTTTTCTTTAATGAAAGTTCAAGAAAATCAGCAAGCCAGCAAGGAATCGTTTTTTTTTTATTCCATATTTATTTGTTGCTTTAATAATTTAGCATGAGAAGCACGAGTCAAAGAAAGACCCAGAGCATGCACACAGGCACAAGGTAGAGGAGGAGATTGCCGCGGCAGCTGCAGTTGGATCCGGTGGATTTGTATTCCATGAGCATCATGAGAAGAAAGAAACCAAGAAAGAGGAAGAAGAGGCTAACGGAAAGAAGCACCACCGCTTCTAATTGTTTTAATTAATTAATTAATCTTGTGTGTTACAGGCCTTAATCTTGGTTACGTCACTAAGCACTATAGTTATAAATCACCCCTCCTAAATAATACCTGTATGCACGAGATTTTGTATCCCTGCCGAACCGGTGCTATCTGGCTCTTTTGCTTTTGTACGCAATATTAATTCTTGTTTATAATAATATCTGAGATGTTTATGTGATATTAGTATTTAGTCATTTTTAATTTTTTTTATGAAGTAATCATTTTATTTCTGGATGCTATTATAATTTGAATAATTTAGGTGTATTTCCTGGTGTCTTCAGATTTCCCCGAAGACAATACTGGGTGATATTCGGCCGTGCCGTTTGATTTCTCGCCAATATATTCGAGCATAATAAGTCATTTAATTATTCCAATTCGAGGATTGTGTTTAGTTATTATTTTAGAATTAAGGAGACACGGAAATAAAAGTGTTTAGTTAAACGAAGATAAAAGTTTAAAATAAATACATTTTAGGGATAATTTTGGAATAAAATCCAATTTTTTTAAAAAAAAACAAGAGATGCAGAAGAATATATTATTCTTATTTTTACTATATATGTCTTTTTTATCATAAAACAGTAATTAAATACTATTTAGAAGCCCAAATACTCATTGTAACCACACCCATTTAAGAAGGTTTCATTTTATGATAACAAACAAATCAAATGCTTATATTGCTTATGTTATCTATGTTTTCTTCCTTACTAGTACTTTTTTAGTTTAAATGTTGGAATTTGTTTTATAAATTATGATTAATAGGCATATTTGATCCCTATTATGGAATGTGTTGTAATATAGAAAATATTATGTTTTCTCTTGTATAGTTTTATCATGTGTAATAGGTTACACCATAACATATGTACAATGCCCTACTTGTATAAATAGTAGAGGAGCTGCCCTACTAAGGTACTCATCAAATTATTACAAATCTCTGTTTTAACTTGGTATCAGAACCTCTCTATCTTAAATCGGTTCTTCTACTTTCTGCTGCAGATTTTTTTCTTCCTACCGCCATCCCTGCTCCTCTGTTCTCTATTGCAAAAACTATTTTGCTGCATACGCCATTCTGCTGCATCTTTTGCTCTTCCTTTCTTTTGCTGCAGATTCGTTATTTATCTGCTGTCAAACTCTGTTTGCTGCATTGCTGTGCCTTTCTCCTTTCTGTCAAAGACGGTATCCATCAAGGCTGCATTGTTGTGCCTTCTCCTCTTCGTCAAAGGCTTCGCAGGATATCCATCTGTTATTATCATGGATCATACAGTTAGTATTGCTGCTGACATTAATGTCAGCCCCTCTTCTCCAAATTCTTCCTCCCGGTCCCTGGACTCACCACAGCAACCAACACAACCATGGCTCCATCTGTTGCAACAGCAATTCTTATTCCCCTCTCCAACACCCAGTAGGTTATTAATCTCAAACTTATCAACAACAATTATTTGTTTTGCGTATGCAGATGAAGTCGTATCTGATTGGTCAAGGAGTTTTCTTGTTTGTTGACGGCTCTACTCCATGCCCCTCTTCACACGATTTATCCAGTACAGCTTCTGCTGTCTCTGCTACCTTCAATTCTGGACCCTGCCAAGCGTTTTTGGCTTGGAAACAGCAAGACCAGCTTATCCTTAGTGCTCTGTTATCCTCTCTTTCGGTTGAAGTTCTTCATCTCGTGGTTGATTGTCTGACCTCTGTCAGTGTTTGGAGCACCCTTGAACTTGCTTTTGCCTCCCCATCCAACTCTTGGATCATGCAATTGCATGGCTCTCTTCAGGATCTTCGACAAGGTGATGATACTGTCACTCTCTACTTGCAATGCTGAAAAGGTTTATTTGATGAATTGGCTGTGGCTAGTAGACCTATTTCTCTCACCGATTTCAACTTATATGTGTTTCGGGGACTTCACGGTGAATTTCGTGATTTGGTTACGAGTCTGTCAACCAAAGTTGATCCTCTGTCGTACTCTGAGCTTCATAGTCACCTGTCTACTCATGAATTTATACATCGTAGCTCGCTATCCTCCAGTCTACCTACTGCACCCCTGCTGCCCACCCCTGTGCAGCCCTCCTCAGTATATGCAGCCCAGCGTGGTTTTTCTGGGTCAAACAGCAGTGGTGCAGACAGATTATGTAGATGAAGTTACAGCCGAGTATCTTTCTGTTGGTGATCCTGAATCTTGCTGCAAGAAGCTTGAGAACATGCTGATCACTGGCCTCCTTGATGAGCAGTTAGAGGTTAGAGAAGGAAAATCACAGTTGAACTTCAGGTTGCATCCCCTGCACCATCTTGCTCTGAACACATATACAATTCTGGCTTCTGCTTATAAAATACGAGCAAGTGACTTATTTTCTCTGCATTCTGAGGTGGGTGGACTTCCATGGGAAGCTTTGAGCATGTCCAGAATCAGTGCGGCATACTCATTGTTGCTTGCAACTGCAACTTACCATCTGTTTTGTTTTGAATCTTCATTTCTTGTATCTGTTGCAAATTTCTGGACAAGTGCAGGGGAGTCCTTATTAGCTCTTGCTAAAAGCTCAGCATGGGATTCTCTTAGAAAATGTGGGTTTCCTGTCTTGAATCTTTCTCCTCTAGCTAAGCACAAATGCTCCAAGTGCTCATTGCTTGAAAGCTTTGAACTAAATTTATCATTTGGTCAAGATCAAATCCGTAAGGCAGGTTTCTTGATTGCATTGGTAGTTTGTTGCAAGAAGTTTGGGGTTTTCTGATTCAAGGCGACCGATACCTGAAAATGTTTAAAGATCCCACAGGTTTCAGTTGGCTTGGGAAATCCTTAGACATTTGGGATTTTGATGCTGAATTAACCCATAACGATGTGGATTTCAATTGTTGGGCCAACAAAAGTGTTTCTGGAATTGAGGCTCTGGGGTACAACCAATGGACAATAAATACTTTTCAGCTTGGTGTTCATTGCTTGCTCTATGGAGGATTTTTAGCTGGCATATGTTACGGTCCTCATTCTCATTGGAGTAGTCACATTCGGAGTGCTCTAAATTATGAGGGGAAATAAAAATTAAAAAAAAAAACTGCATACGTGGATTACATATGCAGCAGGCCATCTAACTTGTAACTTGCTAGTTGCTGAAGATATTATCAAATCTACTGAAGATAATATTGATACTGAAGATAAACATGATCATGGATTACTATCATGATCAGGAATCACTGATACTGAAGATAATCATGATCAATGATTATTGATACTAAAGATAATATCATATCTACTGAAGATAATACTGATACTAAAGATAACCATGATCAGGGATTGCCATCATAATCAGGGATCCCTGATACTGAAGAGATCATGATTAGGGATCCCTGATCATGATCAGGGATCACTGATACTGAAGATAATCGTGATCTCTGATCATATCTGCACAAAAGACTACTGATACTGAAGATAATGGTAATCATATCTGCAACAGATATTCTAGGAATTAAATGGATATCTTATCATTTAGTGCATTCTTAATGATAGGATTTTTTGAATCAGTGACTGTAATATATATGAGACCATGGTGTAACAGTAAAGACTAATTCAAGCAAATATATTTTCTGTAATACTTCTTCCACACATCTTTCTCTCTATATTCTTTTATCTTTCATGGTATCAGAGCCATTGACTCACGTCACACAACTGGCTTCCTCTTCACTAAACACCTCAGATGCTGCTACTAATGGCAATCCCCCACTTATTTCTCCTCCAGCTATAAATGTTACAAAACTCTCAAAAGACAACTACCATGTCTGGAAAGCTCAATTAATTCCTTTCTTCCGTGGGCAAGGTCTTTTTGGATACCTTGATGGAACCATTCCCATCCCACCCAAAGAAATTTCCATGGCTGAAACCTCCTCTGCTATCTCCAACCCTCTCTGTGAACATTGGCAGCGACAAGATGCCATCATAGTTGCTATTCTCTTCTCTACAATTTCAGAAAACGTTCTTATTCAAGTGGTCTCTCACACCACCTCTGCTGCCATCTGGAGCGCTCTAGCCAAATCCTTCTCCTCTCAATCACGTGCTTGGGTTATTCAACTCCGCACTGAACTCATCAACACTCGTAAAGGTGCACAATCAGCTCATGATTTTTTTATGCAGGTTAAACGTATGACAGATGAACTTGCTGTTGCCGGCCATGCTCTTCACTGTGATGAAATCATCTCCTATCTCCTATCGGGTCTTGGCCATGATTATGACTCTTTTGTTACTACCATCACAGCCTGCACAGATTCTGTCACCTTAGAGGAAGTATATGCTCTCTTACTCACCACAGAGTCACGTCTGCAGCACCACAATTCACCCATTGTCCAGCCCACTGTACATGTTGCTACTCGTCAGTCTTCTTCTTCTTCCTATAGAGGGCGAAATCAATACAAAGACAGAGGCCGGAATTACATAGACGTCTCTTTCTATAATGGTTCCAATGGCCAATTACAAACCTATGTTTTGTCTATTTGAAATCCAATGAAGATTTCAGGTCGCATGGTCCTGGATTAACCTGCGACGCACAGTTGTACACATCATTAACATTAATCGTGTGTGTGTGTTACTATCCCGACCTCAACATCATCATCATCGTCATCAGATGTTAATGTTTTTCTCTGCTATATTTTTGGATGTTGACCTCTCATTAGCATCTAATGGTCCATTACAAACGTGGCCCCACCATATACTCTGTATGTTTCCGAGAGCCCACTAACCTAATCCATGCTACACAATCTCTTTCCCGAGCCTGTATATATTTTCATTAATCATATAAATTTTAAAATTAATAATTATATAAATTTTTAATGACTCTAAATTCTATAAGATTCAAAACAATAATTTATAGAAAATAAACCTATAACATAATCAATAAACTATATCCCTCGGGGTTACATCTTCGGTTTTGCTTACCTTTTAGGTGGGAAATAAAAAGACGGATAAAGTGGGGCGCCCCACAGAAAACAAATGTTTAAATGAAATCCAACTTCCATAAAGGCAATCTTATCGTTTTATGACGTTCATTCCTTGCCTACAATTGCACTTGTTATTGCTATTTGATTGAGTACGTGGTCGGTAATATAATGCAATGTTTTTTTTAAAAAATAATTTTTAATTTAAAATATGTAGAAATTAATTTTTTATCTTAATTTTTAATATTAATACATAGAATAATTAAAAAACATCTAGAAAATACTGATTTAATATTTTTTCTTAACAAAAAATAATTTAAATCATAAAAACAAACATTCATTGAATTTTAGCGCACTCTCTGGCAAGGCCCAACGTCATTGCAAAAATAACCCCATAAAAATTAGTTTCTCAATATCATGAAAATGACATGCAATTTTCAAGGATAAGTTTCTTAACAAAACGATACTTCTCTTCCACTAATGGAGGAGTTTTTTTAGACTGAAATGAAGGAGATTCAGTATCTAATTACGATTAAGAGGAAAGTACACCAGAGTAAAACTATTATATAAAAAAAAAAAATTACACCAGAGTAAATATTTTTCTAATCCCTGCCTTTCCTTTGATTAAGAATATAAATGAAGCTCTACCAGGTAGTTTTTTTTAACTTTGAGTAGAAATAAGTTCTTAATATAATGACAAATAAATTGTCAATATTATTTCATTGATTCATTATAATGTCCAATGAATAACAAAACAACTAAATCACAACTCACATTCACCCGAGTCAAAATACATATTTTATTATTCACTATTATAATATAATGATAATTTTCTCTTTCTAAAAAAATCAAATGTTTTGATTTTAAAGGTATTTTAATATTTTCATATGCTCAATTAGTCATTAAAAGATTGATATATATATATATATGTCTTTTTTCAACTTTTAAAGCACAGAATAATAATCTAATTACCCTCTAAATAAAAAATTTTAAAACTAACACACATGGGTATTTATTTCTTTTTATTTTCTTAAATGCATTAAAATGACAAGTTTACTTTTTAAATAAAAAAACTTTAATAGCGCATCCAATGGTTTTTTTTTTATCTTTTTACTCTGGTTTTTCTATTATTACCAAGTTCATTTAGGGCAATTTGATCCCTTTATAATAATTTTATATTATTTAAATAGAAAAAAAATGTTGGCGTACACGCATTTTAGGCAATGCGTGTGATGCCTTTCAGTGGCCAAAAATATCCTTCCATCTTGTCATTGAATGCATCATTATGTTTTCTTTTTATTAATGTTGCGCATGTCGACGGTGGTGAGATGATTTATCTCTGGTGGAACTTTTTTCTTCTTCTTTCTTTCCTCCTTCGAACAGGTTGATCATTTTTGTTATTGATATTTCAACTTCACTTCTTATTTTTTTTATTTATGATTTTTATTCTTGATCATTTTGTAAAAATTTTATTTATTTTTAACTTCATCTTTTAATCCTATTTTGTCACATGTATTTTTTTTCAATTTAATCCTTATTCTTTTAATTTTTTTTATTGATTTTTTTATAAAAATTTCTTTGATTTTCAACTCATCATTCAATCTAAATTTATAATATATTATTTTTACCCACTTCCCCCGGAGATTTACCATTTATTGCTACCATCGGTACCCCCCGCCTCAAAATTTGTGAATTTTGCAAAATTTAAAGGATACCCATTTGGTATTTTGTGGCCTTTTATAAGCTTCGATGGTGAATGTAAGTTACGGTAATTAGACGTAAAAAGATTGAATCTTTTGCGTTTGGTTTCACTGTGTGAAGTGAGATTTCAATTGGGTCGGTCTTAAAAAGATCTAAATTGAGTTATTAGATTTTGCATTTTGGATATTGTCTTGAAGAAGAAGAAGTGTTAGTTTCATGGCTGGAAGTAATGAAGCTAGTCTCAATGAAAGCAAGGTAATCTGTTTTTTTTTCTTCCTCACTTTGTCTTTTACATTTTGTACTATTTTGGTGATCAAAGACGGGTTTTTTGTGGTGTTGGTGTTTGAAGTTGAAAATCAGCTGGATTTGAAACGAAATTTAGATGTTTTCTGGTGGGGTTCTGAGGTTTGATTTTGTTCGTGAACGGAAATGGGGATATGAATAAATAAATAAATAAATAAAGCTGTAAACTGGGGAGGAGGAACAGTGAAACCGACCCCAGATGGTTTAATTGTTTTAATAATACCTTTGCCGACACGAGCCAAAACTTGGTCAAGATATACAAAACAGCCTCTTCTTTCTTCTCCTTCCGTTTCTCTTTAAAGCTTGCGTGAGGTTTGAAAGATTGAAGGGAAATAATTTAAAAAAAAAAAAACAGAAGCAGCAGTTCGATTACATCCTCGATCGTGGCAACGATCCCATCATCCGTCGAGATTCAAGACCTAAAAAAATATCATATATTCTAATTGATAAGGCATCTTCATATAGCATAGATAACATTAGATAGTTGGCTCGCTTGCGGATTGGGTTAAATTTTTAAGATGAGGATAACAAGAGTCAATTCAGATTATTTTTAATATGATTATAACAAAGTCAATTAGATTAACTTAATTAATACAAGACAAAAATATGAGATTGAGTTCAACCAACAAAACAAAACGAGTTATATGGTTTAATATCAAATAATAAAATAATAATAAAAACTTTGTTAACAATTCAGGCTAATTTGACTAATTAATCATTATGAGATTGAGAGAAAAAACATTACATTAAAAAAAAATAGTAAAAAAAACAAAAAACAAATATAAAAATATTAAAAACTAAACAAAGATAACTTGAGTTAATTTGACTAATTGGCATCCTAGATAACCCTATAGATTTGATAAGAAGTGTAGAAACATCATTACAATGAATGGTGCAACGTGTCTAAAATCACAATAAAACACTAATGGTTTTTAAGGTTTTTTTAAAACTAATTCGTATGCCCGTGCACAATGTAGAGGAATAATTTTTTCTTAAATGCAAAAACAAAAAATTCAAATCTTAGAAAAAATTGTATACTATTATTAAACCAAAAATACATTTGATTTGATTTTTTTCAATCAAGATAATTTTTTTTATTAAAGTATCTCTTATTTCACTTAGTGAATATAATATTTTTAACTAGAATCATTGTTCAGTTAAAAAAAATATATAATTGTTAAAGCAATTTTAGAAAATATCAAAATAGTATATTGATATTTTATATGTGATTGAAAGATAAAAATAAACATTATAAATATGATAAAATCATGTTAAAAATCTATTTAAAGAATAAAAAAGACTTGAATTGAATTTTCATGAACAATTTATTATTGGTATTATTACTTTTTATATCAGATACATAATAATTAAGAAAATATTATTAAAATTCAAATAAAAAATTATAATAGTATCTAAGGATCATGTTAATATTGAAAAGGTAATGAATTTGGTAAATGTTTTAAGAGTGTAAACTAAAACCAAAGAAAAATGAAGAGAAAAAAAAAGAAAAGCACGAAAAAAAGTTAGGCGCGTGCATCCGCCTCTCTTTTCTTTTATAAAAAAAATAAACAGATGACATCATCTATAAAAAAAAAAAAATGTTTTGACTGATAGATGCCATGTATTTTATCAATTATTATTGACTTGTATAAAGAATTTATGTAAATATGGGTATATATGAATCAGGTTCATTTAATATTTTTTAAAAAATAAGAGTTGGATTTTATTAATGCATTTAATCCTTCCATATACTTGATTTTAGGTGATTCATTTATACCAGGTCTAATTTCTTTATTGATCAGCCAAGCTAATTAATGGAAATCAACTATATTGACAGGTTTAGTGTAATCTCTGCCTTTTCATTCCTGAATTGTATTTTTTTGAGAATGAATTTTGATTGTCCTTAATGCCTCATATTGGAATTTCAGCTGAGCACAAAATTTAACGAAGACCTATCGTGGCAAATGCTTGTTTCCGTCACCAAATATGTTGTTTGTTGTCGTGAATACTGACCATTGTTGTAAAATTCTGAATTATACTACCTGCTCTTCGTATATAGTGATGTTGTCTTATAAAAGAAGAGCAATGTTTCGAGCAATATCCAAGAAATTGCACAAAAATCAAAAGAATTATTTAAATATAGAATTTCTTATTTACGGTTGGTTCGAAGGAGATGATACAGTGTATTCTAGGGTTTAATTTTTGTTAATTAAAAGCAACCAATCTAATTTCCTCCATGATGATACGTGCTTATCAAATGCGATACTTCAATTATATTTAATATTCTAATATTAAAAATAAAAAAAATATTATTTTAATATATTTTTAAATAAAAAATATTTTAAAAAATAAATTATATCCCAATATTAAACGAGATATAAATAATAATGACACTGCTGGATCCCTTTAAATCGTCGGCCAGATGATATGCTGTGGAGGCGGTAGGCTTATACAAGTTATTATAATAAGATATCTTGATTTCTAGATGCAATTGCAGCAATTTTTTATCTGCAAACACATCATGAGTTAGTATATGTTAAGAGAAAGAAGAAATTAAACCCTATTTATTAATCTTGCAGGCTACTGTCTCTGGCCAATAGGAAAACCAGAAGAGTCGGTAGTGCATCAATCTCTTTCATGAAATTAATGGCATTTTATTTCTGCATCACGCTGAAGCTCTTACACTTTCTGGGGACGAGGAGTAAAATATCAGATGGAAGGGCAACAGAAGAAAAGTTTTTGCACTTTCCCCTTTCCATTGCCCTTCACTGAAGAAGGTAATCTAATGAAGCCTAAATTAATCACGGATGATTTATGATTTACGATCATGCTTTCAACTCAAGGTGGATCACTTACTTTTTAAAGTAAGGATATTTAAAAGTATGTAGCGATTGTTTCAATAAAAATTTCATTAAAAGTAATAGATAATTAAATAATCCGTGATCCCAGATATCCTAATCATACATCTAACATTTATTTACTTTTCACCAAGATTATAGAGGAGATTAGAACGAGCCACTCTTTGCCATCATGCACCTATATATAGCCCCGCAAATTCAAGCTATACCACAACACACCATACATTAAAAAACCTTCCCAACACGCTCTTGCCTCATTCTTGTTCTAATACCTTCTGTGAGCATGACTGAAGAGAAGCAGCACCAAGGCGTCTTCCACCACCACAAGAGCGAGGAGAAACCAGTTGAGGCCGGTTATGATGCTCCAACTCCTCCTGTCCAAGATGTTGATTACAGAAAAGAACAGAAGCATCACAAGAATCTTGAGCACGTTGGTGAGCTTGGAACTGCTGGCGCTGGTGCTTTTGCCATGGTACAATGTTCTGTCAGTTGTCACTCTCTAATTTAAATTCTGTGTGTTACTATATATATATTCTGGTTAATATCTTTTTAAGGTATTCTTTTATTTCATGTAGTGATCAATTTTTTTCAAAAACACCTGTTTTTAATCATTGTTTTTTTAGAATGGTTATTGTTATATGTTTTTATTTTTTTTTACAAAAAAGGGCAAGTTGGTGGATATTTGTGTATAGAAGTGTGTGTGTGTATAATTGATGTGGGATTCTCTCATTTTAAAAATTTCAATGCAAGATCTAAAAATAAATAACATGTGTGTATATAATTTTTATGGATACCATTTAGGTCATGTTCGTCATTGCAGTTTAACTATATTTTTAAAAAAAAATTGAATTCTTTTTATATTTTTAAATCGTTTTGAAATACTAAATAAAAAATAAATTATAAAAAATAAAAAAATATTATTTTAATATATTTCTAAAAAAAAAAATTTAAAAAATAAACAGCCTTCTACAAGATCTTTAATCAATTATTTTTTATAACCGGAGACAAATTATTTTTCTGAACACCTATAAAAAAAATACCAGGCCTATATATCAATCCTTGTTTTTATAAAAACAATTATTTTTTCTCTCTATTTTTTTTTAAAGAAAGTTCAAGAAAATCAGCAAGCCAGCAAGGTATATATATAGTTTTTTTATTATTATTAGTCCATATTGATTTGTTGCTTTAATAATTTAGAATGAGAAGCACGAGTCAAAGAAAGACCCAGAGAATGCACACAGGCACAAGATAGAGGAGGAGATTGCCTCGGCAGCTGCAGTTGGAAACGGTGGATTTGTATTCCATGAGCATCATGAGAAGAAAGCAACCAAGAAAGAGGAAGAAGAGGCTAATGGAAAGAAGCACCACCACTTCTAATTGTTTTAATTAATTAATTAATCTTGTGTGTTACAGGCCTTAATCTTGGTTGCGTGTACTAAGCACTATAGTTATAAATCACCCCTCCTAAATAATACCTGTATGCACGAGATTTTTGTATCCCTGCCGAACCGGTGCTATCTGGTTCTTTTGCTTTTGTACGCTATATTAACACTTATAATAATATCTGAGATATTTATGTGATATTAGTATTTAGTCATTTTTAATTTTTAATTTTTAATTTTTAATTTTTAATTTTTTATGAAGTAATCATTTTATTTCTGTCCGCTATTATAGTCTAAATAATTAAGGTGTCTTTCCTGGTGTCTTCAAATTTCCCCGAAGACAGTACTGGGAGGTATTCGGCCATGCCATGTGATTTCTCGCCAATATGTTCGAGCATAATAAGTCTTTCAATTATTCCAATTCGAGGATTGTGTTTAATTATTATTTTAAAATTAAAAATACATGGAAATATAAGTGTTTAGTTAAAAAAAAATAAAAGTATAAAATAAATACATTTTAGGGATAATTTTGAAATAAAATCCAATTTTTTAAAAAAAAACAAGAAATACAGAAGAATATATTATTCTTGTCTTTATTGTCTATATCTTTTTTATTATAAAACAGTAATTGTTAGAGAATTGTTGTAACCCAATTTTGGATCCACCAAGATTTTCTCAAATGTTATTTTATTTCTATTATTATTTATAAAAATCCAAAAAAATTAAGAAAAAGGAAAATTCAAAAATATATTTTTCTCGAGTCAA
>Ga0307513_10007715_pt1 | contig 13899 bp, 15 predicted proteins | sample 15_EM_MG_FD_202174 | JGI IMG/M metagenome (GOLD analysis project Ga0307513, IMG submission 202174) | Populus trichocarpa ectomycorrhiza microbial communities from riparian zone in the Pacific Northwest, United States - 15_EM | ecosystem: Host-associated > Plants > Roots > Unclassified | place... | reverse complement strand
TCATAGCCAGGTAAGTGTAAGCGAGATCCAACCTCATTTGCGTTCTTTGTTTCCCCAACGACCAAAATATGGGGTTGAGAGTTATGAACCATGTCTTGAATGGCGTTAAGTTTCATAGGATTAGATAAGCCATTTGCATTTATTGACATGATACGCAAAGAGGAGGATACAGGCCCAGAATTGGAAGCCGGAAAAGCACAGACAGTAGAGGGACAAATAGAAATACAAAGGATAATAATACAAAAGAAGTGGAGAAAACAAAAATGAAAACGAAAAGAAGAAGTAGAAGGTGTCAGATATGACTCTTCCGGAAGTTGTAGCGATGCGCGATCAAGCAATCCCTTCAGGAGGAGGTCGACGCAAGCGGCTGATTCATCAAGAAGGGTGGAAAAGATTTCGAAAAAGTTAGAAAGTGAAGAAAGGATAGAGCGTACTTGTTGGTCCACTTCCATGGACGTCACAATTTCCTGAACCAGGTTTTCCTCTAGTGAGTCCTCGGTGTCGAGCCTCGGTCTTTTGTGGCCAGAGGAAGGGGCAACCTCACGGGCACCGACGGAGAGCAAAGGTAGGGGTTGCTGGGGCAATAGGGTCGGATTCTGAGAGGCGCGAAGGGCTTCAACCTCGCTCGCCCTGGCAGCCCTGATAGCCTTCGCGTCCTTGAGCTGCTCCCTCAGGTTCTCAAGCTCTTCCTGAATAGGGTCTTGACGCTCAGGAGGGGCAATACCTAGGAGGATGTTGTTGGTAGAGATGGATTGAAGAAGGGAGGAGACCTCAAATTGAGCGGACGTAAGCTGGTTGTTAGCGGAGTAAACGGCTGTAGAGTCAGTAAAGGCTTTAGTAATGGTAGCTTGGGCTTCTTGGAAGCCATGCGCGAGTTGCTTCACATCGCTGACTACCTCCTTGAGGGAGGCGGCAGTGGCCTCGCTTTGAGCATTCACGCGGTCCAGCTGACGCTGAAGGACATTGTCTGACTGTTGGGAAGAGAAGGGGGCATAGGTGCGAGAGCTGAAGAACATAGGTATGCTGGTGGTGTTGAGCGTATAAACATATTGGGGTTTGTCGTGAGCAATGGGAGAGTCGCCAAAGGGTTTGAAGCTGTCCCGACCAGCGAGGAGGCGTTGAGTGATCTCGGGAGTGCTAAGGACAACGCAGTAGACGGAATCGTCCAGGGCGAGTCGGCTTCGCCGGACGACTGGTTCGGTGGATCCGCTACCAGCGAAGGCACGCTTGATGTAGTTGTCGATGGTGGCTCGGACACCCGAAAATTCTCCAACACCAGCAACTGCAACCTCCAAGCCATAGGAGGGTTGGACGAAGCGTGGGCGACGGGGATAGTATGAGCGGTTGTCGAGGATAATGGGTGTGTTGGTAAGGGCGACGATGGAGTTGGTATTGAGGAAGTGATAGATGATGCGGTGAGAGTTAGATGGAATATAAGAGCCCTGGAAATGATGGTCGTTCTGCTGCAAAATTCGGTCGATGCGTGTCTTGATGTCTGAGGGGTTCAGGTCATCGTCCACCTGGAAGTAAGCCTGGCGTGTTTTGTCAACGCGCCCCGGGGCAACCTTCCACAAAGCGCACAATCCTTCAACGGAGTCCAGGTCTCTCCTGACACCCTCCAAGATATCAGGCCGGGGTGTCTCCCGAAGCGGTCCAGAAAGTGAGACATAGATGAAGTCGAGGGGCTGGACATTCGCCGGGGACGAGATTTGGAGGGGGGGAATTTTCACACCCTTAAGTCGTAGGTTGTCAACAACCCCGTTGAGGTGGTCGGTGGCGGCCGAGAAAGAGTTAGTCGGAAGTCCTGAGACGATGAGCTCAACACCGGTAAAGGGCTGTGAAGGGCTGAACTCGGGTGGTGGTGTCTCAGATCTATCTTCTGACAGAGGCAGCGGAACATAGGGCCCAGCTTCGAAACTCATCCTAAGAGGAAGAGTGGTAAGGCGATGAAGGGCAGACGTAAGGGTACAAACGTAAGGGTGATGGTGGTGGTGGTGGTGAAAATGTGTGATTAGATTAGATTGAATTTGCCATGCCACGTGATGTTCAAAATGTGTTGATTTTTGACCGAGAAGGCCGAAGGGACCCACCCACCAACGGGTCGTCAAGTTGGAACAGACCTTATATAATATTGATCGATTGTCATCAATATCATAAGGTCTGTTTTAGGAGACTATCAATTTGACGCTACGAAGTGCGCCGCAAACCAGCCACTAAGCTCCTCTTCATCCACCTATCAAACGTCCTTTCTTATGAATATACTAGAGGTTATGATGGGTCCTAGTGGCCCCAGCAATGGCCGATGACCTCCCAGCAACCGACCCGTCACTCGGGAGCGCAGATGTCGAGGATTTGTGAGCTTCTAGGCTGGCATTACAGGAGGACAGTTCTGAATCGTCTAGGTGGGGTCCCTTGATGGGCCGCGGAAAGGCGTTTGACCCGAATCCTTTTTTCATCATACATATGTTGCAACACGCTTGGATCTCCCTATGGTTCAGCTTCGCCTGTCACCGTCAATCCTGACACTGAGAGACAGTATAGCCCCGAATTTCCCCCCACATCCATCCGCGACGACGTACGGTACGCATGAGACCTTCAATCACGTTTATCTCGTGTGCTTTCTTATTTTTGCACATGTATTGCAGAATTCACAAACTTGTACTCGACCACCTTGGCATCCGTTCCGTGTCTTTTGTAATTGGCGGTTCTATGGGAGGCATGGCTGTCCTTGAATAGCCACTCTGTACCCCCGCTGGCCATGTCCGTAGGGTGATCCCTTTAGCGACCTCTGCACGTTATTCGGCATGGTGTATCAGTTGAGGTGAAGCCCAAAGGCAGAGCATCTACAGTGACCCAATATACCAAGATGGCTACTACGTCTCCCAACCGGCTTCTGGACTCGCAGCCGCCAGAATGAACGCACTCCTTACCTACCCTCACACCCCAGCCTCCCCAAAACTCTCCCCCACGCAGACGACGTAGTGGCGCTCCACAACGACGGCCTGCGGAATGCAAAACCTCGAGCAGGGACAGAGACTCCCGCCTCCCAAAAACCACCCATCTTCTCCGTCCAGTCGTACCTCCGGTACCAAGGTGACAAGTTCACCGCACGGTTTGACCCCAACTGCTACGTCCACATCACGCGCAAGCTCGATACACATGGCATCGCGCGAGGCCGTGTTCCTGACGCCGACGACTCGGGGTCCATAGCCAAGGTGCTTTCCACGCTCCCGCCACGCGCGCTGGTGATCAGCATCGCGACGGATGCTTCACGAGGTCTGAGCAACGAGAAATTGTGGCACACACCCCAGGCAGAGTTGGTGGTGATTCCGTCTCCGGATGGACATGATGGGTTTTTGTTGGAGTTTGAGCAGATCAATACGCATATTCTGCGATATTCAAAGAGGGAGTTTTCGGAGTTTTATAACAAGGTCCATGAGGAGGTTTGGGAGGAGTTTGAGATTAAGAAGACGAGTGTATTTGGGGAGGCGGAAGTAGATATTGCTAGTTGGTAATGTAGATTAAATGTGCTATGGGGTAGATGGATATTTCATGTTTCGGGATTTTCGGCCTCTTTTATTGAGGGGGTCCCTACTCAGAAGAATCTTTGTTTTTCGACCCTTCCACTGAATCTGTTCCCCTGCAAACGTTAGCCGAATCTTTCCTAGACGGATACGCTGCAGCACCAGCAGAAGGAGTGGCCACCCACGACTCAGGAATTCCCCTTCTCGAGAAACCTTTTCTGATCAACTCGAAAGTTATGGTCAACACGAAAAAATGGTCGACCTTTCCGACTCGGGCCAAAAGGTGTTCGACATTGTAATTCAGGTGGTCCTCGATGTGCTGGATTTTTTACACAACGTCCGCCTCTCGATGGATGTCTTTGATAAATTATTGGTCGCCCTTCCCAAGCTTCGACGGTTGTTGAACCCTGAATACTGGCATTGCCAAAGGGGATACTATTGTTCTACTCGAACGCTGACCTGAGCTATTCTGAAACCTCGAGGCCTTTATTCTGGCCCTTCAGCTTCAGCACTACTTATATAACACTTCGAGGAAAGGAGTATTCCTCTAGTTGGGGATTATGCGTATCCGGGGCAGGCTTAGTCCAGGCACCTGTCGTAGAGGGTTTTCGGTCATTTGGTTAAAATATGCCGTGACGACGGATTTGACCAATTCATCATAAAGTCTGTGGGCGCCGCGTTAGCAAAATCCACCATGAAGGTTAATGGGAAAACATACTCTTCTCCCTCAAGACGAGTCTCTTTGCGAAGGACTGGAATTTCCCAGATCTCGTCTATAAGAGATTGGCCAAGGACCAGATAGCAGTACTGCAGTTGGGCCGAGATAAGCAAAGAAAAATCAAGATACGGTTTCAGATTGTGGTCATATCGTAATGACCAGGAGTTCGTCTCCGTGAGGCCCTCCGGGAAAGAAGTGCTAATCTTTGGAAGGATCGGGATTGTCCAAGTCTTGGAATCACCAACACGTCGAGAGCCACGAGCCAAGGAGGAATTTAAGTCGTGAAAATCTTCTCCGGCGATGCCGTCCAACATTGTCCACCCTCGCTCGGCATACTTAGTGTAAGCCTTGTCGCGCGCAGCACTTCTAAGTAGGAATTTTAATGAGCGACGCTCTTCAAAGGTTGAGCGAGGGTATAATGAATACGCCTTCTCGTGGGTTATAAAGTTCATGACGCATGCTGTTGTCTTCATGTGTAAGTCATCTTCGACGCCATCGGTGGTCAAAATACGTACAAGAGTGGAAGTTGAATATCATTTCAACTGGAGAACGCGGGGAGGAGATGAGTTGGATCGTGCGATGTTGATCAAATTCATCGCATTTTTCGAAATTAAGGATGGAGCTGGCGTTGAGATACCCTGCTCTGCCGAACGTGCGAAAGAAAATTTCGGGATGTTGGCCATAGCGAATGGGATATTGTGGAAACGGGAGAACGTTCGTCGCCAGATTTTCTTCCAACGTGGGTTGTGTTGCCGATGCAAAATCAACACCGTCGGGATCCTGATGTTCCGAACCAACCTTTTTCCGAGCCGGGACATAACGATAGCCGATGCTCGCCAACCACAGAGCAATGGGGTGCCTGTATCGATGTTCGACATATAAATCAAGATCTGATTCAGGATATGAAACGCGCTCGAAGAACTGCAGCGCCGTGGAGCCTGAGATAATCATCCCCGTTGTGGCCTGCAGGTGACGGAAATGAAGGATTTGATGATCTGTGAAGTACTTCCCGAGAACAGTTTCTAATTTATGTTTCCGCAGCATATACGAAGATACTATGTGGTGGACATCTTTGCATGTCCTTGAGTATCTGAAGATGTCCGCATATGATAGATTGTCGAGCACGATGTCGTCCGTGGTTGAAGGTCTGTCAGTATTGAATTTTGAGTCAGTTTTCAGAAACATTTTGTGGTATCCTCACAGCATTATTTGTTAGTTGAGGTATTTTGACTCCAGAACAAGAACTGGAACTGAGGTAATCCGTGGTGAAGGGCCGAAGAAAGGATCTTATGCAATCCTCCTACAAATCAATAGGACGCGTGACTGGTACCGTTTGTGGAGTCAGATGATGCGTGACAGACGCGTTCGCACTTTTCAAGTTGCGACGCAAGGGCGGCGCTTGCTTCCGTCAATCCCTCGAATCGATTTAGAGGACATCCGCCAGAATAATCACTGCAATTTCGTGTGGACACCTTTACCTGTAAGTCGCAGCATCGCGATGACGTGGCGCAAACGTGGCCTTCACGTCAACTTCCACGCGTTACGCCAGGCCAATACTGGGAGCAACCTAGTGTGTTGAATCCGCCAATGTTGAGTATTCCACCAATGAAAGGATCCAGACGAAGGCTAACGTGCTACTTGTTCGAAAACAGACGATGGTTCGATCAATCACAAATGCACCCCAGCTGGCAGCTCCTGCGGTGTGTGATGTATACGCCTGTGAATCACAGTGTGAAGACATCGATATGACTGTCATTTATAGTAAGCAATTTGGCTTAGAATGGTTAAGTACCAATACTACGACTGGGGAAACATAGGAAAAATGGGACTTCAATAGTGCCCACTGATATCGTCGAAAGAGCAAAATTTGGTGATCCCAAATTATTCCGACTTTCATATAAAACATCTCAACGAAGTATGAGGCTCTGAAACTTATTACTCAACATGCGATCAACGCGCGCTGGCGGGCCTTCTTTCGATTGAATACTGCTTACCGTGAGGCATACGTAGAGAGCGCTGAAATACTTTCAGCGCTCCTTCTTTCAGTTCCAACTGTGCCTTCACCAGCCGCAACAATCGCTGCCATTCTCCTCAGGCCCCAAAGACGACCATGAGCCAACCCAGCTCGGATAAATTCAAACAGAGTGCGTTTAAAGTTGATTTATTTCTATGGTGCGAGTTAGATCTGGTTAATCAATTGGAATCTGTATAGCTTTCAGGAGTGAGAGCATTCCCCCTACCATGCCCAGCTAAATTCTACTCTAACGTTCCTATGTTGCTTTGATAGATGTGGATTCTCGAGTAGCAACGACCTTGGCAGCAGCGACGATTGGAGCAGGACTCGCGATCGGGGGTGGTGCTGTCCTATGCCCACCTTGTAGTGTCGGATTGATTTTATCAGGCCTTGGAGCTGGGGGGGTGACTGCCGGTACATCATCTCTCATATTCTTGATCCGAAAATAATGTTCTAAGATTCGACTCAACAGGTTCATTGGCAGCCTCCGCGAGTGGAATGACGGGAGGCCTTTTGTCGGTAGCGCAGTATATGGGTGCAACAATGGCTCCTGCAATGGTCTCATCTATAATGTCGGGCTTAGGACTCACTGCAATTGGTGCAACTGTTCTTCGCTCTACAATCCGGAAAAAGAAACACACCTCATGATGGTCCGTAGCTTCAAGTCGTTACAACAAAGCGATTAACAATAAATTTATTAGGTCGATTCCCGGAAGATTGGTTCACGGAGAGCCAATCTGTGGTCGATTTTTGGTTTGATGGATAGAACACTTTTGGGTAGTTCGATTGTTTTTTGCAATTTCGGCGCTTAAATAGTTGGTATCATATATGACTTATTTTGGCGGGGAAACCTGTAGCTCCTTAATAACCATCGACAGGATTATAGAAGTGATGGGAAGAAAAACGGATTGAGGCAGGTGGCCAAACCTCACGACACAAGCGGTGAGTTTGTGATTTTTGTATTGGAAACTAGAGGTCTATTATTGAAATTTGCCTTGACCTTGGATGTACACTTCGGTAATAATCCTACTAGGTCATATGTGGGAATCGATACTGCAAGCTAAATCGGTGCCAGGAAAAATCTAAGGAGAGGTGAAGAGCGGAGTCTGAGTCTGTCTGACTCCACTTCTTGCGAGCATAGCGACCGCGATGTCGCTCGCGTGGCGGCGTGGAAGGTCGAAAAGAGCCTGCAAAATTTTGTCATTTCCTCCTACATAAATAGCTCCAGGCAGCCCGCTTCGGGATTCCTTTTTTTTTTTTGTTCAACGTCAGGCTTCCGCAGGTTCAAAGGCGGTTTAGTACTCATGATAAGGGATTCGGGTCTCAGCCCTTAGATGTTCAGACACGAACTGTGATTTTCGCCTGCATGGCGACATGCACTGAATGGATTAGCTCAAATAATTTAAACGCGACTGGCCACATAACTAGAAAAATTTGAGAGAATCACTGCAAGGCACCCTATGTTTCCCAATCGGTAATCAAAAATCGCCGAGAGGGAAACACAGGGGTGTCTGCGGAAAGTTGCAAAAAAAAAAGAGGCGCCCACAAGTACATACGTGACTTTTAGAAAATCAGACAGCAGGACGCCGCGGCTCTCCGAGAATAAACTTCCTTTGAATTCATTACGGGAATCTGGAACGGCCAATGGACCATTCACAGGAAAAGGGTATAAAGGGTCAATATAACCGGATGCATTGCATCGCTTCGAAACCTCGTCGAAGCAGTTCGGAAAACCATCCTCCTATTGCCAAGGTACTCACTGCTACACTCCAAAGTTATACTTCCTCCTCGCAACGCGCTCAACAAAAGCTGGCCAAACCCAATAAAGCAAATGTCCATACCGCATATGAACTGGCATGAACACCGCCTTCTCCCCATTATCCGTAGCATCGATACAACGCCTAGCCACGTCCTCGCGTTTCAGACCGTGCGCATTGGGGTCCAGTTCCCTCACTGGCCCACTATCGACCGCAGAAGCGCGAAAGTCGCCCTCGACGGTGGCAGGCATGAAGAAGGTGAAGGCGATATTGGGGTGTTCGATGGAGAGCGCTTGGTACAGCACTAGAGACGCGGCTTTGGTGGATGCATAAAGAGTCCGCGTGGGTGCTGGGATGACGGATGCGAGGGAGTTGACGAGGAGGATCGAAGGGGATTTGGAGGTGTTGGATAGTAAGGGGACGAAGGCGACAGCAGCTACCAGAGGCCCGACGTAGTTACCACGAGTTGCGGCGGCTGCAACGTCGATGGTGTTCTGGATACCTTCCTGCGTGGTCATTTCCAGCTGGGTCTTGGTTTCCACTTCGACGCCAGCGATGGCCAAGAGGGGCTGCAACGCCGACACTCCTGCAGCGACGACGAGCGTGTCTAACCCGTTCCATTCTATATCCATCGTCAGATACTTTCATGTAGAACTCAGTTATGCAATAGACGCACCTTTTTCGATGGTATCCCTAACCCGAACCATATCTTGCACATTCGTAAAGTCTCCGGGTACACCCAACACGTCGTGCGATCGGGCTGATGTCTGAGCATTCCGGCATTCGACAGCGACTTCCTCCACGAGTGCTTCGCGACGCCCTACAACACATACACGAGCATCGCGGGCAGCGTATTGTCTTGCCACAGAGCGACCGATACCACTCGAGGCTCCTAGGATGAGGACGCGTTCGCCTGATTTTGCGACTTTGAGAAGCCGCTTGGGTTTCTTGGATGAGATGCGATAGAGTGCGAGGAGGAGGGGTATAATTGCGAGAGACAGAGATGGTTTCTGCAGTAGTTGCACTAAAATGGGTGGGAGGGTTATAGCCATTTGAGGTGGAGTGGTGCTGGTTATGAATGGTCCTATTCAATTGCCTTTTCCGAAGGTCATTTGAGTCGATAAAGGTTTAGCTACAGCCACTTACTGACGTCCTGTGGTGGGTCGTGAATGGTCGTGAATGGGCAAGGAGAGTTCGTTTTGAAAACCATTCTGCCAACCGGAGAAATGCGTTGCCGGACAAGACGCCGGCAGCGGGTATTTTTGATCCCGCGTGTAACCGGTTCACCTTCCAGGCTCTCATCGCCGCTGATTTCACTGGCGAATTTTCTATTGATTTCGCAAAGTTTCCGTTGTAGGGATCAAACAGAATAGAGTTTGCTCCAATTTTACCCCCCTTTTTCGTTTTCTTTATTTCACGGTGCCATACCGATGATTCATGAATACAATTTTTTATTATATCATTCGTGCTCCTTCAATCCCTCGCTTTCATTGTCAGATAGGACCACAAGCTGTCAGGAGGATGGTGTCATAGATCCTTCCTGGTGAAATTCCACTCACTGCGGCCAGTATGGAATCAGTCATCGTCCCTGATATCTTCGTTGCTGTGTTCTATCTGTATCACCACACCAGGAACGACGAGTTAACGAGGGCTAAAGGACATAGAAAGTACTTTGAGATGATTCCAGCGATCACATCACACACTGTGCGTGAAATTTCTGGGCGATCAAGAGTGGTGGCGGCGATCATCACTGTAATTGGTTCCAGAGTCTGCGTGTATATGCCGCCGTCGCCATTCATGTTCATTTTAATGGCAAGGAAAATCCAAGAGCGTCCGTCGGTTACGGCCCCGCGAATGATGTTTTTTCTACCGCGGTGTTGTCTTTGCAACTATAATGAGACATGAGATGAGCGAACCACTGACCAAAGTTGTTTTTCCCGAAGACACATTTCACGTACTACGGCTCGAGGGACATGGTCCTGGAGGGAAATAGTGTCTGTCTTGGCTTCTGATAAAATAAGCGTGCGACCACGGTCCTTGACTAGACTAAGAGGCGACCACCCGTACGTTGTAATCCGTTTTCAACTTGAGCGAACTCATAAATTTGGATGTTGTACTGGAAAGAATCATCCTCCTCATTCCTCGACTTCAACATTCCTCGACTTCAACGTCACGGTCTGTAGCAACCTTGTCACCGGTTCCTCAAACTCTGGCCCAAATGTAATCAAGTCTTCTTGATCGTCACCGTCAGAGGTACTGTCCTCGTTCGTGTCGGTAATGGCTGATTTAATTCGAATGGGCGATTGGCAGGCTATTCTCAGTTCAAACTTCACGTTTAGACATTGTCAAAAGGGTCATTTACACGTGACGCCGAAATGGTATGCACGGGATCTATAATTAGATCCCGTTTTCCTTTATACCACCACCATGCTCGTCCGACCCTTGCGGTACCTCCTAGGTCGTCCACGAGCTGCATACCATTTCCACACCACCGCATCCTCCTGGGCCTCACGGAAAGTCCTACAAACATTCAAGCTCGCCGACATTGGAGAGGGCATCACCGAGTGCGAGGTGGTGAAATGGTGCGCATGCTCCGGCCGGACCTTTCACATCGCGCTCAGCCTCTCTGACTGACCTTCAATGGCGTGCAGGAGTATCCAAACAAGGGCTACTGTGCAGGCCTTTGACCCGCTCTGTGAGGTTCAGAGCGACAAAGCGAGCGTTGAGATCACCAGTCCTTTCGATGGAGTGATAAAGGAGCTGCTTGTCCAGGAGGGCGAGATCGCCAAGGTGGGAGCGGGACTCTGCACTATAGAGGTGGAGGAAGAGGTTGCTGAGGGATCTGAACCTTCCCCCGTTGAGCCTGTCGCACTCTCGTCGGTGGAGGCGAAACCAACACTGTCAACAGAGACGCCAAGCACGGGCGGAGCTTACGCGACGCGTCGCCCGCACCCTATGGATCCCAATCACACTGGAGAACAAAAATCATCAAATTTGGATCATGTTTTCGCTGCTCCTTCCGTTCGCCATTTTGCGCGTCAGCAAGGTGTTGATCTCAGTCTTCTTGTTCCAGGGAGCGGGAAAAACGGTCGGATTGAGAAAGGGGATATAGAGTCTTTCCTCAACAGCCAAAATGCTGCTAGTACTCAGGGTGTACCGACATCGGAACCACTTGGTGATGTTGTCGTTGAGTTAGGGAGGACTCGTTATGGAATGTGGAAAGCGATGGTAAAGGTATTTGACTGCAGCATGTTGGTAGCTTCGTCCATACTCACCAATTTGAATTTTTGTTAGAGTCTGGAAATTCCTCATTTCGGGTACGTCCTCTTCTCAGCGTAGTACGTATTTATACTTGAGACTCATTTATTACATTTGGCAGGTATTCGACAACCTTGGACATCACTGCATTGCATGACATTTTACCTACTCTGAATGCTCATATTCCGACCCATTACCTCCCGGAGAGCTCAAGGCCACAAGCATTGCAAGCTATCAATCCCTCTGCTCTATACCCCTCACCGACACACCCAGGCACATTAGAGTCCCAACAATACACGCGGCTGACATACCTTCCCATCCTCCTCAAAACCCTCTCAAAAGCCATGCTCGAATGGCCGATCTTCCGCAGCTCGATCACTCCCCAGACCTCCACCTTCGAATCATCCAAACCCACACTAACCATCCGCCCGAACGCCGATATCAGCATCGCGCTGTCCACGCCCAGCGGGCTATACACCCCAACCATACAAAGCGTCAACACGCAATCCATCTACACTCTCTCGTCGCAGCTTAAACACCTCTCGCATCTAGGGCGTCAGACTCCATGCACACTCACTCCTAAGGAGATGCCGAAACGCGGCGGCACTATCACTGTGTCGAATGTCGGCGCTATCGGTGCAGGGGACTTTGCGTCGCCTGTTCTCGTTCCTGGAGGTGGGGTCGCCATTGTTGCTATTGGGAGGGCGAAGTGGGTTTGGGATGTCGATAGGGGTGATGGAAAGGGTGAGAGGAGGTTGAAGATTGGCGTTAGTTGGAGTGGAGATCATAGGGTTGTGGAGGGGGCTGAACTTGCGGCGTTTGTAGAGTGTTGGAGGGGGTATGTGGAGGTGCCGGAGAGGCTCATTGGGGAGGGTGTTTAGATTGGAGGGACTAACGTTAAAAATTGCATGTATTTTTATTCAGGTTATTTCTCCTTTTTTGTTTTTTCCGATGTGTCCTCGGGAGTCGGGAGTTTTTACGACTCGGATCCCCTCGTGCATTTGATTCCGAGGATGTTTCTTGGGAACTAAAGATATTGGCGTCTAATAACTGTATTTTGACGAGCCTTCTCATCCAACTGGATACTTCTTCGATCCAGGTATAGCACAATGCTGAAGGTAGGAACGATTGCTGGACTAGCGAGGTTTGTGTCCATTTTGAACTCTAAATGCCGTTTTTTGCTTAGTCCGGCTCAGGTTGTCATGTTGGCGTTGCCTGCACTCAAGTATACTCGAGCGTGTTCGGTGGTCTCTTTAGTAGAATTGACAAGTTATTGGATTACCCAACACTGAGATAACTGTGGTAAAAGAACCTGAGTCCGTCGACCTCGCGGTCGCGCGATCGCGGCTATTGCATATTGCAGGAATTTTGAGGACTCGTAGGTGGTTTTGTGGTTTTAGCGTGGTGCTTCTCATCGTTAGGGGAGTACCTCCATCTCAGACGAAGGAGAAAAAGGAAGATCTTGTGAAGACGGTGCCGGGCATTTGGCGCCCATGATGGTTAAGGCCTAATGAGGTGGGCGAGCAGGATGTAAACGCGACCCAGAATCTGGTTTCCATAACCTAGTACTGCTATCTGTGATCGATCGTATTCCAATTTGATATGCTCAAAGGTTCGTTCAATCCAGCTGGGCCTATGTGTGCACTATTATAATAACTTTAACGATTTTCCTTCGGTTCCTTAGCTTCCAATCAATCCCCGCCGCAATGCCGATCGCCATATTACGGTTGCCCATCGACAACCAATGGGATATCTCTCAATGCGAACTGGCCTACATTTTGAAATAGGCGTGTAAGTGACTATTCCGTTTGGTCGAAAGCATTCATACTCATAAACGTAGGTTTTGGCATGGACGGGCTTCGTCAGAGTCGACGGCCAAACATACCAATGGCATAGTAAAAATAATATCACGACCGGGATTTCAAATACGAAAACCACACCTTACCCAGACGAGGAGCATATTTACGATACTTACTGTATTAGCCAGACCAATTCAGTTCAAGGCTAATCCCCATATTCTACCATATCCCCGGCTCAATGCCCCTTATCCTTTATGGTCCCGCGGACCCTGTAGCACTCCTTTTAGTAGTAGTGCTTTGAGACTTCGGTCGCAAAGCTGCAGCCCAGCCACCCCATCGATTTAACACTTTATACAAACAGGTACTTACACGACATGTATTCTCTATCTTATGGTTCGATCCACGATTTGTGGGTCCGTTGGGTGCCCAAACCTAGGTTCCATGTAACAGTGCTTTCTTGAGCGCCTAATTTTAGTCCTCAGATTAGGCTCCCCATTCGTTCCCGTTTTCGTACCTCTCCGTAGACGCCCTCAGGCTATCGACAACGGACAGAAATTCTCATTTGATCCAATTCCATTCCCACTCATATGCTTGTACACTTTTTTTCTATCATCCTTTAACAATCTTTAACCAAGTTCTTGCCAGGATGGTTAACCAGGTCCGCCGACAATGTGATACAGTGGAGTACGACTAAAACAGCGTCCAGAATCTACCATGAAGCCTCTCGTTTGAATAAGCAACCAATGGAAGTGGTAGAGACGGGAGATATGGTGGAGGATAGCACGCTGTACACCGCACTACGAGCAATTTCAAAGCGGGCTAAAATCTG
>Ga0307513_10007714_pt1 | contig 13901 bp, 10 predicted proteins | sample 15_EM_MG_FD_202174 | JGI IMG/M metagenome (GOLD analysis project Ga0307513, IMG submission 202174) | Populus trichocarpa ectomycorrhiza microbial communities from riparian zone in the Pacific Northwest, United States - 15_EM | ecosystem: Host-associated > Plants > Roots > Unclassified | place... | reverse complement strand
ACCCACGGTCCATGTGCTCACCTTCGAGTCGACCCGGCCAATTGGAAAATCCCGCCGCTCTCATTCTGACGGGCCAGTCGACCCCTGGAAACCCACCCCAAATGATCGACTCGAACAGTAACTGTCGATCAGGCCGCACGGGACGTACGGTCGTCCATCGCGACCATCGTCTCGACGAACGCGGGCAGCGCCCGGTGTGCCCGGAAACCCGCGTTCGGCACGTACGCGCTGACGTAGTCGGGCGACAGCCGTAGGCCGGGGATGGCCGAGGTCAGGCTGGTGAGCGCCACCTGAGCCTCGAGCCGGGCCAGCGCGGCACCGATGCAGAAGTGCGGACCGTAGCCGAAGGAGAGGTGGTCACGCACGTCCGGGCGGTGCGGGTCGAAGACGTCCGGGTGCGCGAAGGTCGCCGCGTCACGGTTCGCCGCGCCGAGCAGCAGCAGGCAGCGCGAGCCGGCCGGGATCGTCGACCCACCGATCGCGACGTCACGCGTGGTGACGCGGAGCCAGCCGTCGATCGCCGGGCCGAAGCGCAGGGTCTCCTCGATGAACGCCGGTACGCCTGCCGGGTTGTCCACCAGCCGCTCCCACCGCGTGGGTACCGCAAGGGCGTTGTCGAGGCTGTGCGCGATGAGGCCGGACGTGGTCTCGTGCCCGGCGACCAGCAGGTTGAACGCGAAGCTGGCGACCTCGTTCTCGGTCAGGATCTCGTCGTCGCCGGCCCGGTAGCGCAGCGCCTTGCTGATGAAGTCGTCGCCGTCGTTCCCCTCTTGGACCCGGAGGGTCACGAGCTTCTGGCAGTACCGCCAGAAGTCCAGCAGGCCACGCGCCAGGCGCACCTGCTCCTCCGGGTCCGGCTGGCCCCAGATCAGGGCGATCTGCCCGTCGGACCAGCTCTTGATCGACGGGACGTCCTCGGGTGGCACCCCGAGGAGGTCCACTATGACGAGCAGGGGTAGCTCGGCAGCGAAGTCTGGAACGAGATCGACGACGGTGCCCCGCCGGGCGACAAGGCGGGACACCAGCTCGTCGACGCGCCGGCGCACGATCTCGCCGTACTGCTCGCTGACTCGCGCGCCGGTGTTCGGGAACGTTGCCCGGAGCGCGCGGCGAGTGCGCGTATGCGTCGGCGCATCGGCCGCCGCTGTTGTCGGAGGAGCGTCGATCTCCATGACGATCGACAGCGCCTCCGGGCACATGTCATAGATGGGCATAAGCGTCAGCGCGTTGCTGAATGCCTCGGCGTCGCCCAGTGCGTTGCGTACGTCAGCGTGCTTCGTGATCAGCCACAGACCGAGGTCCTCGGCGTGATGCACACGCTCAGGACCGTCGAGCAGATCCCGCCAAATAGCGGCAGGGTCGGTGAGATAGGTGCCTGAGAACGGCCTGAGCTCCATGCCTGCCTCCTCGGGACTTCTACCGTGCGATACCGCGGAGGCGTTAGTCAATAGCGATTCTTGATACGCAATTAGAGGTTCACACGCGCGCTATGCGTGCAAGTTGCGGAATGCACGTGAGGCTTGTTTGTGCGGGCGCCCGATAAGCGCCCGACAAGCACGAGCAGTGACTCTACGGCAAGAACACTTCGCCCGGTTTGACCACCCTCAGCCACCGGCAGCCGTACCGGTCCAGGCGCAGCCGCACGGCCCCGTCCTCCACCGGCGTCTCGCCGCTGTCGAGCAGGTCCACGAGGCGGTCGCCGGACTCCAGCCGGTCGAGCCGGAGCGTCACCTCGACCGGTTCGTCGGCGAGGTTGTGCACCGCCACAACCGTGCCGCCATCCTGGTCGGCCCGGTGCGCCAGTACGGAGTCCGCGTCGTGCTCCAGCACCTCGTAGCGCCCCCAGGCGAACTCGGGACATTGGCGGTACCGGCGGATCAGCACCTTCATCCAGGAGAGCAGCGACTCGGAATCGCGCAGCTGCGATACCACATTGACCTTCGCCGGGCCGAAATCGCCCTGGACGACAGGCGCCGGAAGCTTATCCGGATCGGCCTTCGAGAATCCTCCATTGTGGTCGTCAGACCACTGCATCGGGGTCCGCACGGCATTGCGCCCCTCGATGCTCAGCTCCTCCCCCATGCCAATCTCCTCGCCGTAGAAGAGAACCGGCGTGCCGGGCATCGAGAACAGGAGGCTGTAGACCATGCGGATACGGTCCCGGTCACCGTCCAACATGGAGGGGAGGCGGCGGCGCAGTCCACGGTCGTAGAGCTGCATCCGTTTCTCCGGGCCGAACTCGTCGAAGACCTCCTGCCGCTCCTCGTCGCTCAGCTTGTCCAGCGTCAGCTCGTCGTGGTTGCGTACGAACGTCGCCCAGTGCCCGTCCTTGGGCTGCGGAGGCCGCTCGCGCAGCGCCTCGGCGAGCGGTGCCGCCTGCTGCCGGGCCAGCGACAGGTACATCCGCTGCATGCCGATGAAGTCGAAGCACATCGTGAGCTCGTCGCCGTCCTCGTCGCCGAAGAAGCGCATGGTGTCCGGGTACGGCAGGTTGACCTCGCCGAGCAGCACCGCCTCGCCGTTGCGCCGGGACAGGAACGCGCGCAGGTCCCGCAGGTACCCGTGCGGGTCGGGCAGGTCCGCCGCGTCCTGCGCACCCTCGGTCTCCAGCAGGAACGGCACGGCGTCCACCCGGAAGCCGGACAGTCCCAAGTGGAGCCAGTAGCCGAGGACCCGCACGATCTCGTCGCGAACGGCCGGGTTAGCCACGTTGAGGTCCGGCTGGTGCTTGTAGAAGCGGTGCAGGTAGTACTGGCCCGACTCCTTGTCGTACTCCCAGAGGCTCTTCTCCTGGTCCGGGAAGACCACGCCCTTCGGCCCGTCGGCGGGCGGCTCGTCGCGCCAGACGTACCAGTCGCGGTGCGGCGACTCGCGGCTCGAGCGCGCGCTCTGGAACCACGGGTGCCGGTCCGAGGTGTGGTTCACCACGAGGTCGGCGATGACCCGGATACCGCGGTCGCGGGCGACCCGGAGAAACTCGACGAACTCGCCGTTCGTGCCCAGCCGCTGGTCGATGCCGTAGAAGTCGGTGATGTCGTAGCCGTCGTCGCGGTCCGGCGTCGGGTAGAAGGGCATCAGCCAGATGCAGGTCACGCCCATCTCGTCGAGGTACCCGACGCGCTCGGCGAGGCCACGGAAGTCACCGCACCCGTCGCCGTTCCCGTCGAAGAACGTCTCGACGTCGAGGCAGTAGATGACGGCGTTCTTCCACCACAGGTCGGCGGCCTGGTCGCGCCTCATGAAGCACCTCCGCGCAGTTGGGGCAGCACCTTGGCGCCGAAGACGTCGATGAACTCGTCCTGGGTCTGTCCCACGTGGTGCACCATGATCGCGTCGAAGCCGAGATCCGCGTACTCCTGCAGCCAGGCCGCGTGCTGGGCCGGGTCGGCGGAGATCCGGACGGCGTCGTGCATGGCCTCCGGCGGTACGTGCTTGGCCGCCTCCTCGAAGTGCTCGACGAGCTCGAGGTCCCAGCAGACCGGCGGGGCGAAGACGTTGGTACGCCACTGGTCGTGCGCGATCCGCAACGCTTCGTCATCATCGGCGGCGTAGCTGACGTGCACCTGCAGGCGCAGCGGTCCGCGCCCGCCGGCCTCGCGGTACGCGTCGATCATCCGGCGCAGGTGCTCGTGGGGCGCGCCCACGGTGATCAGCCCGTCGGCCCACTCCGCGCACCACCGCGCGGTCTCCACGCTCACCGCCGCGCCGACCAGCGCGGGCATCTGCGCCGGTCGGGTCCAGAGCTTCGCCCGGTCGACCGTCACGAGGCCGTCGTGGGTCACCTCGTCGCCGGCCAGCAGCGCCCGGATCACGTCGACGCACTCGCGCAGCCGGGCGTTGCGCACCTCCTTGCGCGGCCAGGCCTCGCCGGTGATGTGCTCGTTGCTGTACTCGCCGGTGCCCAGGGCGGCCCAGAAGCGGCCCGGGTACATGGCGGCCAGGGTGCCGATGGCCTGCGCGGTGATGGCCGGGTGGTACCGCTGGCCGGGCGCGGTCACGACGCCGAAGGGGAGCCGTGTGGCCTGCAGCGCGGCGCCAAGCCACGACCAGGCGAAGCCGGACTCACCCTGACGCTCGCTCCACGGCGAGAAGTGGTCGGAGCACATCGCCGCGTCGAAGCCGGCCCGCTCGGCCCGGACTGCCGCGTCGAGCAGCCCACCCGGGTCGATCTGCTCGTGCGAGGCGTGGAAGCCGTAGAGGGTCATGCACTTGAACGTGCCCGCCCCCGCGCCGTCTTACACCGGTCGTTCACCACTGACGGATAAGGTCGGGTGGTCCGTACCGAAAAGCCGGGAGTGAGAGATGTCTGACACCGTCCGCCTCAACGAGCTACCCGAGTGGTCCGCGCTGGCCAAGCACCGTGCGGAGCTGGGCGCGACGCACCTGCGGGAGCTGTTCGGGACCGATCCGGGGCGGGCCGAGCGGCTGACGGTACGGGTGGGCGACCTGTTCCTCGACTACTCCAAGCACCTGGTCACCGACGAGACGCTGGGGCTGCTGCGCGACCTCGCGGCGGCGCAGCGGGTGGCCGAGCTCCGCGACGCGATGTTCCGGGGCGACAAGATCAACGTCACCGAGCGCCGCGCCGTACTGCACACCGCGCTGCGGGCACCCCGCGACGCGGTGATCGAGGTGGACGGTGAGAACGTCGTGCCGGCCGTCCACACCGTCCTGGACAAGATGGCCGCCTTCGCCGACTCGGTGCGCTCGGGCGCCTGGATCGGCTCCACCGGCAAGCGCATCCGCACGGTCGTCAACATCGGCATCGGCGGCTCCGATCTCGGCCCCGCGATGGCGTACGAGGCACTCCGCCCCTACACCGACCGCGCGCTCGGCTTCCGCTTCGTCTCCAATGTCGACGGTGCCGACCTGCACGAGGCCACGCGCGACCTCGACCCGGCCGAGACGCTCTTCATCGTGGCCTCCAAGACGTTCACGACGATCGAGACGATCACCAACGCCATCTCCGCCCGCGAATGGCTCGTCGACGGCCTGGGTGGCGACGAGAGCGCGGTCGCCAAGCACTTCGTGGCGCTGTCGACGAACGCGAAGGAGGTCTCCGCGTTCGGCATCGACACGCAGAACATGTTCGAGTTCTGGGACTGGGTGGGCGGGCGGTACTCGTACGACTCCGCGATCGGCCTCTCCCTGATGATCGCGATCGGCCCGGAGCACTTCCGCGAGATGCTCGACGGCTTCCACACCGTCGACGAGCACTTCCGCACCGCCCCGCCGGAGGCGAACGCGCCACTGCTGCTCGGCCTCCTCGGCGTCTGGTACGGCGCTTTCTTCGACGCGCAGTCGCACGCCGTCCTGCCGTACAGCCATTACCTGTCGAAGTTCGCGGCGTACCTGCAGCAGCTCGACATGGAGTCCAACGGCAAGTACGTCGACCGGCAGGGCGAGCCGGTGCGGTGGCAGACCGGCCCGGTGGTGTGGGGCACGCCCGGCACCAACGGCCAGCACGCGTACTACCAGCTGCTGCACCAGGGCACGAAGACGATCCCGGCCGACCTGATCGGCTTCGCCCGCCCGATCGCCGAGCTCAGCCCGCGCCTGGCGGCACAGCACGACCTGCTGATGGCCAACCTCTTCGCGCAGGGGCAGGCGCTCGCGTTCGGCAAGACCGCCGAGGAGGTACGGGCCGAGGGGGTGGCGGAGGAGCAGGTGCCACACCGCACGTTCCCGGGCAACCACCCCACGACCACGATCCTCGCCACCGAGCTGTCCCCGTCGGTGCTCGGCCAGCTCGTCGCCCTCTATGAGCACAAGGTCTTCACGCAGGGCGCGATCTGGGACATCGACTCGTTCGACCAGTGGGGTGTGGAGCTGGGCAAGGTCCTCGCCAAGCGGGTCGAGCCGGCCCTCACCGAGGGCGCCGACGTCCCCGGCCTCGACCCCTCGACGGCGGACCTGGTGACGACCTACCGCGAGCTACGCGGCCGCTAGTGATCAAAGCTCCCCTCAAGCTGCTAGAACGACTTGGGGGGAGCTTTGATCACGGAGCGGGCTCTTCACGCGGGAGCGCTCCGCCCAGCGGAGGGCGGGCGCCATGCCGAGGCCGGCGGCGAGGAAGAGGCCGCCCAGCACCAGCCAGCCCGGGGTCCCCCAGCCGATCAGCAGCGTGGTCATCACGACCGGGCCAAGCATCCGGGCGATCTGCGGAGCCATGCCGAAGAAGCCCTGGTACTGGCCCTGCTTGTCGGCCGGCGCCAACCCGAACCCGAGCTCCCACGCGGCCGCACCCTGCATCATCTCGCCCAGCACCTGCACCGCGGCGGCACTGAGCAGCACCGCGACCGCGGCGACCGGGCCGATGTGGCCGGCGGAAAGTGCGTAGACGCCGCAGGCCGCGAGCATGACCCACCCGGCCCGGCCGGTGATCCGGGCGGCGGCCCGCAGGCTCGTCACCCGCCGCGCCACGCGCACCTGGAAGAGCACGACGCTCAGCATGTTGACGATCAGGAGGGCGGCTGCCATCGGCTTCGGCGCGTCGGTGCGCTCCACGATCCACAGTGGAAGACCGAGGCTGAGCAGCGGCATGTTGAGGTACATGACGGCGTTGAGCAGCGTGATCACCGCGTACGGCCGGTCGCGCAGCACGGCCAGCCTCGGCCCGGCGCCGGGTGCCACCTCGCCGGCGCGACGCAGCCTCTCGGCGGGGCGGCTCGGCACCTCGGGGAGGCGGCGCAGCACGAGCGCGGCGGCGAGGAAGCTCAGCGCGTCCACCGCGAAGACCGTCAGGTAGGCGCCCCGAGTGTCGAACGCCAGGGCGAGGCCGCCCAGCCCGGCGCCGACGGCGAGGCCGGCGTTGAGGGTCGACTGGAGATACGCCCGGACGCGGGTGCGCTGGTCTGCGTCGACCAGGCCGGCGAGCAGGGCACCGCGGGCCGAGCCGAGGCCGCCCTGGCAGCAGGCGTAGATACAGGCGACGAGCAGGAAGAGCGAGAACGAGCGGACCACGAGGAACCCGGTCAGCGTGCCCGCGGTGACGGCCGCGAGCACCACGGCGGTACGGCGCGGGCCGAAGCGGTCGGCGGCGTAGCCGAGCGGCACGCCGGCCAGCATCCCGGTGGCCCAGGCGAGGGTGAGCGCCAGGCCGACCTGGGTCGCGGAGAGCCCGACCACGCGGGTGAAGAAGAGCGCCGAGCAGGCGTAGAAGGCGCCGTCTCCGATGGAGTTGGCGAACTGGGCGACGGCCAGGCGAGATCCCATCCGAGACATGAGATCAACGTATGGCGGGTCATTGGCTCACTGAAGCGCCAATTCCGGCCAAGTTCGACTGGGCCAATGCTTCCCGCTTGTGAATCGTTTCACGAACCGGCCCTCCGGTGCCGGCGCTGCCCCGCACAAGGCCTCGCCGGCACCGGAGGAGTATCTGGTTAGAAGTTGAACTGGTCGATGTTGGAGGTGTCGAAGACCGTCGGTGGGCCGAGCACCACGATGCCGTCGGTGCCGATGGTGTACTCGCCGAGTTTGCCGGCGGTGAACTTTTCGCCTTCTTTGCCGGTGATCATGCCGGAGGCGAGGGCGGCGCCGGCGTAGGCGGCGAGGTAGCCGAGGTCGGCGGGGTTCCAGAGGGCGAAGTTTTTGACTGTGCCGTCTTTGACGAAGTCACGCATCTGGTTCGGGGTGCCCAGCCCGGTCAACGCGACTTTGCCCTTGTACTGCGACCCGGACAGGTATCGTGCCGCGGCGGCGACACCGACGGTGGTCGGGGAGATGATGCCTTTGAGGTCGGGGTAGGAGGAGAGCAGGCCCTGGGTCTCCTGGAACGATTTTTGGTCCTCGTCGTTGCCGTAGACGGTGGTGACCAGCTCGATCTTGGCGTATTCGGGTTTCTTCAGCTCGGTTTTCATCAGCTCGATCCAGGCGTTCTGGTTCGTCGCGTTCGCCGTCGCGGACAGGATCGCGATCTTCCCCACACCACCGATCTGATCGCTGATGAGTTTGACCTGGTTTTCGGCGATGCCTTCGGCGGTGGCCTGGTTGATGAACAGGTCCCGGCAGTCCTTGTTCGTGTCCGAGTCGAACGTGACCACCTTCGCCCCACCCTGGCGGGCCTGGTTGACCGCGCCGCAGATCGCGTTCGGATCATTCGCCGAGATCGCGATGACGTCAGAGCCCTGCTGGGTGAGGGTGTTGATGTAGGACACCTGGGAGGAGGCGGACGCCTCGGACGGGCCAACCTCCTTGTACTCCCCCTTGAACTCCTCCACCGCCGCCTTCCCACCGTTATCCGACGTGGTGAAGTACGGGTTGTTCACCTGCTTGGGCAGGAAGGCGACCGACAACCCTTCCTTGATCTGACCGGAGGCGCCCCCACTGGCGTTCCCACCGGACGGGGTCTCACCCCCATCGTCGTCGCTGGCGCACGCCACCGCGCTGAGCATCAACGCGGACAACGCGATAACGGAAGCCCCCAGGCGCATGCGTCGGGTCCGCATACCTCTCATGGCTTTTTCCCTTCCTCGACAGGACAGATGTAGGGCCTAGCCGCCGGCGGCGGGTGTGGTTACTGGTCGTCGTCGGCGCAGCCGGGCACGGATCATGGCGGCCGCGTTCGGCCCGACAACAGAGATGATCAGCAGCGCCCCAGTAACCACCGTGAGTGTGTCGGCGGGGACATCAGCGAGCTGCAGCGCGTTACGCAGTGTGATCAGCAGCAGGACGCCGGCGATGACACCGAGCAGGGTGCCGCGGCCGCCGAAGATGGAGACCCCGCCGAGCAGGACCGCCGCCACCACGGATAGTTCGAGGCCTGCGCCGTTGTCGGCGCGGGCGGAGGCGTAGCGCATGGTCCAGAAGAACCCGGCCAGCCCAGCGATGGTGCCGGTGAGCACGAACAGCCAAAACTTGGTCTTCGCGACGGAGATGCCGGAGAAGGTGGCGGCCTGGTCGTTGTTGCCCATCGCGAACAGGGCCCGCCCGATCGGGGTGGCGTGCAACACGACCCCGAAGACCACGGCCAGAGCGGCGACGACGAGGGCGACCCACGGGATGGTGGTGCCGGGTAGGGCTTCGATCATGTTGCCGGTCCAGGCGAACGGGAAGTCCGCGACCGCCTTGTCACCGAGCACGACGTAGGCGAGTCCTCTGTAGAGGGCGAGGGTGCCGATCGTGACGGCGAGGGAGGGTAGGCCGAAGCCGGTGACGAACACCCCGTTGACCGCGCCCAACACGGCGCCGAGTAGCAGGATGAGCGGCAGGATGACCGGCAGGGGGACGCCGGACAGCCACAGTTGGCCCATGACGGCGCTGGACAGGCCGAGCACGGAGGCGACGGACAGGTCGATCTCGCCGGTGATGATGATCAGGGTCATGGGCAACGCGATCAACGCGATCGGGATGATGTCCAAAAGGAGGAAGCCCCAGAACCGTGAGCTGGCGAACCCTTCCACCGTCACCGACGAGACGACCACGACGATGGCGAGGACGACGATGACCAGCACGTCCCAGGAGCCCAGGCGTTTAAGCACCGCGGGCCCTCCTTCCCCGCAGTCGGTGCGCTATCCGGGCGGTCAGGGCCCGGTCGAGGCCGATCGCGGCCAGGATGAGGGCGCCGACGACGGCCTGCTGCCAGAACGGGTCGATCCGTAACACCGGCAACGCCGACCCGATCGTGCTGAGTAGCACCGCACCCAACGCCGCGCCGTAGACCGAGCCGCTACCGCCGAAGATCGCCACCCCACCCACCACGACCGCGGCCACCACCTGCAACTCGATACCATTCCCGGCGGCCGCGTCGAGGGTCCCGAACCGGGCGGCGTAGAGCACACCGGCGAGGCCGGCCAGGGCACCAGACACGGCCATGGCGGTGAAGACCCGCCAACCGACCGGGATACCGGACAGGCGGGCGGCGGCGGGGTCGGAGCCGATCGCGTACATCTCCCGACCCGACCGATACCAACGCAGGTAGAACCCGGCGATGAGTAGGACCGCGATGGCGAACAGGGCCAGGACCGGGATGCCGAGCAGGGTTTGGGTGCCCATCCGCTTGAACCCGGACGGCATGTCCGCGGCGTTGATCTGCTGCCCTGCCGCCCACGAATAATCGATCCCCCGAAACACATACAGGGTGCCCAACGTGACCACCAGGGCGGGGACTCTCGCGATCGCGATCAGGGCACCGTTGACAATCCCGCACAACAGCCCCAACCCGACACCGGCGGCCAGGGCCAGGACGATGGGGGCGTCCGGCATGGCCAGGAAGAGTTTGCCGGTGGCGAACGCCGACAACCCGAGGATGGATCCGACGGACAGGTCGACGTTGCGGGTGATCACCACGATCGCCTGCCCCACCGCCAGAACAACCAGGATCGTGGCACCCAACATGAGGTCTTTGCGGGACTGGGCGTTCAGGAAACGGGGGTTGTAGATCGTGGTCACCGCGACCAGCAGCACCAAAGCCAGGGCGATACCGAGCTCGCGGACCACGAACAACCGCCGCGCACCGCGCACGTCACCACGCGCCCGGACCGTCACGCCGGACCGGCCTTCTGACCCGTCGCGGCCAGCATCACCGACTCCTCATCAGCGCGGTCCCGGGCGATTTCCTCGACCAGGCGGCCCTCATGCATGACCAGGACCCGGTCGGCCATCCCCAACACTTCCGGCAGCTCGCTGGAGACCATCAGCACCGCCACCCCCTCGCCGGCCAGCTGCGACATCAACCGATGCACCTCAGCCTTCGTGCCCACGTCGATGCCCCGGGTCGGCTCGTCCACGATCAACACTTTCGGCTCGGTGGACAGCCACTTCGCGAGGACGACTTTCTGCTGGTTACCACCGGACAACGTGGACACCGGATCAGCCAGATGCCCCGCCTTCACCTGGAGGCGTTGGGTCCACTTGTAGGCGTCCTCCCTCTCGATGCGCGGGCCCAGCAGACCGAGCCGGGACAGCGACCAACGCCGGGTCAACGTCGCATTCCGCTCGATGGAAAGCTCCATCACCAAACCCTGCTGGCGGCGGTCCTCCGGCACCAACGCGATCCCGGCGGCCATCGCCGCAGCCGGTTTACCGCGTGGTATCCGTTTCCCGCCGACCAGGACTTCACCGGAGTCGTAGCGGTCTACCCCGAACACCGCCCGGACCACCTCACTACGCCCGGCACCGACCAGGCCGGCCAGTGCGACGATCTCCCCGGCCCGAACCTCGAAACTCACCCCGTCGAACACACCGAGGCGGGTCAGGCCACGCACTTGCAGGACGGTGTCGCCGGCGGTGGTTTCCTGCTTCGGATACAGCTGGGAGATCTCCCGGCCGACCATCCGCCGCACCACCAGCCCCACGCTCACCTCGGCGGTCGGGTCGGTGGAGACCCAGCGGCCGTCCCGCATCACCGTCACCCGCTCACACAAGGCGAAGACCTCGTCGAAACGGTGCGAGATGAACAACACCGCGGCACCGGCTTCACGCAGGGAACGGACCACGGCGAAGAGGCGCTCGACCTCCACACCCGACAGCGCGGCGGTCGGCTCGTCCATCACCAACACTCGCGCCTCGAAGGAGAGCGCTTTGGCGATCTCGACCAGCTGCTGATCAGCGATCGACAGACCACGAGCGGGACGGTCCGGGTCCATCCGCACACCCAACCGGGCGAACAGCTCCACCGTCCGCCGGCGCATCGCCGCACTGTCGATCCGGCGCAGGCTCCGCAACGGCTGACGACCCATGAAGATGTTTTCCGCCACCGACAGGTCCGGGAACAGGGTCGGCTCCTGATAGATCACCGCGATCCCCGCCGCCCGCGCATCGGCCGGACCGCTGAACGACACCGGCTCCCCCGCCAGGGCCATCACACCCGCATCCGGCGTGTGTACCCCGGCTAGGACCTTCACCAGCGTCGACTTACCCGCACCGTTCTCCCCCACCAGAGCGTGCACCTCACCGGCACACAACTCCAGCTGCCCATCCACCAAGGCATGCACCGCACCGAAGGACTTGCCCACCCCGGAGAGGGTGAGAAGTGGTGCCGGGTGCTCGGCACGTTCGGGCACGACACGCCTCCCCGCATCAGGCCAAATGACCAGATTTTATGAAACGTTTCATAGACTCGTGGGATAGACGTTAAGGCCAGGTTTCAGGATCGGTCAAGGGTTTCCGCGCGGTTACTGAATCGTTAGGCAGGTAAGGGCTTTCCCCCGCTCGCTCTCCATGAGGCATTCTTGACACGATTCAGTTGCGCGCGAGCGCGGTGGGCGAGGAGAGGGAGGACGGCCGTGTCAGAGACCCCGCTGGTCAGCATCCGGGACGTGGCCAGCCACGCGGGCGTGTCCGTCGGCACCGTCTCCAACGTCCTGAACCGCCCCGATATCGTGGCCAACGCGACCCGCGCCCGGGTGCTGGCCGCGATCAGCGCGCTGGGCTTCGTGCCCAACGACGCCGCCCGCCAACTACGCCGAGGCCGAGGCCGCACCCTCGGACTCGTCGTCCTCGACGTCGCCAACCCCTTCTTCACCGACGTCGCCAAAGGCGTCGAAGACACCACCGGCGCAGCCGGCATGGCCGTCATCTTCTGCAACAGCGACGGCGACCTCACCAAAGAAAACGCCTACCTCGACCTCCTCGAAGAACAACGCGTCCAAGGCGTCCTCATCACCCCCATCGACGACGCCAGCGAACGACTCCACCGACTCCGCGACCGCGGCGTACGGGTCGTGCTCCTCGACCGCCGCTCCCGCGAGGTGGACCTCTGCTCGGTGTCGGTGGACGACCGGCTGGGCGGCGAGCTGGCGATGCGCCACCTCGTCGAGAGCGGCCACCGCCGCATCGCCTTCGTCGGCGGACCACACCGCCTCGAGCAGGTCCGCGACAGGTACGACGGTGCCGTCCAGGCGTTGCGCGAGGCGGGGCTGGGCGAGGCGAACCTGCGCCGGTACGACACGCCCGCCCTCACCGTCGCCGCCGGCCGGGACGCCGCGGCGCGCGTGCTCGGCCAGCCCAAGAGCTCGCGGGCCACGGCCATCTTCTGCGCCAACGACCTGCTCGCGCTCGGCGTGCTCCAGGTGCTCACCCGCCAGCAGGTACGGGTACCGGACGACATCGCGCTTGTCGGGTACGACGACATCGACTTCGCCGCCGCCGCGGCCGTGCCGCTCTCCTCCGTCCGCCAGCCCCGCCAGCGCCTCGGCCAGACGGCGGCGGGACTCCTGCTCGACGAGGCGAACAGCCCGGAGACCCACCGGCACCAGCAGGTCGTCTTCGAGCCCGAGCTCGTCGTGCGGGAGTCCAGCCAGCGGATCCTTACGGAGGCGTGATCCGGGTGAACGTCTCCTCGTACGCGGTGGACGTCACCCGCCCCTGAGCGAACGGCCGCTCGATCTGCTGGATCGTGAAGAGCAGCAGCGTGATCATGCTGGCCACCGTGGCGGTGAGCGCGAGCTGCGGCAGCGCCCGGTCGAACGGGAAGAAGAACATCGGCAGCGCGGCCAGCACGGCGCCGGTCAGCAGCGCGAACCAGGTCGCCTCCCCGATCCGGGAGTCGGCGAGGGCGAGCCGCTCCTGGCGGGCCTGGAGCAGTGACTCCACGACCGTCAGCGCTTCCTCGTTGTCACCGCTGTTGCGGGCGGCCACGTCGTGCATCTCCTGCACGAGCTGCCAGCCCCGCGTGTGCTCGTCCACGCTCGACTCGGCGAGCTTCGGCCACTCCTGGTCGACCACCTCGCGCAGGTACTCGCGGCTGAGCCGGACCATCTCGGAGCTGTCCGGCTCGGGCAGGCCGTTGCCCGCCCACGCCACGAGCTGCGCCGCCTGCGCCTCCGTGTACGTGGCGTTGCGGGCCTCGTCGGCCCCGCCCCACACGTCGATGAAGACGAAGGCCGCGACGATCGCGAAGAGCATGCTGGCGAGCGAGAAGACCGAGGTCAACACGCTCATGTCGACCACTGGACCGGAAC
>Ga0307513_10007712_pt1 | contig 13902 bp, 10 predicted proteins | sample 15_EM_MG_FD_202174 | JGI IMG/M metagenome (GOLD analysis project Ga0307513, IMG submission 202174) | Populus trichocarpa ectomycorrhiza microbial communities from riparian zone in the Pacific Northwest, United States - 15_EM | ecosystem: Host-associated > Plants > Roots > Unclassified | place... | reverse complement strand
TTCCCAGAATTCGTTTGTCCTTGGTAGAAAACTTACTTGTTCAGGGCCTTTTCCCTGTAATCCTTCAGTGAATAGTATCTCCTTTATCCCAATCCCTTCATTCTTTGCATCTCCAAAGGGGCCGGTGCAATTGCAAATATATGGACTTCACCCCAGGAAGGATCTCTGGTGTCATCTTCAAAGGAAATTGTATCACGTGACAAAAGGGAGCATTCAAAGCTATACTTCTGGAGAAGTAGATTAGAGGGAAAACAATCATGCATTTGCTCCTTTTTTTCTTACTCACTTTTCCTAAATGTATGTTACTACTATTATGGCAGGAAGAAGTTGAAGTAGAGGCAAAGGTTGTGGGGGACAAGGGAAGGATAACATCAGTGCTCGTAGAGGTTAGAAGGAAAAGTAACGGGGAACTTATTGCTCTGGGAAAGCAATGGATGGCCTCACATAATAATTCAAATAAAGCCAGTAAGCTTTGAGTTTATACCATTTACGTTCGATATGCAACAGAGGTTAGCTTAGGTGGGGAGAAACCAGTGTTTGTATCGAGCCTTTTTGCAATAATTGGCATGAATTTCACAAAGTCTATTCATGAAGTTTCAGCTCATTAAAGTTTCCAATTGCAGTCTTGCATCGTCTTTATTTTTTTATATGACCAGAAAACTCTGTTTAAATTATTATTTTTGGTTCGAAGTCTTTGTTATATACGAGGCTCATTGTGGAACATTACAAGAAAAATCATAAGCATCTTACTCGTATATGATGAATGACTTGTCTTGACAATTAGAAATGACATCATGGTCGCTGTAGGTCCTGCTTCTTCTTCCTCCAGACAGCTGCCTATTCAGATTCTTTGCTTTATTTCGACACAAAACTGTTAATTAAGAGTACATTAGCTAGAAGTTCAAGATTCACTACAACGTTAGTTAGACATAACAGATCACGATTCAATCAAAAACCTTACAAGAACAAACTTGAGAGCTCAAGTGGTTTGTCATTCATGGACTGCAACAGAGCCCAAACCTCGATGTTCTCATTCCATACCTATATACTTTAATATGTACAAATCTCTAATGTTGCACTTAGAATACCACTATACTTCAAGGCCAGACCTTGAGACATCCGGGACAGTTTTCCGAGTTCATTGGCTGGTGCAGGAGAAGACATGATTGTGTGAATCCCTAGCAAGCTATCTATCTCAAGAGTCAAGACACTTGTATTCAGCTTCAGGATTCAATCAGTGGGAAGCTGCGAGAGTCAAACACGCCCTCTTTACAGATTGGAGATAAACAAAGAAGCTACTGCTTCAAGGCGATCAAGGAGCGATGAAGATGTACTGGAAGGCTTAGGCAATTGAAACCATGGATTTAATGAGTAACAGATAAAGGTTGTCTAAACTTTCAATTTTTTTTTAAAATGGGCATCAATAAGTGTTACTAGATTGCAATGCCTGATCTTTTTTCTCTGGTGATGTGATGTAATCATTTGTTTTTTTCGAGTTCAATCCATCGAAATGCAACCATTAAGCCCGAATGAAAGTACGCGAAGAATTTCTCAAAGAGACAGCAGTCACAACTAGCAGTGTGACCTTTAGAGTTTTCTCTGGACAATTCTTTAAGTAAGCTTTTTTTGGTTCTTTAAATAAAAAAAAAAATTCAAAAATTTTAGGAACACGTAGCTAGCCGTGTTCCCAACCAAGCTCTTTATTCATGTGTGTATAAATATCAAAGGGCCAAAAGGTGAAGAACAACAATTCAATATCCATTCTCATACAAAAAACTTTCTTTGCAAATTTTGTCTTACTGTTTTCATCTCACATACACTTCTCTCCTTACTTATTTTACTAATACAAGTATCGGAGGACTTTGTTTGGCGATACAACGAAGAAAGGTTCAAGCCCAGACATATAATATAAACCCCATCAAGCAGCCATGAAAAATCCATGTCCATTTTGAAGTTCTTATGACTTCGTTGTCAAGCACACAAAAGGGGAAAAAAAATTTGGGGGAGAGCATTAGCAAAAATAATAATAATAATAAAATTAGTTATAGCATTAGCCACAAAAAAAAAAAAAAAAAAATTCCTCTTACATGCCTTACAACCTCTCCTGAGAAACAAGAAAAAGCAGCAAAACCGTGACCCCCTCCCGTTTTCTCTCCCACATACAACACAAAACCTTGTGACTTCACTCTCCCTCTGAAAGGAAGAACAAAACCCGTGACCCTCAAGACCAAAAAAAAAAAAAAAAGCCTAAAAATAATTAACCTTTCTATGCACCAGTTGCACTCTCCCAAAAGTAAAGAAAAAAAAAACAAGAAAAAAAAGGAGAATCTTTCTCTCATCTTCCAAAACGGACCAAAGGGGCAGCACTGTGAGTATCACCACGTCCTCCAAGATAAGCCACCATGGTTAGTGTTGCCACCACCCACCAGCACACCCATAACAAAACCCTAGGAGCAAACAAACACACAAGAGTTTCTCTAACCTCCCTAAAGAACACAGCAACCCACGGCAGCCATCCCTTCAGTTGTCCTTCACTGACAGCAGCAACAACACCAAAAATATTAGCAATATTTAGGATGAAAATAAATATGGAATTTGTTTAGAGACGCGAAAACATTATCTAAAGGTGTTTATTTATTGCATACAAAGATAATACCTCCAAAATATAACTAAGCCCTCTAAACCTCTAAAAAATTAAGAAAATAAGACCAAGAAAAGAATATATATATTTTATTATGTTTCTGTGTAGTAACATGTTTTTATAAACTTAAAACATAACGATGAAATAGTATGATTGCTCATCAAACAATATGACTGTTGATGAAACGCTGTGACTGTTCATCAAACAGATGACTTTTGATGAATTATATCTCAACATTCACAAATGTCAAAATTAATTACGAAAATTAATTCAAGGATGAATTAATCTCATTGACATATTAAGTTCCAAGTTCCAAGTTTCAAGTCCCAAATGCCATCTTTTGATATTATAAATACCCATATAATAGCATTAGAAAGCCAAATAGGAGAGTCCTTCCACCATGACTTAATTTACTACACAATAAAAACCCACACTTATAAACATTAGGAGGGAGTGTTTCTTTTCAATGGGATAGACATCTTTTCTTTCTTTATTCATTTACAAACTACACCAACAATCCCCCCACTAGTTTGTAATGAATGTCTTTTCACTTGATATAATTATGCTTACAAGAAGTTATTTTGCAATTTAAACCTTCAATTAGTGTTAGAACTTGAATCCTACTAAAGATATTGGTGTCTGCAAATTAAACAAAAACTTTTGTTATAAAATAAAAGATATTACACACATAATACTATCCAAACTCTTAAAGAAGTTTACAACTGTTTAGCACTATTATGGTCATGTGCTAAAATCCTATTTTCATGAATATTTACAACAGAAAGCCCTAACTCTTGTGAAAAGCGGTACCACTTCTATATTCATATAGGTGGAATTATACATGTCTCTATTACATTAAACACGAACTTTAAATTTCATTGAGAGCCTACGTTCATCCTCATTTACGTAATAGAACACACTGAATACTAACCTCACATAGACAATGGTGATTACCCCATTTGTAATCAACTCTCGAATATATCCATGTTGAATGCTTATATGTCTTAACTTACCATTGTAAATGTTACTATAAGCTCGAGACATAATTGCTTCACTATCGCAGTATAAAAAAATAGCTGACATAGGTAACTTAATATCAAATAATATATTTCTTAGCCATTTTGCTTCTTTACCTACAGTAGCCATAACAATAAATTCTGATTCCATGGTAGAATGAGAGATGCACATTTGTTTCTTAGATGCCCAAGATATTGCACCTCCTCCAAGTGAGAAAATCCATCCTGATGTGGACTTATTATCACTTGAACTAGTTATCTAACTTGCATCATTATATCCTTCCATCACAGTTGGAAAATCAGAATAAAACAAGTCCGAATCGATCATTCTTTTTAGATAACCAAAGACTCTTGTAATGGCCTTTCAATGATATGTATTCGACTTGCTTTTATATTTTGATAACTTGCATACAGCAAAAGCTATATCTGATCTTGTACAATGCATAACATACATAAGACTTTCAATGGCACTAGCATATTTTAGTTGTGCTATCGCTTTTTCACAATAATCATTTAGCTTCATACTAGAGTCAAATGAGGTATTAGCCGTGCATAGCCACTACTATGTTTCTTAACTTTGATACCTAATATTCTATCTACTTCACCAAGATATTTCATTTTAAAGATAGAAGTGAGATACCTTTTGGTTTCAACTATTCCAATCATATTGGTGCTAAATATTAACATGTCATCTACGTAGAGATAAATAATCACACCAGAATCTTTTGTAAATTTGGAATTCATACACTTATCAGAACCATTATGATGAAAGCCATTCAAAAAAATTACTTTGTCAAACTTTTCATGCCATTGTTTCAGAGCTTGTTTTAAACCATATAAAGACTTTACCAATTTACAGACTTTTTCTTTATTTCCAGGAAGTATAAAACCCTTAGATTGCTCCATATACACTTCCTCCTTTAAATCTCCATTTAGGAAAACCATCTTTACATCCACTTGATGAATATACAATTTATAAATTGATGTTAATGCAAATAAAACTCTAATTGATGTAATTTTGCCACCGAAGAATAAGTGTCAAAATAATTAACACCCTCCTTTTGAGTAAAATCTTTGGCAACTAATCTTGCCTTGAAGGTTTGTATAGAACCATCAGTATCGTATTTTCTTCTAAACACCCACTTACATCCTATTGGCTTAAAACCTGGAGGTAAATCTATTAAGACCCAAATATTGTTAGCCAATATTGAATCTATTTCATTATTTACCGTTTTTTTCCAAAAAGCAACATCCCTAAAATACATAGCTTAACAGAATGTTTTTGGATCATCTTCTATATTTAGGATCACATGTGTCCTTTTCAATACTATATTTCTATCACATTCCACTAAAAATACAATTGAATTAGTAGAAATAAAATCTGTATCTATGTGTTTTTCCTTTCTAACTCTTTGACTTCGTTTAGGTTCACTTGAACCTATTACTTCTAGTTTTTTATGTTTTTCACTTAACATTGAGCTAGGAGGCATTACTTTTAGATTTGGTTCTTGCACATTTGAATCACTTTTGAATTTATTTTTGATAAATTCAATATATATAGATTCAACAATCACATTAGTTTTTAAATCCAAAAGTCTATAAGCCTTTGAATTTTATACATAACCAACAAAAACACTCTTAAGACCTCTAGGTCCTAATTTTGTTCTTTGAGGATCAAATAATTTATAAAAAGCTACACACCCCCACTTTAAAATAATTCAAATTTGATTTTCTACTGTTCTATGCTTCATAAGGAGAAACATTTAATTTTTTAGATGATACTTTATTATGAATGTGACATGCAGTAAGTTCACCTTATAAATTATTTGGTAAATTAGCATTCAAAAGTATGACATTAATCATATCCACTAAGGTCCTATTTTTCCTTTCAACAAGTCCATTATGTTGTGGTGTATAGGGTGTTGTCATTTGATGCATTATTCTGTTTTCCTCATAAAATATAGAAAACTCCTTAAAAAAATATTCTCCACCTCTATCATTTCTAAGAATTTTAATTTGCCTTTCCTTTTGATTTTCTACTATTTTCTTGATTTTTTTGAATTTTCCAAAGTCTTCATCTTTAGTTCTTAACAAGTAAAGATATGTAAAAAGAGAATAATCATCAATTAAAGTTATGGAATATCTTTTCCTACCCTTTGTTAACATACCATTTATTTCATATATATCAGAATGAACCAACTCAAGTAATTGAGAATTCCTTTCTACTCTAGGAAAAGACTTCTTTGTCATCTTCGCTTGAATGCATACTTCACATTTGTTATTATTATCATGCTGATATGAAATATAACCATGCTTACACATATATTTCAAATAACTATAATTTAGATGTCTTAATCTAGCATGCCAAAGAAGAGAAGTAGATTCTACCATATAAGCAAAAATAACATTGATTTCATTAATACTGAACTTAAACATGTCATAACAAGAATAACCCTTTTCCACAAACATCCCCCTCTTAGTTATAATAACCTTATCAGACTCCAAAACAATCTTGAACCCTTTCTTGGTCAAGAGACTAGCAGATACAAGGTTTTTCCTAATCTTAAGAACATGAAACACATTGACTAAAGACAATTTTTATCTAGAAGTAAAGTTTAACTCAATATTTCATTTTCCCAAAACTTTGGCAGAATTATGGTTACCCATCAAGACCTTTTCAAGTTTCTTCTATTCTTTATAAGTCTTGAATCATGCTTTATTGTTGCAAACATGAACTGTTGCACCAGAATCCAACCACCAATCTGAAGTTTTTACAACATAGTTGTCATATTTAATTCAGTATTCATTCCAATTTGAATGTTTGAAACCATGGTAACCAACTCCCTGACTTCATCTTTTTCAACCATATTCAATTTTAAAGAACCACATTTCTTGTTGAAATTTTTGAATCTGCACTCTTTTATGTAGTGCCTTTTATTTCCACAATGGAAGCAAACCCTATGCTTCTTATTAGCATTTTGTTTTTTCTTGAATTTGTTTCCTTTCTTTTGCACTTTAAAATTGTTTTGAGTCATTGTCAAACCAGTTTCAGTAACCAAATTCACTTTAGAATTTGTTGCTTGCAATTCACGTATACAAGAATGAACCTCAATTTGCAAGTATGTTTGAAACTATTCAAAGGTATAATTGTCTGTAGAATACAACATCTTCTTCCTATATTCATTACAGGATGGAGGAAGTTTTGATAAAATAGCCCCCACTTGAAGTGAATAAGGAACTTTGATATCCAAATCACTAAGTTTTGATATCAAAATTTGAATTTCATGAACTTGATTCATGATTGACTTATTATTAGTAATCTCATACTCAAAAAAATTTAAAGTAAGAAAACAATCAAAACCTGATTTTTCCTGCTTGTGGTATGTCTCTAAGGGAGCCCAAATTTATTTTAGCGACCTTAATTTGAAGAAGATATCATATAGTCGATTGGTCAGAGTATTCAGAATATACCCTTGACAAGGCACTTCATCTTCTTCACATTTTAATATTTCAGTCTTAACAATAACATATTCATCTTCTTGTGATTTAGATAGTGCAGGCATATTCGGGTCAAGAATGTAGCAAATCTTTAATGAAGTAAACATGAACACCATCTTATCCATCCACCTTATGTAATTTGTACCATCAAAACGATTTAGTTGAATCTTAACATCCTTAACAACCCTGACGCTGGAATTCATATTTGTCTCCATCAGAATAAACACCTTAAAATTGTTAAAAATATTTAGGATGGAAACAAATATGGAGTTGGCTTAGAGGCGTGGAAACACTGTCTTTAAGGTGTTTATTTGTCCCACACAGAGACAACACATCCAGGATACAACTAAGCCCTCTAAACCTCTAAAAGAATGAGAAGATAAGACCAAGAAAAGAATATATATTTTTTATTATGTTTATGTTTTCTGTGTAGTAACATGTTTTTATAGACTTGAAATATAACGATGAAACAATATGACTATTGTCATCAAACACTATGACTATTGATAAAACAATATGACTATTCATGAAACAATATGACTTTTGATGAAACAGTATGACTGTTCATGAAATAGTTATACTTTAAATTAAATTGAATAACTGTTATTCACTTTTATCTCTACAATCACAAATGTCAAAATTAATTATGAAAATTAATTCAAGGATGAATTAATCTCACTGACATATTAAGTTCCAAGTCCTAAATGCCATCTTTTGATATTCTAAATATCCATATAATAAAATTAGAAAGTCAAATAAAAGAGTCCTTCCACCATGACTTAATTTACTACACAATAAAAACTCACACTTATAAACATTAGGAGGGAGTGTTTCTTTCCAATATGGGATATACATCTTTTCTTTCTTTATTCATTTACAAACTACACCAACAAAAGATGCACCTCCTCTCCTCCATTTCAGTCGTGAACAGCAACAGCACCAATGCTTTCAGCCATCAATGAAAGACAACCTTCTTTCTTGTTTAGTTGCACTGTGAGTTGCCTACAACCTCCACATCTCCTTCCAGTAGCATCCAACAGCCATAGATGACATCAGCAAAACCAACCCCCATGAGCAATAGTGAACACTACACCAACAGTTTCTCATCTCATGGTCAAACCACCCACGACAGCTAGATCCTCTCCTCCATTTCAATCGTAAACAACAACAACAACAGAGGAGCTTTTTCCCAGACCAGTAGACTCCACTGGCATCCCCACCAAGGGTCATCATCCTTACAACGCCACTAGCCAAACAACACTCGTCTCTCGGTCAGGTAACCATCTTTCCTTCTTCTTCCTCCCTCCAACGTGTGATGCTTCTGGTGCTAATTTATTAAATGATAAAAAATGACAAATATTTTAGAGGTTTGGGATATAACTCCTTTTCTTGATTTCTTTTCTTTATATATATAGTTTCTCTTCCAAAAACACTGCTAATTTATTAAAAAAATAAAAAGAAAAAGAAAGAAAGGGTGAAAAATAGCTCAAAATAAATTATTTATCTTAGCTTAAGCAACTTGTTCATGAATTGTATAGTACTTCAATGAAACTCATAAACAAAATTAGAACCCAGTCATCTCCACATTCATTTTATAGCTTACATAACTTATTACAACCAGAATCAACACCAATCTTTCTTCTTCTTCTTCTTTTTTTTTTTTTTTTTTATCATTTTCTCAATAATTACAAAAATCTTCAAAATCATAAAATCCTCACCATTGGAAACCTCACTAATGCACCACCACTACCCAACAACTCATAACACCACCACCACCATAACAAGTGCATCCTTACAATACAACATACCCAAAAAGTCGCATGATGATTGGTTTAGTAGTAATGCAACTGTTTAGTTGTCAGATGCCACTGCTAAGTTAAATTCATACTTCATTATGTCAAAGTCATACTCATTCGTACAATCATTATGAACAATCCAACAAAGACACACATCAATGCAATTAAACTAGACAATTAACCTAACATGTTACAACCATGATGAGTATGCATTGGTTATGGTGTAAGTGTTGATTATTTTAAATGTTGATTCATATATGTTTTATATGTATTTATAGAAGCCAGATTAATTAATTTTGTAAGGGAACAAAAATAACAATCTTAAAATAATTTAGATGATTTCTTTTGTTTTATGTATGTGTAAGATTTGGTTATATATTTAATAAACAATCTATCAAGAATAATTTTTCCATGCAATTTGTCAAAAAAAGTGTTTTTAGTGCCTTAAATACTAATATTTTACCTACAAACCAATTCTGTAGTCTGGCAATAATTCGGCTTCTATATATTTATTCTTATTCATTCGGCATCTTCTCTATATTTTTTAATGTCATTAATTTGACAAGTTTCTTATATTCATATTTTATTTTATTTATTTATTTTTTTCATAAATTTTTCATATATTGCTTTTGATATATCTACTTTATATCTTCTGATATTTTTCATATTTTCCATTAATCCGTGATGTTGCTTATATGCATATTTGTTGTCATTAATTCTATTTTGTTATCATTTTATCATATACATACCTTATGAAAAAAGCATGTTCGGTGTCAAACATAGAACCTAGAAAAAAATAATAACCACTTACAATTTGACTATAACCTTTATTTATGCATTGAAAAATATTTAAAAATAATCATAGTTCATGAGAGTTGATAAAAGAAAAGTTAAAATTCCCTCTTATAAGAGTCGAACACAACATTTTTAACTAATGGAAAAACTTACACAATAAAACAAACAAAAGTACAAAAAAAAAATGAAATTACATTGAAAAGATATTTTTTGGAATTTTTATATTTTTTTAAAATATGTTAGAAAATAAATGTAAAAAATAAGTTATGATAATAACATTGTGGATTAGCTTATATTAGGGTTAATAAGAGAGCAAATTGATAAATCATCAATGGAATTATACCAGAGCTTTTATTTTAAAAATTACCAAGATGGTAACTCAACCTAGTTGACTGGAGATCCTAAGATCAAGGTTCAAGAGGACAACTAAATCAAGTGTCGATTCAGTAATAACACTCTTACTCATTTATATGATGAATAGTGTTGTATGTAGCGAAAACTAGGATAAACTAAGTTTTTAATGATTCTTGTAGCTTTAGAAACTCTAATGGGATATTGTGAGATATTTTTAGTAAGAAATCACCTATATAAATGTGAAACGAGTTTAATTCTATATGAATTGAAAATACTAAATTTTCTGAAGCACTTATAGCTAGGACGAGTTTGAGACAACAATGAACACAACTATAAGAACCAAAATTATATGAAGAAGAATTGTGTATTCACTATTATCTAGATATACATAAAAAAAACTGAACAAATCAAAATATCATATTCATTACTTAGCTAAGTAAAACCAATAGTTTTCAGTTTCATTATGGAAGGCTCAAGTCAGAAGCTACCTCGCCTAATACAAAGACTTTTTACTATTAATCTCTCTCGCCCCCCCCCTCTCTCTCATAGTTTATCTTGATTAAACAACTTCCACTTATATGACTGATTGTTAGGGGTGAATAAAAAATTTAATTTAAAATAGAGTTATATCATTTTAAAATAAAAAGTTGTGTTTGTTAAAATAAAAAAAATAGTTTATTTTAAAATAAAATAATGTTAAATCAATTGTCATAATTGTGCATATAAATAGACAATTCCAAAAGGTATTCTAGTTTTAGAATAACTGGATTTTTTTTTTGAAAATCTACTCTTTTATTTTTCTTTCTATCAAATATTTTTGTTCCACTTGCATCTATTCTTGAAAGATTCATGTTTACAAATTTGGTTCATTATTTATTTTTGTTTGTGTTACGAAAAGTAAGGAATTAAGTATACATATGAAATAGCATTACAATTAAACTGCAAGGACCAAAAGGCACCGAGGCAGGCAATAAAATGTTGTAAATTTGTTTTGAGAGGGAGGGGGGGAGAGAGAGAGCCACTTTATTATTTGTTGCCAGATTTTTATTTTTTATTTTTTGGAGAGGGAAAGAAATGTTTTAAATTTTATTTCCTCTCCGCTCTTGCTCATCATTTTCTTCTTTTATATTTTTTTCAACTTACATTTATTTTTTTCCTCAAAACTAAAATAAGATATGCAAAAGTACTAAAAAAAAGAAGATTAAGAAATAGCTAAATCTTCAAAAATTGGAGAAATTTTTTGGCAAATGTTTTTTTTTTTTGGAATTTTTTTTAATTTTTCCTTTTGAGAAATACTTGAAAGTTTGAGGGTAAGAAACGTGTTTTCAAAGCCACCACATGGAGTTTTTCTATTCATTCTTGCCGTGTCCTAATCTGATCACACAGAAATGATCCGGCTGTAGCTAATTAGGTCGTCCATTCATTGATTGTTGGGGTCAGTCTTCTGGGATGTCACACTACTGATCAAAGTTTAGGATGCTGACATTAGGTGTATACTTTATGAACACACAAACGTATCAGGATAATGTTGTAACACTGCGCGACATGGAAGCTTCAGCTTACCAGAAATGGATGGTTCGGTTGCAAACACAACAAGGCATTTGGCAAACTAACCTGTCATTTCTCGATTGACGGCGCAATAATAAGCAGAAAAGAGAATTGAACTGTGAATATTCCATTACTTTTTTTTTTTTTAATCTCTATCTCACTAGAATTTAGACATATATATGGCTGCTCGACAAACTAGCAAGGCATGGCAACTCACCACACCACGCAAATAGCTCCTTTCATGCATTTTTTCTTTCTTTCTGAACGCTACAATACAAGAACAATCAGAGATAGCAGCACCTCGTTTGGCCATGAGGTGAGTCAAGCACCAGAACCACACCATTCCTGCAATGTTGGGGTCGCAACTCCTATATTTTTCATGTCAGAAATATTGGCTGGTTCGAAAAATGGGGATCCATGTCAGTAATGAATGCCAATTGTCAAAGCAATATAGCATGAAAAGAATGAAAAGATAATGTTGTAAATAGCAAGAAAAGAATGCCCACATCATAAAAACAGAGTTGATGATGCACGTTTTCATTTATCCATTGCTTTTTCACTGTTCTCAGCACTTGGAGAGGATAGATAGTAAGATGTAGTTCAGTGATCGATCCACCTTTCTCAATCGCAGGATTATTGAGATTCAAGCAAGACACAGCGATAGCAAGTTTTTATCTAGTTATAGCTAAGAGATCAATGATGCTGTGAATATCATCAAAGGGAAGCCTCAGCAAAATGACACCGGCTTTGTGATGATTATTATATGAAGTGACACGATCATTTGAAAATATTTTGAGCCAGATAACAATTTCTGTCCTAAATCATCAAAACTCCCTAATACTATTAACAAATATTTTATGGTCTTAATCTCTCCCCAGCTCAACACAAATTCCTATACACCATTAAATTTCAGGCAAAATATTTTCATCTTTTCATCCATTATGCTTAAGCCACTACATCAGAGCTTCACATATACTCTTTTACTTCCAATTCCTTATAACTTCACAGAGTACAAGATATGAAATAAAGACAAAATCCCTTATCATCCTTGATTTGAAAATATTATTGTTACAGAAATCAGCTTATGATTTGTATTAACAACCAGCAAAGAGAAGAGTTTTTTCAATTCTCAATGAAGCAATGAAAAATTCATCTGTTTGGTTTATGGTTCTTGAAAGTGAGATATATTCAAAGAGTGGTTCCTTGAACCTCATAGCGTGATGCTAATGGTTTTCTATCACGTTTACCTTTTACCTTAACTGCTGTGTTCCATTTTTAAATCCCTGAATCACAAAATTCTACGACTCTGATAGCAACCATCTTCAATCTTTCCCTACATTTTCTCACCTATCCTTTTTGTTTATCACTTCAAGCATAGGTACTTGAAATATTTATTTTTATTCTATTTTTACATCATCTTGCTGAGAGATTCAATTTCAATGATCAGATTTATTGCGCTAGCCCGTTCATGGTACTGGCTTCACAGAAATTCAAATTCACCAGAAATCAGACATAAGTTAAGCGATCATGCCAAAGGAAGCTTGATAAAAATGCCTTTTTGCCTATACGTACCCCAACATAGTTAGCAAACTCCAAGAACCAGAACAAAAAATCTCCAAGACACTTAACGCCTTCAAAATGCATATTCTTAGTCTAGGACAGGAAATCTGATAAAGCTAACAGCAACTTCAACCATCAATGCACAGTATAGTTCTTAATGCAGTAGATATTAAACTATATAAGCGACCCCCATCGAACTTCATCACTACAGTTTCAAAAACAATGGAGAGCCATCTTGTGTAGGGAAATTTAATATTCGACATATAAAACAATCTCAAAGGTTGCAAGTTATGCAAAATTTAGCAAAGTAGATAATATGAAGGGAAATTAAAACTAATTATGTATGCCTCAATGTACTTTCTGATTCAAGGTTTTCCTCTTCCTTTCCTTTCCTTTCCTATTTTCCTCCTTCCTTGATCCTATCAAGGTTGCTCCAATCATTTATCAACATGGTAGTCAAATTCTTGAAAATATTCATTCAAAAGCATAAAAAATCAATAAAAGATAGAACCAGTTGCAGGCAATCAACGAATACGTACCATCATGTATGTCAGGTGTAGCAGCAGCGGTGGCATCAACAATAACAGTAACAGGTTGATAATCCAGAGCTACCGCATCAAAGACAGTCTGCCTTACGCAATTTGGAGTTTGAACCCCTACGTGAACAATTTTAAGGATCACAGACTGTTAGCAC
>Ga0307513_10007710_pt1 | contig 13904 bp, 12 predicted proteins | sample 15_EM_MG_FD_202174 | JGI IMG/M metagenome (GOLD analysis project Ga0307513, IMG submission 202174) | Populus trichocarpa ectomycorrhiza microbial communities from riparian zone in the Pacific Northwest, United States - 15_EM | ecosystem: Host-associated > Plants > Roots > Unclassified | place... | reverse complement strand
CCTAAGGGAAATGCGGACGCACGAAGAATTTGGAGAGTATTTGGAGTAAACTAAATAACGAAGCCACTGGTAATGTTCAAACTGAGGTTGGAAATACCTCACCTTGAGCAAAAGAACCAGATGCAGCATCGCGCCTTCTCGTCAAGTTACCTCTCGATGTTGTCTTCGAGTATTTTTTATTCAATAGAATTGAGCTATACTTTATACCAGGTCCATTGTGCCCGACACCTCCAAAGTACACTGCTTGGTCGCCATTTCGAAGGAGAGGAAATTTATCTATTAATAATATCTGAAGAGGCCTTCACAGTCGGTCATCCATGCCCCAGTCGACGAGGCTAAGGTCATGAGTTGGAAGATAACACTGCGGATATTTCAGGTGAGGGTAAACAGCAAGCATATTCTTTGAACGTACCCTTCAAGTTGGCCACATTTTTTTTCGATCGCTCTCATTACACGAGATCCGACACCCGCAACTTATTTCTCGTGATACTTGAGCTTGATGACTGAGCCTCGCTCAGTGCTATCCTATCATTCGAAGGGTGGAACACTGATAAGCACAACGGAGTTAGTAGTGATAAGGATAAATTTGCGAGTGTTCCACCTCGAACCAAACATCAAAACAATCCCAGAAACAAAGGAGGAAAGGGGGGAGACAAGTCCATGGGGTTCTGGGAACTCAAGCAGTGTCGGTACATTCCTTGCCTGCCAAACTCAATCAAGACTTTTCCACCGTCCCGGGCTTCACATACAAAGTTGGTGTGTTATCCAGCCACCACCGTCTTTACGAACGGTTTACACCTTGACCAAAGAACCGCATGGAAGTCAATCGTCCGCAGCAGGACTCAGTTATTCGGATACCACCCGTGCAGAACAGTAAAATGAGTACTCAACCGGCGGAGGCAAGGGCGTTGGGGCTTCGGGGTTGAACTTGGAGGATGCTTTAACTGAAACGGCATACGTCCATGACAGGTCGGCGCGGTCGCATAGCGGCGGGGGAGGTGCAGATGCGTGTTGGTTCAACACCTAAATTTGGTCAGTAGGAGTATCCACCCACTCCCTACCGTTACCATACACTGTTGCAGACCTATCGCCCTGCGACAACAGCGTGGAATCAAGAGACCCCGACCCGTTGTTGAAAGGGAGGTCCAGTAGAACAAGGCGACAGCTGACAATACCTCCAAGTGGCGACATATCATTCAGGGGGAAAGTAGGATGAAAGGGATGGAATCATCATGAGTGGGACATACAAGTGGTACATCTAATACACATAACCAAGGAGCTTCCCACCGACATTCTTGCGACGCGCCTCCTCATGGTCGAGGATCCCAGAAGAGGTATACAGATCGCGAAAAATCATAAGAAATAGACTCAAAGCCAACGAGGAAAAAGCAGGGGGCATACGAGGATGATAATTCCGAAACCTCTAGCGGGGAGGAGCAAGTTGACCCAAGACTCGATTTGAGAGTGTTGGATGTTGAAACGGGGGGAGATGACACCCGTCTTGTTGAGGCGGCCGTTGAGCTGGATGACAATTTTGTTGGAGTGGTGATTGTCCGACGATTTCGAATTCGCCGATGTAACCTGGAGGGAAGAAGGAAAGTGACAATGTCAGCGGAATGTCCTCGACGAGTTGATGGATAAGAAAGGAATGGAAATTGTGATCTCTTTTGTGAACTCATGTCCATGGGAAACATGGAACACATGCTGTATGGTTGAACGGAGACAAATGGTACATTCATCTTTCGGAAACTTAAAACGAAGGACGTGTATGATGAAAAGCGCGGCAATCATAGTTATATTCCGATGGCAAGGAGAAAAAATATAGATAATAAACGGAAATGCTCACCGTGACGTGGCATGACACTCAAAAACCTAACAACAACCTTGGATGAGGGGCGGATGAGCACCTGGCGTTTGCCACGACGTTCGGCATTGACGATGTTCAGGCAGTCATTCTGATGGCCGAGAGGGAGGGAGAGCGGGCGCCGCGGCGTCGGCGGGCTTGAGGAGCGGATAAGTCGCGTGAGGCAGTGTCTCGTTGTATCGTTGTCATTGTCTACAATGATGAGGGCCAATTTTTTGATAGTTGCTCGTTGTTTTAGACGTCGAGCTCGCTGGGTGGGTCGTTATTGAATATTGAGGGTTGGAGCTTGGCGTCCTGGTTTGTTGAAATTGCGTGTGGATGGTCGTGTTTGTTCGTGTATATTTTACGTCCCTCCACCAAACAATAAGGCCCATCCCCTGATTGTCAACATTCACTTCAGTTGAACTTCGACCATATGATGCCTGCAAGGGTTAACGTTTCCCGGCGATCCTCTATATCCTGCAGTTATCCAAAATTCCAAAATAGCCTTTATTTCTGTCCTGGTTTTACCCCGCTAGAATGGTTGGGCGCCATACTTACTCCAAGGCTTTGTGTCATCCCGCTCCATAATACCCAACCTGTTTCCCAGCCCTTGTTTCCTCTTGAGCACTAGGCTATCTGAGCGGTTGAGATTCGAATCTATGCTTTTGTCCTACTGATTTCGGTCGACATTCGCGCCCTTGCCTGACCCCTGATTTTCCCTATGCGCCAACTTGAACCACCATGCTCCAAGATTCTGCGTCATCTCTACCACATGATGAGTACCTCCGCTATGTAAACTATGGATGTTATTTGGCGTTATTTTCCGTCAAATGGCATGACACCCATATCAACGCCTCCTGCTCGCTCCGTAGACTTAGTTCCATCACAGGTTCTAGGTTTCTCTCTGCCTATCCCCAGCTATCCAGAGCGTTTACCTTGCTTTAGAATTGAATAGGACCTATCATGTTATCAACATCATCGAGGTAAAGTGCGATCGAAAGGATTTTCCTCAACCGTTGCAGGAATCTTCCCTTCAACAGCATAATTTTGGCTTGGATGATGCCTGTAATTTGATCAACAGTGAGCTCGTTTTCTGGATTGCTCTGAATTTTTTGTCTTACTCATCATCTCGGCAGTGGATGTATCGCTTCACCTCGCGATAGACAAATATGCGATGTTCGCTGTAACCCGCTCGCATAAATTCTTGGACGTTTACATCGGCATTGTTAAGGGAAGGTTAATAAACCACCAGAAATACACTGTTCCCACTCATAGCGGCCTCATTTACTCGCGGTATCTCCAAAATGCCTTTTGAAAAATGGGCAATAGGCCTGGATTCTCGAAATCGAAGAGGTGAGCCCCAATGTCAGAATGAATGGTGTCTTTCCACTTACCTTGTTCACCAACGTAGCTGCTTGACCAGTGTACTCCTCTGCCTTCATGAGATATCGAGCGGGATGTAATACTTGTCTCCCTTGACTCAGGATGGGGGGGAACATCCTCTTTCCCTTGTCAGTGTCGCATCCTATCTTCTTTCAGTTGTCTGCGGCCAAACTCACACTACCTACTCGATTGAGTTGCCGATCCTGTGGCACGCCTCCCCAATTATTACCCAATGTAGTTAAGTTTACTTCGATATTCTCAAAAAGGCTGAGGGCTGTGTGATGACAGAACCAATATAATAAACTCCACCGTCGAAGCGTAGACTGCGTACCCCCCCGTTTCCTACCTCCACCATTTGCTAAAGGTCCGACTATTCTAACCACGACGCCAAAATCGTTCATTATCATGGCAAATGTGGATCCCCTCCCCAATTTGTTTGACGTATTGTCTGTTACGAGATTGGTATTGGTGAGTTTCCAGTGTTACTTTTCGACGCGCACTTGCTCACAGCGGTTCCATTAGGATTTTCAGAGTCAGTTCTGCCATTGGAGGAGCAATTGAACCCTTCTGATTCTTCGCGTAGTCGTTGCCGCTACAATATATATTTGGGACTACATTCTTACGTTCGACATGGAGCTCGATCTGGTCTGGAAATCGCGGTGGACTACCATGACGGGGGTGTACCTTTTTCAACGCTACCTGCCATTTATCGAGGTCACCATCATTCTCTATTGTCAGTCTGATTTGTTCGCTATCTTCTTACTCTAAATCCTTTTTTTCCTAGTTCAAACGGGGGAGAGTTTGACGAAGAATGTGTGTTGGAATTTATGCTTCAGCAGTGGAGGTTCGTACCTCTCATCCATTGACATGAAGTGGAAGGGAATTCATTTGTCGGCCAGTATTGGCGTGCCTTGGATTTACTGCATCTGAGGGTGATCAACTTTCGTTTCCTTGTTTCGAGTTGTATTGATTAGCGACTAACAGTGATCCTCACGCTACGGACATGGGCCGTGTGGAATCGGAACCGGCATCTGTCCATAATTCTTTCGATTCTTTTCGCCCTTGTTATGGGTTCAAGCCTCGTCATTGGGATCATATATTTCAAGTCTATTCAATGTAGGTAGTCAGCTTCGCGGCCTTGACCAGCCGGCTGATTTATTATTAGATAGTGATCCACCATATCCAAGATTCAAAGGGTGCCTCTTCATGTACGCCCACAAGTATGATCTTGTTATCCTATCGGCTCTTTCAACTATCTGGGATGGTAGTAAGTGTAAATATGCCGTTCACTGTTTCCTCCGAATGAAACTTGTTAGTGATGTTGACACTCATGCTGATTCCTGGCGCCCGAGCTTGTAAGCAATCCTGGTTTTGATGACAGATTTACCTCTCACGAGTATTTTGAGCTCAGTCCAGTCCGGCGGAAACAGCGCCCTAGTTAAAACTGTCTATCGCGATGGTAAGGCGCTGGGACCTGGTTCGCGACGAATACGCTAATGCTGACCATAGGTGTTTTATATTACCTATATCTCTTCGGTGGGTGATTCAAGTTGTGCTGGGAATGAATTACTTGCTTTGATACTCCTCCATAGTCATCTCCTTTATGAACATCATCATCCTCGCAATACTTCCTGTGAGTTGATAACTTCCCTTTGATTTTCGCTGGTCGTAGCCTTCTTAATTAATGTCGGATTACCATCCCCAGAATCAAATGTTCCTCTTGATGTAAGCAGCAGGTCAATTTCTTCAAATACCGTGACGTACTAACCCAATCTAGGGTATCGCGAGTGCTCTGCACATTGCTCACAAGTCATGTTTTCCTTGATATTCGCACCCAAACGGGGGGACAACCTGTCCAGGCTGATGGACTGACGGAGCTGAACACAAATCATCTTCGTGCTGGGGACACCCAGTTCAATCATCTAGAGGACATCGAATTCTCAACCATGCAGAGGTCATCTCTGTAGCTCATTCTGCGTATTATCTGTAATCTTTCTAGAGATTAAAGTCGAATTGCGGCTCTCCTTGCACAGGTACCTATTCTCGAAGGCTGGTTCTATGTTGACCCTCGACAAACTTGAACAATGTCCAGAAACTCACAGCAAGAAGCAAAACTTATCTTTCAATGCTCTTTCTCCACGTTTCGACCTGCTCAACAGATTGACCTTGACTGGAGGCGGGCTATGAAGTGTCAATTACAAGGAGTCGACTCCCAAGGCTACCGTGTTGCTCACCTCTGTTTGATTCCTCTATCTCACGGAGTAAATCCAAATCATCGTTGTTTAGCTCAAGGTCTACCGGAAGATACTCACAATCAGTAAGAAAGCCCACCATAAACGCCGGAACGTACCGCGGCCAGAAAGCATATGGCGCCAATAGTCAGCGTCCACGCGTTTTGTTCCACCACCCCCGGCGGCTGGCCTCTGCTGTCGAGCAATGGAACCACTGGAATCCTCGACGGTTTCGCTCCGAAACCACAGTTTCCCAGCACCAAGGTCGACCGGGGCATGATATCCCTCCATATCAACCTTTACGTGCATAGGGGTAGAGAAACCAGGCAGGGGCCCCACAGGCTGGAAATAAAACAACTCGGCGACCGTAATAGTTTTCCGCATTAGAGAATCGTACACCTGGGGAAGTGGAGGACCGTTAGCCACTAGATATCGTGTGAATTTGATCTCAGCAGCGAGGATGGCGAGGTATGGGTTTACTGTGTGTTCTACTTGGGACCGGGAGGAATTAAACGCAGGGAATATGGGTGAGGTGTCGTTGTACGGATATTCACCAGGTACGCGGTCGAACATTTTATAGCACTTCGCTCCTACGACCTTCCCATCCGCCCGTCGAGAATAGGAAGGGAGAACGGATCCGTCCGGCAAAAAATGACAAGATTGGAGGACGACGAGTTCGTACTCAGCGAACCGAACGGGTTCGTCCAAGTTCTAACATTGGCGAACAAGGTGAGTGGAAAGACACCATGTAGGTCTCAGCCAGCTAGCGCTTACCTGCAGCTCCCGGACATAACGTTTTCCTTCTCCATGTCGAGACGCCCATATCTCATTCTCAGCCGTCATAATGTCGATGTACATGTCCAAGAATTTTTCCGAGCAGGTTACAACGAACATCCCATACTTTTCCATCGCGATGGAAAGCGACGCATCCACTGCCGGAAAAATGAGTAAAACAAAATATGCAGAGCCATCAGGGGAGCTCACTGTTGACCAAATTACAGGCGGTATCCAGGTTAAACATAGGGTCAACAATACCTTGGGCCGGGTTGGGTGTCCCCGGCATAAAGGTGATCTGTGTTGAGCTCCGTCAGTCCATCAGAGTGTACAGGTTCCTCTCCCCTTTGCGCCCGAATATTAAGAAGAACACGACTTGTGAGTATTGAGCGGAGCATTTGTGATATCCTAGAATCGGGTGAGTGCGTCACAGCATTCGAATAGATACACTTGGTGCTTACATTACGAGGAACTGCTGGTTCTGGGCGGCAGTGACGATAGAAATCCAACATTAATTAAGAAGGCTACGACCGACGAGTCAAAAAAAGGTGATTTACTCACACGAAGGGCCAAACTCAATCAGTGATCACTACCTACTCGATATAGTTGCCGATCCTGTGGCACGCCTCCCCAATTATTACCCAATGTAGTTAAGGCTACCTCGATATGCTCAAAAAGGCCGAGGGCTGTGTGATGACAGAAATCGATATAATAAACTCCACCGTCGAAGCATGGACTGCGCACCCCCCCGTTTCCTACCTCCACCATTTGCTAAAGGTCCGACTATTCTAACCACGCCAAAATCGTTCATTATCATGGCAAATGGGGATCCCCTTCCCTATTTGTTTGACCTATTGTCCGTTACGAGATTGGTATTGGTGAGTTTCCAGTGTTTCTTTTTGACGCGCACTTGCTCACAGCGGTTCCATTAGGATTTTCAGAGTCAGTTCCGCCATTGGAGGAGCAATTGAACCCTTCTGATTCTTCGCGTAGTCGTTGCCGCTACAATATATATTTGGGACTACATTCTTACATTCGACATGGAGCTCGAGCTGGTCTGGAAATCGCGGTGGACTACCATGACGGGGGTGTACCTTTTTCAACGCTACCTGCCATTTATCGAGGTCACCCTCACTCTCTATTGTCGGTCTGATTTGTTCGCCATCTTCTTTTCTGAATCTTTCTTGTCCTAGATCAAACAGGGGAGAGTTTGACGAAGCATACGTGTCGGAATTTATCCTTCAGCGGTGGAGGTTCGTACCTCTCATCCATTGACATGAGTGGAAGGAGATTCATTTTTCGGCCAGTATTGACGGGCCTTGGACTTGCTGCATCTGAGGGTGATCAACTTTTGTTTCCTTGTTTCGAGTTGTATTGATTGGCAACTAACAGTGATCCTCATGCTACGGACATGGGCCGTGTGGAATCGGAACCGGCGTCTGTCCATAATTCTTCCGATCCTCTTCTCCCTTTTCACGGGTTCAGGTCTCGTCATTGGGATCATATATCTCAATTCTGTTGAATGTAGGTAGTCAACTTCGCAGCCTTGACCAGCCGGCTAATTTATTTTTAGATAGCGATCCACCATATCCAAGATTCAAAGGGTGTTTCCCAACGTACGCCCACAAGTATGATCTTGTTATCCTATCGGCTCTTTCAACTATCTGGGACAGCAGTAAGTGTAAATATGCCGTTCAATTTTTCCTCAGATTGAAACTTGTTAGTGATGTTGACACTCATCCTGATTCCTGGCGCCCGAGCTTGTAAGCAACTTGAATCTTGGTTTCGATGACAGATTTACCTCTCATGAGTATTTTTGAGCTCAGTCCGATCTGGCGGAAACAGCGCCCTAGTTAAAACTGTCTATCGTGATGGTAAGGCGCTGGGACCTGGTTCGCGACGAATGCACTAATGCTGGCCACAGGAGTTATATATTACCTATATATCTTCGGTGGGTCTTAAAGTTGCGCTGGAAATGAATTACTTGCTTTGATACTCCTCCCTAGTCTTCTCGTTTCTGAACATCGTCATCCTCGCAACACTTCCTGTGAGTTGATAACTTCCCTTTGATCCTTCGCTGGTCGTAGCTTTCTTAATTAATATCCCCAGAATCAATCCTTCCTCTATATGTAAGCAGCAGGTCGATTTCTTCAAATACACCCTAACCCAATCTAGGGTATCGCAAGTGCTCTGCACGTTGCTCACAAGTCGTGTTTTCCTTGATATTCGCGCCCAAATGGGGGTACAACCTGTCCAGGCTGATGGACTGACGGAGCTGAACACAAATCATCTTCGTGCTGGGGATACCCAGTTCAGTCGTCTAGAGGAAATCAAATTCTCAACCACGAAGAGGTCGTCTCTGTAGCTCATTCTGCGTCTTGTCTGTAATCTTTCTAGAGATTAAAGTCGAATTACAGCTCCCCTTACACAGGTACTATTGCAAACGAACAGACGAGGGGAATCTCATTTTCCATGACGGTGAATTACGTGGCTAAAGATATTCGGACCTTTGGCATAAAGGGCGGAGGTAGGATGGAGGGTGGGAGTCAAGATGACAACTTGAAGAGGTCTCGATGGTAGACTTCATTATCGTATAGGACGTCTTCTATTGACATAACACAGCCTTCGGCCCTTATGTTGAGGTAGAACGAACTAAATTGTTCACTGGAAAGGTGCGGTAGGGGCGTGCCGTGGAATCGGCAATCAAACTAAACAGGTAGTGATTAAGTGTGAGGTGGTAGTGATCAAGTGGAGAGGTAGTGATCAAGTGGGGAGGTAATGATCAAGTGAGTAGATAGCGATTAGCTGAGTAGGGATTCAGAGTGATCGACTGCGTTGGCCACTGACAGTTGAACGTAGATAGATTCGAAACCGTCAAGAGGGGAAAGGAACCCGATCTCATGATGTACTCTCTCGAGTCAGGTTCATTGTTTTGGGTCAAATTTCATTAAATAAATCATTAATATCTATTTATTTTAACGTTAGCCACTGTATCATAAACTGTGCAAAGGGCGATTGTGTCTTCGTGTTGAGCGGTGTGCTCAACGCCCAGTTATAAACCTAGAGGGGACGAGACGCGACGCGCCGGCATGGTCACGTTTAGGTCACGTTAAGGTCCACGTGTACCGTGGGTTGGACGGCGGCAAGTTCCGCCGTTCCAAGCCAGCCGCCTTTTCCAATTTCCGGACTTTCTGAATACATCAAGACTCCGGGTTACAACCTGAAATAATTTACACCGACAAGAAATTGTGCTGTTCGTGCCCAGATCCCGCCGAGTGCTGCTTTTCACTCTCCTGTGCGCGACAATGAAGCACCACCTGATATGTCCATGCCAGATGATGCCACAGGCCTCAACAAAGGGTCATCGCCAAGTACGTCGTTGATTGTCCACTGCGTAGCATGAGGTTCGGATTTCTTAAATCGCATGGCAGTGTGGTGGTGGTCGCCTCCTCTTCCATGGGTGTTCCATTCGTCAGTTTCTGGGTTGGTCATGCGGTGATCCCATTCCCTAAGATTGAGCAGAAATCGGGCGGTCATTAATCCCGAAAGACTTGATGATATGAGTGGGTAAAGGATCAGGTGGAATTATTTGAAAAATGAAGCTGCGAGGACTTACGGCAGGGTGTAGGCATTCATTAATCGAAGTAAGAAGGTGCCAGGCTTAAAGATGTCCCGCAGGTGTTCAGGAAACCTGGAAGGCGAAAAGGATGAGGGACTCACCACGCCTCGCTGTTTGTCATATTGATTCAGTGGGATGATATCTGAGAATGCATGAAGCTTACCAATTGGACAATTAGGGCCACTATCGTCAATGTAGTGATGAATCTAAGTTCGAGATGTTAACAACGCATCCCGGAGAAGCATTGGGGTCGAAATCCCACCCATAATATATTAGACCTGCCAGAGTAATTGGGCGTAAGTACGCAGAGAGGATTCAGGGGATGGTAATGCGGACCTTCTCGAAGAACTACGAATGTCAAACTCTTCTGTTGCGTCCGACATGGCCCACCGCCATTCAGAGCCTGTACGCTACGCGCCGAAGTGAGTACGGCTGAGGTAATTTCGTAGGTTACAGTAGAAACTGTGAGGAGAACGGGGACTATTGGGGAGTCGACTATGTTAGTGTCTGTCAAAGAAGTACTGGGTAGGTATCCGGTACCTCTATCCAGCGAAACAGGAGGATGGGATGTCAGCTAGCAATGGGCAGGTGAACTGGAGAGATACTAACGGTTCCTTTGATTTCTGGTTGCTACAAGAAAGATACGGCACATGCAGCTGGCGTTAATGGAAAATATATTAAACTTCTCCCATATATGTGGAAAGGAGGAGGCAATCCTCACCACTGAGAGGCCGAGGACAATCAATTGAAGAGACCCGAATATGACGAGAATAATCTTGCTTCGATTAAACACAGCATATGTTCTTGAACCCCATACAGCTGGAAGAAAACGAGTGAAAGAGTGGGCAAGATGAAGCGGCGAATGTCGGTAGGTAAGCGATACCCACTCACTAATAATGCCTATTCGACCGAACACACTCAGGATTGCGCAGACTCGATACCCAGCATCGCAGCTGTAGATGCAAATACAGATGTCAAGCCAACGTTGTGAGGAAGGAGATCATAAGCAAAGTCGAATACTGGGTATATGTTGTGGCACGAATGAAATTAGTTCAGTAACCATTCTCAACACTAAAAAACATACCCTCATTGTTGGGAGCCTGCCCGCAAGTGCTAAGGTGTACAACACATTGGCCACCATACCATACCGACACAGGGCATACAGTGCAGTCGAGAGAGTGAATCGTTTTGTCCAGAAGTATTGCACCTCGCGGGTCCATGTCACAGCATAATCATACCACAACAGCGCTACGGAAACTGATAACGACGGTCACAGTTAGAAGATAGTAGGTAGCTCACCGATCGTCGAATATTGGATAGAGAATCGCATGAGCCTGCATCGATTCGAGCCGTTAGAAAAATAGGTATGACGTATCTTGAAAGTTCAAGGATCGTACTAACAAGATAGCATTGGAATTGACCATTTCCTTGACTGTCGACTACAGGCGATTCAATGAACGACGAGGATATGTGGATGGTGCAATGAGGGCAGTCGAGTTGAAAGTGGCGGTCAATGTAGAAGCGAAAAGGTCAAGACATTATATAAACATACAACAATTACTAAGTCAATCAGGCAGAAGATTGATTGGATTTCTTCCTAACTGATGAGGAAGAAATGATGAGAGATAGATGAGAGGAATGTATGGAAACCGGGACTGTCAAGCTTCCAAAGACTTTAACAAACACGTCCCGGATGATGATGCCGGCTTTGTTGACGTCTAGAAATATATTTAGATTGTTAGGACCTCGGAGGACACCTCGACGCGCATCAGCAACGCCAAAGCCTCCGCCCTACGCTGCGGCTCGAATTAATTGATGCTCGTTCGAGTTATTTAAGGCCTGAAACCAGCATACGGCAGATGAAATATGACTCCGTAACTGACATAAACCATCTGATGAGCATGTGGTGCACAAATTCATACTATATAGCCATAGATTTGCATAGGATTGTGGTGAGTTGGGATGGATGTTACCAGGATGTAGCATGAATTTATAGGTAGGTTTGGGTTTGGATTCAATATAATTGCGTACATTAATTTTGATTAAAACGGGGTGTTTTCGAAATGGAATATGTGTGAAATATAGCGTGGTGTTCGATCGGATGGCTAAGTATTCTTCTTGTAAACACTGTATAGCTTCTCTGTGAGATTTCTTCCTGGCGCCATGATAGATCAGACTCGCTTTCCATTTGGTGGAATAATGTGGCCGTTTGTGTCTTGTGAAATATATCCGGCGTCAATGTAGTGACTTGTGGTTGGGCAGTTTCAGTGGAAGTAATTCGCGCTTGGGCAGAAAGTGCATTTCAAATTTTGGTGTAAGATGATTTGGAGGTTGTGCATCTTTGCGTTTTGGTGACAGTGAGGCACGTGTCGGGGTTATGAACCATATCGTTCACAGAAATTGTGAGGTTTCTTAACTGGCGAGCGAGGGCTGTCAAATTGACATGTGATAGAGCTGGAATTTCTGGCTATCGTGGAGTTTTGTCTGAACAGCTGGTTGATTACTGTTGAATGAGAAGCGAAATTCAAACCGAAGAAACGGGTGCTTCAAGTTAATTCTCGTTCAGTTCGCCGGTCATTGTTCTTCAAGAACAGTCCTGTCTTCAAGAAACAACGGAAGACTTTTCCGATGCTTGAGAAGTAGGGAATCCATGTTATTAATGGTGTATATTCAGTCGGCGGTTGATCCGGGGTAAAGTGCATATAGCTCGGCTTGAAACTGAATTATTTGTGCTTCTGTCCCTGCGTGAAATCCTTTATTGGAGGTGATAGGGACCCGTCTATATCTTTTTGTTGCACAAAAATCATGTAAATGTAAATTAAAACTATGGTGCGAAATTTTAAAGAAAGTCGGTTGTTGAGGAGCCCTCTATGACATGAATTTGCAGGGGCTGTACGGCTATACGGTGTCCGGACAAATGGACCGCCTATGACATCGCACACCTTGTCAGTGCCCTCGCTGACCTCATTCATATTAGTCGCTCTATGACATGCTTACCGAGGGGACCTTCGGTGAGGTCCTAGGTCTGTATTTGTGTGGTGCAGCCTGATATCATGACGCATGTTGCACAACAATATACCACTCAGTACTCACCAACTATCTAATACTACTTCGGGCTGGTGACTGAGTTTATCTCATTTACGGAGTCATGTTCTGTTTTCCGACCCTAAATAACTCGAACGAGCATCAATTAATTCGAGCCGCAGCAGAGGGCGGAGGCTTTGGTGTTGCTGATGCGCATCGAGGTGTCTCCGAGGTCCTAACGATCTAAATATATTTTTACATGTCAACAAAGCCGGCATCACCATCCGGGACATGTTTGTCAAAGCCTTTGGAAGCTTGACAGTCCCGGTTTCCATAGGAATCCGCTTCTTGTAGTGTCAGTAAAGGCTGAACTTCGCACTCTTGAATAGGATAAGTTAAATTTAGGCAAAGGCATGAGGCCTCCCCTCACCAGTAAACGTGTGGGCATCGGGCTGAATTAGGTGAATGCAATCTGACACTGTGGTTAGTAAAGGAGGTCACACTGACTGTTGAAGCAGTCACATCGTGATTTAAGCAGTCTAAAAATGGACAGTTTAAAAATACTACCCGGACCGATGCAATAATGACTGTCAACGAAGCAGTCTAAATTTCCTCACCAGAAATGACTGCCTAGAGAAGCAGTCAGTTTGAGATTTTCCTAATATCAGTCCCTACCGCTCCCTAATCCCCACCATGCTAGTTGTGACTTAGAAAGCAAAAGGCCCTTGCATTAGGCAGCATTCATCGCCGGTTTTTCAGGGCTGTTCGTCGCCGTCGTCCGTCGCCACCCCTCCTCCTGTTACGCGGTGATAGCGCCCCAACCTGAGACCGCCATGTGGTCGATATTTGGAGGGAGAGGTCTTCTCTCGAGGGAGGTGGCAGAGTAAATGACGCTCGTCCCCACGATTCGTAAGTTTTCCTTTGTCGCGGTAGGCTTTGTGGTTGATGCTGGGTCGTCGTCTAGGATAGGTTATCAAGTGTTGTTGTGAGGCCCGATGCTCGAGAACTCACCGTCTCCCAGGAGTCG
>Ga0307513_10007709_pt1 | contig 13905 bp, 13 predicted proteins | sample 15_EM_MG_FD_202174 | JGI IMG/M metagenome (GOLD analysis project Ga0307513, IMG submission 202174) | Populus trichocarpa ectomycorrhiza microbial communities from riparian zone in the Pacific Northwest, United States - 15_EM | ecosystem: Host-associated > Plants > Roots > Unclassified | place... | reverse complement strand
CGCCGTATTTGGTCTTGGCCGCATAGTCCGGGTCGCACCAGAGCGGGTTGTCGTCGCCGATGCCGTGCGCGTAATGGCGGATGTTGTCGCGGGTGGCCTCGTGGCACCACGGCTCCAGCGTGTTTTCGATCCTCTTGCCGATGCGTTCACGCAACTCGTCGAGTCCGCTCTCGGTGATTTTGGGGAATGTTCTTTCGGTTTGCACGGACATGCATGTCTCCTGGTGGTTGAAGTGGTGGGTTGTTCCGAAATGGCGTCAGACGCTGGCGGCCTGGCGCTCCTGGTCTCTCAACATCTTGCGATGCACTTTGCCCGCGGGCGTCTTCGGCAGGTCGGCGACGAAGGCCACAAGGCGCGGGTATTCGTGCTGGCTCAGCCGATTGCGCACCAGCGCCTGGATCTCGTCGGTGAAGGCCTCATCGCCTTCACGGTCGCTCACGACAAAGGCTTTCACGACCTGCCCGCGCAGTTCGTCGGGCACGCCGATCGCCGCGGCCTCCAGCACGTCGGGGTGTTTCAGGATGGCGTCCTCGATTTCGACGGCGCTCATGGTCCAGCCCGCCGAGATGATCACGTCGTCGGCCCTGCCCGCGTGGTAGAAATAACCGTCTGCGTCGGTCCTGCCCAGGTCCTTGGTAGCGACCCAGGTGTCGTTGCGCCAGATCTTGAGTTCGCCGGTCACGCCCGGCGGGCAGGCCTTGCCGGAAGGGTCTTGCACATCCACCACCCCACCGGGAATCGGCTTGCCCAAAGACCCTTGCTTGACCGTAAAGTCCGTCGCGCCGGGGTAGTTGACCAGGATCACGCCGATTTCGGTGGTGCCGTACATGCTGCATACCGGCTGCTGGAACGTGGCCTTGACGAATTCTTCGGTGTCGCTGTCCATCGGCTCGCCGGTGAACGACACCTTGTCGAAGTAGTACTTGTATTTGCCCGACACCCCCGAGTTGCGCATCATCCGGTAGTGCGTCGCCGCCGCCGAGATGTTGTTGAAGCGGCCGTGCTGCAGCGCCTTGAGCAGACGCGCGGCGTCGAACTTCCCGGCGTAGGCGCCGATGGTCACACCCAGCGCCAACGGCGCCAGCGTGCCATGCCAAAGCCCATGGCCCCAGGCCGGAGAAGACGGGCAGAAGAAGCGGTCGCCAGGCCGGATGCCCGTGCCATACAGGGCCGCCAGCATCAGCGTCACCAGCGCGCGCTGCTTGTGCTTGACCGCGGCCGGAAGCTCACGGGTGGTGCCCGAGGTGTACTGGAAGATCGCATAGTCCTCGGCCGAGGTCCTGGTCTCGAAGGTCTCGGGAAACGGGTGCAGCTTCTGGACCAGGCTTTCGTCGGCGATGAAGACCTCGACTCCGTCGATCCCTTCTGAAATCGACGCCTTCTCCGGGTTCGTCACCAACATCCTGGGCTGGCAGTCCTGCACGCGCAGACGGATGCCGTCCGGCCCGAACAAGGTGAACAGCGGAACCGCAATCGCGCCAGCCTTGATCGCGCCGAAGATGGCCACGTAGAAGGCCAGAGACGGCTCCAGCATGACAGCCACGCGATCGCCCGGCCGGATGCCCTTGGCCACCAGCAGGTGCGCGAACTTGCTCGACATGCGTGCGAGCCGCTTGAAGGTGATGACCTCTTCACTGCCGCCCGCGTTCACCACCACCACCGCCACCTGCTCGCCGCCCGCGTGCCGGTCGATGCACTCGTGCGCGATGTTGAAGGACTCGCGATTGCCATCGAAAAGTTCCCACAGCTTCTGCGTGGAGCAGTGCTGCTGTGCGTCGGCAAAAGAGGTGTAGTCGGTCAGTTTTTTCATTGTGATCTTTGGATCTGGAGAACGGATTCAACTATGTCAGCCTCGTCTTTGTTTGTCAAATACGATATATTTTTGTACATAGACAATTATTAAAATAGCTTCTAGGTCGGTTTTTATTTATGCTGAGGGCGTGACCACAGCCATTCCCCCTAAGGAGAAAGACCATGAAGAGCTTTGAAGAAGTGCAGGCGGCGCTTCAGGACAATGGATGGAAGTCCGTGAATTCGGGGCCGTTCATGGCACTTACCGGCCCGCTGTGGAGCAAGAAGGAAACGGCCGGCTGGGCCGGCCTGGTGCATGGCGGCCTGCTGCAAACACTGATGGACCACGCCTTGAGTACGGTGGCTTGGGAGGCGGCGAACCGCTCGGCCTGCGTGACGGTGCAGCTGAGCACGCAATTTCTGGCCACCGTGCGCGAGGGATGCCTGATCGAGGCGCGCGGCCATGTGGCACGCCACACGTCGAGCCTCATGTTCATGCAGGGCACACTGAGCGTGGCGGGCCATGAAGTCATGGCGGCTCAGGCCATCATGAAGATCCTGGCCTCATAGAAATTGTACTTATACAAATTAAAACTGCATTTGACAATTACTAGCACCAATTCCATACTCGATCCAGAGCCATCAGGACAAGGCGGCATTGCAGCCTAGGTGTTCTTCAGATGGCCACACAAGCGACCAGCCCAGACCCGTCCAGGCCCGGCGGTGGTGTCGTACAACAGGAGACAAGAATGAGACTTTGGAAATTGCTCGCCACGGGCAGTGCGGTGTTGCTCGCCGCTCACGCGGCCTTGGCCCAGCCCTACCCGGCGAAACCCATCCGCATCATCGTGGCCTACCAGGCCGGCCAGGGCACCGATATCGCCGCCCGGTACCTGGCCAATCAGCTGTCCAGAGACCTGGGCCAAGCCATCATCATCGACAACCGCCCAGGCGCCGGCGGCAACATCGGCACCGACCTGGCAGCGGAGGCGGCGCCCGACGGCTACACACTCACCATGGGGACCAATGCCACCCACATGGCCAATCAATTCCTCTACAGCGGCCTGCGCGTGGACCCGGCGAGAGACTTCGAACCGATTGCGCTGGTAGGCACCTTCCCGATGGTGCTGGCTGTCAATGCCAAGTCGCCGATGCGCTCCATCGACGACATGCTGGCCGCCGTCAAGCGCGATGCGCGCTCGGGCGACATCGCCACCCCCAGCACCACGGCGCGCCTGGTGGTGGAGCTGCTGAAGGAGCGCACCGGTGTGAAGCTGTTCGACGTGCCGTACAAAGGCTCAGGCGGTGCCATGACGGACGTGCTGGGCGGCCAGTTGCCGCTGCTGGTCGACACCCCGACGGCCTTGCGCGGGCAGATCGGCAGCGGCCAGGCGCGCGCCATCGCCGTGACCTCCGGCAAGCCAAGCGGGCTGCTGCCGGGCATCAAGCCCGTGGCCGAGCAGGGCTTCCCCGGTTTCGAAGTGGTTGCGTGGAACGCGCTTTATGCACCGCGCGGCACGCCCGCCCCCGTCCTGGACTTGCTGAACACAGCGGTGAACAAGATCCTCAGCCGGCCCGAGACCAGGCAGCAACTGCTGGAATACGGTTTCGACCCCGCGGGCGGGACGCGGGCACAGCTGGAAGAGTTCGCACAGGCCGAGCGGAAAAAGTGGGGGCCGATCATCAAGGCCTCGGGCCTGAAGGCCGAGTAGCAGGCACCATGCGGGCCGCCAACGTACCCACGCGTGAACCCAGGCGCCGCCTCGTTCGCGGCGAGGAGAGTTCGGACGATTCGGCGGCGCAAACACCAACTGCGATAAGCTTCTGGCAACTGAACACGAGCCACATGAAGCCAACTCCCGCCCCCTCGAAAGAAGCCAAGACGTCCGGGCCTGCCGCCAAGAAACAAGTCCGCGTACGGCCCGTGCCTGGCGTGACACGGGCGATCGCCATCCTGCGGCTGCTCGGCCGCTCGCACCAGCCCATGGGCGTAAAAGCCATCGCCGATGCCCTTGAACTGGTACCGAGCACCTGCCTGCACATCCTTCGCGCCTTGGTGGTGGAAGACCTGGTGAAGGTCGATGCCGAGACCAAGCGGTATTCGCTCGGCACCGGCATGCTGAGCCTGGCGCGCAGCGCCATCGAAAGTAGCGGATTCGCCAGCCTGGCGCAACCGGTTCTCGACGCCCTGGCCAGGCAATGGAACGTGACCATGATCGGGGTCGAGACACCGGGCATCGACCACATGGTGGTGCTCGCGCTGTCCCGCTCGCAGGCCCCGTTTCGCCTGCATGTGGATGTCGGCAGCCGCTTCCCCGCCCTGGTCAGCGCCACGGGCCGGCTGGTGGCCGCGTTCAGCGACGTGCCATGGCCCCAGATCGAGAAGCGTTTCAAGGCCTTGCGCTGGGACAAGCCGATCGATCTGGCCGCCTGGACACGCGAGGTGGAGCTGGCCCGCAAGAAAGGTTTCAGCATCGACCGCGGCAACTACATGAACGGCGTCACCGTGATCGCCGTGCCCTTGCTCGACGCGGCGGGCCGGGTCAGCCACACGCTGGTGGCCACCGGCCTGTCCGACAATCTGGCCGGCAGCGCCAGCCTGGAACTGGCCAAGGCCATGAAGAAGGAGGCGGACGGCCTGTCGGCCCTGCTGCCTTCTCGCCGATAACCGAGGAGCGCCCCCGGCTTCAGTCGATCTGGCGTTTGTTCAGCAGCGCCGTGGCCACGCGCGAATTGGGCTTGCGGTTCAGAAAATCACTGACGTATTTGCCCGCATCCACGAGCAGGTCGAGGTCGATGCCGGTTTCGATGCCAAGGCCGTGCAGCAGGTACACCACGTCTTCGGTCGACACGTTGCCGGTGGCGCCCTTGGCATAAGGGCAGCCACCCAGGCCGGCCACGGAAGCGTCGAACTGCCACACCCCCATCTGCAAGCTGACCAGGGTATTGGCCAGCGCCTGGCCGTAGGTGTCGTGGAAGTGGCCCGACACGTCATCGGGGCCGTAGTGCTGCAGCGCCGCGTCCAGCGCGCGCTGCACCTTGATCGGCGTGCCCACGCCGATGGTGTCGGCCACGCCGACATGCTGCACGCCGATGTCCTTCATCAGCCGCGCCACCATGCCCACGCGCTCGGGTGCGATCTCACCCTCGTACGGGCAGCCCACCGAACAGGAGATGGCGCCGCGCACGTAGATGCCGTGGGCTCGCGCCGCCTCGGCCACCGGACGGAAGCGTTCGATGCTCTCGGCAATGGAGCAGTTGATGTTGCGCTGGCTGAAGGCCTCGCTGGCCGCGCCGAAGACCACGATCTCGTCCGGCCTGCAGGCCAGCGCGGCCTCGAAACCCTTGAGATTGGGCGTCAGCACCGAATAACGCACACCCGGCTGGCGCTCGATGCCGGCCATGACCTCGGCCGCATCGGCCATTTGCGGCACCCATTTCGGCGACACGAAACTCGTGACCTCGATCTCCTTCAGGCCGGCCTGCCGCAGGCGCCGCACGAGTTCGATCTTGACGGCGGCCGGCACCATCTGCTTCTCGTTCTGCAGGCCGTCGCGGGGGCCGACGTCGACGAGTTTGACGCGGGAAGGCAGCGAGAAAGTGTTCATGGCGACTCCTTGAATGGGTCAGTGAATCAGGATTTGCCCGCGACCTTGGAGGCGGCCAGCAACTCGGGGAACTGGCTTTGCAGCCATTGGCGGGTGTGGGCTAGCAACTGGTCGGCCTGGGCCTGGCATTCGGCCACGACGGCATCATTCACTGGATCACCCTCGTAATCGTTCAGGTTGCGCTGCTTGCGCAAGGCGTCGAGCACGATGATCACATCCCTTGGCAGCCCCATGGTCAGCGGCAGCGCCTGCAACGCGGTCTGATGATGGCCAGGCTGGCTGGTGGATGTGCGGTAGCCATTGGCCCACAGGCCCAGCATGGCGCACTGCAGAATGGTCTTGTAGGCGGCGTCGAAGCGGTTTTCAGGACTGAGTTGCGCGAGCCCCGCGTCCAGCAGATTGCGCGCAGCCGCATCCAGCAGGCGCTGGATGCCGGCCGGGGTCGCACTAAAGGCCTGCAGCCGCTGGATCGCCAGCAAGTTGGCCAAGGTCATGTTCGGTTCCCATCAAGAAAATTTTGGGATTGGCCAGGATGTCGCCAATGAACGGATCGGCGTCCTGCACACGGCGCCGAAACTCTGCCACGCTGTAGACCACTGGATTGATCTCGCGGCCCAATGCGACCTGCGCGTGATAGGTCGCTTTCACAACCTCGGCAAAGCTGGCCTCGGTCACCACCAGCACGTCCACGTCGCTGTTCGCGGTTTCGGTTCCGCGCGCGATGGAGCCGAAGATCAGCGCCATCGGTGGCCGCAACGGCAGCAGTGCCTGCGTCAACACCTCGGCCGCGCCAGTGGTCTTGCGCAGCAGACCCGCAAGCTCCGTGAACACCGGGCATTGCCGGTTGGCCTGATAACGCACCTGATTGCCCTGCGCCTTGCGCAGCAACAAGCCCGCTTCGGCGAGACGGGCCAGTTCCTTGTGAAGCGTACCGGGCGCGGTTTCGGTAAGACGCGCCAATTCGCGCACGTGGTAGTCGGCGTCGGGGTGGAGCAGCAATTGGCTCAGCACCTTTTTGCGATAACTTCCAAAAAGAATGTCGGTCAACATGAGTGGCCTCGTTCGCATCGATTGTAGCAAATATTGCTTCAATTGAAGCTTTTTTAACTACGATCAAGATCCACATACCGATCTCTCAATAACCCCGGTCGGCATGGACCACGCCGGCCACCGGCTCGCCGCGCTCCATCGCCAAAATCTTGCGGGCAATCTGTTCGATGCTCTCAATGCGCAGCGTGCGCGCCGAGGTGTGCGGGGTGACGGTGATCTTCGGGTGCGCCCAGAACGGATGGTCTTCGGGCAGCGGTTCGGTGCGGAACACGTCGAGCGTGGCGCCGGCCAGGTGGCCGCTGTCGATCAGCGCGATCAGGTCTTCGTCGACCAGGTGGCCGCCGCGCGCCACGTTGATCACATAGCCGCCAGGCCGCAGGCGCGACAGCGTGTCGCGGCGCATGATGTCGACCGTCTCGGGCGTGAGCGGCAACAGGCAGACCAGCACCCGGCTCGCGGCCAGGAAATCGTTGAACTGCGCGGCGCCATGGAAGCCTTGTACGCCGTACTCGCCATCCGCGGCCCTAGGCGAACGGCTCCAGCCGTTGACCGGAAACTCGAACTGCAGCAGGGACTTGGCCACACGCTCGCCGAGCACCCCCATGCCCATCACCCCCACCGGGAAATCGCGGCGGCGCAGCTGCTTGTTGAACACCCAGCGCGCGTCGAGCTGGTTGGCCGCGCAGACGTCGAGTTCGCGGAAATGCCGGATCACCGCATGGCAGACGTATTCGGCCATCTGCACCGACATGCCGGCATCGTCGAGCCGCACCACGGTGGCGCCGGCCGGCAGCCGCAGGCGCATCAGTGCGTCGACACCGGCGCCGATGTTGAACACGCCCTTGAGCGCCGGCTGCGCGTCCATCATGGCCTGCGGTGGCGCCCAGACCACGGCATGGTCGGCCTGCGGCGCGCCAGGCGCCCATTCTTCGACGGTGGCATGGGGCAGCGCGGCGCGCAGGCCCTCGAGCCAGGGAGCGGCCTTGGTGCCGGTACAACAGAAAGTGATGCGCATGGGGGCTCGGTTGGTTTCTTGAAAACCCTGATTAAACCGCGAGCCTGAGCAGCTCGGAGCCTTCGGTCACCTGGTCGCCGGGCGCATAGAGCAGCTCCTGCACCACGCCATCGGCCGGTGCGGCAATGGTGTGTTCCATCTTCATGGCCTCCATCACCGCCAGGGCCTGGCCCTTCTTCACCGTGTCGCCGGCCTGCACCGCGAACGACACCACCTTGCCCGGCATCGGCGCGGTCAGCCGCCCGGCCTCGCCATGCACTTCGCCGGCATGGGCCAGCAGGTCGATGACGGTGATCTGGGTGGCGCCCTGCGGTGCGAAGACATGCACGGTGTCGAAGCGGCGGTCGATGCGCACGGTATGCCGCTGGCCGAGGAACTGCAGCGTCAGCCCCTCGCCGCCCGTGCTGAATTGCAGCGTGCCGGCAAGCTCGCCCACGGCCAGGTGCAGGGCGCCGTCGTGCAGATAGGTCAGCACGGCTTCGGCGGCATCGCCATGGAATTCGAAAGAGAAACGCCGCAGGTTCAGGCCCGCGTTGCGCCAGCCGTCGCGGCGGCTCCAGGGGTCGGTCCAGCCCGCGCGGGCCGCTTGCGCCTGTTCCGCCAGCAGGGTCGATGCCACAGCTGCTGCTGCGGCCACGGCCAGGCCCAGTTTTTCCTGGTGGAACAACACTGCCTGCTCGCGCTGGATCAGCGCGGTGTCGAGGTTGGCCTCGGCGAACGAGCCGCTCTGCACCACATGCCGCAGGAACTGCACATTGGTCGCCAGGCCAACGATGTGGACCTGCGCCAGGGCCGCATCGAGCCGGGCCAGCGCCTCGGCGCGGGTGGCGCCGTGCACGATGAGCTTGGCCACCATCGAGTCGTAGAACGGCGAGATCGCATCACCCTCGCGCACGCCGTCGTCGATGCGTACCGCGACGCCTGTGTCGCTCATATTCGTGCGTTCGAAGCTGGTGCAGGCCGGCTTGCGGTACACGGCGAGTGTGCCGGTGGCGGGCAGGAACTGGTTGTCCGGCGTTTCGGCGCAGATGCGGGCTTCGATGGCATGGCCGTGGATACGCAGCGCGTCCTGGTGCAGCGGCAGCTTCTGGCCCGAGGCCACGCGCAGTTGCCATTCGACCAGGTCCAGGCCGGTGATGGCTTCGGTGACCGGATGCTCGACCTGCAGCCTGGTGTTCATCTCCATGAAGAAGAACTTCATTCCGTATGTGGCCCCCACACTCGGCACTGTCGTGTCCTCGCTGCCCCCCGAGGGGGCGCTCGCTTGCTTGGGGCGGCCCGGCGCGGCGCTCGGCCCACTCTGCTCCACGATGAACTCCACCGTGCCCGCACCCACGTAGTTCACGGCCCGCGCGGCGGCCACGGCAGCGTTGCCCATCTCTTCACGCATCGCCTGCGTCATGCCCGGCGCCGGCGCTTCTTCAAGCACCTTCTGGTGGCGGCGCTGCACCGAGCAGTCGCGCTCGAACAGGTAGACGTAGTTGCCATGGGTGTCGCCAAACACCTGGATCTCGATGTGGCGCGGGCGCTGCACGTATTTCTCGATCAGCACCGCGTCGTCGCCAAAGCTGTTGATGGCTTCGCGCTGGCACGAGGCCAGTGCATCGGCGAAGTCTTCGGCCTTGTCGACCGCGCGCATGCCCTTGCCGCCGCCGCCCGCGCTGGCCTTGATCAGCACCGGGTAGCCGATGTGATCGGCCTCGCGCCGCAGCAGCGCCGGGTCCTGGTCAGCGCCGTGGTAGCCGGGCACCAGGGGCACACCGGCCTTTTCCATGAGCTGCTTGGATTCGGCCTTCAAGCCCATGGCCTGGATGGCCGACGCGGGCGGCCCGATGAACACCAGCCCCGCCGCGGCACAGGCCCGCGCGAAGTCTTCGTTTTCGCTGAGGAAGCCGTAGCCCGGGTGGATGGCCTGCGCGCCGGTCTCGCGCGCGGCTTCGATGATGCGTTCCCAGCGCAGGTAGCTGTCCTTGGGTGCGCTGCCGCCGATGTGCACGGCCTCGTCGCAGGCAGCCACGTGTTTGGCATCGGCGTCGGCATCGGAATAGACGGCGACGGTCTTGATGGCCATGCGCCGGGCCGTGGCGGCCACGCGGCAGGCAATCTCCCCCCGATTGGCAATGAGAATCTTGTGAAACATGGGCTGGTGCTCCTGGGTCAATGCCACGCGGGGGCGTGGTCGAGGGTGAGATGGGTGGCCACGGCGGCCGGGGTGGGCGTGGGCAGGCGCGGCACATGGCCCCAGCATGGGGCTTGCAGCACGGCCTGCAGGGCGGCCAGGTTGTCGTCGCGGTGCAGCATGGCGGGGTCGAGCGTGTTGGCCACCCAACCCGCGAGGCTGAGCCCGCGCGCGCGCAATGCCTCGGCGGTCAGCGCGGCGTGGTTGATGCAACCCAGGCGCAGGCCCACCACCAGCAGCATCGGCAGGCCGATGTCGACCGCAAGATCGGCCGTGTCCCAGCCGGGCAGCAAGGGCACGCGGAAACCGCCCACACCTTCCACCAGCAGCAGTTGCGCTTTTGCAGCACTGGCACGCACCGCGGCCAGCACCGCAGCGCGCTCGATGGGCCGGTCTTCGAGCCGTGCCGCGATGTGCGGCGCGCAGGCGGTGCGCCACTGGAAGGGGCCAACCTCGGCCTCGCTCAGGCCCAGGGTTTGCACGGCATGCAGCTGGCGTACGTCTTCGTTGTACCAGCGGCCTTGTGTGTCGGTTTCTTGGCCGGCGGCCAGCGGCTTGACCGGCGCCACGCGCCAGCCGCGGGCCTGCAGGGCATAGGTCAGCCCGGCACTGATGCAGGTCTTGCCGACCTCGGTATCGGTGCCGGTGACGAACAGGCCTTGCATCATGCGGCCTGCATCTCGCTGGCCCCGGCCGCGGCGGTCAGCGCCTGCAGCAAGCGGTCCACGTCGGCTTCGGTGTGGCTGGCGCACAGGGTGATGCGCAGGCGCGCAGTGCCGCTCGGTACGGTGGGCGGACGGATGCCGGGCACACGCAGGCCCTCGGCTTCGAGCCGGGCCGACAAGGCCATCACCTCGGCGTTGCCGCCCACCACCAGGGCTTGCACCGGCGTACTGGAATCGAGCAGGCGCCAGGCCAGGCCGGGGTGGCGTGCCAGCAGGGCCAACACACCGGCGCGCAGCTGGGCCACGCGGGCGCACACGGCCTCGCGTCGCCGGCGGCCTTCGGGGCCGGCAATCAGGTGCAGCGCGGCCAGCAGCGCATGTTCCAGCGCCGGCGGCGCGGCGGTGGAGAAGATGTAGTTACGCGCACTCTGCAACAGGAATTCGGTGACGGTGGCATGCGCCACCACGAAGGCCCCGGCCAGGCCGGCGGCCTTGCCCAGCGTACCCACCAGCACCAGGCGCGGGCTGTGGAGGCCGGCTTGCTGCAACGCCCCAAGGCCGCCCTCGCCCAGCACGCCGAAGCCATGCGCGTCGTCCACCACCAGCAGCGCGTCGTGGGCCTCGGCCAGGGCCAGCAGTTCGCGCAGCGGGGCGATGTCGCCGTCCATGCTGAACACGCCGTCGGTCACGATGAGCTTGCGCGGCGCGGCACTGCTGGCCAACAGGCCGGCAAGCGCGGCCGTGTCGGCATGCGGATAACGCGTGATGCGGGCACGCGCCAGCCGCGCGCCGTCGATCAGCGAGGCATGGTTGAGCTGGTCGCAGAACAACTCGGCATCGGCGTCGCCTAGCGCGGTGACCACGCCGAGGTTGGCCATATAGCCGGTGCAGAAGCCCAGCGCGCGGGCCTCGGGGATGTGCGGGCGAAAGGCCTCGCCCAGCCAGGCCGACACCGCCGCATGCGCCGCCGAGTGGCCACTCACCAGCGGCGAAGCGCCCGAGCCGCCGCCCCAGCGCTGTGCGCCTTCGGCCAGGGCGGCCGCCAGCGCGGGGTGCGCCGCCAGGCCCAGGTAGTCGTTGCTGCAGAACATGAGCAGCTCGCGCGCCTGGCCGTCGGCGCCGCGCACGCGCTGGTGCGGCGCGGTGCCGGTTTCGGCCACGCGCAGGCGGCGGGTCAGGTCGTGTGCGGCCAGGTCGTCCAGGCGCTTTTGCAGGTGTTCAAACCACATCGTCGAGAGTCTCTTTCACAGTTTGGGCGAGCCAGGCGGCAGTGGGCTCGTCGATCAGGTAGGGCGGCATCAGGTAGACGCTCTGGCCGATCGGGCGGATCAGCAGTTCGCGCGCGCGGCCCGCGAGGTGGAAACGCTCGGCGAAGCCCGGCCCGGCGACCGGCACGTCGAACGCGAGGATGGTGCCGCGCTGGCGCAGGTGGGCCACGCGCGTGTCTTGCGCCAGCGGCGCAAAGGCCGCGCCCAGCCAGCCGGCCTGGCGCGCATTGGCCTCGAGCTGGCCGGCATCGAAGCGGTCGAGCACCGCATTGGCGGCAGCGCAGGCCAGGGCGTTGCCGGTGTAGGAATGCGAGTGCAAAAAGCCGCGCGTGGTGTCGTCGGACCAGAACGCGGCGAACACCTCGGGCGTGGTCAGCACCAGCGACAGCGGCAGCGTGCCGCCGGTGATGCCCTTGGACAGCAGCAAAAAATCGGGCCAGTCTGCTGGACCTGCGGGCGCGGTGTGTTCCCAGGCGAAGAAGCGGCCGGTGCGGCCGCAACCCACGGCGATCTCGTCGGCGATCAGGTGCACGCCGACCTCGGTGCACAGGGCGCGCACCGCGCGCAGGTAGTCGGGCGAATGCATCACCATGCCGGCCGCGCCCTGCACCAACGGCTCCAGGATCAGCGCCGCGATCTCGGTATGGCGCTCGGTCAGCAGCTGGCGCAGCGCGGCCAGGGCCTCGGCTTCGTTGCCCAGGCGGCTGTCGGGCGAGGCCACGGTGTGGGCGCGCATGAGCAGTGGATCGTAGGCGTCGCGGAAGATGGCCACGTCGGTCACGGCCAGGGCACCGATGGTTTCGCCGTGGTAGCCGTTTTGCAGGCAGACGAAATGGCGCTTGCCGGGCCGGCCGCGGTTGCGCCAGCTGTGAAAGCTCTGCTTGAGCGCGATCTCGACCGCGCTCGCACCATCGCTGGCGAAGGAGCAATGCCCCAGCGCGCCGCCGGTGCGCGCGCCCAGGCGCTCGGCCAGGCGCACCGCCGGCTCATGCGTGCAGCCGGCCAGCATGACGTGCGGCAGCGTGCCGAGCTGTGCGGTGATGGCGGCGTTCAACCCGGGATCGGCATGGCCGAACAGGTTGACCCACCAGGAGCTGATGGCGTCGAAATAACGGCGGCCGTCATGGTCGAACAGCCAGACCCCCTGGCCACGCGCAATCGGCAGCGGTGGTGTGTGTTCGGCGCGTGCCATCTGGGTGCAGGGGTGCCACACGGCATCGAGGCTGCGGCGCTGCCAACTGGCGCTGACGGAGGACGGAGCGCTCATGCGATGGTTCATACGGAGGTGATGGCCGCTGTACGGCCGGTAAGGCGCCGCCAGGCAGCACGCAGGAACCGGAACAGCCACACGGTGACGGCCCACATGAGCAGCACCATGATGGCCAGCAGCACGGCGAAGACCAGCGGGTGCCGGGTGGCCAGCCACATGGCGGCCACCGCCATGCCGTCTTCGACGAAGCTGGCGATGATGTTGGAAAACGGCTCGGGCGAAGCGTTGATGGCCGCACGTGTGCTGGTCTTGGCGGCCTGGCTGGTGGCGGCCAGCGTGCCGCCCATCAGGCCGGCCACCGCCGCCATGGTGGCGTTGTCGGCGCCGAACACCGCGGCCGCGAGCGCGGCGCCGGCCGGCACCCGCACCACGCTGTGCACGATGTCCCACAGCGAATCCACACCCGGGATTTTGTCGGCGAAGAATTCGATGAACAGCATGAAGCCGCTGGCGCACAGTACGGCCGGATGCTGCAGCAGCTGCAGTCCGCCGGGCAACGGAATCCAGCCGGCCAGCCCCGCCATGCCGGTGATGAACACCACCGCATAAAGCCGGAAGCCACTGGCCCAGCCAAGCGCCGCCGCCAGTGCCAGCAGGCTGCTCAGGTCCAACTTTTGCGCCACGTGCGCGACGCCCGTGCCCAGGTCGGTGGCCACGCCACCATCCATGTGCAGGCCCATGGTGTGCAGCCACTGCACGAAGCCTTGCCAGAGTGCATCCATGGCGATGCCCTTCAGCCCGCCAGCCAGGCCGGCTTGCGTTTTTGCAGGAAGGCCTGCACCCCTTCGCGGCCTTCGTCGCTGGCGCGGATGTCGGCAATGCCGTGCACCGTGCGGGCGATGAGCGCCGCGTCGATCTCGCGTTCGGCCACGTCCTGCACCAGGCGCTTGCTGGCACGCACCGCGGCCGGGCCGGCGTTGACCAGCGCCGTGCTGAGTTCGGCCACCTTGGCGTCGAGCGCATCGGCGCCCACCACCTCGTGCACGAAGCCGATGCGCAAGGCCTCGGCCGCGCTGAAGCGCTCCGCGGTGAGCGCATAGCGGTGCGCCGCGCGCGCGC
>Ga0307513_10007708_pt1 | contig 13906 bp, 11 predicted proteins | sample 15_EM_MG_FD_202174 | JGI IMG/M metagenome (GOLD analysis project Ga0307513, IMG submission 202174) | Populus trichocarpa ectomycorrhiza microbial communities from riparian zone in the Pacific Northwest, United States - 15_EM | ecosystem: Host-associated > Plants > Roots > Unclassified | place... | reverse complement strand
TTGAAAACTAATTAAGGACCCTTAATTACATCACCCATGATCTATGCGGCTAGGCACGGGGCAAGTTTTTAGGAGGCTAAATTTAAATCAACAATCGAATGAAGAAATCAAAACAAAGAAATTATAGTTAACCAATCAAAACAAGCAAGAACTAGCAGAGCAGACTTCTACTTAGCTTAAAAAAAATTGATTTGTCTTTCATGAATGTCAACATAGAATTAGGAAATCTGTCTCTATACAAACTCTTTAGCTGCTACTTATGATTCATGAATTAATAATATAATTTTGCTTTCAACATCATAAACTTAGTGGACACTTGTTTTGGACATGGAGAAGTATTTGCCCCCATGAGACCTTATCCCTCCTCTCTCACCTAGATTTTTTTTTTTGGTTTCACAGGACACGTCAAAATTCGGTTTTTCTTTTCCATATTTAGCCACACTGATTGAGGGTATGGTGCCGCTTGATCAAAATCTGGGGCCAAGGAAGAAAGCTGAGTTGCTGGGGAGGAGAACAGCTAGCAAAAAGACAACTCAGTGTAATAAGATGACAAGACACAATGGATCTGAATAAAGATTCTTGCAAAAAGACCTACAAATTAAAGGTCGGATAAGCGGTTGCCTTGTGGGAAGGCAACAACGTTTCACAATCAGAAGCCTACTAGGCCAGTTTGCATTTCTCAAGTGGGCTTCTTAAATTGGAGATTCGCAATCAAACTGCCTACTTAAGAAAAGCTCCACTGGCTGATCAAAAGGGAGCGAAAAACTCTCCCCACTAATATATATAGTGTTAAAAAAAAAAAAGCTTGGCTTCTCAAGACAACTCATTGCCACTAACATTTAATGGTAGGTTAATTCACTACGAGTTTGGCTAAAGGTTGCTATCGTGGTCCTTGAAACAGCAAGTACTTTCCAGGTACGAGTTTCATGAACATGGTGTGGGCAGAACAAAGATCGTTTTTTTCTGCACATTTATATGCATGAGATGAAAATCATTTTCGCAGAACAAAATTGCAAAAATGAGTTTCAAGAGCATGGTGTGGGCACAACAAGCTGGTTTTTTCTCTACATGTATATGCATAAGATGAAAACAGAGAAATCAGAGCCGCATGAACCAGCTACGTACCTAGACAAATTATGGTTCCTAAAACAGTCTAACCTCATGCATTGTGACCACCGCTAGGTGCATAATTTTGGGATGCACTGATAAGCAACGTATACCATCAATTTGGTTGCACAGGTGGTTTAATGAAGACCTACAAATTTAACAAACCCCATTCCATGTCAGTATCGTACTTGCAAGTCCTAACTGTGGCATGTGAAAACTGTCCTTACCCGGCTTTCGGGGTGGACCCTTTCACTCTACTCTATGTTTATGTTCTTATATAATATACGCCATCGATTGAAGCAAGCACTGACGAACGCCCCCCCTTCCTTACCTTAAAGGCTTCGACGCATGACACCTTTAGCCAAATACAAAAGAACAACCTGTTCATGCTTTAATAAAAATGGGAAGTGAGAGATTTCGCTGATTCACATTCACTTCAAACAGAAAGCATCGGGACCAACAATAAGAATCCTACAGAGTTTAAGCATCTATTACCAAGTCCAAAACAAACTTTACCTACAACTTAATGAGCTTTCGCTTTCGCTTTCTCCTTTCTCTTGCCATGCAGCTCTGCTCATCGATTCCTGGGTAAATATATTACTCCATTGGTGGCGTGTTAAATCCCATTACTGCATGTTCCATAACTTAAATTGCCACTTTTGAACTGCAAAAATTACATGTTGGATAAATGCAGTTAAGATACTAGACAGTGAACTGTGTTCACTTCTCTCTTTGCCCTATCATGATCCTTATAAAAAGGTCACGGAAAGAAATCCAAACCTTCTCCATGACAACTGAGATGCCCGAGTCATCAGGCATTTTTTGCTTGAGTAGTTCAACACGATCTCGGATACGGCGATTCTGCTCTTCAGCCTAATAAACACACAAGTAGTATTACACATACTAAAATTTAAGACAACTAGCAGTCCTTTACACTGCCAATCCATTTTTTGACTTTTCCACCTCCAACTATCTGTTTGATAGGTGATAACTTTTATTAAGACTAAGCCAAGTAACAAGGAAAGGTTTATTAACATGGGCAGAATCACCTGAGCCAAAACATGAAATGCAACTGCTACAAAATTTAAGGACCAAAAGTATCATCGGGCATGTCCCAGGAGCAATCCTGGACTGAAAATCTAATGGCCTCTGATATGATTGAACATCCTTATCTATTATTGAAAATCAGACAGCTTGAATATCAAATCATGGTATGTTAGACACCTTTTAGAGATCTGACCTTTTGGATTGTATGTCTATTTTAGATCCACCAACATGGTTAAATCACAAAGTTGAATTTGGCAATAGAATTCAATAAGATACAATCTCTATGAATTCCCATCTTTCCATTTATTCATACTGATAGATTTAAATGGGGAGATTTTATGACAATGCTATACTCACCTTTTCCAGCATGCCCATCAAATAGTGGATCTCATTTTTCTTCTCCATTGATAGACTCTTTGCAGCATCCATTATATTAGACCTGCAAATAAAGACTTTCATGCAATGAAAACTCTACATAATGCAGTGCAACCTCCTTGGCAAACATGACACTGGGAAACTCTGACAGAAACACCCCATATTTTGAAGAGATTTGATAAATCCCATCCTAAACGATATAAATCTTATCCCTACTGAGATGACCAACTAATCCTCCTGCAAGCATTTTCCGAATTAAAAAAAAGTTACATCATAGGAATGCATGATTGAGCTGCTCTCATAAACAAGCCTCCCAGTTCTACCTGTAGGATCACCTATATATTAAGAACCATGCCGAGAATGAGAAACAAATCAACATTGCCAAAACCTAGAATGAGAAACAGAGCAAGAGGAAAAGTTAATTCCACTTCATAATTTCTTTTTCTTTGTTGCAGAAAACTTTCTTTACTGCCCCTGCATCCCAATGTCACGAAATAAAGAAGTGAATATAACTATCCTGTAGCAAGACCATCAATGAACCACTATATATTCAGATGTCACCAAGAAACTAGGTGATGCTTACTTTTCTGAGAACAAAGGGTCCAGATTTTGCTCTTCTACAAGTTGCTCCACAGTCTCAAGAGCAGTTCCCACCTGCAAAGTAGAAGTGAGAATGGCATAATGGGACCATGGATGATGGAACAAGATAATGAATGCATACCCACATAAATAACATTAAATATAACAGAATATATGGACCAAATAGAACACTACCGCCCAAAAAGAGCATAGAAACTAGCCTCTGTAGACTGAAAGATCAAGAACTTAAAAGTTTGAGAAAGCTAGGATGTAGTGGAAGATAAGAACGTAGAAGCAGAGTCTAAAAAAGACCCAGCTTTCAACTTACAAACCAATTAAGCAGCCAGTTAAAAGGGTCATATTTTCCATGTAACAAGATCACCTGAAGTGGACCCTTCACTTCTATATGGACAACTTTAAATTCACAAGAAGAGTGGAAAGTTACTGTGTTTTTTTATAAAAAAAATCAATATTAACTCTACTAGTTCAGCCTTGATTTTTCTTTCTTGAAAATCTTTTATTGAAGGTTCAGTAGCTCCTATCATCAAGACTACCATAACTTCAAACTTAATAAAAAAAAGAAAACAAAATCTATTTTGGATTTTTCCTGAAACAGGAGACTGACATCAAAATGAAAAATCCATCGCCATCTTAGTTAAAAAGGTAAATTTATTAATAATGCCCTACATCCTACAAATATTGATTTCCAACAAACATGTGGGATACAAGAAACCACATTCTAAATTCACAAGAGTCTAAAATGTTTCTGTGGCAAACACTCTTAAGAACATAAAAAAAGCAATTGTTGTTGTAACAAAAAGATTTACCTGTGTTTCGAGGCATAGAGACTCGAACTCATCCTGTAAAATTTAAAAGAGACAAGATTAGGGTTCAGATATGTGATCAATACAAAACTAACTAGCAATAAAAAAGTTTATACTGGTTTCATTTTGAAAATTAGTTGCCCTTGCAAAGAGGTGGTTTATCACCAAAAAAGTGGGATGGTAATTAAGATACTAGTCTTGTAATCTTCTTTTTAATTGTATATTAAAACTAAAATTTTCAAACATGTGGAAATTGAACTCCATTATTTGCCTCAACGAGTACTACAGTTTATATATTACGTTATCGTATCTGCCTCTCGCATTCTTCAAATTCAGAGTTAATCGCATAGAGAGAGTTAATATTCTCAACCATTTGGGTGAGACTCAAACAATAAAATAATCGATTGGAAACTTTAAATTTCCACCACTAAACCAATCAAGTAGGCAGCCCAAAATCAATTAAATACGAGATTTCTCCTGCAATAGTTTGTATAAGAAAGCAAAGGATTCAATTCTCCCATCCCATGGATTCAAGATCATCATATTTATAGTGGAAATTCAAGCTCATTGTTGGGCACGAACAGAATCTAGTCCATTCAACAAAATATAATAAAAAGAAAAGCATAAATCAGCGGAGAAAATGCAGAAGAAATGCATACATACCTCTACCATTTTATGCAAAGAAGTAATAACCTGAAAGGATTTTATAAATATATATTAGTAATTTATGACACTAACTGTAATTATAAATTTTGGACATGAAATACCAAAATAGATAAAATAAAAAAATACCTGAATGAAAAGACGGTGAAGACTTTCCTGCTCTGCATTACTAAACTTGGAAAATGCTTTTGCCAACTCCTTCATTTTCATTATTATTATTATTTTAATTTCAGTCTCCAAAATTTGAGGTTCTCAAATTGCAGTAATCATAATTTTTTTTTTTTTTTTAAAAAGGAAAGAGTAATTGACCTGTTTGGAGCAGGAAGTGAGGAGAGAGCGAATAGCGAGCTTGAAGGATCTGTTGAGATCGGATTGCCTCCTTGATCCTCCTCCTCCTATTTTAGCAGGAGCAGCAGCAGAAGCAGAAGCAGCACTACTAGTTGCTTTCTCCATATTTCTCAATTTAAGAAAAAAAAAAAAAAAAAGAGAAGAAAGTAAACCCTAGTTCTAACCTAAAACAAATACAAACAAATAGATTGGAGAAGCAGTTGCAGCAGTTGCAGCAGCAGCAGCATGTAATGTCAAAGTGATGTGATTGTAACCAACGTCGTCGTCTATTTTTCTGGATTTCCTATTTGAATTTTTTTGAGTACTTGGTAGAGACTGGAGGGCGGTAACCTTCGGCGCCCAATTTTATTTACATTGACGTCATGGTCCTCTTCTCCTTTCTTTTGAGTTATCATGTCTATTTTGGGAATTCATTGGGAAAAAGTCTGTTCGCTAAATTAATTTGCGGGTCACCAACTGATCGAACATGGAAGTGTGAGAAGAACGATACGTGTTTTTCTTTAAAAGAATATTAAAATAATACTCTTTTATTTTTTTAAATTTATTTTTAATAGGAGTATGTCAACAAAAAAACATTAAAAGATTAATTTAAATTTTAAAAAATATAGTTGGAACTTGGAATACAATGCCAGATAAAACTAGAATCAATTATTTATATTAAAATGAATGTTTTTTTCATTATCGAGTTTTATCAAGTCAGAAAAACTTCGGGGTAAATTCATCAAGCCACACTTTTGCCAAAAGCCCAACTATTTTCTTAGTTTATTAAACAAAAAAGCCTAAACCATGCCCCCTAGTTTTTTACCACGACGTAGAAACCCCCCATAATGAAACAAAGCATGGCAACAAGATCAAGTGAAGAAACTGAAACTAAAACAGAGCAAGCTAAATTCACTTCGATTCTTGGATGTCTTAGCTCCATGCTTGCTTCCACGATGGATGACATTCACTTCCTACTCCTCCTTTCCATCAAGATCCGGCCCCGTGTGAATTTTCCAGCCCAATTTTCACAATTTGCTAGCATTTTTATCAAACCGCACCTTTTATCGTTATCTTTAAACCCTAACTTGACAATTTTTTGGATTTTTATAATCCGGCCCGCACAGAAACAAAGGTCACATGTAACAACACTCTTCATATGTTTTACTGAGTTGGATTTTAACAGAAGCTACATGATGGGTTGAGGATGTCATATGGAACACACCAAGCTGTGCGAACCCAACCGAAATCATCACAGCTTCAAATCGAAGGAGGCTAGAAAAAACCCACTAACAATACGACAAGAGGGAGGGAGAACCTCGCTAGGCAAACAAAATGGGAGTTGGAAATTGGAATACAAAAAATGAATAAAAAAGGACACAGACCATACATAGAACTTATTGTTGCAGCATTATTATAACAGGTTTTGACTCACTCAAAACTCATCTGACGCAGAACCAGTCAAACATGGATTGCACGACCCATTCGTCCACCCAGAGGCGCTAAAAAGAAGCTCTACACCGATTCACCACTCAAAAGGGCATAAATACCCTGTGTAACCCCCAGCTCTGTTCCTGCTACTAAAAAAGAGTTAACAACATACTTACGCCGTACAACAAATTGAAACCTGTACCTGGTTTTTAACAAGACTCCAGGAGGCCACTGGCTCCATTCCAAGTTAAAAGTGAAATCATCAAGCCAGCCAGCAGTCTTTGCAATAACCATGTGGAAATGACATGGCAACTGATCTCAAGATTAAAGATTTTAAACTCGCAAGTGTATGTCCAATTCTAGCCGAACAAATCCTTGAATAAGTTGGGATTTTGACCTGATGGCGTCACACCCATCTGCCTTACAAGTGCATCCTTTTCTAAGGCATCCTTGACATTTGGACCTTTGCTAATTTGCGAGGGGTTCGCCGCTGTAGCTCCACCATGAACAGTATTGCTACTTGCATTTGACAACCCAGGTACTAAATTGATTTCATCCCTAATCAATGACAAGGGATGAGAAACACCAGCACTCTGCCCACTTGCAGGTGTCTCTGCATATAATGCCATAAAATCAGGTGCTTTGGTACCCCCCAAGGTACCAGGAACTTGGGTTGCGTCCAGCAACCCTTCCAGTTGCCTGAATGGATCTACTGATGGAGCACTACTTGTAACAATTGGTTCGCCCAAGTCAAGCAAATCTGGAGGTGGTTGAACAAGATTTGGTTTTTCCACTGCATTGTCAGCGCTAGAGATAGCTGTGGACTTTGGAGTGTGGAGCTTTTCAGCAGCGTGGCTGCTTGCCTTTGCAACCTTATGGCCTGTAGACGATCTCCTCTCAGTTTTTGATGAACCCCCAAATAATGATGCAGCAAGCTTCTGTTTTTCTTCAGAGATTTCAACTTGTGGCCTCCTTGAATCGTATGAAGTTTCATGTGTTTTTGAATTTCCGGTGCTCACCCCATCTACTTGTGTGACCCCATTCACCGCTTTCAGTGAAGAAGAATTTGAAGTAGAAGCTGAAGAAGAGGAATAAGTTGGCCTGCCCCACTTCTTTTGAACCCCATCAAGTCGCAGCTTGAGTCCCGATGGCCCTGTATCAGATGAAGATGGCACTGATGCTGTTTGTGGGGTCTCTCTATAATAAGATGGCTCAGGAACGGGGACAAGTTCGGTTGAAGATGCCACTGACATAGGTGGAGTCCATGACTGCACTGAGGGCTTTGGAAGTTCATAAGCCTCAAACCTAAGACCATGAGATGCAACTTCAAGTTGGTCTTGGTTTCTGAAGTTGCTGATATTTACCATTCCAGAACGTTCATTCTCCGGAATATAGGGCTGAGCCCCTTTCTCTAGTGATTGCTGAACATAACCATCAAGAAAAGAAAGACACTTGTCAACCTGCAATGAAAAAATTAGTAGATGTCACTAATCTAGCAGGGTATCATTTTCTGAGATTGAAAGCAGTCAAATGAAGTGGGCACCAAATCACAGGTTTGAAGTTGAGCACAAAAGGGAAACATAGAGAATCAACAAGATACGTTTAAGTGAATAGAAGATAATTGATGGTTCCAAGTCTCAAACAACTTATTTTTCATTCAACAAAAATTGCAAAGAAATTGCATCTATAAAGGTATAGAAGTCCATCAGAAATCATGATATCCATCACTCTTAATAGTTTGGAACTGACTACAAAAAAATGCTCCAAATAAGCCAGATGATAGTGTTGCATGTGTCTTAGAAACAGACATTTTTTAGTAAAAAAAATTGAATAAAAGCAAGCAGATACTTGGGCTGGGAAATATGGAATTAATACATCTTCTAAACCAAGGACATGCCTTTTGACCCTTAAAAGAAAGTTAAATGAATATTAAGAGTAGAATAAAATGACCTCAATGTCTTCGCAGCTTGCATCTGATGGCATAATAGATCCAATTGCTCTCACATCTAAGCCAATGACTGCTTGGAGTTCATACGCACGCTGCTGCAAGTCTGTTGAGTGGGAAGCTGATAATTCCTCAATCAGAGATTGACACTGCAACAAAAGAAAGTGAGATTTACCAAAATACAAATCCTTCTCAAATGATTCAGGATATAAGCTAGCTAGACAATATGACAGAATTCTGGAGGAGGGAAGGCTGAGTATAAGAGAAACTTCAAGTTTTCAAGAACTAATGCATGACTGAACCATGTTGAAATTGCTAAAATAAATCAAAAGTTGCAATATAGATACCACATACATGACTAAAATATATCAAAAGTTTCAATATATAAATTGCATTTTACAAGCATTTAGGAAGCGTTCTTCAACTATAATCCAGAAACAGAAATTAAATATACAGAAATCAATTTGGATAGAAGGAAGAACTTTGCACTTGAGGGTTTAAAATACTTACCTCAGGTAGTATATCCAATTTTCTCCCAGCAGCTATTTCAAATGCATATATTTTCATGAGCGCTGTAACCGCATATGCCTTCAAAATTTAGTTAAGAGTCATTCCCATTTCAAAATAAATGCACCTCAACTGATACAAGAACTCAGCTTCTAGATACAAGATATCAACAATAGCTTCAAAAATAGCCCAATCTAGCATCTTAACTATCATGTAAAAAACTCAGGCATAAGCTATAGTAATGCAACACAAATCATGCAATTAGAAGGGACAAGGAACTGATGGCCTAAAATACCAATGATAAGTAGTTTAACCAACATAAAATCTATTAAAAAAAAGAAGAAAAGATGCCGTAGAAATCCCACAGAAAAAAAGAATTAAGATGTCTTGAAATGCAAGGGATACCTTGACAGTTTCATCACTTGAATATGACTCTGCCACATCGCATAACTTTCCAGTGACATATGAAGCAGAGAACTTTCCATCAGCAGTTCCATATTCCCCCAAGACCCAACAAATGACCTGTTATCATAACCCAGGGTAGTAATAGGAGGAGGATGTTTCAGAGCAGCACTGATATGCAATACATATTTAAAGAGAAAAGATAAATCATAGTTGGACAGAACATACATGAAGAAACACAGATGGAAGCTTCGGCTCCCCAATAATATGCAAATATGACTCAACCTGCATCATGTCAAAAAAATTTCTAATTAATAAACAAGGAACATCAAGAAAAGGACAGCTATATGAGATAAGAGTGCTATATCCATGCATATATCCAGGAATGATTTCCACTGTATATCACTATATCACACCCAACAAGTTTCTACATGAAAAAACTGGAAAAAGATTTAGAACTTAGATCTTTGCATTACCAACAAACTAGCAACTTTCTTTTGGATTTGGCTCCCCTCTAGTTAGGGGTAACATGATGTATCATGGTGGTCAAATTTCCAAAAAATGATTTTGAAATCAGTGTTATATCACATACGATTTGGTATTAACCACTGATATGGGTCCCAGTCTTCATGATTCTTCACTCGTACTTCTATTTAATAAATTATATGATGTGCTTTTGCACTGTCCTTTATGATGTTTGTAGCCCGTTGATGATGCTTCATCAATGCACCTAAAATAATAATATTAAAAAAAAAAGTAGTGCACACACATAATTGACGACCAGGTACAAATGCTAAAACAACATACAGCAGATGATCTCAGCTGGCTATCTGCAGTATCATCATCCTCCCCAAATCCCTCAGCAATCAGGCGCATCAAGTTATGTGCCACCTTAATATTCACCAGATCTCCCGCATGCTCAAAGACTTTATTCATGGTCTGTGGAATAAACGCATCAGGGTAGCTTAATAGTTCATATTGAAACAAAAATCTCAAATAGACAATCAATTTTGGGTAAACACAAGATGATATGTACCTGAATAAACCAGTGGTTGCTAGGTGCAAATTGCTCAGCAAGTTCAACACATCGAGATGCTATTTCAGTCTTGTAATGATTGTCATTAATGCTAATCATGTAATCAATCATGCGGTCAACAATCACTTCCACATTAGAGGATTTAGTCATTTTATACAGGAGCTCAAATGTTTTTCTCTTCAAAGTATCATCTGGATCCTGTGTCATGCACCAACATTGAGCACTGCTCTATAAGCAATCATGAAAAGACATCTAATTTGAAAGCCAAAAATTTGGAACAACAGAGTAAGCATCGACAGTGAGGATGACTGGGTAGAGCATAAGCCACGGAGCAAATCCAATAGCTCGACGGACCCCAACAAAATGATTTGTATCACAGGCACTTAATGGTAGAAGTCTCACCTCTAAGCAATCTATCACAGCCAATTGGTGTTGTTCAGCAATCTCTGGACTAAGTTTTATCAATCGACCAAGGGCATCAATGCCCATATATTTCAGATTGTGACTGTCACTCTGCCAACAAGATAACAATGTTTTGATGTGAACAATACAATAAAAAAAAATGATTCAACAATCCATTCACACTAAAAGTTCAAAAGCAATGCACAAGCTGCAGGAGGCAAACCTTCAAAAATCTTGCTATTACATCGGCAGCAGCTTCTAATAGCTTAGGATTGGGATGTATTGAAGAAACACAACATATACACTCATAAAGGACAGCATTTCCTATATTACTTGATGAGTCACACTTCCCGAATATGTCACCCACAACAGTATACATGTGCTCGCTTGCTTGCTTGTCACCACTTCCTAGCAAGGCTAGAATTTTCAGCAACCTGATCTGCAAGAGTTAAAATATGATGTAAATGAACCATGACCTAAAAAAATATTACAAAAAGATAAGGACAAACAGATCAACAACATTTTAACAAAGTATCTGACTCTCACTCCAGGCTAGCAAGCTCCATTAGTTTTAACACAACTATTTGTTTAGGTATGGAGAAGAGACATTGTACACTACCTGCTGTTGAGACCAAACCAAGGTGCATAAAATCATAGACTCACATGCTAACGTCATGTAATTCCACAATGCAAGATAAAACAAACAAGGTGCCAGCAGTGTGCACGTTGGAGGAGGGGTGGATCAGTGACCATAATTGCACATCCTTTCGAATCATATGGCATGAGTAGACTGAATAGAAGAGTCGTATCCCACAAAAAAGACTCACATGCTTGCAGACTCTTGGTATACTGATTCTAAAAGATTCTACAATTACACTCCATCCAGTGGACCAGATAAAAGTTAAAGATGGCACAGCCATACAAAATTTACGATCTTCCAACACAGAACCCACACAAAGCATGCGTTTAGCAGGTCCTTCACCATACCAAGCACCACATCAAAGTCCCCAAAGAAATCAAATAACCCATGCCACATGTCTTAGGCTATAGGGTAATGTAGAAATAAATGGTTATATTGCAGCACATGACAGACACACATCACAAAAAAAAGGCTCAGTGAAACCACCAAATCTGCACGCGTCGATTCATTATGCAAACTTAAATTTGCAGGTGCTTTGAACAAAAAACAAAGTTAGGGTCTGAGAAATGTGAGAAAACAATGACAACAAGAAAATGCCCTTCGTATTATATCTTTTTTAAATACTTCTTAGAATTGAAATAAATGGCATGATTCTATTCGTGGCTTGTCTTGATAAAAAACAGCTTACACAAAGGCCAGTTCATAGTTACCCCTAGAGCTGTAGTATAAAATGTTCATACTCCAACCAAAAAAATACACAATCACCAAAATTCACCCCCCCCTCTCCCATCTCCACCGACACCACAAAAAAGGAAGTTTAACAGGAACAAAAGAATATAATGCAAAGCACCTGAATGAACGGAGCTGGCAACTGATGATAGTCATAAACCTTTGGCAATCTGCGTTCAGCTACTTGTTTAAGAATGCTGACGAAGCTGACCACTAAATCCTTATAAGAATTCGCATCTATTGTTATAAGATCAAAAAGTGGGCAGAGTGTTGCACCCATTACGCCAGGATCACTATCGCAAAGCTTCTGCAACAAAAGAAGCCGCATTATGATAATCTTTCACTGTCATCTTGTTCTGAATATACATACGTCTCTTTCTTTTATGCATAAACTCTGATGAATTCAAGCAACTTAACAACTCTTATTGAGTTTACAGCATAAACTCTCCTTCAGCAATGCTTATTTATATCTCGGAAACATGCGTCATAAGCTACAGTGATACCCAGAAAAAAAAGGGCTAATCTGTTTTATAGTGCTGGTAAATATTTTGTGATTGCCACAACTAAGCCATCAATAACAACTTTTCAACAGCAACAAATTGTTATTAAACATAGAAAAAAAAGATTGAATTCTGCATTCGAATTTCCTCGAATACATACCTTGCGGAAATTGGAAAGGAGATGTGAAACAGAGGACGGAGACTTATGATAGAAGCGATGAAGAGCCATAATGGCCTTCTTCCTAACAGCCTCCTTAGAATGCCCTAACAACTCAACCACTTGCGGCAATACAGCAGGTATGGTCTCCTCATTGATCAACTTACAAACGGCATTCAAAGCCGCACAAACAACCAAATAATTGTCCGATTTCAAGTCCTTCTGTATCGTATTGACAATCAAGATAATGAGATCATGATCTTCGTTCAAGAACAAAGTGACGGCCAAGTAACCAGTCCGTTTGAGGACCAAATTGTCGTCATGAGTCATTTTAACGGCGTGGATGTATCCGAACGACGCGTCGTGGCCGAGCATCTCGACGTAGACTAAACGGATTATGTACTCCTTCATCTTGCGCTTAGGGATGCCGGGTTCAACGATGCGTCGTTTGAGGGATTCGATCTCCCGAAGGACAATTCGATCTTCTTCGGCCTTAGATCGAGCCTCGCCGATTGATTTGACGAGATCGAGGAATTCTTTGGATTGGCCGAATCCTCCCTGAGACCCCATCGCCAGCTCCCTTCCTATTGTTTTTAGTTGCTCCATCCAGTTTCCCTAATTTCTTTTTGCGTGTAGAAGAAGAAGAGCTTGAAAGTGAGATTAAGAGAGAGCTTGATATTTTTTTGATGAGATCTAAAATGTGAAGATCGAGTTTTTTTGTTTTTTTGTTTTTTTGTGAGCAGAGAGTGTGGACGAAGAAATAACGACTGTGAGTAATTCCTAATTCGATAGAGGTGTCGTCGTCCGAGGCTCGGAGGGACTAAATTATAAATAAGTCCCTCTAGTTTTGAGGAACAAGTTACTTAGTCCTTATGTTTTAAAACAGGAAAGATTACCCACCCTCTTATAGTTTAATCACTTTTCATTTTGCTTCTATTTTTTCTAAAATTATAGTTTTTCAATTTAAATAAAAGACCAAACTACAGTTATATATAATATACTGAAAACACCTAACAATTATATATAATATACTGAAAACACCTAAAAAACTAAAAAAAAAATATCTTTCTTTATTAACAATTTCTCTCTTTTTCTTGACCAAAATCATAACCTAACATTATTTAGTATATTAAAAAAATTTAAAAACATTAAAAAAATAATTAATTTTTTTGAGAAACATTTTCAAAATACAAAAACAAAACTTTATAATGTAAGTATTTGGAGGGATAGCATGT
>Ga0307513_10007707_pt1 | contig 13907 bp, 15 predicted proteins | sample 15_EM_MG_FD_202174 | JGI IMG/M metagenome (GOLD analysis project Ga0307513, IMG submission 202174) | Populus trichocarpa ectomycorrhiza microbial communities from riparian zone in the Pacific Northwest, United States - 15_EM | ecosystem: Host-associated > Plants > Roots > Unclassified | place... | reverse complement strand
GGCATCGTGGTGGACTGGATGTAGCGCGGCAGGCACCCCTACGGCAGCTATGACCGGAACGAGAGCTGCTGCGAGTTTCCAGAGCGATATTTCGCGCGGCTCGACAATAGTCATTATGGCTGGGGCGGAGTAGCTTGTTTTGTCACGTTCTCTTGTTCTCTCCCGACCTAATGGATTTCTCAAAGTTCAACACCGCGGAACAGGCACATCTTTCGAGGGTTATTGAGAAGAAGCAGGTCCGTTTACCCGCTCTAAATAGCTAGACAAGCCCCAACGACCTTTTTTGTAGCTGCAAGACTTTCTACGTTTATATTCGTCGCTGGTCGAGCGATGCTTCAACTCTTGCGTAAATGATTTTACGAGCAAAGCTCTGAGTACCAAAGAGGTCCGTTATACGCCTCCCCGCAATTGCTTCGAGGTATCGCGCCTCACGCTCGTCCTGCCGCCGCTATAGAATCAATGTGTCATCAACTGTGCAGACAAGTTCCTGAAGCATTCAGAACGCGTGGGAGCGCGCTTTGCAGAGTACAATGCTGGTAAGACCCTTGCTTAGTCTCGCATTCCCCGATTAAATCTGACCCTGACCCCGTCTTATAGAACAAAATCCTTTGCCGTAGCTTTCTAGAGGTGGTTTACATTGTTGTGGCCTGCGTGGACTTGGCACTGCGGCGTCGAAATTCCGTTTGGTGACGGAGAAAGGCGAAGAGGCGATAGACAGAGAGGAGACTGCTGTAGCATAGCCCTGCATATCGAGCATTCCTAATCAGAGTCCCGTTCACATGCCGTTTGCTTGTGCGCCTGCTTCGCTGGATTGACAGCTTTGGCATCCACAGCTTGTACCCCATCTCTGCGGTCCCCGGAAGTGCTTACTCTCCTTTTCACTCGTTACTCGTTCGATACTTCACTTTCTTGTCCATCCTGCCTGCCTTGAAATGCGGATCCATCATCGCCTCCGTTCTGTCCTCACCCTTGCTGCTCCTCTCCTTTTCACCCGCGAACAGCCCCAAGGTATGCACCAGGTGGCATCCGGAGTATGTTTGAGGACTTGTTTAACTAAGACTGCCCTTTCAGAGAAGAGTCATGACAATTATCTCAGAAAGGTTCATGCCATGCTCTATATCGATAACACAATCAACGCCACAGATCCCGTATTCGGCCTCCTGGATGACCCCAGTGCTGGATATGGCAGGGGATATATCTCAGACCTAGCCTGCTTGCAGGTCGGTGCTTCCGTCGACTACGTTTGGCCGGTACACTGATGAAACGAATGTAGATGGCCATAGCAGACGTCGCATTTACAAATGCTAAAAAAATATTAGATGTGGACGGCATGGTTGCGTCCCTAATTTATCGAACACTTGAACGAAATACAAATGGTGGTAAGGCCATCCGTCCGTTACATCTCATGCGGTGTGCTCACCTGGTGATACAGTTGGAATCAAATCTGCCTTATGTACTACTATGAGGGCTGTCAACCCAGAAATTGCTGCGCTTGGGCAACACCAAGACCCAGCTTCTGGTGGTGCAGCCGATCACAACCGGGCAGTTGTCCTCGAGCTCGCCCGTCAGATATCTCTCATCGGAGGTAACGCAACTCTGGCTACTGACGCTAGTACGTTTGCTCCGGGTACACCTGGTGACTCCACTGGCAAAGGGAAAACTTGCAATGACCTAAATTGCATCTACGATGGCCGCCTAAATATACTCGTAACAAATGACGAAATTTCGGCCTATGTGAGCCAATGCGTTGCCACATGTGAGTCATCCTGACGCCCCTGACGGCCACACCTGTCACTTACCCATGACGCCCTCAGTAACTATATCCATGTCCGTTACAACAAAGTTAGTGTGTTTCGCAATGCTCCCTTTTAAGAGGTATTCTGGGAATTAATACTGACAGTGTTCCATCCTAATAGGCCCACGCCAACACAAACCGGCACACGCACAAGCACCGCTGCTGGTGCATCGACAACCCGTACTCCCACCCCTACCCCTCCTCAAAGCAATAACCCTACGCCACTCAGGTAAGCATATCCAGTATTATCGAAGACTTGTTTGTTTCTCTGACCTGATTTTTGTCCACAGTACAACGCCAAATTCGGAACCACCGCCCAGTGCACCACGCGATGCACCCCCAGATGCACCCCCAAGCGGCCCACCAAGTAGTTCATAGTAGGTCACTGCAACATACAGGACAACCGATGCCATGCCGCTATTTCACTGTAATCTTTCGTCGATTTTCACATGTGTACCTTGTGCACTCCTTGATTGAGGTTATGGAGGTCTCTTAACCAACGATAGATCGTTGATAGAACTTGATCGCAGTGATATATGCATGTACGACCGTTGCGAGCTCGTAAACCGAGAATCGGATAGCAGCCAGTGCGAAAACCCAACAGTTTCTACGAAATTAAGTCCTACCCACGTCTTCACTTTCTCGACCCGACCGCGTCCAGAGCTTCTATGATTAAGCAGCAGCCAGTCTTTCGGAATAGAATCAATCACCACTCGAGGATTCCCGTCTCCTTCCACTTTTCCCACAAATCCCCAATTGCGACAGGTCCCATCCCGTACGCAGTACTCGACTGCACGCCGCCCTTGACGTCCTTCATGTCCAGCAGGCCGAATTCGCGACCAAACGCCAGGAAGTGAGCGAAGAGCGAATTGAAGTGTGGCTCGGAGCGCAGATGGAGGATGATGGGGAAGTGGACGTGATATATGTGCGCGAAAACATTGAGCAGCAGCCGGTACATTAGCTTTACCTGGCCCGGAAAGTTTGGAGGGAAGTCGCCTGGAAGAGGGGGAGGCATGTACAGGGAAGAAAGAATAAGATATGCGAAAAGCACGGGCGGGACCCATTCTGACAGTCTTGCTCACCTGATTTTGTGGGGAATACTGTTTCGTCGTTGACGAGATTTTGCGCCCAAGACATGACGAGGTCGATATATGTAGGAGCAGGAAGTCGTAACTGCTTGCGGTTGTTATCAATCCACAAGACGTCCCGCCTGGGGAGCGAATTCTTGTGAGCCACATGGATCTAGACACCAGACGATTCACGCACTGGGGCCCAACAGCCATAGTAGGACATGTCTGTGCAGTACAAAACTCAGAGAGCACGCCGTAAAATGTGTTTAGGTTCATGAAGAAATCAAACACTGGGTTAGAAGAGCCATCATAAGCTTAGAAATGCCGGCTACGCGTAGTGGGCGTACTGTTGATTGCGACCCATTCGTTAATGTCGATATGTTTAGGGATAGCGACGATATTCTTAAAGTGACCATTCACGAGCGCGGCGGAGACGAATGGGCGGTAGAGATATAATCGATCCTGGCGTATGGCCGGATCTTGCGCCTGAGCCTGCGCTCCGGCTTGAGTAGGATGCATCCCGTCGTCTTCGTCTGTGCTGGCGGTCTAACGCGAGGTGTTGGGCGAGGGCAACCTGCGTCCACACACCACTCAACATTTCTGCCGACAACAAGGGAGAAGCCGTCCTCTTACCACCACGCGTTGGGACGACACAATAACAATAGCAATATCTCATGTAGCAGTACTATTCCAAAAGGTGCCGGGCGCCAAGTAAAGACAGACGAGAAACACGGTGAACGTTCAGGGCCAAGTGGAGACAAAAACAGTATGTATCAGAGACTGAAGGGAAAAGACGATAATAAATCGTAGAGCCGAAGCGAGGACAGACCAACGATGGCCATACACAGATTCCGCCAGACCTAGAGATGCGTTTTCAGGCGGTTGATAAAGGGGGGGGTAGTATAAGGGATGTAGACCAGCCTATAGAAACCTGTCGCCGTCGTCAGAAAGCTGCCAGGAGGGTAATCATGACGACGGCCGGAGGTGACACACACGATTATGCCCATACCTATAGAGCGGAGGAGTTAATATTGAGTGTGCCCATTGAAAAGTGACGGAGCGGACTTACTTTCAACGTGCTATCCCAGCTGCCCGTGCAAAGGGCCATGCCATCGGTTGACACACCGAGGCAGGACACTCGGTTCTCGTGCCCAGTCAGGACACCCACGCGCTCACCCTTCAGCGTATCCCAGACATTGCACGTCCAGTCATCGTAGCCACCGAACAGTAAGCGACCGGAGATGGAAAAGGCGACGGAGGTGATTCCGCACAGAATGTGGTCGTGGGTGAACGAAATGAGTTCGCGATCGGCGCGAATGTCGAAGAGTCGGCAAGAAGCATCGTCAGAACCCGTCGCAAATGCATCACCGTTCGGGAAGAATCTGCCAGCGGAGGTGTCAGGTCATCGCTCTGGCACAGAGGCGCTACCAATGCCACTGGCGGAATAACTGAACATACTGAACGGCGTTGATATCAGACTCATGGCCTACGAAGGTCTGAGTGGCCTTTCCGCTTCGAATATCCCAGAGCTTGGCCGTCGCATCGCAAGCGCCGGAGACGAACACGTTCTGATTTGGGCCCAGCGACAAGCTGTTGAACGATGTGTCCGCAAACGAACAAAGGTCAGCGGTGGGTCTATTATTGGTTGATATCGAAAGCCTTTACCTCATCACATCGCCCGTGTGGTCGCTGAACTCCATCACACGGACGCCAGCCTCGATGTCCCAGAGCATGCAAGTCATGTCGCCGGACGAGGTGACGATCTGGCGGTCGTTAATAAAGCGACAGCACGAGAGGTAGCCCGAATGAGCGCTGAGCTCGCGAGCCCCTTTCACTGAGCCAACGCCCTCCTTTGAGCGCAGGTTGTAAATTGAGCAAATATTGTCGAGACCACCGCAGGCAACAAAGTTGCCCGAGGGCGAGTAAGCACAGGTCATAACCCAGGAGGAGCGGAGGGGAATGGCGTGGACTTTGTTGGTCGTGTAAGCGTCCCAGACGATGAGCTTGCCGTCCTGTGAGGCGGAGACGAGGTGGCGCTTATCTGCAGCCCAGTGCATCGCATAAATCTTGGCGAGGTGTCCCTTGAGGGAGCGTCGTGGCTTCATCACAATCCGGGGGAGCGTCTCGACTTCGGCTGCCATCGCACGCACTAGCGGGGAGAACAGGGTCAGCTCGTGCTTGTCGTTGTCGAGGAGGCTGACGGGGATGGTATGAGCTGGAAGACGCACGGGATGTATCTGCTGTCGCCTCCTTCTTAGCACGGATTTTCTCCTTGAGGGAATCAGCCTCTCGACGGGCGGCGGCGATGCTAGGAGGATAAGGTCAGTAGATAGGCCTAGTAGATGAGATGGCAGCGAAATTCACCGCTCTTGGATGTCGTTTGCGGACATGGCGGAGGACGGGGGGGTAAAGTAGGGTGAGAACAGAAACCAAGTTTAGGAACAACACCACAATTCCACAATTCACACAATCCTGGATAGTCGGGGAGTAATATGGAATATTGGTATTATCGACGTTAGACTATAACATATTCATCCGCTTGTTCTATACGTCCTCTCTGGAATCATCCGAGGCGAGCTGCCATTTTCGAATGCCCCTTCACTACTCGGTCCCTCGGTCCCTCACACCCCTTGTGGGCAAGCTAGCAACACAACTTCACTCGGTAATCCCAGGTCTATTCCTCCCTCGGTCCTTGTCGTACCACTGCCGAATCTCAATCACGTTGCTCTTCTTCCCCATTGGCAGCGGAATGGCGGGCACAAAGCCCGGGAGCACCCGGACCAGTCCCAGCTGAATCCATGCTCTCTTCGCCCGCTCAAGTCCAACATAGACTCCCACGTTGCGCTTCATTAATGCCCGCCCCTCTGCATCGAACGCTGTCTCCGAGCTCGGGGGCTTCCGCCATCGTGTCCCCTCCTCGAGCTCGCGCATCAGCATTACCTGGGCAATGTCTGGTCTATTGTCCTCGATAGCAAACTTGGCCACCAGCCGGCGAACCCCCTCGTTTTCGATCCTCGGTCCCCACTTTCGTCGCATATGGCGCAGAACACGGAATGCGCGCCAACCTCGCGCCTCGTTCCTGTTCAGATTATTCAGAAGATAGTAGAGGCTCATGGGGGTCGGTTTGAGGCCAATGCGACTGTTGGTAAAGTAGCGGTGGAAGATGGACATGGGGTGTTGGAACTTGCCCTGTGTCCCATCGCTTTCGACGTTGTACTGCCTCCGTAGGTGGAGGTGAACCAAGTCTATGATGTTGCGGAGGTCTCGCTCTCGCACAGGTGGGTCAAAGGTATTCACAAATGTATCGAGGGTCGACCGCGCAAGGTCGCCGCGCCGAATGACCAACAGCCTCCTGGAAAGCGCGAAGAGGATCCGAAAAGGTGTGTGGAGCGTGTCGTGGCGCATGGCATACTCCACAGGGGCCTGTAGCATTGCGAATCCCTCCGGGTTGGGAAATTCGCTGAGCTTGTTAGACGAGACGATAAACTCGCCATGACGTGTTGGGTCGCGGATCCTACGGTATCCAACCGTATTAGAGGGGCTCCCAAAGAACTCGACGAGGAACACGAGGGGGATATTGTTCGGGTTGCTCGTTCGCGCCGCGGCCTCCTTGACGCTCTTCCACGCGGCCGTCCAGTCGCCTGTCTTTACCAAGTAACGGATGACAAGCTTGATCGTCTCCTCGTCCCTCTGTAACCCCTCCTCCCGCATCTGCCTGAACAGTCGCACTGTCGTCGGTCGAGCAGAATGTCTAATCGCGAGGCCGATGATGATATTAAACGAGCGGGTACTATGGTGCTCGGGAAATAGATTGTGGTAGTCGATGAGCCGGGGGAACGGCAGCGCGGGGACATTATTGTAAAGCATGATGAGGGCACTGACGAGCGACCTGCGGCTGTTCGGTGTGGACGGCACTTTGATGGCCCTCTGAGCCGCGAGAGACCGTTCTCCGCCCGAGCGTGGCCCTGTAAATTTGTGGACCCAGGTATAGAGGAACGGCCGTTGGAGCAACTGGCGGACTTGATGTTCACGGGTTTGTTCGAACATGGCGCGTTCTGCGTCCTCAACAGGCTAAAACGGAACGCTTTCAGTATCAGCTTGCTGCGAGGAGCGAAGAGGGACGATAAACGCGCACCCTTTCGTCGGTTTTTTCTGGCCGCTCGGTCTCAGGGACAAAAGGCAGCTTGTCCTCATCAAGCACTTCGTCAAACGAGATATATGAAGCTCTTCCTTGCACAGGTTCTCGTTTCGTAGCTTCTTGACCAAACGGACATGCGAGGACTCGGGTGGTGGGACTTGAGCATCGCAGCGGTGTAAAAAAAAAGTGTGAAAGACTATGTAGAGAAGACCAATGGGTAACATGTCGCAGCATTCAAGCATTGGAATGTGCAATCCTATGGACCCCAGGCGTTGGTCGAGGTCAAAGCGTGCTTCAAATTTCGACCGCGTTCAATTCAGTTCAAAATATCGAACAAATCAATCTTTAAATTTTTTTAGTCTCTATAGTCGAATCCGTACGTGCAACGCCCAAACACCGTCCTCGAATTCGCTCTGCCAGCGTCCTGTCTGTATACATATATCCAGAATCGTAACTACTGTATGACGATCAATACTAAAGTGAAGCCTGGTGAGGAGGTCGTTCAGTCTGTAGACGCGAGGAGCAGGAGAAACAGAGAGCAGAGTAAGAGAGGGAAAGATAATAACATGCGGGCGATGCTGTAGGATGAGGTACACATCCGTGACAGTGACAGTGAGCGAGTACAAAAAATGCGGGCTAGGAGGCGCTGGTGCAGGCGGAGCGGAAGAGGCGGAGAGGTAGAGGGTATTCCAGTTTGTCACCACAGAACCCCGTACATTATTAGGCAGCTCTCGATTAGCGGTGAGCCTGTACCAGTAATGAAGGCGTGAAGACGATGACGCCGTAGTGGCTGATTGTTGCTGACAGACTCTAGGAACGAGCAAATTCCAGTGATAGCGTAGGACTTGTGATCGAGAAGTCGTGAAGGGGGCGTGAACAACAGACACACGAATCGCTGATTTAGCAACCGTCATATTGCGAATTTCGAGGGAATGTGTAGCCAGCCGCATTCCACGTTGTCCAGTTGGGATTTGTGTACGCATTGAGGTGACTAGAATGTACAAGTTAGATACACAAGGCCCAAGACGAGCCGATGGGGCGCACTCTTGAATGTATTGGGCTGTCGGATGATCGCTTGGGTCGCAGCCCCAGTTCTCGTGTCCATCGCGTTGGTAGATGCGTACGTAGTCGATGAGCATCTTGCTCGGGAACACGAGGTGCTGGAAGTCCTGCGCTTGGAAACCAGGTGACATGCCGAAGTTGAGGATTATGTACTGCAGTAAATAGTCAGTGAAATGCAAAGGTGATAGCCGGGGTTAGTTCACCATGGGCTCTTCCGGAATCAGCCTAGGACCAATCTCCACTCTCGCATTGGCAGCGAGTGCATCATTGGTCATCCTCCAAGCCCTTTCACCATCGACAAACCATGTAATGAACCCATCGCCACCCCGACTCGGCCAGTACTCGAAGCCATACGTGCTGAACTGCCCTTGTGTGTCCTGATAGCTCGCATCCGGCAACAAGGTAAGGCCGGACAACGCTTGTTGCCAGATACCGCCTTTGTACGTGTTCATCACCGTCTTTTCGGTGTCGAAGATCTGGGTGGCGGTGCCACCGATCGGGAAGTCGTAGGCATAGTCGAAGGGAGCTATCTGCACCGACTGCGAGACTTCTCCGCGGCGGACGTCAGTGTTGATTTGAGCTTCCAGGATGTCAATTTCAGGAGCGGAGCGTCCGGCGTTGTTCCTCGGACCAGGGTGGTCAGATCCGGGACACGTGCAAGCAGACAGGCGCTGGCCAGGGAGGTACGAAATAGGTCCATCTCCGCCCGCATTACCAGTTAGCGCGGCCGCGGGAGTATTATCCGCTCGAGTCTGGTTGGGGAACGTTCCTACATCGCACTGATCATATGAGTAGGGCCATAGACCTAGGAATGACGATCAGCATCTGCCTCGAGGCACGGAGGGACTCAGGAACCTTCTGTGGTGGCACCGTAGCCTTCAGAATTGAGTCAGCACCGGAACGAAACCTTGGGGCGCTAAAAATATACCTGCACGACCCAGGTTACCCTGTCCAATGGGGTCAGCACCGCGCCAGTGGAACAGCTCAAGGACTTACCATTGTCCAAGCGCCTGGCCAAAACCTGTCGGTGTCATGTAATGAATATCGGTCATTTGCGAGTGGGAGAAACCCACCCTGGGATGTTGGGGCTCCCTGGCAACGAAATAGAAACTTCGATGTAGCCCCCCGTGAAGCAGAATTTATTCCACGACTGGATCATACCTGCAGGGTGATGAATATGCTGCATACCATACCTGCTAAGCGCGGACTCACCAGACTTGAAGTTCATGTCATGATTTCGTTCCTAATCAAAGAAGCTTATTCATTGCTTAAGCGGGTAATGAAGAGGGTTGCACACCTGAACCATCTCGAGGACAAGGTGTCCACCCTCTGTGGTTGCCTGGCCGGGGTCGTACCACTCAATGTCCACGGTGGGCCAGTAATGGAAATCTACGGCTTCCCAAAATGGATCATCGCCAGGGTAGAAAGTGCGGCCATCGACGTTGAACTCGTCGGAGAATACAAGGTTATATTTGTTGCCGTCAGAACCGGTGCGTGTGTAGGCAGCTTCTGGGGTATCTTTGTCTATTCTAAAGGGGATATTGAGGTCGGGAACCTGGCCAGTAAGGTTGATGCCACCGATATTAAAGGCGGCGCCTTGTTCAAGCTTGACAAGGCGGTAGTATGCGATTATGGGATATCCAGCGAAGAGGATGATGAGACCGAAGAGGATTGCAAAGAGAGTGAAGTAGTTTGCCCAGCCCCTAGCGCTCCAGAGAGTCCACTCAGAGTCTTGGACAGCATTCTGACGGGGGTCGGGGTTATGGAGGGCGTCGTCGAGGTCTGGATCACGCGTATCCCAGAGGTAAGCAGGTCCCCCAACCGTTGTTGTCTGCTGAGGAGGACCGAGTGGTTTTTCCGCGTACGATTGCTCGGAGACATGGCTGAAGCGTGGGTTAGCGACAGATTGGTGCGGCTCTTGGGCCTGCTGAAACTGGGGGGAGGGTTAGCTCGGGCAGTCATAGGTGGCCGTAGTAGTAACATACAGCATAAGGGCCGAAACCACCGCCAATGTGCCCTGTGAAGACGCCCTGGGTCGTGTTCTCGTTGGGACGACTGTGTGCGGTGGGGTTGAGGGGCATCTCCGCGCTGCTGCCAGCTGAATGAGTGCGCGACCTCCCTGATTGGTACGGTTTTAGCTGAGACAACTGCTGCTGCTGCTGCTGCTGAGGGTGCTGGTGCGCGTAGTGGGCGGTCTGCGGCGATTGGGGGACGGCAGCATAGTTTGTCTGCATTCCTCCTCCTCTCCTCGGTGATGCTGGGTTACGAGATGCCATCCTATCTTAACCAGACAGCTTGGCGAACGAGGGCAAGGGAGCGTCAACCGGCGGGGGTGGCTGGAGTTCAAGGAAGCTGTGACCGGGTTTGGAGCGAGGCGTCATGATGAAATGGAGCCACCGCCGAGGATGTGAGTAATAGACCACTCTAATCATTTTCAGAAATACTCGTCTCATCTAATATTATTATAATTTACGCAGTAAAAAATCTCCGCGCGCCAGCAACGCGTCTTCCTTTGCATTTGCTTCGACACTACGCGACACCCTCCCAACGGCCTAGCGCTCAGTCAACCACTCATTTCGGTTTCCGTCAGGTGCCCACAGACGAGAAAGAGTCCCTCGGTGCGCGCCTTTTTTTTACGGATTTGCCCAGATTGGCGCGCCTCCTGACTATTGGCTGCCAGTCAAGGACGTATTCTCATCCGTCGCATCAAAATATGACCTTATGAATGATGCCATGTCCATGGGTGTCCACCGCCTCTGGAAGGACACATTTGTCGCCTCACTCAACCCAGGAAGCGCAAAGGTCGGCAAGGTCACTCGCTGCATCGACGTTGCCGGGGGCACCGGCGATATTGCACTCCGCATCCTTGACTATGCCCGCGAACGCAAAGCGGATCGCGACCTTACCGTTGACGTCGTCGATATTAACCCTGACATGCTCAAGGAGGGCCAGAAGCGCTTCCGCAAGACCATGTACCACGCGAGTGAGAGATTCTACTCCACCCACACGCGTTATACACACTCACTCATTTGCCCTAGCTCCTCAGGTCGCCTTCCATGTTGGTAATGCGCAACAGCTAGACTCAGAGAGGTTTCCTGACAGCACCTATGACCTATACACCATTGCATTCGGTATAAGAAACTGCACGTCAGTACCAGACGTAGTTAAGGAAGCGTATCGCGTCCTCAAACCCGGAGGAGTCTTTGCGGTCTTGGAATTCAGCAAACTAACTCAGCCTCTTCTCGCCCAGTGAGTGCACCTTGTGCAAGGCGTCCTAACCACTTATCCTTGTCGTAGGATATACGACCAGTATTCGTTCTCTGTAATACCGCTGCTCGGCACCATCCTCGCATCAGATCGCGCCTCTTACCAATACCTTATTGAGTCGATCCGCAAGTTCCCACCCCAGCCACAGTTTGCTCAGGTGATTGCTGATGCAGGATTCGAGGTCGGGAAGATGCACGAGGGCGGGGCCTGGACGGATTTATGGGGAGGGATAGCATGCATTCACAAAGGGGTCAAAGTGTGAAAGACGAGTCACGCGAGTCACGAGTAATGCCATATATTAAATTTCTTGATGAGCGTGCTTCATGTTTGGCGCCGTGCTTGTCCCCCAGCAGGACGGCGCCATCAGGTTAAATATTTGTTCTCACAACCTAAGCTCGCCCCTTTCCGCAAGTCTCCTCCACTCGTCCTCGCCACCCTTGCCACACCCTCGTAGCCCACGATGCCACCTTCAGATCCTGCGATGCCCCCCGCGAACGCGGATCTCGCGACCACTTGGGCCTATCTTGAGGAAGGCGTCGACCACATTATGAACCGCCTGCGAGAGGGTGTGTCTAGTCATATATCATCAGCGTAATTCTAACAACCCGTTGCGTGCTCTAGGTGTCTCGTACTCCAAGTACATGAATCTGTACACGGTCGCGTATAACTACTGTGTCTCGTCGCGGATGCACGGCAACATCGATGCAAGCGTCGGTCTCGGCGGTCGAAGTACGTCCCTATTTTCCTCCCTCTCTTCACCGTGCCAGACGACGACGGCGAGGCTGACGTGCTCCCCCTCGTGCTCAAGCCGGCGCCAACTTGATGGGCTCTGATCTCTACAACAACCTCATCCGATACTTTGTGCAGCATCTGAGGTCCCTCCGCGATGTACGTACCTACCCCTTGAACGCACGCCTGGGTTTGCCACATCCTGCTAGACGCCGAGTTAGCCTCTCACGACACCCAATCCCAGGCTTCCGATCCGCTCGTCGATGAGCCCTTGCTGAGGTATTACGCGCAAGAATGGGACCGATACACTACCGGCGCCAATTATGTCAACCGCCTCTTCACATACCTAAACCGCCACTGGGTAAAGCGCGAAAAAGACGAAGGGCGTAAGAACGTATATGCTGTCTACATCGTACGTCGTCTCCCACTTTCCTAAGATGCGCGCTGACCCGCCTTTGGTAGTTGGCCCTCGTGCAATGGAAGGACAACTTCTTCCGTCATGTACAGAGCAGGAACACCAAGCTCGCGAACGCCATTCTCAAACTCATCGAGATGCAGCGTAATGGCGAGACGATCGACCAAACCCTAGTGAAAAAAGTCGTCGATTCATTTGGTATGTGGTGTCGCGCGATCCATAATAGGGTTGCAACCTCATCGTATCTCCAGTCTCGTTGGGTCTGGACGAGCAGGACACAAACAAGGCTTCCTTGGAAGTGTACAAGGCCGACTTTGAGGCACCGTTTATTAACGCCACTGAGAAATACTACACCGCTGAATCGGAGGCCTTCCTGCAGTCTAACACCGTCTCAGACTACCTGAAAAAGGCAGAGGAGCGCTTGAGAGAAGAGGAAGACCGTGTCGAGCGCTATCTCAACGGGAACACTCGCAAAATCGTGAATCTGACTTTCGCTCCTGCTTCAAGATACTCACCCCACTTTGCAGCTGATATCTAAATGCGAACATGTGCTTATCCGAGTACATTCAGAGCGCATGCGGGAAGAGTTCCAGAATCTGCTGGACTACGACAAGGATGAAGACCTCCAGCGCATGTATGCCCTCCTTGCCCGTATTCCCGAAGGTCTCGAGCCACTGCGGAAGAAGTTCGAAGAGCACGTCAAGCGCGCGGGTCAGGCGGCCATCAGCAAGCTCGTTGGTGAGGGTGGTGCGAATGCCGAGCTCGAGCCCAAGATCTACGTCGATGCCTTGCTCGAGGTCTACCGCAAGAACCAGCACACTGTGCAACGCAGCTTCAAGAATGAGATGGGCTTCGTTGCTGCACTTGATAAGGCGTGCCGAGACTTTGTCAACCGTAACGCCGCGACTGGTAACTCGACGACCAAATCACCCGAATTGCTCGCTAAGCACGCAGATGCATTGTTGAGAAAGAACAACAAGCTCGCAGAGGAGGGTGATCTGGAGGAGGCCTTGAACCAGGTGGTATGTTCCTAGAACCTCGGTTAGCGATGACTCCTTGACTGAAGACGAGTATAGATGATCCTCTTCAAGTACATCGACGACAAGGATGTGTTCCAGACATTCTACACCACCAAGTTGTCGAAGCGTCTTATCCACGGTGTCTCTGCCTCTGATGAAGCCGAAGCGAGCATGATCTCGAAGTTGAAGGATGCTTGTGGCTTCGAGTATACCAACAAGCTACAGCGCATGTTCACCGGTATGTCCAAAACTCCGAAGCCGCCCAGATGCCGCTGACTCCCTTTCCAGACATGAGCCTGAGTAAGGATCTTACCGATCAGTTCAGAGAACGTATCGAGCAATCTGGCGACGATACGGGCGCAGATGTCACCTTCACTGTTATGGTTCTCGGCACCAACTTCTGGCCTCTCAA
>Ga0307513_10007705_pt1 | contig 13908 bp, 14 predicted proteins | sample 15_EM_MG_FD_202174 | JGI IMG/M metagenome (GOLD analysis project Ga0307513, IMG submission 202174) | Populus trichocarpa ectomycorrhiza microbial communities from riparian zone in the Pacific Northwest, United States - 15_EM | ecosystem: Host-associated > Plants > Roots > Unclassified | place... | reverse complement strand
AAAAAATGGGTGAAACTGAATTTATGCAATAGTTGTGCAGTGTTCATGTGTTCCATTGGCTCACCGGGACTCGGTAGCAGACAACGTACTACAACAATCCAGTTTGTCCTCCACTCCTCGCAATTCCGTCACACCTACCTGCATATGAGACTGGAATTTCTCCTCATTAATCTAATTATGCTCTTTGGATTCTGAATGCATGGCACTGAGCTTTTTGTATGGGGAACCTGTCACCTCAGCGATTGCATTGGCAAAGCCACGAGTGTCTCGCGTCCCTCCAAGTTTCCTGTGTTTTAGTTCATCTGTAACCGCTTTCCAGGAGAATAATACAACAATTGCGATGGTTCTGTTCAACCTACACACCATATTTTAACAGTCTCTGTGGATATACCCCGACTTGTTTATATTCATCGTGTCCCATTCGGGGCTAGTAGCATAGACATTAATATTTGTTGACGAGCGGACCTGTACAGTAAATGGGGGATGAACTGAACACCGAAGGACTTGGACAATTCAAGGAATCGAGCTAGAGTACAATATCCACGTTTCCTCCTACCGTCCCAAAAAATAAGCAGTCGGTTTGGGTATAATAGCCAGCTCACACCCGACTCTCCTGAGCAATTAGGTCCAGCGACTTAGCGCGGACATACCCAGGAGTGTTGCTCGGGGTACGCTTGATGGGGAATGGCTCAGGCGACGCCTCAAGCACGGGGACCGGGCTACCTCCTCTTGATTGCCCTCCAGGGCAGACGGTGTACGCGTCCTCTGTCCGGGGAGGGAGGGTCGACACGGACGTCTGTGGGGAAGGGAGCGAGGGCGGCGAACTCTGAGGCGGCTCAGAGTTCGCACGCGATCGTGCTCGAATTTGAGGCAGGTGCTGCAGCTGGGGCGGGGGCTGGGAAGGGGCCTGGGACTGAGTCCGCAACCTCTGCAACCGCAACTCCTCATACTTGCTCTTCACCACGCCCTCCCAGATAGTACCCAGCATCGGGTGACCCCTCAACTCTTTGTCGACGATCATGTTCTCCATCTCGTGCGTGAGGCGGCCCATAACCTCCGGGTCCCACTCTCGCGGTTGGTGGGTGATGTTGAAAGTCGATTGTCGAGTAGAAGGTAGGGGCTTCGCTGGCGCTGCCTCGATCAGAGCGTCTGCTCGTTCTTCGGGGGGTACGCCGTGCATGGCGCGTAACTCGACAGCGAGCATCCTGCTAACTTCCTTCTCTGCCATCTGTGCGAGGACTACAAGTCGTTCCGTTACCGGCCTGATCCACTCCATGTTGTCCTTGCCCGCTTTCGAGGTTGCAAGACCGGGGAAAATAACAGGACCGACGCGAGTGAGTGCGATAGAGGTGGAGATAAATAGTTGGTGGAGGAAGAGGATGTGTTGGAACGGAAGGCGGTTGGGGAACAAGGTCGTAAGGAGAGTCCGAGTGTGAGTGGTTTGAATCAGCTGCAATTCTAGAGCAGCCATTGCAACGAAAAGAATGTACTTCCACTGTTTTGCAGTTAGCCCGGATAGAGGAGATAGGTTAGACGAAACTGACATAAACGGCAACACTGCCTGCACCGAAGACGGCATAGAGCACAAGGAAGAAGATCGTGCTTATATAGAAGCCGCTTGACGTCATTAGTCCTCGCATCACATAATCCCTCGGTGTATCGACTCCTTGCCAAGTAAGTGCATCGGGACCGAATCGATCGTAGGCGAAGCGCTTCACTGGGTGCTTCAAAGCATCGAAAGCATCGCGAACGGCAATAAAGAGTGTTTCTCCTTGGGACCCAACTTTATCGGGGTGGTTGTATTTGGCAAAGTTGCGGAATGCGGTCTTCATCGTGGCTTCGTCCGCATCAAATGGGACATTGAGTAGGTGGTACAAAGAGGGTGTGGCGGTGGCGTAAGCTTGGGTGGTCGTCCATACGAGGTAACCAAGTACCACTACCGCGAAAGCTAACCGTTGTTGAAAGATGAATGCGGGCGAGCCGGGTTGTGGTGGTGGGCCAAGCACAGTAGTGGGGCTGATAATTGGAAGAACGTATATTCGGACCTTGTGGTACGTTCTGTAAGCAGTGCGTGCCATCATATCCGGAAGGAACATCCAGCCTAGCAGGCGAAGGACGGCCCAAGCACTTGGAGACAGCATTGGGCTATGGGAACAGTCAGTAAGAACTTAAAAGTGATGAATGGAAGAAAAATGAAAGCGCTCAGGGACCTAAATCGGCCCAAAATTGATCTCTTTCCCCGAGGCGAGCAGTCCAACGTACGACCCTGGGTGTTGTGTGGCCGCTACCACGCACAATAGACTGCAACCTTTGGTCTGAAGTGCTGAACGCGACCATAAAATGAATATCTCTTCAACCACTTCTGAGCCACTCGACGCTTTGAGCAGACTCGAGTCGTGGGCGAGCCTCACGACAGGTCAGCATCGGGTTTGGCAACGAAGAGGAGCTCCTATGCACCATTCCCAGAGTTGAACGCAGGTTCAGAACGGGTATGATGCCAGCCCTTGGAATTTTGGGCAGCGCCTTTACCAGGAGGACATTAACCTTTAGTCTCCTCTGGTCTATGCACTGTACATATTAGTAGTGATGTACGTCCCGCCTTACGACGAGAAATCGCTTTGAACTTGAGCGACTCGTCGAGAATAAGAACGCGGGTTGAAGGCACGTTGGACCACTGTATGCATCGAGATCGACCCTTTTACTAGATTAACGCATCATAGCGCATTAATAGGCAATATATTGAAGACTTACAGAGCCCTGGCCTATTCCCGCTGTTTGAGGCCTGGTGAGCGTTCACAGGTGTTCGGCGTCAGCGCCACTGGCTGAATGGGTATAGCTCCTATTTCACGTCTTGTTGCGTCGGTGGGGCTGAGTGAGAGGTTCTCAGTACTTCCTCGCTAAATCGTATATGACGGAGGGTCCAAGTCACGGGCAAGAGCATTGGCCACGAGTCGAGACTCACCCTAGTAAGCTACATTTGTAGCACAACACATCTACTATAGTTATATACAAATGGAAGAATACATCGGTTCCTCATAAGTTACCAGGTTTCCCTGTCGGAGTTCGAATTGCTCATCTGTCTCAGTCAGAGTCATCGGTGTGTCGTTAATGTGACAGTGGAGAGTCAATGCTGAAATTTGACTACGGGATGGAAGATTAAATTTCTCGGTTCACTGGTTGGAGTCGAACCTATTTCGCCTAAGTGACTGCCCATTGGGATTAGTTCAGGACGTACCTTCTATCCACTCCACCGGACCTCGACAAGAGTACACTACCACTCAACCCCCAAACTTCCTCCATTTTCTCGTTCCTGTTCCCCTTCATGTCGTCCCCGTCAACGCTAGACCTGAAAATCGAGTTTGGAGGGGGCGTAGAACTCCTCTTTGGCAATGTCCGATCGCACAAAGTCACAGTCCCGGCCACCGCGCCGGCCACCGCGAGTAGCAGCAAGTCTGAACGAACCGCAGACGTTACCTTCCTCATCCAATGGCTAAAAGATAACCTCCTTAAGGAGAGGAGTGAGTTATTTGTTGATGGTACTGGCGAGGGCGTGTATGTACAGGCATTTGTGCAGAGGAAGAACAATACTGATGAATGGGGGAACAGGCGGCCTGGGATACTAGTTCTTATAAACGATACGGACTGGGAACTCGAGGGAGAAGGAGATTACGTCCTCCAGTCTGGAGACGAAGTCGTCTTCATCAGCACCTTACATGGCGGATAGCTCCCCTTTCACGCGGGGATGTCATCATATCATCAATATCCTTTCCGATAGCATGTTACATGGGCCTATCGCCCTCCGATCTAATCGAAAGTCACGGGTCAGGTTCCCAATCGTATCTTTGGTCTCCTGTCCTGATAAGCCTGCACTAAATCCTCAATTTGTGCACCCTATGAATTACAACCTTTGATTAGTTCTCCTCATACTTACCAGTCGACGTGAGCAGGAATTTTCCTTGATAGGTTGGCTTGAAATTCAACGGTCTGGGAACGGGGGAGGAACCCATAATCGTGAAGAATTCAGGAGGCTCGTACGGTAATCAAGTTTCCCTTTCTGGGGTATATTTTCAGGGATCATCGTCCTGAGGTTGCCTCAGCAAGCGGGAAGGTCGACTCAGGTGTATGGGCACGCCTGGAGGCCTTTTTCAGGGCTAATGGTAGCAATACCAATGTCTTTGTATGAGTCAGAGACTTGATTATACCATTAGACACTGAGCACATACCACCCAAGTCAGCACGGACTAGGATACTTTCGTTTGCTGTGAGATGAGTGAGGGTGATATCACTCGGAAAGCTAGATGGGTCCGAGTAAGTCATTAGGCGTGGCACTGTGACAAAAGATTCGCTAGTAATAACTCTACTATTCCAGTAGCCACCATTCATTGGACACCTATAGGTCTGGGGATAATATAGTTGGCACGGACAGCAACATATACCACATATACCCCCTGAGAGTATATTATGAGTAAGGAACGCATAAGCCTGGTATGAACTCAACTGTCCAGCAACCCAAATACGGCTTTCCACCCTGTAAAACTGTCACTGAGCATGTCAATGGTTCCAGAGAACTCTACACTAATTATATCGCTAGGAATGGGATGTTTTTCCTCATGCTTTGCTGCCTGATGACGTTCGATGTCCGTTCAAATTTCAGTGACATGAGACGGAGGGAATAAATTTATTTGGGGGAGTCCAAATGCTTTGATTTATGTAATGATTCAGTTCAAATCCGAAATGTGAACGCTTGCGGCTTACTTTCACGACCTAGGCTCCCTGTACTAACAGGCATTTGCCATCTTTAATGAACACAGCTCCCATATTTCACTTGTAAGTTGCTCTGATTGTATTAAACGATTCCAAGGACTGGTCTATTTGCTCGAATGCTCGACGAATATGGAAATCCCGCGGAAACAGGTTGCTTCTCGACTAGTTTCTTCTATACACAAGCCATCGGACCACCATGATTATATTTGTGATGTATCCCGTCAAGTCGCATTACCGGTTATTCCGCCCAGCTGGGTTCAGAACGGCGCCAATCTCGAGTCATTTTGCATGAACGGGCGCTAAGGCCACAGACTGGAAGCGCACAAGGCCAGAAGCACCGCGGGACACGGGTCAGAAGTGGCCGGGTGCAACTCGTATGTCCTAAAATATACTACAAATGGCAGTACACTAAATACAGGACAAGCGCCAGCACGATGGTGTGTTGTCGGGTCCGGTCGCGCCTGTCATAATGATTCGACTGAGGTACGGTCGTACGACTAATAAAGCGTCAACAAAGTGTTAGCAAATAACGTCCACCTTCCTGGCTACTGCGAACCCCGGAAGGTTTCTGCTGCTGTACCCTCCACCATGCTCGAGGACTTTCTCAGTCTCGTAACGTAAGTCTTAGTCTAAGTTTTGTTCCTGGGACAGTCAGAGTTGGCGAGGGTGCGGCACGTGAGAAGCATGAGGTTTCCACGGGCTGCCCGGAGAATTGGAGAATATTCGAACTAGAGAAGACTAAAGGTCATTGCATAACTAACGAGGTTCTGTTGAGAGTTAAACCAAAAATGGTGGCATACATACCAACGTCACAGTCCCCTGTGTAACTGGTCGTTACGCGGATACGAGGACGCAGTATTGACTATGAGAAATAGGCTAGAAGCACAAGTCGTTCCTCACCGCGTCCGCCTCACACCACTCCAGCTCTTCCAATCGACGACTTACCCGGTCCTCGCCCAAATCCCAGTCGACATATGGCTCCTCATCTTCGAAGCGGGAAACTTTGCTCCATATCAGTTGAAGTGGATCTCTCTTACGTGTCGCTGGTTTCGCGTTCTCTGCATCCCCCGGCTCTACTCGACCGTCATCGTCACTCGTGACAAACCAGCCCCAGGCAGTGAACAAGAGCAATGGCATTCGATAGCTACAGGCCCCGACGGTCTTTCTCAACTACGACAGAGGAGCAAAGCGGAGAAATTCCGCGGGTTGAAGGATGCAAGACATATATTGCCGCATATACGGCGTCTGGAGTTCCGCCATTACCCTCTGTCCTTTTTTAAACAATACATTCCATGGCCTTACATACGAAACACCTTTCAATCGCGACCGACGCTCAATTTCTTGCAACAAAATTGGAAGGGGGTCTTCCTCAATGTGGCGGAAGCATTTCCAGAGATGGTCGCACTGGAGCATTTAAGCTTATGCTACTTGGATATCCCATTGAGAGCCTCGCAGAGCTTGAAGGGTTTGCCTTCGCTGCGCGCCATCGAACTCATTAAATGCAAGCTGGAGAGCACGGACTGGCCTAAGCTGCCCGAGATTCGTATTACCATTCCTTACAATTCCACCGCCGACCTCTCCTCATACGGTATCGTCGATCCCACTTTTGTGCGGTCCCTCGACGTCTCCGTGGCTCCTTCGGAATCGTGGATGGCCGCCTACCCTCACCTCACCTCCCTCACGGTGCCCATGGTAACCATGGAACAACCTCCACTACTTGAGCGTCTCAAAACGTTCCTCATCGCCACGCCTTCCATCCAACACTTAAGCCTTCTGGGTGGCTTGTACCAACTTCGATGTCCATACTCACACCTCTGCTACCGGCAGCCAAAACTGGATTTACCACCCACGGCTCTGCCCAACCTTCGTCGTCTCGAGGGCTTTTGCAAGGTCATCGACGACCTCATACCAGGAAGAGAGGTGACCGACGTGACCCTGTGGTGCTGGGGATCGTCAGAGGCGCGCATAGAGAGTTCTTACCAAATATTCAAAACGTCCAGAGCGCAAAGTGGAGTGGAGAAGCTCGCCCTCAACTTTCCGATTCCTAGCCCACTCAATTATAGCACCCTAGCGGATATCGTCCCCAGCTTGAGAAGTCTCGAGATCAGCTACGGCTTCGCCGAATGCGCCCCAGCAATCATTGTGCGTTTGTTGACTCCTTGGCCTTGTGATGAGCGTCGATGCTGATTAGTCCCCAGCCCAGACTGACCCCACTGCTCCCTCAACTCGCCCGCCTGCACACACTTATACTGCGTCCTACGAAAAGAGACCTGTCACCGTACCCGTCGCAAAAGGATACGGGGCCAAAGGCGAAAATAAGGCAGGCGCGCTGGTTCCTCTTCGGGCTCGTGCCCACGGCCTCCCCAACGCTGTCAACAATCATACTCTCGCTCCGCACACGCATGCAGCTAGTGTTTTACCGAACGGAACCCCGTCCGATGAGGCAGAAAAAGTACAGGGAGAACGAGCACGCATCGTGGGAGATGGTAGAGATAGGATGGGATCAGAGTATCGGGAACTTTGTTCCGGATGTGCGATTGTACAATCAAAGGGAGCAGAGGGTTCCTGGCAAGGTTGAGAAGATTATCGTTTGGTGGGAGAAGCAGCCGCCTCTGGCTGCTCCGTAGACGGGGCCAGATTATGACCATTACAATACAACACGTGTAGGCATTAGCTTCTGTAGTTAGGGTATTACATTAGACGGGTAACATTGGGGAAGATAGACTGTTCTGATGTGCTCCCTATAAAGACCTCTGCGTTTGTTCAATCCTTCCTGCGTGGTCTGTAGTATTCATATCAGCAAGAGTCTCCGGTGACTGGCAGGTGACTCACAACCCGGAGGGCCCACTCGCTTGGTTAAATCGATGAGCTGCCTCGACTGTTCCTTGGACATCGCCTCGCACCCGTCGAACGACACTGACTCAATGCGGCTCAGGCTATCTAGCATCTGCTCCGCAATCTCGTTGCGCGCTCTTACCACGCCGAGGACCCTAGGGTGTCGCAACATCCTCATTGCCGAAAAGTGGATGCTGGTCAGGGAGGGGAAGAGCGTCTCCGCTTGCGGGAGCTTGCATAACAGTCCCTCAAGAGCGGTCAAGACTTGCTCGAGGTACTCGGTGGTGATCATGATTTCTCTGTACTTGTCAGAATCGAGCTCCAGCCTCTCCACATGCTTGAGATAGCAAAGGCAACCCAGTTGCTGGGCCATCGTGGTGGCTTTCTCCGGCACCTGGATGTCGTCTGGATCGGGCTGGAGGATCAAACGGACTGTCTTCAGGCTCTTGGTATTTGACTGCGATACGAAGAAGTCTTTAATGAATGGGAATGCGCTGGTTCCAAGATCGGGTATTGGGTATGCGAGAGTACCGAGGTACTGAAGATTGGGGAAGTGAACGGTATCGCGGAACGCCGCGGCAGAGCCGAAGATATCGGAGATAGTGAATGTAAGGTGGGTGATACCCCGCATGTAAATCGGGGGTCCGTAGTGAATGGGGGTGGGTTGGATGTATCCGTCCAGCTGAAGGCGTTCGACCGCCGGAAAGCACTTGAGCATGGAGACGACGTGGTCGCTAAGAGAGCCGAGGCTGTAGCGTGTGAGTTCGATGGCAGTCACGGGCGGTAGGCGGTCGCAGACGGATGCCGCGTCCGGCGCCGGCATGAAGTCGTGCAATTCGAGTTTGGTCGCTTTCGGGAATTTAAGCAGGAAGCGGGTTGGAATAACCAGATCCGCGTTGTTGTTCCCGCTCTCCACCATCTGCACCCGTATATACTCGACGTTTGGCAGCGACAGACGCCAAAAGGCGAGATTATTAACGTTGTGGGCTTCGCGTGTCTGGATGATCAGGCCCTTGATCCCCTCGCATGTTGACGGCGACAACACCTGGTCCAGCGTCCTGAAATCGACGCCGTTGTCGGTCAAGGTGATATCGGTCAAAGTCAATTCCCGGATACGACCGTCAGCACGCGATACGAAGAGCTCCAAGAGGTCCCGTGATTTGACGCTCTTTGGGACACATGCGACCCAGTACCACAACCTACGGCACGAGATGGCAAGGTTCCGCCATTTTCGACAGACAGATGCGATAGTCCGCCGTCGAAACCCCGCGTCGACTTCATCGTCTTGCGTTTGAAAGAAGATCTCTTCCATTAGTTCGTCTGGGAGTATATGGATAGCTGGTATTGTCGGCGGGGTGCTGGGCGATGAGAGCTGGGGCTTTCTTGGGAGACATCTGGGCTCCGCCAACGGCGGCTCTAGAAGAGCATCTCGATCAGCAAAGGATGTTTTTTCGAGTTCTGTACTGAGGTATAATAACGCTGAGGCCACCCGAACGCCGGAATCCATGTCCGGGCAGTCCGCTTGGCAACTCAAACTGTGACCGCAAGCTGCCATTGACGAGAGAAAACTACTTGTTGATAAATGATTAAGATAGCCTTGATGACGGTCATGAGCTATGGGATGGTTCCGGAGCAAGGAAATGACCTACAGAAGAATTAGTTATCGTGGTTGAGGGTTAAGGAAGGCAAGCACGTTGCACCAGCGCCATTGCCAACAATTTTCTTGAAAAACTTGCTAAAAAATCGTTATAAATGACCATACGGACTCGTCCATACAGACTTGTCAGTCGATCGCGGTTGCTGCTGGACAAAACCTCCAAATTTAAGTGGATATTGCCCCAAGCCTTCCAAGATGCAAAATTCCAGTCGTACTCACTTCACACACGTATTTGCGTATCCCATAACCTACCGATCATTACTGGCAAGAATAGGCGTAGAGGTACGATTCGGTTCAGGGAATTGGGATTGCAAAATAACCGAATTCTAGAAAACCAGAACTGCCATAGTTCTCCTCACAAGGAGCCAAAATTGTAGTAGGTATCATTGCAGTCATTATCCACGGTGGGGTTCGTCAAAAAAAGAAGTAATCGTGGGAATCATTATGGTTCAAGACATGTAAAATGTGGGTGGTCACTAGAATACGGGTTTGCCCGTTACGTCCAGTCACAGTAAGTGTATCGAGTTTCGAGAACAGCAGTCGAGTAATATATGGGTTTGGCGAGGGGATAGGTCACCCGTCGGTCTCTGTGGGGGTGCCAGCCGGCACCTGTGACCTTCCAGAGAGATCTTGCAGCTGCACATATTCCGAGCTAGTGGCCGACCGTTAGCGCTAACTCCATCACATCCGCGCAAATTCCACTTACTATCTTCCGCCCGACTTGAGTAGCTCCTCATGAGTACCCGACTCGACAATCCGTCCTTCGTGAACAAAGTGAATCCGATCGCACATCTGGATACTGCTCAGGCGATGTGCGATGGAAATGGTCGTCCGTCCTTTGGCGGCACGGTCTAATGCGTCCTGGACTACACGTTCGCTATTGCTGTCAAGCGCAGAGGTCGCCTCGTCAAGCAGGAGAACAGCAGGATTGCCTAGAGGTGGTTCGGTGAGACGAGCGACTGAGGCGAGATTGCGTTGGACATACGGATCAAGGCTCGGGCAATAGCTATACGCTGTTTCTGGCCTCCACTCAACTGGCTTCCCTTGCTTCCGACCTGAGTCTCGAAACCTCTGGGAGGGGATTAGAAACTTGAGGCATGTGGAGGCGAAAGTCCGCTTACTCGGGGAGCGACTCGATAAAATTGAGGATATTAGCATCCCGACAGGCCGCTTTGATCTCATCTTCCGTAACTTCCTCTACTGGTTTGATAGCCCCGAGAAGAATGTTGAATTTGATAGTACCAGTGTAAAGGGTCTGTCGTTGGTTGAGTGAATAAGCAAATGATAAAAGCATCGTATACTTACAGGCTCTTGTTGAACGAGTGCAATATGCTTTCGATATTCGATCACAGGAAACTCATCGACAGGTTGATCGTCGATCTACCATTTTCTCAGCGTCTTGAAAGGTCACAGCAGAACAGAGGCGACTCACAAGGATAGTACCGGACAATGGATTGTAGAACCGTTCGATGAGCTAGATTTCCAGGTATCAGAACTGTCCCATGCGCAGTGCTTTTCGCAAGGACTCACCTGGATCACAGTACTTTTCCCACATCCCGAAGCTCCAACCAAGGCAACATGTGTACCAGGCTCCACCGTGAGATTGAACCCTCTCAGGACTCGAACCGTTGGACGCGTAGGGTACCGGAAATGCACATCGCGCAGCTCGACTCTGCCAGTGACCTCCTCCAGCGTCTCCCCTTCACTAGATTCAGAGTCGATCTCCGGTTTAGCATCGAGGAGTCGAATGATATCCTCCGAGGCACTCTTCGATTGGGAAATGTCAGGAGTGAAAGCGAATACGTTTCCGGCCTGAGCGCTAGAGTGGCGTGAGCGGTTGTAAAACATCGGATGGATCGCGTCGACGTACCCTCCAAAGGTGACACTCATGAGGACGACGAAGAACTGGAAAATAGTATACTCCAGATCGGCGACCAGCCGCGCGCCATACCAGAACACCTGAGAACGGTATCAGAGAGGACGAGAGCTGAGATATAGAGTAGATACTCACAAGTGCATTCACAAGGAAGACGGTGGACTGGGTGCAGCCGAACCAAAACATCCGCACGATGGTGGACCGATTCGCCACCCGCAAGGGTTCTCCCAGACTGTTGCTATACGTATCGACGAAGCCCTGCTCTCGGGTGAGAGATGCGACCGTCTTGACCGCTGCGGCCGCTTCGCATGCAAGCCGAGCCGACTCCTCGTGCGCTTCCTTGTTCTTCTTGTCCTTGAGCACGACGGTGTGCATCATGTTCCATCCAGTGAACAGGAGAGTGGGAATGCAAGCTAGAATAGGGGCGTTAGCTTGTTGGAAAGACGGATCCAGTCAGTGTGGGGGACGTACCGATGGCGACAAGGGAGAGTTTCCAAGCGAAGGCGAGGCCAATGACACAGGCTCCAATCAGAGTTACGATAGCCGTGACGATCCTGAGGGTGTATTAGGTCGTACTCCTTCGAACAGCGTGAGGCACATACGTTCCCAGGGTAACACCAGCAAGCCCGCTGATTTTCTGCGGGTTTTCACTCAAATTAGACGTTAGAGCACCAGTCTTCAGAAAAAGATCAGCTTCGACAATAACCAAACTGGGCTGTACCAACGCACCCCGTGCTTCTCGTCGTCGAAGTAGGCAACTATAGAAGATCGCTCAGTTCAGAAATGACAGACTAGACTCCGGGTCAAAGATCACGCACTGTCTTGGCGTAGAGTCGCCTGGAAAATCATGGTCCTCAGCTTGGCCGTCAGGTTAGCCGCCGCCTTCATGAGTGCATAATTTTGTGCAGCGGTCCCAACCGCCGCAGCGATGGCAGCGACGAAGAACCAAAGTGCATTACGGTCACCTACAGACCCAATCAGTACCCCCAATTAATTCTGGAGTAGGAAGGAGTCCCCACCTGAGACACGGAGTGCTTGGCCTGACAACTGGAAGCCCTCCATCGCCCTCGCTGCCAAGGGGTATCAGCACAACATGTACCACGCACCACACACCACCACAAGACCTAATACTCACCGTAGATAATCCCAAATACGGGAAAGACCATACCCCCCACGCCCGCACCGACACACCCCCAGAAATACAGCCACTTAGCATCGCGGTTGATCCGCGCCATCCGTCCAAACGCGTAAAAAAATGGATACTCGCCGGCCTTGGCCTCGGCATCGCGCGCGGCGGCCTTGTCCTTGAGGACGGCGCTCGCCAACGAGGGCGCCGTGTCCGTGCGCTTGAGGGTGCTGATCATCTTCTCCGTGTCCGGGTCGGCATGTGGCGCGTCGAGGCCGACGCCGCCCTTCTCCCCCTCCGGCGCGTCCTTCCCGGCGCCCTCGGCTTCCACCAGCGCGGCGTCGGAGTCGGATGGGGATGGGGTGCTCTCCTTCAGCTTCTGCGATTGCACGAGCCGGGCGTATGCGCCGTTGTCACGGAGGAGTTCTTGGTGTGTGCCTGTTTCCAAGAGTCTTCCTTCGCCGAAGACGTAGATCCGTCCTGCTTCCTTGATCGTCGAGAGACTGTCAACGTGTCAGCGCGGGTGGGGGGGGGGGGGGTTGTGACACAACAAACGTCACAGAGAACCAATGGTACCTACCGATGAGCAATGACGATGGTGGTCCTACCAGCAGCAGCCTTATCCAATGCGTTCTGCACGACGCCCTCGGATTGCGTGTCCAACGCGCTCGTGGCCTCATCGAGGAGCAAGATGGGCGGGTTCGAGACAATAGCCCTGGCGATCGCAATCCGCTGTTTCTGTCCACCAGAGAGCAAGAAACCGCGTTCTCCAACGGGGGTAGCATACCCTTCCGGCAACGACGTGATGAAGCCGTCCGCATTCGCCTTGACGCACGCCTCCTTGACGGCAGCCATCCGCTCCTCGTCGCTTGCCTTCTCCAGGGGAGTGCCCGTGAGGCCCATCTCGACGTTGTCCCGGATCGACATGGAGAAGAGGACGGGTTCCTGCGAGACGAGGCCGATCTGCGAGCGCAGCCACTTGACGTTGAGGTCCTTGATGTCCGTGTGGTCCAGCTCGACGACCCCACTCAACGGGTCGTAGAACCGCTCGATGAGGGAGATGATGGTGCTCTTCCCGCAGCCCGAGGCGCCAACCAGCGCAGTCGTCTCGCCCGCTTTGAACACGAGGCTTACTCCCTTGAGGACTTCGACGTCTGGGCGGGTCGGGTAGTTGAACTTGACGTCCTTGAGCTCGACCTCGCCCACGACCTTTTCCGGTGCGAGACCGGACGGATCTGCGGAGTCGATGGGGGGGATGCGGTCGATGGTGGCGAAGAGTTTGGCTGCTGCACCCATGGCGGAGGTTACGGCTGCGACCTCGGGAGCGAGCATTGCGAGCGAGAAGGAGCCGATCATGATCGAGAGGAGGACAGTGATCACCGTGCCGGCGTCAACTATTATACAGTTGTGAGTGTTCTGCTCGTCAATCGAAAACATTTGGAGGGACTCACTCTCTCCTGCAAGAATCAGGGTCGTTCCAAACTGGAAAGCTGAAAAAGAGTGAGTGGGAGTAAATGCTGATTTGGTTGGAGGTCTTACCAAGTCCGTAGCCACCGTATATGGCGAAGAAGACACCGGCAAGGCCGATACCGGTTACAACAGCCATCTTGGCTTCGACTACATGTCCGAGCTCGACATGGTTGTTAAAGA
>Ga0307513_10007704_pt1 | contig 13908 bp, 11 predicted proteins | sample 15_EM_MG_FD_202174 | JGI IMG/M metagenome (GOLD analysis project Ga0307513, IMG submission 202174) | Populus trichocarpa ectomycorrhiza microbial communities from riparian zone in the Pacific Northwest, United States - 15_EM | ecosystem: Host-associated > Plants > Roots > Unclassified | place... | reverse complement strand
TAGTTATACTAGTTTGGAATAATAATAATTTTTTTTCACTTCGTTTATGAACTTGAACTCTAGAGCGCCTCGAGTAATTCTACTCATCAGCAATCGATATCCATGAAATTATTTGTCTATTATCCATTGGCCCACAGATTTCTCGGCGCTTAATAGGGCTGGTCCTATATTGCATCACTTGAAAGTTTTTGTATTGAGCTCGAGGGCTTGAGCAATGGATCGGAGGGGCATTAATGAAAGGCTCGATGGTAACTGTGACGAGGAAAAAAAACCAATTTAGGCCTGCAACCGTTCGGAGGACGAGGTGACGATGGGGAATTTAGAAAAGGTCATGAAATCAAGCGTGCCACACAAGCGCTCAAGCTTCATATAGTAATACCACCTTAATTAGATTTGCACCAAAAAACATTGGGCCACGACTGATACAGTAAGAAATGGGGATGAAGAGATTATGGGGTAAACAAAATCGATAGCTAGACATCCAAGATCCAAGGTCCATGACTAAATAATGAAAGTTAACAAATCTAGAAAGCTGAGATCAATAACAAGAAAATAATTATGGGCATGGTATGAAGGAGAGAGAAAAGAGATAAGAACCGGACGCTACAGGTATGTAGCGCATTACGCGTCAGCCCTTCAATTTCCAGAGGCTCAACTTCCTCATCGCATGTCCAAGTCCGTGATCATGTCCGCCCTTCCATGGCTTATTCGACGACGTCTCTTGCTGGAAGTCCCCGCGATCTCGTACCGCAAGGTTGCTGCTGAGGTTGCGATGTGATGCCTCTGCGGCAGTCACTGAGTTCGAAATGGGAATGGCTCGAGGACGCGTCGGTAGCGGTTTTTGTTCACCATGGGTATATCGCGCAGAATTAACCTTGGTGTCTTTCACAGCTTTAGGCTCGTGTTGTGTTCGTGTCGTTACGGGAGTTCGAACAGGAGATAGCTCATTCCAGGTGGAAGGAGGAGTAGAGGGAGGCGTCAACGGAATAACCTTGGCCGACGGTGGTGTTGAACCCGAAGTCGTACTAGCTTGTCTACTCTCCTTTGTTTGAGGGGAGGAACCATATGAGTAGGCAGAGGACGGGAATGCTGGTCCTTCTACGCGGTGCATCTGCGCAGAAGGAATCCCAGCCGAGGCGGAGAAAGGGGGCGTTCCGGACTCGGAACGCAGAGGATTTCGGCCCGGGCGGGGAGGCGGCTGTTCGCTCGAAGCCGGAACGGAAGCATTTGACGTTGATCTTGACGTCGACCTCACTGGACCCTGCGCAGATGATGGCCAAGGCTGCCTGGACATTGGAACTGGCGCCGGATTTGGACCCGGACCCAGCTTCTGGCTAGTGCTGGCGCCAATGCTCTCCCTCCTGGAGGGCCTCGCCGAATCCTTCTGGCGTTCTGGCTCTTTTGCGGACGCATATACTCGCGTCGGTTGCTGAGGAGGCGCAACGGTGCGATATCTGTCCTGAAGATGGTCCTCTTCTATGCTCTCGCCACTACTTGAGCTATCTGGGGGTGTGGGTAGCTGCAATGGCGACTGGGATTCTGTTGCCTTGCGCGTATTGGGGGATATATTTGTTGCCTGATTCGTCGAAGTCCTGTGTGATGTCGACGCCTCCAATCGCCTTTCTGTCTCCCTAATTCTCCGATCTCTCTCCTCCCTATCCACGACGGCCCTTTCCTCTCTTTCCGTTTCTTTCCGTTTCTCCTCTTTCGAGCAGATGACGTCCCCAACACCAACCCATGCCCGTCCTCCACCCACCGCACGTGCGTTGCCTCGATCTTCCACAAAATAACGACTATATGCGTCTTTTTGGCCGTATGCTTTCTCCGGATCGAAATCCAACGCGCCGAGGAGGATGATCTCCCCAATAATGAGGGCTCTTCGGGTTCGTCGCGGGTCGTATTCTTCCAAATGGTCATATTCGCTTTTACCACCGTCCCTTTGCCTTGGATATTCCTCCCGTACGCCATCCAACGCCCTCCCAAACACCCCTGGGGCGAGCAGATATGGCACAGGCCTTGCTTGAGCATGAGCAGCAGCCGCTGCAAGACCTGTTAATGCGGGTTTCACATCGCCATGTCCTTGGGCAGACTTCGACGAGGAAGGTACACCACGTCTTGATTCTCCGTTGCCTGGGCCCAACCCCAACGAGCCAAGTGGGTAGGCGAACGTGAGCAGGAACTGCTCGATGCCCTGGGCCAGTTTGGGCTTTTCCGACACCCGTGATGTCCCTGTCGTTCGTCGTTTACTTCCTGATGGGACATTCCCACTGACGTCATGGTGACGGTGAAGGTTCACCGAGGTATGGGAATGGTCTCGAGGATGTTGCGGATCACGGATATTCTCTTCCCTCATCTGCTCTTCCCAATCAACCCAATCGAGTGGTAAAATATGTAAGAGATGGGCATTCTTCAGCTTCGTCGGGGTGTCATGCGGTTTCGTATCTGCGGATTCATACCCATCCCTACCGCCATTCGCACGTGCGTCTACCACGCGTTCGTTCGCGTAGGGAATACCTGAGGTCCCACCATCTATCGCGAAGGAAGCAGATACCGAGGTGGCGGACGACGACGGCGAACGTAAAAACGAAGAGAAGCGTCTGGCGAACGAGGTTTTTATCGAGCCTTTTCTCCTTGGCGCGTCAAGGTTCAAGTAATTGGTCGATTCGCCTGACCCCTGCGAGAAGGGCGATGGTGTGAGGGGTGGGGACGGGGACGGACTGGGTGAAGTCGCAGGGGTTGTTGTTATAGATGCCGAGTGAGACATCGAAGAGGATGTAGATGAAGGGTGAGAAGATGAAAAAGAATAGGAAGAGGGCCCAGGGGCGGAGAACCGAGCAGTGGCTTTTGACGTTCCACCGTGGTTCAAGCCGAATTCATCTCCAGTGGCATTTGTTCTAACCCTATCAGGCATGGCGAGATACTGCGCACTGAGAGTGGTGACGAGAATTGCGTGTTTGAGTAAAGCCTTGTCGGGAACATTGCTGGGAAGGAAATTGAGTAAGGCATCGAAGGCACGTAATTCATCTTGTGATCCTGGTGGCGAGAGGGAATATGGAGAAGGCTGGGTAACCGAATTTCTGTGGACTTTTCTTCGTTGGATTCCCCTCAATGATGAAGGCGAGGTTGGTAGAGAGGTTGTCGAAGTAAAAGGGGAACCATTTAAAGAGAGCAGAGAGTGTGCAGAAAGCCGAAACTTTCGAGGTTGGACTAATGTCGGGGGCAAGGCCAAGGAAAGGTTTTGCACAGTCTTGCCATGTCGATCTACGAACAAGAAGGGTTCTGCGACAGTAAACTCGCCAGTATCTGTGCACTCCGCGAATTGTACGAAACGATATTCGCTTAGCGACAAAGGCGAAATTTGGGGGGACGCTCGCCAACGCCCAGCGACGCGGTGGGCTCTTTCCAAGAGTTTTACGAGTCTTAGCGCACCACTGTCATGAACCGCGAGTGGAGAAGATAGGCGCAGGATGCACACGTTGGGCCCGGGCGTGCTTCGTTGAAGGACAGGGATAGGCGGTGGGCTGTGGGTTGCAATTAAGAGAACCGACCGCACTAGGTGGGGCGACGTGAGGAGGGAGAGGAGATCATTTTTATGGGGCTCTGTGGTGAAAATGGTCAGCGAGTTACACCACTCTAGCATGGCGACTGCGCACCTCCTAAAATGAGGATAACCTGAGGCGGGGAATGAGGAAGGTCTTGTGGGACATGCCATGGCGTGAGCGTTTCTACAGTCGCGAATGGATCGATGGGGAGGCGGGGGCGAAAGGCGTCGGAGGTCGGCATGGGAGGTGAGAGAGAGGGCGTGGCAAGAATAGTACTCGGACGGAGTGATAAAAGCGTGTCGTCATAAGAATAGGTTCCCTCACCCGGCCCGTTTGGACCTCCTGTAATTTCGGGAATTCCCTCCTCCACAAGAGCACCCTTTGTCAACTAACCCCACTCTTCGATTCCACTTAACCATGTTTGACTCTTCATCCCCTCGCTGGAAGGATACTTCAAGGAATAAAACCCGTGACAATTTTCGAGGTGGCTCCGCCCGCCAGCAACCCATTAACGATGCCGAACGGAAAGGTCCCTTGCAGTGTTCATCGCCTTTGCAGTGTCCACCCTTGCAGTGTTTGCAGTGTTCATCGCCCCCGCTTTATGTCTGCCTCGGATTTCCTCAATACCCTGGACTCTGGATGGCCAGTCTCCACAGCGATCCGAACAGGAACTTTCCAGTGCTTCTCGTGCTCCACCACCATTTTCAAGCCCTTCCAAGTCCTCGTGTTCATCAAAGAACTTCCAAACGTTCTCACTAAACAACTGATTCCTCGAGTGCTGGAATAGCTTCGCCATTCTTGTATCATGAATGACCTAGCGAAGCTACCTCGGAGCCTATGAGTATTGTTATCCCTGTCTTGGCATTATCAATTGCTTGATCATCATGACGAGGCCAAGGACAGGACCCGATCGTTTGTCGATGTGGTCCTCGGCAGGAGGATCGGCCCTGGGCCTCGTTCTGTGGGTCCGTCCTTTTAAAATTATTTGACAAACACACAACTGAGGTTAAACTAAGGCGCCCTCTGACCATCATTTTGCGGTGGCCGCTGGATACAATTACGCAGTGCCTCCGGGCACTGATGTCTACATTGCGCATTAATAACGATACGGCCGTCCAAGCCCCTCCACGCCGGTCTACTTGGGTTTACATACGAGCGTGAGATCCATCTGCCAACGAACAGGAGTGTCTTTTTTCGGTCAATCCTCAAATCCCAAGTCCGAGGACAGCTGCGGAAAGGGATTACTCTGCCACCACCAAGTGTCCACCGAACTACCTCCGTGATCAACCTTTACTATGTTGCTATTGAATGCTTGGTGCGACTGCAAAGCCATCATCGGACGTGGGGCGGAGCCACGATCACCTTTATTCAGTCAGATTATATGTCATCTCGAGGCTCGGTGGACCTCAAGCGCGTTCCTCACCTGATTCTCCGATCTTGGCCCTTGAGTTTACAGTTCTGACTTCCACGATGGCTCTCTGCTTCGTCCACAAATTCACCTCGCTCACTTACCGGACGAATTGTCGGCCAACGGTCTAAAGTTTGCACAGTGGCAGTTCCAACGATGGCCACATAAAAATCCTGCTTCACTCAGGTGGTATACCCATGTGGACGTCCTGGGAGAATCTTCTCTCTCACTTCACGATCAACATCTAGACTTCCTCCGATTCACACTCGTCCACTCAGTCATGTTCATTGAAAGGATGTAAGGCCGTTGAGTATGTTAATTTTCCCGCATTGGTCAAAGCGGCGTTTCCATTTCATTTCGACTGCATGGAAAAGTAGAAAAATCCGTGCAGTTTGCAAGGAGGAATCTCACAACCTCCAACCCCATGGATAAAAAACATAATATCAAAGTTAATAAATATCATTGACAGGACGTCTGTTCGCTTGCTCGTACAACTTCTTTGATTCGATTTAGTACAGGAACGACTATCCCTCCCAACACGTACATACACTATCAAAAGAAGTACACAAGCGCCCGAAAATGGAGGAACCTAAGACGGAAATGTACAACTACGCTAGAATCAAGCCGCGTAAGCAAGTGCATCAACGTGCCTGCGATGTCTTTGATTTGGAGGACTTGAACCGCCTTTTGGGCCTCCTCGCGCTTCCGCTCGATGACGCCCCAATCTCAGCACCAGGCTCTGGGATCATTGGCTTATCACCCTTCACAGCTATAGCCGACTTGCAGGCTGCGTAGGAAGACGAGAACAGTTAACGTTGGTCCCAGTTTTCTTGTGGAAATCGTTTTGGAAGCCGAGAGTCAAAACTGAATGACCCAGCATCCAAGAGGCGTAGCAGTTCAACTGATCGTTTGGCCTCAGAAAATACTATCGGTAAAATGATGAGGACGGCTTTTGGGATGTCGGCTTCATATATTTCTATTTTACTAGACAAAAAGCATAGGTTAAAAATCAATGATTCTCGTTTTAAGATGCCCACCAGAGATCTTCCGATAGGAAATGGAGGAGATAACCCTTGACTAACAAACAAGCTACTAATAGAAGAACGATGATCGATTGACGGATAGATACGAGGTTGATAAATTGAAGCATCAGTCAGAAATTGGGAAATAATTTTGCGGTATTTGACATATATCTCCCATTTGTCGGTGTCTTCGATGTGATTTCCGTCTTATGTTTTGGTCTTAAATTCAGAACCCGTGGTATGAGATGGTGCATGTCAGGAAATTGTGGGAAATCCACCAGCGTTGCGGACGCAATGAGATGCTGAGCGATTTCAGCTTTGAGATGGTCATGAACTTCAATAGCAGATAATTCTTTTTCAAGCCAGACGTTGATAGATGGCCAATGGTGCGTAAAGAGGTCTTTCTTGCGGTTAGGATGTTTCTATAGATGTGCAAAGCTTGAAAGTCAACAAGAGAGAACACGACAATGATGGTCAGAAAAAAGGTCACAAACTTGGCTCTGCATCCAGACCAACAGTTCAGGAACCCTGCTGCTTGAGTTGATGGCGTCGAATATTTCCGTGAAGATTAGGGTAATGTGAGATGTGCCTGCCAATGATGGCCGATGGGGGAAAAGAGACATATCAAGGTCATAGAGGTTTAGGAGGAATTCAGGATGAGGAGTGGCTTTCAAGCATTGTTCGGGGAAGATTACCACGAGGCACTCTAACAAAGCGGTACGAGGCGATAACGTTTTCGTCCATCTGCTGGGCCCTGGTATTGCTAGCGTCACAGTTAGAACATGTCATGTACGTAGAAGTTGTCGTAGCCTGGGCGGTGTCGGTCTTATGTATCGGCTTCAAGTTGAGAATCTTCAATTAGTTTGAAGCCTTCAAGTTGAATGAGCTGGACTCGGATAAACATTGAGAACAGAGTTAAGTACCTTCGAGATAGTGATGTCGGACTCCCCTTGCTTTGGTGTATGGGAGCCAGGCCTGATGCATGTTTGAATAACATATTCACGTAGAGAGGAAATATGTAAACGTGCCTAAGTAGAGAATACAAGCTGGGAGGATCACCAAAAACCCAGTCAGTGCATGCGCCACTATCCTAAAGTCCTTCATGACCGAATCCCATGCCCAAGTCGACGTAACATCTCCAAAACCGTTTTCATATTTTCTGTGCGGGTCGCTTGATTCTGAAGTATAATTTTTTCTAGATGTGCGGGGTACCAGACGAGTTTCGACGTCAAAGTATCTAAGGAAGTCCAGTAGTCTAGATGGATGCTCGGGAAACCTGGGCATTCAAAATATACTTCTATACAGCGCCGGAAGCGGGTCGGGGTGACTGATGTTTAGAACCTGAACAGCCCATTGAGCCTCGACATTTTGTCAACATTGTATCGAGACTGCTCAGCCTCGCCACCTCGATGAAGTCCCAATCTCCGCAGCAAGCTTGGGGATCGGCGGAACCAGCATCCAAGCATCATCGCCCCTCGCAGCCAACTTGCAAGCATTGTAGGTAGACGAGTAGAGTTTATTCCAATCATGTTGTGGATATAGCTTTGGAAGCCGGGGGTCGACGCGGAGTGACCAAGACTCCAAAAAGTGTTCTAGGTCATCCCCCGGTGCAGCTCTGGAAAATATCACCGGTAAAATGATGAGGATGGTGTGTGGTATATCGGCTTCGTAATGTTCTATTTTTCTGAAAAAAGGTTAGAAAGGATCCATGGAAATACCGATGTTAAAGGCACTCACTCCATATCTTCCGTTAGGAAAAGAGCCAGATATATCGCAAGATCAACGTAATTGATTAGATCAACAAACAAGCGACCAGAACGAGCCCCGTCAGTCAGAAATTGGGAAATAATTTGACGGTATTTGACATATATCTCCCATTTTCCCGCATCTTCAATTTGACGATAATCGCGTTGAATCGTCTGTTTTAGTGTTAGATCCAGAACCCGCGGTATAATATGGTGTACGTCAGGAAATTGTGGGAAATCTACCAGTGTTGCGGATGCAAAGAGATACAGAGTGATTCTGGAGTCGTGCTGGTCATGAATTTCTACCTCACGTAGTTCTTCTGCAAGCCAGACGTCAATAGATGCCAGATGGTGCGTAAAGAGGTCATCCTTGCGATCAGGATGTTTCTATAGAAGTGTCAATGAAAATAAATGAGACACATAACGATGATCCGACGAACCTGGCCCTGCATCCAGACCAACAATTCAGGAACTCTGCTAGTCGAGTTTATGGAGTCAAACAATTCCATGAAGATTTGGGTAACGTGACGTGTACTTGTCATCCACGGTCGATGGGGACACATAGATATATCAAAGTCATAAAGATTTGAAAGGAACTCGGGATCTGGGGTCGCTTTCAAGCATTGTTCCAGGAACACCGCCTGGAGGGATCTCATCTCCAAATATGCGAGAGCTATCATAAATAATACTCAGTATGTTGAATAAGGAAAGTGGAGATGACTACCTGACGCCGGGTTCATGACTCGGAGCTGCCTTAGGATCCTATTGACAATATTTCGGTGGCACAAACCAGAATCTAAGAAGAAAGTATCGCCGCAACGCGAACGGTCAGTAAGAAAGTCCCCGAGAGAGGCGTGGAACAGCCGTAGGGGTGATTTTTGTTCGTCTGGAGATGGCACCGAGATGATGGAGTGGAGATCGCTTAAGACCATAAAGACCTCGCCCTCTCGGAGTGATAAGAGGGATTCGATAAATAGTGGTGTAATTTGTAGATTCCAATGGTGCAAAAACAACAGAACTGCAAAGATTTCAAGAGCCGTCTCGATGTTATCAGAAGCAGACGTTAAGATGTGACGATAAAAGGAATCCATCTCCGCAAACGGCGTCGTTTTCCCGCGAGGTGAGATTCCAAAGATGATATCCAACCTATCGGAAGGCCAGTGGCGATGTGAATCTATAAACTTTATGACTGTCGACGCATAGATGAATTGGCCTGATGATTTTTGGACCAGCCTCTCTACGTCTTCGTGCGAGGGCCAGGAGGAGGGCAAGTGGCCACAGGAAGGATGTCGTTCCTTGATATCCCGAAATTTGGATTGCAAGAACGTCCGAATATCGTCATCTGGGTGGTACTTGTCATCCAGGACCAACCGAGTTGTCAATGAGTTTAAAACATTTTCATCGAAAGCCTCGCGAATGTGCTGCTCCGGGCGACTGGCGAGGATGAAGGAGAATGGGATGGAATGGTTGCCGACCGAGTTCAGCAGTACTTTGAGGATATATCGCTGAGATTCGGGGTCACCACACTCGTCCAGCCCGTCTAAGACTATTACTTTTGGTCTGGGATTCATGAAGTCGACTCCACCTGTGGAACTGGAAGCAGCCGCCTCGAGAGTTTTGACGATGAGGGCGTCCATCTGGGCCTCGAGGGAACGAGTGGGCAGGGAAGGGTTGTTGTACAGAGCATTACCGACGTGTTCGCGAATTTCTGGTATTGACACGATGAGTTGGTCGACGAGTGTTGTTATGAGGAAGGTCTTCTCGTTCCTCCCACCGATGCTGCGAGAGAAAAAGAAACTGGCGGCGAGGAAATTCATCTTATAGCACAACTCGGCTATCGTCTGCTCTATCGCTGACTTTCCAGCTCCTGCCGGACCATACAACCACAAAAACCTAGTTTGACGATCCAAATCTTCGATCCAGTCCATGATCTCCTGCAAAATGGCCTCTCGTGTGTGTGCGTGGCATTTTGGGGGATCGTATCGCTCATCGGAATTGTGTAAAGCACCTGGCACGGTCTTCCTCTGGAGGAGCTCGATACCTGTGTGTACGCTTGAGATTTGAAGACATAAGAACTGAACGAAGATGTGCTTACCTTTTTGTGCTGTCTCGGAAGTTTTGGTACCGTATGTGATATGGAATTCACCACCGCTAATATTCACATTTTTTGAATTGGCAAACATTATGACACCCTTTTGCAAGGGGCAGCAAGGGAATGGTGTGTTGCGGTAAGTACTGAAGTAACTGAACGGATCATACAACATTATCCATGTCACACTCTCCCTTGAACTTGATGCCGCCCTCGAGTCAAGTACACATCGTGCAGCCAATTCTCATTTCAGCATTCACACATAGCTGTATCACACTCAAAGCTTGAGCTTGAATATTCAAATACTTGAGTATTTATACCCTTCCAGCACTACAGACTCTTACCCTGTTGCCAATTTCAAAACTTCTGATCATGAGTCTCATGATCAATTGTTTTCCTGCAGCCCAACATCACGACACTTCCGCAGTGTGCACCCATGTCACGTCCCAGTGGCCATTGCCCTCACCTCCATCCAAAAGAACAGCCGGCACGTCCTCTCGTTCGTTCGAAATCGCGTCCCAGCGATCGTCATCACCTGCCCAGTATCACGTCTCAGCGATCATCTCCACCTGCCTCCCAATGTCACGTCTCAGCGACTACCTGCACACCAAAGAGCGGCCAGTGGGCCGTTTTCACCCATTCCACATCTCGTCCTAGCCATTGTCGGCGATTCGTCGCCTCGCGTCCCAATTCAGAGCGACCCCACACATCTCCTGTCGCATCCCAGTAACCCCCAATCCCAATGATCGACCCCTGAACCACATTGTCCTTTCCATTTCACGTCCCAATGACTGTCAGCTCCCAAACCCTCCCCCCCGTCACGTCCCAGCGACTGCCCAACATTCAAAGAGCAGACAACAGCTGTTCTCGTCCATTCGGCATCCTGGCGACCATGACCACTTGCATCCCACTGTCGCATCTCAGCGACTATCACCCACACGCCCTGTCACGTCCCAGCGACTACCTCCACTCCAAGGGCGGCCAACGTGCCCTCTCGTCCATTCGACGTCACGCTCTAGTGATCATTTCCACCTGCATCCCAGCGTCGATTACCTACACATGCCCTGCCGCCTTCCAGCGACTACCTGCACCAAGAGTGCGGCCGATGCCCCCTCCTTTGTATGCCAAATCGCACCCCAGCAGTCGTCTCCACCGCACCCCAACATTGTATCCCAGCGATCATTTGCACCCACCAACCGCCCCCCTACTTCCCACTTCGTACCTCAACGACTGTTTTGCAATAGGCCCCTCTCCAGAGAATGTCACACATTCGCCATCTCCGCCCATCCCACATCGCGATCCAGCAACCTTTTATACCTGTATCCCATACTTTGTACCGACGATCGTCGGCACCCTCATCAATCCCAGATTGCGTCTCGTCTGCTACTCTCGGCAGGCGGTTCGCCTTGACCATTCCATGTCGTCTTCCACCAACTTCCCACATCCTGGTGCCTTCCATGTCCATCTCGCGCCCTGCTGAGTATCCAGCATCTACACCCCCACATTACTATTCCCCGCTTCCTCGCTGTGGTCCAGCAGCAGCATTGCCCATCCCATGCCCTCGTTCCACCAACTATTACTGCCGCATCACCTCGTCCACCTTGTGCCGGCTGTCCACACCGTGGTCCAACAAACCCATCCCACGTCGCATCATAGCGGTTACTGACACCCTTGTCCACACCACCTGACATCCTAGTAACCACAGTAAACAGTTGCCTTGTCCGTCCTGCATAGCGCCTCCAGTGATCGCCTACATCCACATGCCCATATCGCGGTGCATATGACGCTGCATCCCAGTGAGGGTTCACACCCTTGTCCATCCTATCCCAGTGACTGCAGCGGACACCTTATCCATACCGTGAAGTACCCAGTAACTCCCCGCATTCCATGCTGCGGACTAGCAACCACAACTCACACTGTCTCCCGGTATCATCAGAAATCTTTATTTTTCTGTGACCATACCAGCTATGTCGGCTCGCTCACCCCATAGTGTTGTATCCCATATCTAACTTGCCTTGACACCCACCCACCCTGTTTGCCTACCAGCTGTTCTCTCTAACCAAGCTCTGCATCCGGAATGCTCAATGTATGGCTAACCCCTCCTTTCTCCTAGGCCATCGCTAGAAGATTACAACGACACAAGTGAGTGCCAGGATACATCATTCAGTCTGTCCACCACCTATAATCCTCGCTTGCCTGATGCGTCGTTGGATTCCACTGATTCTGGGTATTGTAGCTTGTTTCGGATATCTTGCACGAGTCGGGGCCATGGCTGGAGCAGAGCAGTGCTTTGCACTGTTGCCCATAAACGCTTCACCCTCTTCCCAGTGTTCTCAGTCGCACATTTGGAACTCCCACCACAGTTCTCTATTTGTCACTCTTATCATTTTCTGTGTTTCTCTTTTCATCTGTTGTTCGGGACATGATCTCATTAACTACTGACTTTGTTTGGGTTTTAGTATAATTGACTACTGGCATTCAGGGAAGAAGGTTGTCTGTGGTGGAAGTCCGCTTGACGTTTAAATTCTGGACCACTGACTCCAATGAAGTAAGTAGTGCTGACCACTACAACGCGCCAGACTCCAATACAGTATCAAATGTATTACCTTTGAGATAGTGATGAGCGAGGCTTAATGTATGAAGCTTGGGTGTGAATAATATGTTCACGTAGGCAGGAAATATATAAACATGTGTGAGTAGACAGTACAAGCGGGGAGGATTACTCAAAATCAAGCCATTACATGCGCCACCATCGATAAATATTCCGGTAGTGCCTCTATGATTTGAAGTACTTGAACAACCCTTTGAGCCTTGACAGTTTGAGCCCCGACGTTGTATTAAGACCGCTTGGCCTTGATGACGTCTCAATCTCCGCACCAAGTTTTGGAATCGGCGGAACCAGCATCCAAGCATCATCGCCCTTCGCAGCCAACTTGCAAGCCATGTAGGTAGATGCGAAGAGTTTACTCCAATTTTCTTGTGGAAATAGTTTTGGAAGCCGAGGGTCGACGCGGAATGGCCAAGATTCCAAAAAGCGTTGTAGGTCACGCGACGGTGCGGCTTTGGAAAATATCACCGGTAAAACAATGAGGATGGCGTGTGGTATATCGGCTTCGCAATGTTCTACTTTTCTGAAGAAAGGTTAGAAAGGACGCATGGGAATACCGATGTCAAAGACGCTCACTCCATATTGCCCATTAGGAAAAGGGCCAGATATTTCGCAAGTTCAACACACCTGCTTTTATCAACAAACAAGCTACCAGAACGAGTCCGATCAGTCAGAAATCGGGAAACAATTTGACGGTATTTGACATATATTTCCCATTTCCCTGAGTCTTCAATGTGATGATAATTGCGTTTTGTTGTATGTTTTGGTCTTAGGTCCAGAACCTGCGGTATGAGATAGTGTATGTCAGGAAATTGTGGGAACTCCACCAGTGTTGTGGATGTAAGGAAAAGCTCAGTGATACGGAAAATGTGGTGGTTATTAACTTTGATCACAGAGAATTCTTTTTTAAGCCAAACGTTGATAGATGGCAGATGGTGCGTAAAGAGGTCATCCTGGCGATCAGGATGTTTCTATACAAGTGTCAATGAAGGTGAACAAGATAACGATGATCATGATCCAACAAACCTGGCCTTGCATCCAGACCAAAAGTTCAGGAACCCTGCTGCTAGAGTTTATGGAATCAAGCTTTTCTGTGAAGATTTGGGTGATGTGAGATGTGCACGTCATCCACAGGGGATGAGGACACGTAGACATATCAAAGTCATAGAGATTTGAAAGGAATTCGGGATCTGGGGTCGCTTTCAGGCATTGTTCCGGGAACACCGCCCGGAGGGATTGCTTCTCCAAATATACGAGAGCTATCATAGACAATACTCAGTATGTTGAATAAGGAAAATGGAAATGACTACCTGACGCTGGGTTCATGAGCAGCTTTACAATCCTATTGACGATGTTTCGGTGACACACACCAGAATCTAAGAAGAAAGTATCACCGGAACGCGAATGGTCAGTAAGAAAGTCTCCAAGAGAAGCGTGGAACAGCCATAGAGGTGAATTTCGTTTGTCTGGAGATGGCACTGAGATGATGGAGTG
>Ga0307513_10007703_pt1 | contig 13909 bp, 22 predicted proteins | sample 15_EM_MG_FD_202174 | JGI IMG/M metagenome (GOLD analysis project Ga0307513, IMG submission 202174) | Populus trichocarpa ectomycorrhiza microbial communities from riparian zone in the Pacific Northwest, United States - 15_EM | ecosystem: Host-associated > Plants > Roots > Unclassified | place... | reverse complement strand
GAGTATGCAAGTGAGCCATCACGATGCCGTCGCGACGAACATGTGAGCTATTTGGAAGGCATTGGGAGCCTATAGCCAGACATGGCAATTGATGCAGAGGGGGTTCAAATATCGCGGTGTAGCATCCAGAAGACTAAGCATCTGGATAGTCTTCCGGATGCTAGAGTGGAGTTGGATTCCGCCATGACGAGGGAGGAATAGGAAGGAGATCGTCGGGATGCGGGAGATCTTCGGCTCTGAGGGCATCTGGACTCCTGCGCTTGGTGCTGGACCTCGTCAGGACGGCGTAGAGGCAGGAGGTAGATAGGGAATGGCGTCCGGAGGTGACGTCCGGCCGACGTCGGGTCCAGAGTAACGGTTAACGTTCTGAGCGTCCTGAGCGTCTTATGCACGGGACGCTCAGGACGCATATAAGAATTTTTGCTGATGGATTGGCCCAAGGGGAAGGGCTTGTTGAGCTTGGTGGAGAGAGGGTTGAAGTAGGGGGCAAATGCCGCAGCTGGAGTGGCAGGGCTGGTAACGAGTCGAGTGATTGACGATCAGTGTTGACCTTGGTCATAACCGCGAGGGGGAGGACACAGTTCGCATCACCAAGGACAGGGGCCGCAATGTTGGGAAAGGTAGCAGCCATCAGGAAGCCTGGTGGGTGCTTGGCGGGGGAGGAACGGGGACTGTAGAAAGTTCTTTTGGCGGTGGGGAGCGATTCTGGTTGTTGAGTAGCAGGGGCGACGTTACTCGCTGACCAGAAATTGGCGGCTGTGTGGGAGCTCTAATTCTCCTTACTCTTCCGGGCGCCAGCACAGGCGGCCTCGGCGTACAAGGGTTAGGGCATGAGGCAGGCAGGCGCGAGGTGGCCTGAGATGAAGGTGGTGGGAGCGGGGTACCACCCCGCACGGAAGGCATTCACCTCCCATGCATCTGGGAACATGAGTGTGTAGGCACAAGGGTCTATGTAAAAGGCGCGGGAGTCCATGTCATACCGGGGTATTTCTGGATTGAAAAACAAGGTGGAGTTCTTGCTCCGGGGGGGGGGTTGTGACTTAGGCTTAGTGGAACCTGGTGGGGTGGCTGTATGTGTGGTTGTACTAGTCGGGGGAATAGGGGACCGGGTGGGGACGGGCGCCTAGCGGGGGGCACTGTATACACCCTTTGTAACAGGTCACGTAGGGATGCGTTGATGGGAGAGAGGGTGGTTTCCAATGCGGGGAAGGTGGGAAGTGTTGCAACCACGGCTTGAATATTGGCTAATTGGGCTGTTATGGTATCCAGCTGCCGCATCATAGACCGGAGAGCATTGAGGGCGGAGGAAGAGAGGGGGACCAGGATTGTTTCACTGTCCGAAAGGTGAGAGCGTGGCCTACGGTAGAGAATGGGGAGTTGGACAGAGGGGAAATTCAGTAAGTGACCTGTGTCGCGAACAAAGTCGCGTGTGTAGACAAGGGACTCCGTGAGGTCCTGAGTGGATCACTGCCTTGAAGAGGCTCTCGAAGGGGCACCCGAGGAAGGGAGGGGAGGAAGGTCTTCTATCACGAAGATGGGAAATTAGGGACGCGAGGCCTAAAGGGCAGGAGAAGATAGGGGGCGAGCGGGGATCGTGCACTGAATTACGTGGAGTTGTGATTTCAATGACTGGAGGTGTAGAGGGCGCGGAGCGTGAAGAGAATAGGGGGCTTCTTCGTTTCATTTTCATTTTTGTTTTTATACCGTATATTTGTTATTAAAGTACAAGAAATCGCATGGAGCGCAAGCTATGGCGAAAACAAAACCCAAAATCGAAAACAAACTAAGCAAGGAAATATCCTGCGCCCACTCTCTTCAACTGGGGTGGGTACCGGCCCCAGGCCCTCACAAGGCCACGAAATTAAAACAAGTAAACTGAAGGAAACCCTCCCGCAACCAGCGAAAAGCGCAAGGAAATAACCCAACATAGGGAACATAAACATAGCTCCCCTGTGAAGACATAAAGTACCCAAAGGAAACTACATTAGATGAACGGGAAGAAATGAACTCTGCGGATGAGGACGGGCGAGAAAGGATGCCAGGGGGGAAGGCAGTGGCCGTGGACCTAATATACAGGGCCAGCGCCCCGAACAGGGAGGCAGCAGACGAGAGTAGCTGGTTGGGGCCGATCTCAGTGACCCCGTGAAGGTGGCTGGCCGTGTGTGGCCCCTGGGCGGGGTAGAGGAAGATGCCGTGCTCAAATGTCTCGGGGGCTTCGTTGCAGCTGGGGCAGGTGGTCTGGGCATCGCTGTCACAGGACCGGTAGCTGCTGAGGTAGCTCTTCCCAGATCTGATCTGGTGCAGGCGGCCCGCGTAGAAGTTGTTGATGCCTATCAACGGATGGGGTTCTAGTAAGGGGCGGTAGGGAACCTGGCCTGATCCGGCGCGGCCTCGTCCTATTCTTCTATAAGGAGGCTCCTACAGAGGAGTTTGCGTTGGGCGTAGGAGCGACCAGGGGGCGGGTCGGGGTTGAACCCTGAGAGAAGGTCTCAGGAGATGATCGGGCGGGGTGCGTGGCTATCGGGGCCTAGTAGGAATAGCATGGAGTGGGGGCGGGCATCCTGGGGGAGGTGAGCCCTATTCTTCGCGGGAGGGTCAAGGCTGGAGCCATGCGAGTGGCAGGCGGCTTCCGGCGTTCATCTTGGAGAGGTCCCTGTGGTCGGGGGAGGGCCCATGCAAGGACAGCGTCTGGACTGAGGGTGACAGGCAGGCACCAGCCGATTTGATCTCGGGGGGGATCACAGCACCCTGTGGCAGGCCAGCCCGCGTTGGTAGGGAAGGAGAAGGCCAACTGGCGGGAGGCAGGCTCCAACGGCCAGGATGTCTGTAGGGGTGCAAGAGAATCAATTGGTTGGCCACCTCTGGACCTTGGGCGAGAGATCGGAGAGCTCTCTCGTCATGTGGACTGTGGGTTTGAGGGTATCCACGCCAAAGCTGAGGATGGGAAACGGGAGAGAGGAGGCCAGACGGTGGCAAAGGAAAGGAGGGAGCCCCAGCCCAGGGGAGGAGACCCTTTTGAAGGCCACGAAGGCAGCTTGGGCCTTGGCCAGTCTCTTGGCCAAGTGACGGGTTGTGAAGAACGTGCGAGCGAACACATAGCCCAGCCAGCGGACCACGATGTGTCGCAAAAGAACTGACGAATAGAACTGGATTGAAACAGGTGAGGAATGGTTTCTGTCCCTGTTCATGCGCCAGTGAATCAGTTCAGTCTTCGGAACGGAGAAGCTGACACCCTGACGGGCCTCTCTGGCATTCAGTATGGCGTATTCCATTGGCAGAATCTGGATGTTTCCGTGATAGGAAGCCGATAACGGTGTCAAACTGCAGTCGTCAACGTATGAGAGGGTGAGTCCCAGAGGGATCCGCAGTGCAGTCGGGACACATATATGACGAATAGCAGCGCGGAGATGGGGGATCCTTGGGGGGTGCCCACTGCGACGGGGGCAAAGATCTTAAGGGAGCCCTGATAGAGAGGCTGGCACAAACTGCCGGACAGGAAAGACCTGGTCCAGGCCACTAGGTACAGCGTGACCCCAATGGCCTTGAGCATGCCGCAGAGGCTGGAGGGGTTGACCTTGTCGAAGCCTGCCTTGATGTCCAGGAAAAGGGTGGATACTTTTCTCCAGGCTATCTGAACGGCTTGGTCCTCGTGGGTAAGGATGGCTCTTGCATTCGCGGCAGAAAGGCCGGCCTGCGAGCCGCACTACTATTGGTTTAGGAGTACCCAAGGCCCGGCCATGTATGAGAGTCTTGAATTCATTATCCTTTCCTGCATTTTTGAGAAGGTTTGAAGAAGAACTATAACACGGAATGCGGTGGTGGAGTCGTGCGCAGGCTTCCAAGGCTTATCGAGTCCAATTCTGTCAGCTCTTTTCAGGGTCGGGGGGTGGAACCTGTGGGCCACCAGCGGGACGAGCAGGTCGTAGATGAGGTGAGGAGCCACAGGGTTTATCCTCTTCCATACGGAGTTGCGGGTCATGCAAGCGGTCTGCGAATCCGTCCGGTGCCTACCCGGGGCGGTCTCTGAATGGAAGCCGGATGGTGTTGAGGGAAATGGCGGGATCACGTGGGAGGAAATAATCCAGGAGCGCCTTTTTCAGCTCTAGTGCTGTTGTGGCCTCCGGCAGTTCAGGGAAACGAACGGCGGGAAGTCCAATGGCGAATCTCTTGGCTATCGAAACTATTTGCGGTGTTGCGGATGTGAAGAAAGAGGACCAGGGTTCCCTTTTGGCTCCCATGATTGCCTTAAAGTAGACAGCTCCGGCTGCCCTAGCAGAGGACAGGAGGGCGACGTCAAAACCGTCCCGCTTTGACGACCTGAGAGCTGAGTTGTAAGCCTTTCTGACTACTCATAGTATTTCTGACCACCAGGGTTTGGATCGATTTGTGACCCTTTTCACAGCGATGTGGAGCGTGAGCTGGGCCGTCACCTTGTCCGGGTTGGTCTTGAACCAGATGTCGACTGAACGGCATGTTGCGAGGGGGGGTGCAAGTGTAATGGTGGTGGCTTGTAGTGATGGTCCCAGAGTGGGCCAGTCGGTCAGAGCCGAGTTGCAGGAGGAAGGGGGAGCCCGAAACAGGGGGGCTTCAAAGCGAAGGAGGATAGCGATGTGATCGGAGGCAGTGGAGGGGAGGCGGTCGGACTAGACCAAGAAATACAGCGTGAGAAGGGGAAACACAAAGGCAAGGTCAAGGACATCAGGGGTGTTGAAAATGTGAATGCTAGGGGCACAATCTATTCTATATGGATAATGCTGCGCAAGTGCGAGGGGCGTTGCGAGGCACGCTTGGTGAGGAGTAGAGAGCAGATTTGGTAGGAGTTCTGGTTCTTAATTATTCCAAAACAGGTGGGCGGTAGCAAGTATATTTATTCAAAGGTGTGCAGCCATGTTTATGAAAGAAATATAGGGAAAACTATCTAAGAAACAGAAGTGCTAACATGTTTGACCCTGAGATCCTGCCAAGTAATCCTAAACAATGTGCGTAAATCTATGTGGGTGTGATGTCAATATTAGAAATATCATGAGCAATGATAGTGCATAAGAAATGCATAAAATCTTTAACACCGAATAGAAAAGCACAGGTTAAATCCCCAAATATTATCCTAAAACAATGAATAAAACACCATAATATATATCTTAGCTATGGTAATGTAAGCGGTGTACAGGTAGAGCCGAAACACAAACTAAATAAAAGAATACACGGTAGTGTTATGAAATGCAAATAGGAAATATAACGGATTTTCAACAAGGGCGCCCTATGAGTGACATGGAGATGCAGGTAAAGACTCCAGGGGTGTTGCGGGGGGAGAAGCCATGCTCCCTTGCTCTCGCAAAGTAAGGGGTCGAGGTGGCAAGCCCGTCCTCCTTGAACACCCGGAGGGGGTCCGCCGTTGGGTGGTATATGTTCGGGTCTCCTAGAGTAAGAGTGGGGAGAGGCGTGGAGGGGAAAATGATCTCCGCAGGAACAGCGGAAGAGACTAGGGGGCTTTTTCTTTTTTCCTTTTTTTTTTTAATATCATGTATTTGTTGATTAAGGTAGAAGAAACATTATGGAGCGCTAGGTATGACCGGAACAAAACCTATAAGCAATCAAACGATGCGCCCCACCCCGACATGGGAAAAATCAAACCCTTCGAAACCCGAGCCCATCCTCCCCCGTCGCACCACCTAAGACGAAAGCAAGACGAAGCAATATCCTCCTCCAGATGGGTAAAGAAAGACCAGTATAGAAACAAAACCAGGGAAAGACACAAACCCTTCGGCGGGCTAGCCAAAACAAACGAAAGGATCCTTACGGCACCAAGTGCCGACGATGAGGGGAGAAGAAACTACTATTGCACAACCTTAAGCGAGGGTAACTGCGAACCCCAAAACAAAAGGCTACAGGGGCAGGCTATATCTCAACAGGGCAAAAGCCAAGGAGCGGCTGCGCTTCGGACTTTAGCAGGGGCCAAGGATGTAGTGCTATACCCTGACACAGCGTAAACTAATGAGAGGTTTGCGACCGTAGAGTAAATAACAGGAGCGCAGAGGAGGGCGAGGGGAGCCACCCAGCAGTGAAGGTGCCAGCTACCGTGCTGGGCAGTAGAGTGCCAGCCAGAGAGTGCGGAGGAGTACGGTGCAAACGGATCTAAAGCGTGGGAAGTGGGAGGAGGAAGGCTCGCCAAACAACCGAGAAGTACGAACACGGAATACGGAGACTGGGTCACCATTTTTCGCACGCCGACCGTACTGACCTAGCACCTGAGGAGAGAGTGCAATACCAGAGAGCAGGGCCACCATGGCAACTACTTCACCAATAGCCCGAAACTAGCGACAGTGTGTTGACGGAGGAAGGAGGGTTGCCGACCGTGCAACACGCCAAGGGAGATGCCCCGCGAGATGCGGAGTAGGGGGTAGGAACGTCGACGGGAGCGTGCTCAACGAACGACAGAACGGAACCAGGAAAGACCCCAGTACCACTGTGGGGCCAGGCCAGAAGCCCCAGAAAGAGGGAGGAGATGAAGGTGTGATAAACCCCCGAGCAGTTACCATGGAGGGGGTAGACCAGAGGGGGTAGACACTCTCAAGATGATTTCCCATGGTATTGAGATTTCAATCGCTGGAGGTGGAGCAGACGAGAAAGATGGAAGAGAATAGGGAGCTTTATTTTTTTATTTTTTTATATCATGTATTCGTTGATTAAGGTACAAGAAACAGTATGGAGCACTAGCTATGACCGAAACACAACCTGTAAGCAATCCAACAACCCGCTTCACCCCCTCATGGGAAAAATCAAACCCCTCAAACACAGAGCCCACCCCTCCCCCTCGCAGCACGTAAGACGAAAGCAGTACGGAGCAATACCTTCCTCCAGACAGGTAAGGAGAGACAAGTATAGAAATGAAACCAGGGAAGGACACAAACCCTTCGCCGGGCCCCCCAAAACAAATGAAAGGATTTACACGGCACAAAGGCCAACAAAAACGAAAGCTAAAACTACGGTTGCCGGATGCCCAACGTAAGACCCCACACCTAACGGCTCCTGGGCAGGCGTTGTCATGGGCGGAGTGCCCTGACATCGGCGCCCTTCGGACTGTAGCATGGGCCAAGGAGGTAGTGCTATACCATGAGCCAGCGTAACCTACCCCCGAGTTGCGACCGTAGAGTAAATCGCGTAGCGGGCGAAGAGGGGGAGGGGAGCCACGCGGCTAGGAGAGCAACTTAGCAGAGGGGAGGCGAGCCAAAACGGATAGAGCTAGGGCCGACCGGACGAAATTACCGCTTGTCACAGGTAGTCCCTTGTTACAGGAGAGAAAGCGTCACTACCTGAGGGGATCCCGGACGAGAGGGAAGCCGGAGGAGAGACGGAGGAGGATGGGGCAGTAATGTCCCAGAAAAAGAGGGTGCAGCAGTAGGGTGCAATGGGATCCGACGCATGGGAAGCGGGAGAGGGAAGCCTCGCCAGTAACCAAGCCGTACGAACACGGAGGATCGAGAGGAGGTCACCATTTTTCGAATGCCGACTGTACCGAGCCAGCACCTCAGGAGAGAGTGCAATACCAGAGAGCAGGGCCACCAGGGCAACTACTTCAGCGATAGACCGAAGCTAGCGACTGTCTGTTGACGATATAAAGAGAGTTGCCGACCGTGCAAATGGGCTAAGCGAGGCGGGTCGCAAAGTGCAGGGTAAGGGGGAGAAACATCAAGGCAAGCGTGCTTAAACGAACACAGAATCGAGAACCCCGTGGGAGGGGAGGCCAGAGACCCCAGAGAGAGGAAAGGAAGAGAGGGGTGCGTACTACTCACAGGCAGAAGACATCAAGGGAGAGCAGAGGCGGTAGACACTCTCGCCATGATTTCTCGTGGTCTTGAGATTTCAATAGCTGGAGGTGGAGCGGACGAGCAAGATGGAAGAGAATAGGGGGCTTTTCTTTCTGTTTTTTTCTTTTTCTTTTTATATTTTTTTTATATCATATATTCGTTGTTAAGGTACAAGAAAGCGCATGGAGCGCTAGCTATGGCGAAAACAAAACCCAAAATCCAAAACGAACTAACAAAGGAAACTTCAGGCACCAATTCATCTTTGGCTGGGGTCTGTACCGGTCCCAGCCCCACATATTGGCGCGAAATTTATATAAGTGAATCAAAGGAAACCCTCTTTAAAACCAGCGGAAAATGCATGCAACAAAAAAGCATAAACCTAGCTTTCTTGAGACAACATAAAGTACCCAAAAGAAACCACATTAGACGAGCGGGAAGAAATTGAGGAGGTAGAGGATCATGGGCGTGAGATCATGCCGGAAGGGAAGGCTGGAGCGGTAGAGTTAATGAAGCGGGCGAGTGGGCCGAAGAGGGCAGCTGAGGACGATAGTGGGGCGTCAGGGCCGATCTCAATAACCCCGTGAAGGTGGCGGGTCCTGGCGGGCTCCTTGGCCGGGCAACGCAGGATCGCGTGCTCGAACGTCTCGGCGGCTGACAAACAGCTAGGGCAGGTGGTGGGGGTATCGCTGTCCCAGGAGGGGTGGGCGCGGAGGTAGCTCTTCCCAGATCTCATCTGGTGGAGGCGGGCCGCAGTGAACTTGTCAAGGCCCATGAACGGGTGGGGGTTCAGCGAGGGTTGGTATGGGTACCTGGCCGGGTCTGGAGTGGCCCAGTCCCATTCTTCCATGAGGAGGTTCTTGCACATGAGCTTGAGATGCGGGTAGGAGCGGCCTGGGGGTGGCTCAGGATAGAAGTCGCTAACGAGGTGTTGGGAGGTCACCGGAAGGGCATGAAGCCCATCGGGGCCCAAAAGAAACAGCATCGAGTGGGGGAGGGCGTCGCGGGGGAGGTGGGCCCTGTTCTTAGATGGTGGTCTGGGCTGGATCCACGGGAGGGGCAGACGACTGCCCGTGTGCTTCGCGCTTAGGGCCCTCAGGTCTGGTGACTAGCGGTGAAGGGAAGGCGTTTGCACCGAGGGGGGAAGCCTCGCAGCTGCGGGGTTGATCTCCGGCGGGGAGCAGAGAGCCCTAAGGTGAGCCGGCCGGCGTTTATACCTGAGGAGGAGATGGAGTTGTGGCAGGCAGGCCTCGATAGCCAGGATGTCAGTCGGGGTGCTCATGAAGCAATTGGTCGTCCATCTCTGGACCTTGTACCAGAACGCAGAGAGCTTCCTGTTCATGGGGATTGTGGGAACAAAGGCGTCCGCGCCATAGCTGAGGATGGGAAACAGGAGGGAGGAGGCAAGCCTGTGGCAGAGGAAGTGGGGGAGGGCAATCCCCGGAAGGGAGAGTCGTTTGACGGCCACGAAGGTAGCTTGGGCTTTGGTCAGTGTTTTGACGAAGTGGGGGGTAGTGGAGATCCAGGGTATGAACCAATAGCCCAGCAGCCTGACCTCACCCTTGGGCGGGAAGACCGACCCATCCAGGTGGATCGGAAAATTGGAGATGGGGCTCCTATCACTGTTCGTACGTGTGTGGATAAGCACCGTTTTGGGAACCGAGAACCAGACGCCCAGCCTGGCCCCTCTGGCCTTCGGCCTGGCGTACTGCGTCTGCAGGATCTGGATGTTTTGCCGAGAGGAGGTGGAGGACACGGTCAGCCCGAAGTCGTCCACGTAGGAGAGCGACAGGCCCAGGGGGATATCGGAGTGAAGGCGGGAGACATAAATGACAAACAAAAGCGGGGAGACTGGGGAGCCCTGGGGCGTGCCCACCGCCACCGGGGCGAACAGTTTGGGCGATCCCTGGAATAAGAGCCGGCACGACCTGCCAGACAGGAAAGACTTGGTCCAAGACACAAGGTACTGGTTGACCCCTTTGGCTCTAAGCATGCTGCAGAGGGTGGAGGGGTTGACATTGTCAAAGCCCCCTTTTATGTCAAGAAAGAGTGTGGAGACCATCTTCCCAGCCATCTGGAGGGTCTTCACCTCATGGGTGAGGGTGATGACCGCGTCCGAGGCTGAAAGGCCAGCTAGCGCGCCGCATGGGTGGGGATTGAGGAGGCCATTCCCCCGGGCCACGCAGGAGAGTCTCGAGTTCCTAATCCTGTCGAGGATTTTACAGAAGGTCTGGAGTAGAACTATGACACGGAAAGATGAGGGGGAGTCGTATGACGGGTTGCGGGCTTGTCGAGCACAATGCCATCGGCCCTCTTGAGGGTAAGGGGATGGGATCCGTAGACAACCAATGGGGCGAGAAGGTTGTGGATGAAGTGCGGGGCCACGTGGTGCACCCTCTTCCAAACCCAATTAGGGATCGCGTCAGGCCCTGAGGCCCATGATGGGGAGGAGCGGGCTAGGGCCCTGCTGACCTCGTCCGGTGCTAGCGGGAGGCATTCGCTAAACAGGAGCAGGATGGTGTTGGTGAACCCGGCCTGCTCGCTGGGGAAGAAATGGTCAAGGAGCGCTTTATTGAGCTCAGGTGGCGTAGAGGCGCCTGGGAGCTCAAGGAAACAGGGGGAGGGCGACCGACGGCGAACCTTTTGGCCGTCCACACAGTCTGGGGGGTCACTGAGGCCAAGAAAGAGGACCAGTGGTTCTTCTTCGCCTTCTTGATGGCCTTGAAATAGGCGGATCTCGCCGCCCGTGGGGAGGCGCGGAGTGCGGGAGCGAAACGATCCCTTTTCGAGGAGCGGAGAGCGGAGTTGTATGCCTTCCTGAGCATTGACAAGAGCTCAGACCACCATGGTTTGGAGCGATAAGTCACCCTTTTGATTGGGGTGTGCAGCGCGAATTGGGACGTGACCCTTCCTAGGTTGGTGCTGAACCAAACGTCCAGGGAGCGTGTGGTAGGGAGCAGGGGAGGGGGCGAAATAACTGTGGCTTTGAGTGCAAAATCCAAGGCGGCCCAGTCGGACAGGACCCAGTTGGGGGCCCGGGGGGGCCCGAAACAAAGGGGCCTCAAAGCTGAAGAGGATCGGGATATGGTCAGAGCCGGGAGAGGGGAGGGAGTCAGACCATTCAGAAAGGTATGGTGAAAGGAGGGGGCAGGCAAAGGCAAGGTCAAGGACGCCCGGGCGTCCTATAAGCGACCTGGAGACCCGTGTGAAATCTCGTGGGGGATTGAGGAGGGCCAAGCCTAGGGACGAGGTGGCGATCTCGTCCTCTTTGAAGACTCTGAGGGGGTCGGCCGTGGGGTGGTGGATATTCAGGTCAGCCAAGGTAAGGGTGGGAAGGGAACTGGAGGGGAAGATTATGTCCGGTGGAACAGAACGAGTGGTGTTGGCGCGACGTTTGGTGCTATAGGAGTTAATTATGGTAAAGCCAGTCGTGGAGGGGTTAAAGAAGCCATTGAGGGTGAAGAGGTCAAGTGCGATGACGTCCCCCGAGCCAAGAAACCGCGGAAGGAGAGAAATAGTCGACAAAAAGGAGCTCTAAACATAAAAGGCAACCCGCGGCTTGCAGCCGCCAGTCGTGGGGGGGGAAAAAACAGTAAACATGTTAAACGAAGCGAGTTTGCCCCTGTAGACCGCAGGGTCTTGCACGGCCACAATGGAAGGAGGGTGGGCCAGCTGTGTGAAGGACCCGAACAGTAAAAGGAACACATCCCAGCTCCCGGGGCAGTTGTGTTGACCGAGTGTGAAGGGTTTCGGAGGGGGGGGCGAGGCCTGCTCACCACCCCATGAGGAATGGTCGTCCTGCATTAGTGGGCTAAGCCCGATAGAGTTCAGCTCATAGGGGAGGGGCTCTGGTGCTCCACGGGAGGGAGCTGACCAGCGCCTTATGCGGGCCTTACAGAGGCCGGAAGTATCGTTGTCCTTCTGGCCCTTGGAGTAGCCATGACGAACGCCGACCGGAGGGAGCGGGTGGGCGAAGGGGGGGGCGAGACGTCTCGGTCGTCGGCGGCCGGGTCCATCTCGTCGCCAGCGGGCGGCGCGAGAACGACCTCGTCGGCAGCGGATGAATGCCTGGGAGGGTGCGGAGACGGACAGGAGTCACAATCCCTGTGAGTTGCAGTATGTGCGCCTCCGCAACTGGTGCAGCACAGTGGCGCGGAAGAACAACAGCCAGGCGTAGCCTCAAGGTTGCCACCTCCAGGGCAAGTGGGGTTGGGGCACCGGTGCATTGCTCGGGTGTGGTTGAGGGAGCTGATGGGGCAAGCGTGAGAGGTGGAGGGGCACCTGGGAGCGACGTGGCCCAATCCCCAGCAGTTCTTACACTGCATATACCTATTGGAAGAGTAGGCGCGCTGAATAGTTCGCAATCGGGAGACGAGTCGAATCGAGGAACGGATCGCAAGTACGTCCCCTGGGTGGACGGAGATGATGACGGAGGTGGCAGACCTGCCCTCCCGGGATTCTGCGTTGGGATTGAGATATCTGGTGGAGAGGATGTGTATGTTCTTCGAGTTAAGGATCGATTCCGCCACACATGGGAAGAGCCCTTCCAGGTCTTCAGGGAGGAAGGCGATTGGGCTGGAGTGGATGGCGAGCTGTGAGTCGTTGGAGGCGAGGCAGAAGGGCAACCAGGGAGACTCGCCCACAGGGAATGACTTGTTGAGCTGGTTGGAAAGGGTGTCGAATATGGGGCAATGGCCGCGGGGGGGGTGGCAGGGTCGGTGACGAGAAGGGTGACAGATCCAAGGTCGTTGACCTTGGTGGTGAATGCGAGGGGCAGAACGCAGTTCGCATCTCTCAGGACGCGGGCAGGAATGTCAGGGAAAGTCGCAGCAATAAGAGGCGCTTGCGCGTGCTCAGAGGTGGAAGAACGTGGAGGGTAGAATTGTCTTTCGGCCATAGGAAGTAACCTCGGTACCTGGATCTCAGTGGCGAGGTTGTTGGCTCACGCGACTTTGGCGGCCGTGAGAGAGCTCTTATTCTTCTTGCCCTTCAAGGTACATTTTGTGGCAGCCTGGGCATACGAGGGTTGGGGTGCGTGATAGTCGGGGGCGAGGTGGCCCGAGGCTAAGGTAGTGGGATCGGGGTACTTCCCTTCCCGGAACGCGTTTGCTTCCTAGGAGTCCGGGAACTTGTCCGGGTAGGGCGAGGCTCGCCGTAAAAGGCTCTGGTGTCCATATGGAACCGGGGAAGGTCCGGGTTCCAAGAGGCAGAGGGAGCCTTGCCGGGGGGGAGAGCACGGGCCTTGGCCCAGGGCTGTGCTGGGAGGGGTATGGGGCGAGTGGTAGCACCGTACAGGGGAAAGGGAGGCCGAACTGAGGCAGGAGCCGGCTGTGTGGTAGGACCAGTCGGGGGAACTGGTGGCCAAGTGGGGGCTGGCGCTTGTGAAGGGGAAGCAGCCGACACCCTTTGTGACAGGTCACGTCGGGACGCGTTGATAGGGGAGAGCTTGCATTCCAGGGCCGCGGTGGTGGGGAGGGTTGCCACAATAGCCTGTATTGTGGCTAATTGGATTGTTATTGTGTCGAGTTGACAGGTGATGGACGCGAGGGCGTTGAGGAGGGAGCAGGAGAGGGGGACGAGGTAGTGTTCGTTACGTGGCCTCCGGGGCCCCGAAACTGGCGGGCCCCCGCCTCCATGCCCCGCCCCGCCCCGGTCAACGGCCCGGGGCGGGGCGTTTTTTTTTTTAACCCCTGCCCCTGCCCCTGTCCAGGCCCCCGCCCCGTTCAATGCGCCGAACAGCCTCCCGTCAATGAATTTTCTCCGCCCAGGGCCCCGCTTTTTCGCATATTCCCCTCTCGAACATTGCTCTTTTGATACATGATTGAGTAATTGTGTGAGCATATACACGTCCCTGGGATGAATGGACCGAACACCGCCCTCGTTACGGGAACTGAAAGCCCTTTGCCAAGGAGCCCCCTGGTGTTCGGTCCATTCATGTCAGGGACGTGTACCAAAAACCACATACCTCAAAGTATATACAGGCATTTATTTGCATGGAATGATTCATACAATATGAACCGGAATAATTCACAACACCGATTGGACGTCCGAGTTGCCTAGTCTAGTAACGTATATTGTCTCAGCAGGCCATACGCCTAATTCATAAG
>Ga0307513_10007702_pt1 | contig 13914 bp, 16 predicted proteins | sample 15_EM_MG_FD_202174 | JGI IMG/M metagenome (GOLD analysis project Ga0307513, IMG submission 202174) | Populus trichocarpa ectomycorrhiza microbial communities from riparian zone in the Pacific Northwest, United States - 15_EM | ecosystem: Host-associated > Plants > Roots > Unclassified | place... | reverse complement strand
TGGCTCCTAAGTATACCTTTCATCTTTATCGATATTGTATTTTTTTTCTACTTCACATTTACTCTTTCGTAAAATCGTTTCAACTTGCTATAGCCGTTCCCTTTGCTTGTGCCCCCTTTTTTTTATACGGTACAACCACTACATTCATCTCGCACTACTAAGCAACCTTTCCCCATTTGCTATCCTGATCCCTGCTAGTGGGATACCCCCTGCTAGCAAAATATTCAAAACTTAGGCGCTGTACCTTCGTAGGGTTTAAGGAGGGGATCGGGCTGATTCAATTTGGCGAGAAGAAACGACTGCATTGAATATATCTTTATTTGCCTCGGGGGCTGTCCATTGGCTTTAAATTAAAGTTCACACAGTAAAAGGCAAAATTAGTGTTTTCTAACCCCTGATACCTGGACCGGTAGTCATGTTACCAACTTTCGGGAGCAGCCGACACAGCTTTAAGTAAAGAGAACTCGAGCCCGACTTACTCGCCTTCCTCCGAAGACCTTTCTTTTATATTTCCTATCGCTTGTCTACTTTTCAGGGCTTGAGTAGGCGGGAACGGATGCAACGGATGCACGGAATTGTGTTTGGTTTTCAACTTGGTCGCCATTGGGATATTTGTGTCCAAAGCTTTAGCCACCTCTTGGGAATATCCTTGGCAAGCTGTTGTTGAATGATTGACTATGATTGCAATAGGACCATTTGGGAGGGATTGGGGAGAGGTGCCGTGAGTAGGGTGCTATAGGTCTTGCCGGGCTATATAAATAGGAAGTTCTGGGAAGAAATTCAAAGGACTGATAATTATTCCCCATCTCGGAGGCTTTCTGAGAGATAGGCGTGGTGTTATCGGAGGGCATATACTCCGGGCAAACGTCGTTCACCTATAGGGTTGAGGGGGGTTGTATCGGGAATTCCATTGAGGCCTGGCCTACTCAATGGTATTACCCGATTAGGGACATTGGAAAAAAATTTACCATTGAGGAGGAGCGTTTATCGTACCCTATAGAAATGAGAGGGCTTCGCCCATTCTATTAGTGCCATCCCCTCCGCGTGGAAATTTCCTATAAAAGGACCCCATCGTGCCCCCCTCCCCTCTTCTTTTACAACTGCACAACAGCTTTCTCCTCAACGCTTCTCTCAACTACTTCTTTCCTTCTTAAAATCTCATCCTCTCCCCCGAAGGCTATCCTTTCCCAATAGCCAACTACCACCATCGTTACCACCCCGGTGTAAGCTCGCACCTCAAGAGCGATAGCCAAAGACCTTTGCCTTTTCTCTAGAAAATACTCACACCAAAGACCACTCACGAAAAATGGGCTTCATCGCTAAAGGTCGTATCGGAAAATCTACACATGGCGGGAAGAAGAAGAGCGCCAAGGCCAGGATGATGGAGCAATTGGGGGAGGTATTGTCTGACTACCATACCAAAGTAGGGCTTTCCCCTGAGCAGGCCGCCGCCTATGGCGATTATAATATTTCCTCGGGCATGAGCAACCTTCACCTGGATGCTGGCGACAAGGAAGGCTCAGGAAATGTCACCTGTGACCGGTGCTCGCAAAAGTTTCCTTCCACTTTGGTAAGTTGGAAAATGGCCCCCGTGTCGTGTTTCTCGGAGCTAACAAATAGATTACAGGAAGGGAGAGAGGACCTCACTCGCCATGGATTAATTGGTCACGATTTGAAGCATATCTGTACCCTCTTGAAAATCGAGATGCCAGATTTCAAGGCCCAGATGGAGGTTTTCACTCAAGATCAAATGGATGTCTACGTCATTGCTCTTATCAGCACTTATAGTAAGTCGAGACCGTCACTCTATCCCTGGTAACGAGCTAGGACGCTGCTGACACATCCTAGGAGCCGTCGCTGTTAAGCGTGGTCTGATGGCTGCCTGTGCCCCTGTCGTCGGGACTCCTGAGCAGATGAGGGAAGCGCATGCCAAATCTCTCTGTTACGAGATGATCTTTTAGAGGACCTGGTAGACCCTGGGACTGGAAAACTGGTAGACTACCCCTACTGCATTTGAAGCACAGTTGATTCGCTGTTCTTTCGTCGCTTCTCTTGATTTTTTTGATTTTTTGTTTGCATCTTCGATTCCTTGCTTTTTGATGATTTGAATAATGCCTGCGAGGAGCGACACCGTCTGGTGGCCTTACGTGAAGTGTAAGGTGGTGTCTTGGGGATTTGCGACGGGAATGCTGATGCGCTTGGGTGACAAACAGTGGAAAACTGAGACGATTAGCCGATGGGGTTGGAGAAACGGATTTGCGGAGAGATAAAAGGGGGGGGGGGCGTCAGTGGTGGAACTTTATGAGAAACTATGTAGCTAGATAACGAACGAACGAACAAATAAGTAGGCGGGCGGATGAAAATCGATAAATCACAGTTCTTGTGTGATTCTTATTATCTGCGTTCCCAGAGCTACAACATCCATGAGACCCTCTAGCATGCTACCCAGGCGCCCGCGGTGATCTTGTGTCTGGCCGTTTGATACCAGCTTTCATAAACTTTTATTGCGGACACCGTCTACCAGGTAGAATCACCGGCCAACAAGTATGGATAGAAAGCAGGAGATGATATGATAGCTTCACGCACGGAGGGGGAAGAGGGATTAAACAGCCGTGATGTCCGAAAGTCTTGGACAAAGAAGGCATATAGCTTGGGCACTTGGCTTCATTTTTTACCCTCTAAACTAGTAATGCCCGCAGTGCCTAATCTTCCTACGCATTCTGCCAGCTCTTGGGCGGTGGTATTAGTGCCAGCTGGATACGGAAGTAGTACCATATCTCCACGTTTGGTAGCTGTCCGATAGAGGGGCTTTATGTATGCCAGAACTCCCAAGATACCACCAGCAGGGTAGTGGGATTACTCACTTAATTAAACTCCGAGAATCAAAAAAGAGGCCGAGTTCCTTTAATGGTTCTCTTGTCCATTGGGGAAGTCATTAGATCGCAGTACTATGCACTGCGCTTTCGTATTGTCTGCTCTGGCTCCTGGTTGAGAAAGAAACTGCCAACAAAAAATTCAGAATATAGGTGATGAGGGAAAATTGAGCACTGTAACCGCCGCTCAGAATAACCTTCTTAAATTCAGAGAGCTAGGGAATTAGAAAAAAGGATCTGCTAGTATATGTTTGTAGATAACTATGTGTTATTTAGGGCGCTATAATACCCAGTATAATAGCACGGTTGAGCCAAGCTTTCTCTTCAGGGATTGAAGGTTAGGGTCATATGTCATCACTCGGTGTGATTTAAGGCTTGAGGGGCGTGTTCAGACAGCGGACGGTGCAATATCATACACTCGTGTCCGCAAAGTTCTCGTAAAGTGCGATGTATCGCGAAATTTTAACAGCCTTAAACTGGGGCATTGCAGAAACTACTTACGGGGGAAAAAAATCTGAATATTATGCTCTATGGAATCTGCCATTACTGGATTAAAAAAGATCTCTGGAAAAAGAGCTGTCGCTTTCTCGTTATCTGGGTCCGTGTTGAAAGGAGTACCGAACGTGTTACGAGAACTTCGCGGATCCGAGTGTGCAATACCATGCAGTGCGGTAACCTCTGGAAAACTTGCTATGCACCGTTGGCCATCAATATAAAAAACACTTCAGATCCCGATGGAGATACAGGAGAAGGGGAGTTCCTCCACATGGCCTGTAGGAGAGGAAAGGAAGCCTTAATTTAACGATAAGAATGTCGTGGATCTAACTCGGCTCTTCCATTGTGGGGTCCAGTTGGAAAAAATCCTATGACCGGGCTTCCAGTAGGATAAATATTAGTTCCCAAGTTGACCCTTCATGAAATACCTAGCTGGCGCAGTGGTTAACACTCCTGTCGCAATTAGCGGGAGCCCGGGAGTTCAATCCACGCTGACAATCAGTTATTATTGAACGATCCGTCATGTAGGGCAGGAGAATAAAAATCCTGCCCTATGGGGACTGGGAGATTGAAGAACTTAGCCCTCATCAATAGGGCTGTGGGGTTTAACAATCCTGCTACGAGGTGGTAGAATCCGACTCTAGACCTTAAAGGTTGGCGATCGGCGGGTAGCAGAAGCGAATGGGAGGGGGGTTGGCAAAGAAAGAAATATAAAATAAATAAATAAATAAAATAAGAATAGATACAAAAGTAACAATAGAAAAAAAGAAGAGGAAAATGTTTTTTTACCTTGTTGCCCCTCTCCCTTTTATTGCTTTGTATACATAGCTTTTTTTTCTTAGTAAAGCGAGGTAGTACTAGTTTACTGTACTAGATCTGTTGTTTCCAATACCATAAGGTACGGTATTCTTCGGCCCGGGGTATGATAGTGTTTTCCCTGCTTGGTTGGCGAGATTATATAGATTCGCGACACCCAACCTAAGCGATGGGACGAATGGCCTAGGAAGAAGAGACTACGGTAGGGCAATATGGAATATACCTCCCAACTCGCTCCTAACTCGACGCCAGACAGGACTGGGGAGCCGTACAATCACTCTTGACAAGTTGGGACGGGATACCGGTGCTCATAGAACGATGGTTTATTTCACTGGTAGATGACTCCTCACTAGATTATTTTTTGTTTTATGCGTAGGGCCAAAAAATGTCGATAGGCTTCCGGCATCACTCTCTCGCTCACTCTCGGAGTAGCGGTACGTAAGCATGCCCTTCGGTAAACCATGCCGATAGTAGAAACAAATCATCATTATACCTGAGCCAACAGCTAACTTAGCTCTTTCGTCGCTTTTCACGATTGTCAGAAATATTTGAACTTCATGTTCGCACTTCATGTTCTTTCCTCTATCTATACAATCCTCAGATCTACATTTCAAAGAGGAGGAAAGGGAAACAAGGAGTTATGGAAAATATGAATGAAAAATAAATGAGTGGAGAGCGTTTGAAACTAGAAAACGACCAAAAAAGTAAATAATATGATGGAATATTGAGCCACACACCGGCTTGCTTAATACAGTTGAAATGGCCCAAAAACTTCAGAGTGTATATCAGCGATGGAAGTACAGAAACTGACACGACTACTTAAGGAAATAGAGATAGGGGTTTGTGCCGGTATATGGAGGATATGTGTATTCTCATTAGGCATGATTTCCTTCGGCGTAAAAAGAAAATGTTTAAGGTGAGTTTCGGTGGTGGGTCCGTACAGGAAGGAAACGGAGGAGAGCAGGTACCACAATAGGGCCTTCTAAACCGCAGGGGGATATTGGGGGGTCAATGGCAGTGATAGACTTATTTATGGAGCTACTGCGGCCCTTGCGTGAATAGCACATACCGGCTGGTTATCTGTATTCGAGGGCGGTAGGGAGAGTGACCCCTCTTCGGCCTTAGGCTGAGTTGGAGGCGGTAAATTCTGAGGGTTGTAGTAGCGCTGTTACTCCTACATAGCCATTCTTAACAGCCCACCAGAGTGGTGTTCGGCCTAAGTTGTCTGGCTTGCCGGGGTTCACGTCGCCCCGCCCGAGCAGTGCCTCCACCACTCCCTCGTGCCCATACCAAGCAGCACAATAGAGTGGCGTTTGGTCGTACAGATCTGGTTTGTTGGGGTTGACATCATCCCGATCGAGCAGTATTTTCACCACTCCCTCCTGCCCACTCCAGGAAGCACAATAGAGTGGGGTCCGGCCGTACACATCTGATTTGTCGGGGTCAATGTCGTCCCTCCCAAGTAGTATTTTCACCACCCCCTCATGTCCATACTCAGCAGCACAGTGGAGTAGTGTTTGGCCGTAGTTAGCTGATCTGCCGGGTCCGATGCTGCCTCGCCTAAGCAGCATTTTCACCACTCCTTCGTGCCCATTCTTAGCACCAAGCAAGATTGGCGTTCTGCCGTCTACATCTGGTTTGTCGAGGCTCACGTTTTCCCGTTCGAGTAGTATTTTCACTACTCCCTCGTGCCCATTCAAAGCAGCCCACACGAGAGGTGTATTACCCGCACAGTCTATTTGGTTGATATCACAACCTTCCACCTCTAGCAAACTAGCTACAACCTCAACAATCCCGAAGACTGATGCACAGTGCAGACCACCAAAAAGGGAAAGCTTATCGAAATTAGTCTTGTATAAATACGGGCTATGTCTCTCCAAGAGGATTTTAGTGGATATGCGGTTGCTATAGTCGCTAAATAGCTTTAGCGCAAGTGATTTTGCGCAATCGGAAAGGTCATTTTTTGCATGGACACCCCAATACAGGGACGAGTATTCGAGAAAGGGTGTTCCTTGGGGATCGGGAGAGGGATACGTCGAAAGAGCCTTGACCTGGTGGGAGTTCAGATAACTTAGGCACGTTTCAGCCATTGTGGAGTGAGCTATGCCAGAAAGCTCAGGGTGGGCTCGAAGGTACTCTTGAAGGGTAAGGTGGATCAACCGAACCGTGGAAGCTTCCCTGTCCACGGCAACAAGCCCTTGACAGCAGGCTAGCAACGTCCCCATTGAAGGAACGTTGTCGCTATTGAGATGTGGTGACCCTATTTCGACCGCTAGGGCGTGGCACAGTTCATTGGCCTTCAAAGGCCGCTCTGAGTGAGAGATCCACATCAAAGTCGCCATCCCAAGTCTCGATTTCTCACCACCCTGTCCCTTTATCCGATCCAGCATTGCACCATAAACATCACCTAACCCTAACCCATCGGTCATTGCATTAAGCCTTTGTCGCCTACGATGGATTGTGGTTTCTTGCAGCACCGCATCGAGATTCAGTGAGACTAACAGGAATCTAGATATGTCTCTGTTAGCGGATGACTTGAGGTAGCTTCCCAAGTGTTGTTGCTTCAACCTACATTTCAGAAATATCGTCGGGAATTTTCTTTAGTATTTCTGCCTCAAGAGCGCTATCCATTGCGTCTGGGGTTGTATCCTCGTGCAGCCTGTTATGAAGATATCGAATAATGTCATCCCTCTTAGGACTTACAGATACAGTCGTAATTCTTCCAGAAAGACACCTCCCCATCTCGGATATAATGTGTGGTCTTCCAGTCACGAATATTCGAGTACCCGGAGACTTCTCGAGAACCTGATTTAGCGAATCAAGAAGCTTGACTCGATACTCTGCCGCACATTCGTCCAGAGCGTCGACGCATATGAACATGCGCCCTTTGGAAGATGTCGTCTGCATCATCTCCACGATATCGGAAAGTTGTGGTCCCCGCCCGCCAATAGCATTTTTTTGGCATTGGTATGCTCGCGATATCTCCTCCGGAGCCTCCTCCAGTCCGCAAACCAGCTGCCTCAGCAGGGCGCCCAGAACGCTCGTGGGGGATTGCTCCTTTTGGGCGGCGAAGTCGAAATAAAAGCATGCAACTGTGGCACCCTGACCTCCAGCCTGGTCACACAACCTGTCTATCACTAATGAGCTAACATTGCGGCGTGTCAGCACTTGCACTCTTTCACCCACCCTTGAGGTCCTTACTACCTGATATAGGTCTTGCCAACACCTGGATCTCCATAGCAAAACAAAACGGATTCAACTTCCCCACTTCCCTCATACCAGCTTCTAAACTCTTCGGTCTGTAAGAGCCATTCCCCTACATTCTCGACTCGGCGGGCTTGAATATCCTGATGCCTTAATTTGGGATCTAGTGGGGACAGCCAGGATAGGATATTAGGTCGGTCATTGGCAACAGTAAAGTTAACAGTAGTGTTCAAACAGTTGATGTTATTACAGAATGATTGCGACATTTTCTGTTTTTTGCCACTCAAGAGATTGCAGGTGGTGGGTGGAGTACGGTAGTCCGTCGGCGACTGAAATTCCTAGGGGCTGGAGAAAAGCGGGGGTCCCTGTGGAACCTCATGGATACCTTAGGACCGCCTAATCAATCTCCCCCAAACTTGTGCCACCACCTTGCTTGTACCTACCACATTGGTGGCGGGAAATTCCACACCTCTTCAAATGCTACTCCGCGGTATGGCACAGATCTTAGACAACGACGAGCAGAAGCCTTAGCGTGCTAGGGGCGTAATCGGGCAGCTCATTATATACATGCCCATCAAACCTTATGGTTGAATTGGTCGAAAAGCTTTCATGCCACCTCACTTAGAGCATCACAACATAATTCCTCGCGACGCGGACACGGAGCGTAAAGCTCTCCCAACAACTTGGCACTAGTTCCTGTGTAGATAAGGGCTACCTTATTCTTTTGAGGTCCGCCGAGTCTACCAAGTGCAATGCAGTACTCGTACAGCGCAGCAAAGTGTGGTGTCAAGGTAGGGTACGACATTTACAGTAACCCCTCTAATAATCGAAGAGTAAGTTCGCCAAACCCAATTCCCGTTCGGCGGCTAACCCATGTAGTAATCCAAAGAGCCGCCGAACGTGCTGATGAGTAGCCTTCTATCAAAGCAGATAACCTAATTACCACTGCCTTCCATATCTCCGTCACAGACCATCACTCGTCTAAGCATAGGGTTCAAAAAGCAAGTCGACATAGCGCACTGTACAATAAAATACGGCACAGTGCCGGGCCGGTATAAAAAATGCTTCGGATCTCCATAGGGCCATAGGAGGGGGGTGGGTTCGCACATGGCGTATAGAGGAGGAAGAGTAACCCCAATTTAGCTTTTTCAACACATGTATAACCCACGGCACCGCCGATAAGGATATCGCGGACCCAACTTGTCTCCTCCTCCTTAGCTTCCTCCTAAGCTCAGTCCTTTCCGCACGCCACCAAACCCCCACCTTTAAGTCTAGCACTCCCCCTTCCCCTCTACCCGCTTGGTAAGTACTCGCTATTATCATCTCCCCGCAGCAATTCGAGACTGTTCGCATCAGTATTTATAATGGGAGGAGGCCCAAACACATATAGAGCATGCGATAGGCCTTGTCTAAGTTGAGGGGACCCAAAATCTCCATCATGGGGTCTCTTTCAGAACCCCGAATTAGTATCAATAATTCAATTGGAATAAAGACTCCGCGTGCCCCAATATCTTTGATTTTGTGTTTTTCTCTCCCCCTCAGCCGTATGATCATCTATTTCGTAGCGATTTAGAGCAGGTTTTGCCTTCCTACTAGCCATCAGAATATTCCCCTTTGCCTTCTTAAGCACAGTGGCCTTCTCCTTCCATTCCTTCTCTACCTTTCTAAGACATGCGCCCTCAACCGTATTCACTCCACCCTCCTGAATGACGCCCCGAGAGCTAAGGAATATTGGGCGCAGTTTTCCAACTAATTTTCTCAAATTTTGCGTCACTCTTTCTTTTACCGGCCATTATTCCCGCCAATTTTCACGGTGTAGGATAACAGGGTGTGGGAGGGCCGGCGCCAAGCTTCAGCAGACTGACTCCTATGAAAAAACAAAGCCAACTCTCATACTCCCTTAAATCCATCCTCTAACTCGGACTACCGATATTCCTCTATTACTGCATCCAAGGCCAAGCCTTCCAAAACCAGTTCCAAATTTGGACTAGTCTGAACCACAACCCCTGCCAAGCTATTTGCGGCTCCTCAGCTGCCCGAGCGAAATGTGGGGATGCTCGAAAAGATTGAACGCCGGCACTAACCGAACCCCAGACTGTCGGTTCGCCTGGTGCATCCCGAATTCTCAGCCTGCACCCGCGCAATTCCAACACATTTGTTCATAACCCCCCCCCCACTGTGCCCTTTTACCCTCCCTCTCTCCCTCTCTCCTCTCTGCGATCCAGCAAAAGGTCGTTTGGAACACACATACGACTGCGATGGTATTACTCGCCCCCTTAAGAGCGTCAGCCCGGGTAGGAGCTTCCAGGATTCGATTACCACCACCTCCTCTCCGTACCGCTAGATACTTTGCATCCTCGGCAATCGCTCGACAGAATGCTCCGGTAAAGCAGCGGCCACATTCGGATAGGTTCGTTTACGACAGTTATTCCGAGGGAGAATTTGCGGAATTAATGGGTTAATGTTTTGGGTAGTGTCCTGTTCCCTGGCGCAGTGAATTCGAAATTCACCAATGAGCTCAAGTTCCAAAGGCCACAGGACCTCCCGGCTATTCCGACTTATAGGTTGATTGATATTCATGGGGGGGTTGTGGATAAGTCGAGAGAGCCGGATGTTAGTCAGGAGTTGGCGCTGAAGATGTATAAGGATATGGTTACCAGTAGGTTTCCTCTGTGGTTTCGGTGGGGCGAATTGAATTGGAGTGGGAAGCAGGTACTAACTGTGGTGGGGGTGTAGCTAGTATTATGGATTTACTGATGTTAGTTTTGGGTTTGAGATTGCGGGTGCCGGGAGCATGGGGGTGCTGATGGGAGCGGCTAGGTACGAATCCCAACGACAGGGGCGGATAAGTTTCTACATGGTATGGGGGGTCCGCTATTTCACTTGGTGGGGCGGGCAATGCTAAGTGCGTCAATAGGTCTCTGCCGGCGAAGAAGGAATCGCTGTTGGATCTGCTGCAGCCTTATCTCCCGACGACGTCATATTCTCCCAATATAGAGAGCAGGGAGTGATGATGTACCGTGGGTTTACTCTCGACGAAGTAGTTTCCTTTGATTGAAAAGAATTCAGCGCGGGACCCCCCCAGCGCTAATTGGTTATAGTTCATGAACCAACTCTTCGCGAACAAATTTGACTACGGAAAGGGCAGGAATATGCCCGTTCATTATATGAGTGAGAGATTGCACATAGTATAACCCCACCGCATCATTAAATTGCTCTAGTTATTAACACTACTACTGCAGCACCCGATCTCCTCTCCTCTCGCCACCCAGATTCCTCACTCCGTAGGTGCGGCGTACGCCCTGAGACTCGACCAATCCTCCCGCATCGTCGTTTGCTTCTTTGGGGAGGGCGCCGCCTCAGAAGGCGACTTCCACGCAGCGTTGAACTTTGCCGCCACACGCTCCTGCCCGGTAGTATTCATCTGCCGGAACAATGGATTCGCAATCAGTACCCCAACCCTTGAACAATACAAGGGTGATGGCATTGCCAGTAGGGGCGTCGGGTACGGGATTGACACTGTCCGGGTGGACGGAAACGATGTGAGTGCAACCTCCTGGGAGAGTGGGTTTACCGTCTATACAGGTGGGCTAACAAGAAAGCACGGTAGATTATGGCAGTCCGAGAAGTCACAATGAGAGCCAGGGAAATGGCGCTCAAGGAACAGAAGCCAGTACTTGTTGAGGCCATGTCTTATCGTGTTTCGCACCATTCCACCAGTGATGACTCGTTCGCGTATAGAGCTAAGGTTGAGGTTGAAGGTACTTTTCCCCCTTTTCCCCCCAAATCACCCTCCGAACCCCGCTGATCCAGAATAAAAACAGACTGGAAGCGTCGTGACAACCCCATCACCAGGTATTCCCCTCTCTTCTCTTCCCCTCTTCCTATACCCAACCTAACAATGCCTCTACAGAATGCGTAAATGGCTAGAATGCAAATCCTGGTGGTCCGGCGAGCAAGACCAAGAACTCCGCACCCAAGTCCGCAAGGACATCCTAAAAGCCTTCGCCCGCGCCGAAAAGGAGAAGAAACCAGCGCTCGAGAATCTCTTCCTCGACATGTACAAGATCCCTAGCAGTGATCTAGAGGAACAGATGGCGGAGCTCAGGAGGATTATCGAAGAGTACCCAGATGAGTATGACCTTGAAGCGTTTGACCGGGGGAAGGAGGGCCTGTGAGGGGGTTTTGATGAGGAGAATTTTGATTTTTATATATTGTCTCCTACTAGATAGCTTTTTTTTTTCTCTTTCCTTGTAGTCTTGCACGGGAGTCTTTTTCTTCTTTTTTCCTCCTTTTTCCCTTTCTTTTTCTTTTTTCCTCTCCCTTTTTTCCCTTTTTTTTCCCTCCTACGTGTTTCGTGCTTGCCAGGCATTAGATAGGACATATTTAGTTTCGTAACGCACAATACAGTTATGCAGATGCGCTCGGTTCCGTGAATAGGCTATATGCACTGCGGGCCGTCTAATCCCTTGGGCAACGTCAAACCCGTCTCCTACAGAAGCGCGAAACATGCCGGGCAGGATAGAGCCAGAACAAGCGCCGGACCCCGGTTTTCATACAAGAAATCCTTACCCCCGACAGGCCTCTCATCACACGGCATTTGAATCCATCCATCCATCAATCGAATAAAGTTCAATTGCAGAACTATCGTCATAGGTTTACCGATTATTTTTCAAATCCGAGTTAAACCTGTCCAAACCGAATCACAAAACCCCGAGAAAAAGGGGCAGGGAAAAAAAGGTGAAGAATCCATTATTACCATCCCCCCAATCGCATTCAATCATACCCGATCACTCAAAGCCACCCCAACCAGCCAACAAAGCCGAAGAAAGAAAAACCACAAAACCACAAAACCGTCCATTCAAGGTCTCTTAACATCCCCTGCCGCAACAATCGGCACTCCAGAAATTTCACTCCTAGCCGGAGCAGAACCAGCACCATTAGTCCCCGCAATGGTAACGCCCAACTCCTGTGTGCCGGTGCGGGAGTAACTGGGTGGCGTCGCGGCACCGGGGGCTGCGCCAGAGGCAGTCGGCGAGATGGGGCTCTGCAATGGCGACTCGTTTGTGGTGAGGCCCGCGCAGATTGAGATTATTTGGTGCCATTTTGCGGCCTGTTGTAAGGGGTTTGTTTTGTTAATTCCCGGTTCAATCGTGGAGCACGGTGAAGGAAGGTACCTCTTCGTGAGTAGATGCCTTGAAGGCATAATCATGCTTAGATGATAGAGCCTTCACGGTGCTCCCCGCGTCTTTGCCGGAAATGATGAATTTCGCGTCTGGGGATTTGGACAGTGCGCCGACGGTGCAGTCGGGGAGGTAGAGGCTTATTTCTGGGCTGGGGTCTTTGGAGTAGTTCTATTTCCCATTAGTGACATTTTCAGAGCATTGCAGAGGCTATGGAGAGGGGGGGCGAACATCGTTATCCTTAAATTCATGCATATACTTGCATGGAGTGACGACATAGTAAGCTGCACTATAACTCCTCATGACTTTCCCTTTTCTACTCAACGTGCCTTCGATCAAAGCCTTTGTACTCTGATGGCCCTGGTTTGGAAACTGAATCGACTCGATTGACCGCGCCGGCGAGGATGGGTCAATGAGTACGTCGGCGTATCTAGTCGTGAACCCATTCCATTCGAAATCTGGCGGGAGTTTTTGACCAGCAGCTATTCAAACAAATGCCTCAATCAGCCCAAACCAAACCAACTCAAAGACTTTGTCCACATACCAATAATATCCCCATACAGCGCCTTTTGCTTATCTGCCTGGGCACCAACATGTTCATAAAACGACCCAAGCGCCTGCTGTATAGTCTGTACAATATGCGCCTCGAGCTGCTGCATCTGATTCTGCACGCCCAGCAGATCCTGCCGATGGTTATTCTCCTCAATAATCTGTTTATGCAACCTATGCAGCACGCCCCTCTGCAGGATGTACGGGTCAACATCTGGCTTCAACTTGCCTCCATTGCCATGGGAGTGTGTTCCGGGGATAGTTATGTGCGCAAGTCCACCCGGCGCCGCACTCTGCCCGGAGCCCATGGAATCGAAGCCCGAAGCATGCTGGCCTAGCAATTCGATGTGATTCTGCGTGTGGCTGCGGGCCTTTGTGACGCTCTTGGAGCTCTTTTCCGAGGCGCTGCGAATATGCTTTGAGCGATCTTTAATCTCCGTGTGGAGACGCCCGAGGATGGGGAGAACGTGGGCCTTCAATGCCCGTTCGGTTTCATGGTGGGATTGCGTGATGCCTTGGGTGTTTGTGCGGACATTTTCGAAGAACGACGCGACACCGCCAATGTCTTGGGCTGTCATTCACCATCATCAGCTCCCCGCCTCATTTGAGCGAAAAAGGAAGCGGGCTTACCAAAGTGATGCCCCTCCCTCAACGGTTCAGATACAGTCTACGATTTCCCACAGGTGACTTAGTATAAGAACAAACTTCAAGTGGCCCGGCGGGGGGGGGGGGGGGGGGGGGTAAAAAAAAAAAAAAAAAAAAAAATAAAAATAAAAATTTGAAAAACAAGTTTG
>Ga0307513_10007701_pt1 | contig 13914 bp, 13 predicted proteins | sample 15_EM_MG_FD_202174 | JGI IMG/M metagenome (GOLD analysis project Ga0307513, IMG submission 202174) | Populus trichocarpa ectomycorrhiza microbial communities from riparian zone in the Pacific Northwest, United States - 15_EM | ecosystem: Host-associated > Plants > Roots > Unclassified | place... | reverse complement strand
TCCCAGATGGGAAAGTTCTCTGCCTCAATGGCGCTCGAATGGGTACGTATCCGGTTATTCTATTATTTCATATCTCATTGCTTTATTTAGGCACGGGTGGTTATGGGAAAAGAGCCTGGGCGCTTGGACAATCCTACGCCGACGATCCCGTGCTGACACCCGTACTTTACGATCCGGCGGCACCAGCGGGACAACGCTGGTCCAGTGATGGGTTTTCTGCGAGTACGGTTCCACGAATGTACCATTCATCGGCTCTTCTCCTTGCTGATGGTTTGCCGATCTTTCTTTTCTTCATATTTGGCCTCATTAACATACTATTTCGCAGGTTCCATATTCGTCTCTGGCTCCAATCCCAACAAAGATTACGCTGGACCTGAAGTTAAGTATCCTACCGAATATCGTACTGAGAGGTTCTTCCCCTCGTATTACAATCAGAGGCGACCCCAACCCAAAGGACTTCTTTCCCAGCTTTCTTACGGTGGTCCTATGTTCGATGTTACTCTGGGCTCGGATGATCTCTTTGGCGATTTCAAGAACGTTGAAGACGCGACCGTCGTCGTTTTGAGACCGGGATTTTCCACCCACGCCATGGTGCGGCCCCTCGCGTTACTTTCAATTTATCTCGGGCTGACTTAGAATCTACTTCATTCGTAGAGCATGGGCCAACGCATGCTCGTCCTCCAGTCTTCCTACACTGGCTACACCAATAACACCGCGACTCTGCACGTCAACCAAATGCCACCTAACCCAGCTATCTTCGCTCCTGGTCCTGCGCTCCTTTTCGTCGTAGTGAAAGGTGTCCCTTCCATCGGCGTTCACGTGATGATTGGCTCGGGTCACATCGAGGAACAAAAACCTTTCCCTGTGGGCGCTGCACCTTCGTCTTCTATCATAGAAGTTGCTCCTAGTGCCAACCCTCCGAACGATGAACCCGATCTAGAATTGAAGAAATCTGGCACTCTAGGCTTGGCTGAGACTTGGCCGAGTGGCTTCTGTTTCGGGGTGACTTTGTGGATTGCCGTTCTTGCTTTATTCTCTGGCGGACTTTGAGGTTCTGGGTTTCATGTGGGGTTTTGAAGAGGGGCGATAGCATCTGCTCTTGCATAGTTCTGGAGTCTACTGCGTGTCATGAGTACAAAAATTACTACCTGTCGTTCGTTTACTAACACCGACCCACACATCGACCACCACCTTTCGACCAGTCACACCATGTCACGGTCCAAAAAAGGCAGGGATTCGAACCCAAGCACGGCATATCGTCGAGACGGTCGTTGTGCGTGACGGAGGCACCATCATCGTGCGTGACAGAGGCCGTTTTCAGAATTTCAATTTCCTTGCAACTTCACTGCTTTACACCAAAAAAAACACTGCCATTGTGATAATAATATGTACTACAGCACATGTACAAAGTTTGAGCTCATTTGAACCTAATTTGGTTGAGATATTCGAAGTGGCCGAAAGGTGGGTGGTCGATGTGTGGGTCGGTGTTAGTATCTATGTATGGACATTGAAATCATGACCTTTTTTGACCCATCTCCTTTAAGCAAGTAATCCCGATGACTCCTCCCACTGCCAACCGCTCGCCGCTCGATTAGGTCTGGCGTGCTCGGTTTCAGGGCATCAGGTTTTTCGATGACATTGATGCATTTCTGTCTGCTCTCATCACACTGACGCTCATTCTATGGAAGTCTTCGCAATAGCAACAACAGTGTGTGCGCTCTGCAAAGGCATTCATCTCTGGATCGACGAACAAGCTCAAAGGGAAGCTCTCCTTTCCCAAATCGCCTCTTCCGTGTTGCAGATCCACAATATCCTGCAACCGTTTGCCTCTGCGGAGTTCAAAGGTAACGGCGAAGCACAGCTCTCTGATTCGATTCGGAGCATTGGGGATGTGCTTCAACGAACCAAGGAGCATTTGGTTGCATGGAAGTCCAAGCGCTCGCAAAAACTTGTGGCTTTCTTGAACCCCACTGCGCTTATTGCACGGTTGCGCGATGATGAGATACAGTTGAATCGTCAACTTATTATTCTACTCGCGTCTATAGCGGTGGTGGGGTACTTCCGTGATCACCCAACGAAGGGCATTGCCAATACACCGTTATTGGAGGAGCAGCCCCCGCCTTGTAGTACGGATAAGGATCAGTTTGGGCCGCTGGAACAACTTGGTGATGTGGACGCCCGAGAGTTTTGGAGAGATTATATTGGGGCGAAGGTGGGTTTGCAACAATCTTTTATTGGTTTAAAAATCCTAACAAGTTATTCAAAGGTCGAATTTGTTGGCAATGATGTATTCTGCTCACGTTTGATGTTGTGGAATACTGCTATACCCCAAGGCACCACGGATCGGATTCTGATGCGTCTTGATGAGTATAACTCTGGCGGCGTTACACCGCATAACCTTACGCGTGTTTTGGGAAACATGTCCCTGAAGGAGTTTGTGGAGAGTTGTTCTAGAGGTGCGCTATATTTTCTACAATTCCTTCTTTTATTTGAGCCGCTCATGTGACAACAGGAGAGAAACCAGAAGCACTGGACGCGTCTTTGATACAGGCAGTCCCTGGCCATGAACTGAGGACACCACTGCTCGTCTGGATTGACGACAGACCTAGGAACAACGCATACGAAGTTGCACAAGCGCGGGGGATGGGTATTTATGTCATCGAGATGACGTCAACCGCCATGGCGAAGGCCTGGGTAGATGCGAATCTATGCAAGTTTATTTTCTTCATTAATTCTCCATTAAAATATTCAACCTTGGCCAATCGTACAGCTTTCCTGCGAAATCATGACCACCCCTCCCGCTTACGCTTTATATCCGACAACGTCCGCTTGGAAAGGACTCCAGGCGCTGGAACCTACTTAAATCCAACGGCTGGAGAATGTTTCCTTCGATATTTACGTGGACGGTTCTTCAGTTCCCCCGTGCTCATCTACACAGGGTCGAGCATTGGCTCGACACGTTATATCAAGAGCTATGGTGCTGCGGGATCAACCACGCATCGAGGTATAACCTTGCAATATATTAAGAACCTCGCTGCTGGGAAAGACGATGATACTAAGTGGAGAGGATTCGACGTAATGGGCTGGTGGTGGTAGGGCATTACTATTTGTTGTATCAATGACTTGAGCCTATTCTAATGTTCTGATACAATTTATATATGTTTTTTTCTAGTACTTGTGACGAATTTATGAGCAGGAAAATATGTATGTACATGGTCAGGAAACGCAAACTTTGGATGAAAGGCGAGGGTGGCAGTACTGGCACATAGCATTCGGACCGTCCTAGAGAATTTTGGGCAATTTAAAAAGAGAATTTTTGTCTATATTACATCTTTCTAGTGATATGCAACATTACAGGGGATGAGGACGATGTCCAAAAAAAAAATGTTTCGGAGCTTTCCGGGCAGATAACCAGCAAGGTGATTGGTAATCTTTTTCTTGAACCATGTGATGACTCCTCCCGCATTAGGTCTGCCGTGCTCGTTCTCCGGGTATCATGTTTTCGATGACATCGATGCATTTCTGTCTGCTCTTATCACACTGATCCTCATTCTATGGAAGTCCTCGCAATAGCAACAACAGTATGCGCGCTTTGCAAAGCCATTCATCTCTGGATCGACGAACAAGTACAAAAGGAAGCTCTCCTTTCCCAGATCGCTTCTTCCGTGCTGCAGATCCATAATATTCTCCAACCATTTGCCTCTGCGCAGTTCAAAGGCAAAGGCGAAGCACAGCTCTCCGACTCAATTCGGAGCATCGGGGATGTACTTCAACGAACCAAGGAGCACTTGATAGTGTGGAAGTCCAAGCGCTCGCAGAAACTTGTGGCTTTCTTGAACCCCACTGCGCTTATTGCGCAGTTGCGGGATGATGAGATGCAGCTGAACCGCCAGCTTATTATTCTACTCACGTCTATAGCGGTGGTGGGGTATTTCCGTGATCACGCAATGAATAGACCTTTTTTGGTGGAGTCCCCGCCTCATAGGACGGATAAGGATCAGTTTGGTCCGCTGGAACAACTTGACGATGTGGGTGCCCGAGAGTTTTGGAGGGATTATATCGGAGCGAAGGTGGGTTATGCGATAAAATTATTTATTGGTGTAAAATACCTAACATTCGATTCTAAGGTCGAATTTGTTCGCAATGATGTATTCTGCTCACGTTTGATGTCGTGGAATACTGCTATACCCCAAGGCATCACTGATCGAATTATGATGCATCTTGATGAGTATAACTCTGGCGGCGTTACGCCGCATAATCTTATGCGGGTTTTGGGAGACATGTCCCTGAAAGAATTTGTGGAGAGTTATTCTAGAGGTAAAGCATATTTTCTACAATTCTTTCCTTTATTTGAGTGGCTCATGTGACAACAGGGGAGAAACCAGCAGCACTGGACGCATCTTTGATACAGGCAGTCCCTGGCCATGAACTGAGGACACCACTCCTCGTCTGGATTGACGATGGACCCGAGAATATTGCATACGAAGTTGCAGAAGCACGGAGGATGGGCATTTATGTCATCGAGATGACGTCGACTGCCATGGCCAAGGCCTGGGTAGATGCGAATTTATGCAAGTTTATTTTTTCCTTTAATTCTCCATTGAAATATTCAACCTTGGCCAATCGTACAGCTTTCCTGCGAAATAATGACCACCCCTCCCGCTTACGCTTTATATCCGACAACGTCCGCTTAGAAACGACTCCAGGCGCTGGAACCTACTTAAATCCAACGGCTGGAGAGTGTTTCCTTCGATATTTGCGTGGTCGGTTCTTCATTTCCCCGGTGCTCATCTACACAGGGTGGAGCATTGACTCGACGCGTTATGTCGAGAGCTATGATGCTGCTGGATCAACCACGGGTCCAAGAGTAACCTTGGAATATATTGCCAACCTCGCTGCTGGGAAAGACGACGTTACTAAGTGGAGAGGATTCGACGTACTGGGTTGATGAGGGTAAGGTATTGATTTTATGTGCCAATGTTTGTCCTGGCATACTTAGTCTCCCTTTCCTCCTCCTTTTCTCGTCAAGTCTACAATAATGCTACACCATTGTGATCGATTCCTCTTATTGAACTTGAATTTCTGGTTTGTATGTCACTCTCGGTGTTGCTGGCTTGGGTAGTCTGAGGAGCTCCAGAGTGCATTAGCGAGTGGAAGCGGCTGTGGTCGTGGCTACTGTCATTATGTTGCCGACATTGCCAAAGGGTACTAAGGAGGGTTGATGATCGGCATCAGCGCAGGTGGCTTGGTAAGGGCGCTGATGTGGCTAGTGGCGATGGACAGTGCACGGTAAAGTCGCCAGAGTATTAGGTGGCACAAATCGGGATGGCAACGATATTGTTACCAAGGGCACTCGAGGTGAGCTGTGATACCGGTTTCTTCATCGACGCCAATTCGCTCTAAACCAATTTCATTATGAACGCGGAGCAGAATTTTAAGTTTTGTCCTCATGATTATCATCCGACATTCAATGGTTGATGTCTATTACCTCTCATTCTTTTCGCCGTCTCTCTTCCACCCCAACCTCTATCGACCACACTATCATGTTGCTTCCTCTCCAACTACACCTCATATCAATCCTGCGGTTCATGTCGTCAAGAGGTCGAATCCAGGAAGGGTCATCGATCATCGACAAGAGAATGGCTAACCACTCTTCCACGTTCTCGCTGTGGTTTGGACCGACAACTCGCAAATCTATCCTCTGCAAGCTTCCACATAGAAACTCCTCACTGCTATCGCTTGGTGATACTTATCGATAGACTGGGGCCCACTTATTCCCCTCATGGATGTTGGGGTCGACATCATGGAAATATTGTTGAAGAAATCCATCTGCACGTTTGTAAATACTATGCTTCGTTCTGAAGCCCTGGGCGTCTGAATCTTATAATACTGACACTGGTAGTGATAAGAATAGATTTAAAATACGACTTCAGCTATTCTAAATTGCGACACTTTGTAGATTGACTAAATATTTCTTTTTCATCCAATGTATATGATACCATCATCAGCCGTCACGAACTGAAGCCACCATTCTGGCACACCCCTTGCCCTTTTCAGAGCATGGGTGGCGCTCCGTAGTGCTGCACTGCCAATGTACCCCTATAGTACAACCGCAGCGATATTATTATTATTCGGGTTCGACTGCAGAATTTCCTGGATGTCGTTTTGAAGAGCCTCGATAAGTTCCATTCCAGATGTATCTGAGTGCGTGTTGAAGAGGACGACGAAGCGCTCTCTGGATGTTATTAAGAGCTCAATACCTTGAATTTCAATGCTTTGTTGATAGTCCTGGTGGTAATGCTGATGGGCACCCGATGTGTATTCTAGGCAAATTGTGGCCCAGACGGAAAAACCTTCGGGCAGGGAAAGGAAGTCAGGTCAGAGCTTCGGGTAAGGTCGCTTGGGAAAAAAAGAGAACTCACCTATGAAGTCTAGTCCATGCTCACTGTCACCACTGGCGCTTGAGATCCAGCGAAGACAAGGCACACATCTAGCTAGCCTCTCAGCAGGTGAGGCAACGGTCGTATCAATAATCGTCTTGAACGATTTATTTGGGAGAGTACGTAGTGCATCGACAAAGCTTTGAGGCTCTGCCAAATGATCTATGATCCTGAAAATAGCTTGTAATAACGCATCCGCGAAACGCTTGATTGCCCTCCATTTTTCAATGGTTTGGTTTGACATGTAAACAATTCCGTCAGGAACAGCAACGAACTGTGTTGCCAACAAGACGATGTCAGGTGCCGGTTCCCATTGAGTGTGCCATGTCCGGGGTCTGGAGTGTTGTGGGTTCTGTGGATGTTGTGGGGAAGTGTATTATGTATTGTCCTCGCGCCGAACGGATGATATGGTCTATTTGCTGTCCTGGAACAAGGTCGATGTAAGTGGAACGGGTACTGCCATCGAAATGGACAAAAGTCCGGTCCTCAATTTCGTAGAATTTAAATCGACCAATCGCAGTGAATATCACAGCACAACTCGGGGAACTCTGGGAGTTATACTCCAATGTGGCGTTCTGAAAGTATTGGCTGATGAGGAAAATTAGTCCATGTCGGGAGATTCGACCACAGTAACAATTATTGCGGCTCTCTAAGGGAACACCGGCATCATACTCGGCCCGGGCTTCATTATCCTGACCTGGAAGAAGCTTTAAACGCGACATTAGTTGGAAAGCACAACTTCCGCTATCGGGACCATCATCTTCCGCACTATCTGTGGATATCGATAGATTGTCCAAAGAAAGAAAGAGGTTTTTGGAGAAGCGAGGGACGCGGAGTGTGCCCACCTCCAGAGCATACTGATTCCAATCTGCGTCCCTTTCTACTTTTCTTGCTAGCTCTACGAGTGTCAATGATAAGAAGGGTACAAGTATGCTTAAGTGGGAAGGGGAGGATACCTTCTGCCTGAGTATCCTCATGATGGGTGATGTATATGTTACCGCTATGAGTGCCAGCGAAAGAATTGCGTTGAAAATGGTTTTGCGTTGCACCTTGAAAAAGGGACATAGGTAAAAAATTGGGGGTGGTTGAATCATTTATTTGACTTATAGCAATTTGACATTAAGGCTGTACATTTGCGCAGCAGGACGTGCCGAGGCTCCGGGTATGGAGGGCAAGACTGGACTGCTCTATGGTTCGTGCTGATGGAAACGCGATTAAAGTTGCCATTGTAACTCGTTGCCATGAGTTACTAGTAGCATTCGGAGCGTCCTAAGTAGAGTATTACAGTACAGCACATTTTGGGCAATTTAAAATCAGCATTTTTGTCTATATTACATCTTTCTAGTGGTATGCGACATTACAGAGGATAGGGACTAAGTACCATATGGCTCAAGGGAGGCAAATTGGTCTCCAGAAAAAAATGTTTCGGGGTTTTCCGGGCAGATAAATAGCAAAATGATTGGTAAATTGAGCCATCTCCTTTAAGCATGTAATTCTCTTCCCACCGCCAACCGCTCGATTAGGTCTGTCGTGCTCAGTCTCCGGGCATCGGTTTTCGATGTCATATATCTGCTCTTGTCACACTGACGCTCAATCCATGGAAGTCCTCGCAATAACAACAACAGTATGCGCGCTTTGCAAAGGCATTCATCTCTGGATCGACGAACAAGCTCAAAAAGAGGCTCTCCTTTCCCAAATCGCCTCTTCTGTGCTGCAGATCCACAATATCCTGCAACCGTTTGCCTCTGCGGAGTTCAAAGGTAACGGCGAAGCACAGCTCTCTGATTCGATTCGAAGCATTGGGGATGTGCTTCAACGAACCAAGGAGCATTTAGTAGTATGGAAGTCCAAGCGCTCGCAGAAGCTCGTGGCGTTCTTGAACCCCACTGCACTCATTGCACAATTGCGGGATGATGAGATGCAGTTAAATCGTCAACTTATTATTCTACTCACCTCGATAGCGGTGGTGGGGTATTTCCGTGATCACGCAACGAAGGCCATTGCGGATAGACCGTTATTGGAGGAGCAGCCCCCTCCTTATAGCACGGATAAGGATGGGTTTGGGCCGCTGGAACAACTCGATGATGTGGATGCCCGAGAGTTTTGGAGAGATTATGTTGGGGCGAAGGTGGGTTATGCAACAACACTATTTATTGGTGTGAAACTCCTAACATTTGATTCGAAGGTCGAATTTGTTGGCAATGATGTATTCTGCTCACGTTTGATGTCGTGGAATACTGCTATACCCCAAGGCACCATGGATCGGATTCTGATGCGTCTTGATGAGTATAACTCTGGCGGCGTGACGCCGTATAATCTTACTCGGGTTTTGGGAAACATGTCCCTGAAGGAATTTGTAGAGAGTTACTCTAGAGGTGCGGTACATTTTCTACAATTCCCTTATTTGAGTTGCTCATGTGGGGAACAAATAGGGGAGAAGCCAGCAGCACTGGACGCGTCTTTGATACAGGCAGTCCCTGGCCATGAACTGAGGACACCACTGCTCGTCTGGATTGATGACAGACCGGAGAACAACGCTTACGAAGTTGCACAAGCGCGCGGGATGGGTATCTATGTCATTGAGATGATGTCGACTGCCATGGCCAAGGCCTGGATAGATGCGAATTTATGCAAGTTTATTTTTTCCTTTATTTGTCCATTAAAATATTGAAACCTGGCCAATCGTACAGCTTTCCTGCGAAATAATGACCACCCCTCCCGCTTACGGTTTATATCCGACAACGTCCGCTTAGAAACAACTCCAGGCGCCGGCACCTACTTAAATCCAACGGCTGGAGAGTGTTTCCTTCGATATTTGCGTGGACGGTTCTTCGTTTCCCCGGTGCTCATCTACACAGGGTGGAGCATTAACTCGACGCGTTATGTCGAGAGCTATGATGCTGCTGGATCAACCACGCGTCCAAGAGTAACCTTGGAATATATTGCCAACCTCGCTGCTGGGAAAGACGATGTTACTAAGTGGAGAGGATTCGACGTACTGGGTTGGTGAGGGTAAGGTATTGGTTTTATGATTGACTTGGAGCTATTCTAATGTTCTACATATTACGTTTCCCGCTACCTTTAGGGGTGGAGAGCCTCAGTTGAACGTTTGTCCCCTCCATGGGACTGGAGCCCCCCGACATGATAATTAGATAACAAAGAATCGATACACTCATCTGCCTTTTGTATAGTAGAGACCCTATTATTTACTGCAATCACATCCCCTAAACAGATTGAGAGCTAGCCATTGAGAAAATGATGCTTTGGATTGCCTGGAATTGGCTTGAATCCCAAATCTTGCCAAAAAACTGAAGCCAGGGCAAGGCTCGTTAGATTCCGTTAATATTAATCGATTTCTTCGATTTTCCTTGCCACTCTTCGCCGACCAATCGCACATTTTTTACTGGAGCTGCCGCATTTTATGCTTACAGTACAGCCCAGTGGCCAATGATACAGCGAAACTTTTGAAAATCAATTTTAAATTCAAGAATTTACTAATTTGGATAAATAAGGTATACGGGCTTCGAGGAAAATTTTTTTATAAAGAAGTATCATTTTTTGAGGAAGTTATTAACATTCTAAAAGTGCGTCATTGGTGGATGACTGTACACGTGATATACGGATAACAAAGCCAGTGGCAGCTGGCTTCTCTCACCGCGACGTGCTCGGTCTCCGGCCTCAGGTACAGGCTGCACAGCTACATCCCCGATAACATGGATGCTTGTCTATCTCCTCTCATCACACTGAACCTCATTCCATGGAAGTCCTCGCAATAGCAACAACAGTATGCGCGCTCTGCAAAGCCATTCATCTCTGGATCGACGAACAAGCACAAAAGGAAGCTCTCCCTTCCCAAATTGCCTCTTCCGTGCTGCAGATTCATAACATCCTGATACCGTTTGCCTCTGCGGAGTTCAAAGGCAACGGCGAAGTACAGCTCTCTGATTCGATTCGGAGTATTGGGGATGTGCTGCAACGAACCAAGGAGCATTTGGTTGTGTGGAGGTCGTGAGCGCTCGAGAGTTTTGGAGAGATTATATTGGAGCGAAGGTGGGTTATGTGACAAAATTATTATTCAAAACTACTAATATTTTACTTGAAGGTCGAATTTGTCCGCAATGATGTATTCTGCTCACGTTTGATGTCGTGGAATACTGTTATACCCCAAAGCACCACTGATCGGATTCTGATGCGTCTTGATGAGTATAACTCTGGCGGCGTCACGCCGCACAATCTTGCCCGGGTTTTGGGAAACATGTCCTTGAAGGAATTTGTGGAGAGTTACTCTAGAGGTACGGTATATTTTCTAAAATTCTTTTATCTTATTTGAGTTGCTCATGTAGGAAACAGGGGAGAAACCAGCAGCATTGGACGGATCTTTGATACAGGTGGCCCCCGGCCATGAGCTGAGGATACCACTCCTCGTCTGGATTGACGACAGACCTGAGAACAACGAATACGAAGTTGCACAAACGCGGGGGATGGGTATCTATGTCATCGAGATGGCATCGACTGCCATGGCCAAGGCATGGGTAGATGCGAATTTATGTAAGTTCACTCTCCCTCTAACTCTCTATTACAATATTGAACCAATCGCATAGCTTTCCTGCGTGATAACGACCATCCCTCCCATTTACGCTTTATATCTGACAACGTCCGCCTGGAGACGACGCCAGGCACTGGTACATACTTAAATCCCGCGGCCGGGGAGACTTTCCTTCGATATTTACGTGGGCGGTTCTTCAATTCCCCCGTGCTCATTTACACAGGCCCAGGGTGGAGCGTTGCCGCGACGCGTTATGTCAAGAGCTATGACGCTGCGGGATCAACCACATGTCAAAGAGTAGCCTTGGAGTACATTGCAAACCTCGCTGCTGGGAAAGACGATGATACGAAGTGGAGAGGAATCGACGTAATGGGTTGGTGAGGGTAGGGTATTACTATTGATTCTATCAATGACTTGAGGCTATTCTGATGTTCTATCACGATTTATGTGTCGAATTAATCTTCTTTTCGCATCGAGTCACAAAAGCTGTGCGCGAGTCAGCCCGATACGACGTGAGAAACTGCGGGACGTCAAGAACGCCACCGCTCTAGTTCCGAAGTGAAATGGGTTCTCACAACTTCCCAGGGATCCAAATAATTCCTTCCAGATTCTGACCCTTATCGCCCCACCTCTTTTTCATCGCTGCCGCCTAAATATGAAAGCAGAGGACGATGGACTGCAGCCCAAGAAGGACCAATTTCACCACGCCATACCCAGGTTTATCTTGAGACAGTTTTTGGCTACTGCTACTCAGGCTCAGCCACAGGCTTACATGTAAGCTCTAGCGTGGCATTGTTATCGTCGAAATCTCAGTTTTTTTTTGACCCCAGCTCCCGCCGCGAACGCAGGCTATCCCTTCAAGGGATATCTCACAAAGAAAAAGCGCGATTGATGGTCAATAGCATTTCCATCTATCAGTTGGCCTCCGGAACACTCTCGAAGCAAACTCTAACCAAGGTCTACGGAAGCTTTAATCTATACCGCGACATCACCGTGGTCGATAATGTCGATTACCTTGAGGAGAAACTTTCACTACTTGAAGGCCAAGCGTACAATGCGATCAGGTCAATCCACGACGGTTTACAGTGTCATTCTTTCACTTTGTCTCGGATGGAGTTGGCTACTGTGCGAAAGTTTATCTTTTTGATGCACTATCGCACAGAAGCTGTCTCTTCCAATTACTTCCAGGAGACAGAACCCCGTAATGCCCCAATAGCGGAATGGATTCGCACATATAAAGCTAGTCGAAGGCTCCAAACCGGGATCGACGTTTGGCGTGATGGGCTCAAATACTACCTCGATACTCCTCATTCCAACATTATGGCAACCGGGGAGCGGCTGCGCGAAAGGTACGGCGATCTCAGATTGCATGAAATGCTGAGGGAGAGGTTTGACCCAGGACTCGAGGAAGAGTGGTTCGCCCTCGACTACTGGAGTCTGGCGAACTACTTCTTCCTCGGTGTCTGGGAAGCAGCCGAAGGCTCCGAGTTTGTTTTAGGTGGAACCGCGTTCGGACTATGGGAAGGCTTGATACATGGTAGCCCCGGCGCTCACAGATTATATGTTGTGAGCCCTCGTGTTGCCATTGTCCTGCGGAGGACGTTCCTTAGACAACACCAATCCAACGATGCGTCAGTCCTTTACAGCTGCTTAGCTGATATTCCCATACGCCCGCCAAAAATCAAGTACGCCGACAAGAATATGATCTTCAAAATGTTGGATGGCGTGGACCCATGGATTTACAAATCTATGTTCGACACGTATCTGTCTTCCAAGAAGGCCCAAGACGACGAATTCAGCTTTCCTATCACAAAACTCTCTATATCGCAAACATATTCCGTCAACGAAGTCATCATGATGAATGCGAATCTTCATCCGGAGGGTTCATTGACCTTTTCTTCGCCTGAGGTCATGCTGGATACCCTCAAGATGTATATGCGGTCACACAACACATTTCTCGGAGGAAAGCGCTCGCTTTTCCAACCTCTCCTCAAAGAGCTCTCTTCGATGATAGCAACAGGACCAACAGGACCCTCTGGACCCTCTGAACGATTAGACCTGTCTTGGACTCCCGAGACCGATGCAGACCTGCAACTACAAAGTTTTTTGCGGTTCATAATCGCCAAAGTCATTCACTTTCCATCAAATTACAACCGCGCCTACGTCGTGTTCCACATGGCCACGGAAGTCCCGTCCCTCACAAATTCCGTGTCTGCAAGGATTCGCTCATTAAGAGATCAAGGCGTTTACCGATTTAGGCGCATTCTGGACCCCCCGATTCCATCGTTCCAGATCCAAAGTCGTAACCCTACGCTCGTGGAAACCCTTCCAAAGGAGGAATCGGAGCTCTTCTTCGCGCTTGTTGGACACCAGGTTGACATATTGGGAGTAGGAAAGCGCAGCAACGACTTGCTGGCAAACATAATTTACGATGCAGCGATTGTTGGAATCACGCATTGGCTCGCCGATAATAGGAACGACGTTTTATCTGAGTATTTATATCCATGGATGTCCGTAACGTTTTGAGCTTTAGGTATAATTAATTGTATGTATGTATTAGTATTTTTGCTCGATCTCTTTATCTCCAACGCCTCAATTTCCAGACGACAAACGCAGAAAATAGTCAGATTAAAAAAGGCTGATCGGGGCGTGCACAAACCACGTTTCTAGCTGATGGATGTCATGAATGCGATGAGGTTTTCATTTGCCAACACATGTCAAACGTGTTCGATCTGGGCTGCATGCTTGACGCACACATTCCCCTTGCGTGTGTCCCATAATAATTTCGCGGGCCAACGGAATGAGAAACTCCACCTCATATCCAGAACAGTCATGACAGAATACGATTTCTCTCCGGAAGGCTTCGAGCGCTATCGGTCAACCCAGGATCGAATCGCGCAGTGGGTTGGGTCATCTGAACAATACCCC
>Ga0307513_10007700_pt1 | contig 13917 bp, 11 predicted proteins | sample 15_EM_MG_FD_202174 | JGI IMG/M metagenome (GOLD analysis project Ga0307513, IMG submission 202174) | Populus trichocarpa ectomycorrhiza microbial communities from riparian zone in the Pacific Northwest, United States - 15_EM | ecosystem: Host-associated > Plants > Roots > Unclassified | place... | reverse complement strand
CAGGGCGTCCATCACGGCGTGCCAGCCACGCGAGTGCGCGACGCCATCGAAGGTGCTGCGCTCGCTCATCGACGACAGGTCGAGGCCGGCGCAGAAGTGCTCGCCTTCGCCGCTGAGCACCAGCGCCCGGGTCTTCGCCGGCAGGTTGAGCAGCGCGGTGTGGATCTGGGCCATCAGCTCATCGTTGATCGCGTTGCGCTTGGCCGGACGCAGCAAGCGCAGGTGCACCAGCACCCCGCTCGTCTCGATGCGCAACAGGGCCAGCCCGGCCAGCAGGCCGGTCGCCGGAACAAACTCGGTGGACATTGCCGAACTCCTAAAACTAGTTGTATTTGATAACTAACCCTGGCCGACCGCAGTCCGGACAAACCCTGATCGACATTGGCCAATTTGCCAGAACAACAATCCGGGTTTTCCCGCTGAAAGGACGCCGGCGAAAGGCTCGATGATCGCATGGTTTAGTTTTCTGTCATAACTACTTGAGCGAATACACTGAAGGCCGGCGCGACAGCCAGCGCGCCGAGAATTTCGACTGCCAGTGAAAGCGTGACTCCGATGAACACCGACGAACTGATCGCGATCGACACCCACACCCACGCCGAGGTGTCGTGCCGGAACCCGTTCGACAGCTACGGCGAGGAATACGACCGCGCGGCGGACAAGTACTTCGGCTCGAACCGCCGGCCGACGATCGACGAGACGGTGGCCTACTACCGCGAACGCAAGATCGGCCTCGTGATGTTCACGGTCGACAGCGAGTCGCAGCTCGGCCGCATGCGCATCCCGAACGAAGAGATCGCGGAAGTCGCGCAGAAGAACAGCGACATGATGATCTGCTTCGCCAGCATCGACCCGCACAAGGGCAAGATGGGCGCCCGCGAAGCGCGCCGGCTGGTCGAAGAGCACGGCGTCAAGGGCTTCAAGTTCCACCCCACCGTGCAGGGCTTCCTGCCGTACGACAAGATGGCCTGGCCGATCTACGAGGTGATCGCCGAATACAAGCTGCCGGCGATCTTCCACAGCGGGCACTCGGGCATCGGCTCGGGCATGCGCTGCGGCGGCGGCCTGCGCTTGCAGAACAGCAACCCGATGCTGCTCGAAGACGTGGCGATCGCCTTCCCCGACATCCAGATCGTCATCGCCCACCCGAGCTGGCCGTGGCAGGACGAAGCGCTGAGCCTGGCGCTGCACAAGCCCAACATCTGGATCGACCTCTCCGGCTGGAGCCCGAAGTACTTTCCGCCGCAGCTCGTGCAGTACGCCAACACGCTGCTGAAAGACCGCATGCTGTTCGGCAGCGACTACCCGCTGATCACGCCCGAACGCTGGATGAAGGACTTCGACGAAGCCGGCTTCAAGGACAAGGTGAAGCCGCTGATCCTGAAGGAAAACGCGATGCGGCTGCTCGGGCTCGGACCCAGACCCGATGCGCCTTGACGACGTCCGGCAGCGCCTGCGCGCGCTCGGCGCAAACCCCGCGCACGAGCAGCGGGTGCTGCGCGAATGGGTGCAGGCGCTGGTGCCCGACAGCCAGCGGCGCAAGGCGGCCGACTTCCTGCCGCTGGCGCTGCGCAACGCGTTGCCGGGGCTGCGCACCGAGCTGCAAGGCCTGGCGCGCATCGCGTCCGAGCACCCGGCCGAGGACGGCTCGGCACGGCTGCTGGTCGAGCTGGCCGATGGGCAGTCGGTCGAGAGCGTGCTGCTCCCCCGCGGTGGTTTGTGCGTCTCGACGCAGCTCGGCTGCGCGGTCGGCTGCGTCTTCTGCATGACCGGCCAGGGCGGGCTGCTGCGCCAGCTGGGCAGCGCCGAGATCGTCGCCCAGGTGGTATTGGCGCGGGCACAGCGCGCGGTGACGAAGGTCGTCTTCATGGGCATGGGCGAGCCGGCGCACAACCTCGACAACGTGCTGGAAGCGATCGCCTTGCTCGGCGCAGAAGGCGGCATCGGCCACAAGAACCTGGTCTTCTCGACGGTCGGCGACCGCCGGGTCTTCGAAGCCTTGCCGCTGCAGCGCGTGAAGCCGGCGCTGGCGCTGTCGCTGCATTCGACGAAGGCCGAACTGCGCTCGCAGTTGATGCCGCGCGCGCCGAAGATCGACCCCGCCGAGCTGGTCGCGCTCGGCGAAGCCTATGCGCGCACCACCGGCTACCCGATCCAGTTCCAGTGGACCTTGCTCGAAGGCATCAACGACGGCGACGACGAGGTCGACGCGATCGCCACGCTGCTGGCCGGCAAGTACGCGGTGATGAACCTGATCCCGTACAACACGGTCGAGGCCTTGAGCTTCAAGCGCCCGTCGTGGGAGCGCGCCGCGGCGATGGCGCGTTCGCTGCACCGGCGCGGCGTGCTGACCAAGCTGCGCCACTCGGCCGGGCAGGATGTGGACGGCGGCTGCGGCCAGCTGCGCGCGCGGGCGGCGCCGCAGCCCGTGCGCTTCATGCCGGCAGCGGCGCGCGCCGGCGCCTGACCGCCACGATTCGCAGACCCCGCCTACGCCGCCAGGTCGGCGTGTGATTCGAAGATCACGCTGAGGTCGTCGCGCGTCTCCTTCAGTTGCACGAGCGTCGCCTGGTGCGCCGCCAGCGGGTCGCGGTTCAGCAGCGCGGTGAGGATCGCCTTGTGCCGCGGCAGCGACAGCGCGTGCGTGTTCGGCAGCTTGCTGCTGAGCTTGATCGATTCGCGCAAGGCCAGCGACAGCATGTTGCCGATGTAGGCCAGCAGGTCGTTGCCGGTCGCCTCGGCGATGCGGCGGTGGAACGCGAGGTCGGGCTCCAGCAGCTCGTCGGGCGTGCGCGCCGCTTCCATGCGCGCATAGGCCTCGGCGATGCCATTCAGCGCGGCGTCGCTGGCCACCTTGGCGGCCAGCGCGGCGGCGGCCGGTTCGAAGACGCGGCGCACCGTCATCAGCGTCTCGACGAACTCGGGCTGCGGCTTGCTCTGGATCATCCAGTACAGCACGTCGGGGTCGAGCAGGTGCCATTCGCTGCGCGGCCGCACCGTCGCGCCGGCGCGCTGGCGCGACTGCACCAGCCCCTTGGCGACCAACACCCGCACCGCCTCGCGCAGCACCGGCCGGCTGACGTCGTAGTCGGCCAGCAGCGCCGCTTCGCCGGGCAGCCGGTCGCCGGGCTTGAACTCCCCGGCGACGATGCGCATGCCGAGGTCGCGCACGATGCGTGCGTGCATGCTCTTGCGCACCGGCGGCTGCCGGTAGTCGCGGTGCCCGTGCGCCGGGTTCATGCCCCCCTGCGCTTGTTGTAGACATCGACGAACACCGCCGCCAGCAGCACCAGCCCCTTGATGACCTGCTGGTAGTCGATGCCGATGCCGAGGATCGACATGCCGTTGTTCATGACCCCCATCACGAAGGCGCCGATCACCGCGCCGAGCACCCGGCCGACGCCGCCCGACGCCGACGCACCGCCGATGAAGCAGGCCGCGATGACGTCGAGCTCGAAGCCGGTGCCGGCCTTCGGCGTCGCGGTGTTCAGCCGCGCCGCGAACACGAGCCCGGCCACGGCCGCCAGCACGCCCATGTTGACGAAGGTCCAGAACGACAGCCACTGGGTCTTCACGCCCGACAGCCGGGCCGCCTTCTCGTTGCCGCCGAGCGCGTAGATGCGGCGGCCGATCGTCGTGCGGGTGGTCACGAAGTCGTAGAACAGCATCAGCAAGGTCATGATGATCAGCACGTTCGGCAGGCCCCGGTACGAAGCCAGCAGCGTGCTGAAGACGACGATGATGGCGACGAAGACCAGGTTCTTCGCGACGAAGAACGGGTACGGCTCGGCATCCATGCCATGCCGGGCCTGGTTGCTGCGCTCGCGCAGCTTGGCGATGATCAACGCCAGGGCGACCACCAGCCCGGCCAGCAGCGATGTGGTGCGAAGACTTTCGCCTTCGAACCAGTCGGGGATGAAGCCCGAGCTGATCAACTGGAAGGTCGGCGGGAACGGCCCGACCGACTGGCCCTGCAGCAGCGCCAGGCTAAGGCCCTTGAAGACCAGCATGCCGGCCAGCGTGACGATGAACGACGGGATGCGGAAGAAGGCGACGAACCAGCCTTGCGCGGCGCCGATCGCAGCACCCGCGACCAGGCACAGCAAGGTGGCCGGAACGAAGTGCCAGCCGTACTCGACCATCAGCACCGCGGCCAGCGCGCCGATGAAGCCGACCACCGAGCCGACCGACAGATCGATGTGCCCGGCCACGATGACCAGCAGCATGCCCAGCGCCATGATGACGATGTAGCTGTTCTGCAGCACCAGGTTGGTCAGGTTCAGCGGCTGCATCAGCGTGCCGTCGGTGACGACCTGGAAGAAGGCCATGATCGCGACCAGCGAGATCAGCATCCCGTATTCGCGCAGGTTGTTCTTCAGGAAGCCGGCGTACTTGTGCGGCGGGCTCGCGGCCGCGGGCTGGGTCATGGCTTTGCCGTCCATTCACACGCTCCCTGCGGTGGCCGCCGAATTTGATGCAGAAGAAGAAACGATCGCCCGCATGATCTTCTCCTGCGTCGCTTCGGCCGCCGTGAATTCGCCGACGAAGCGGCCTTCGTTCATCACGTAGATGCGGTCGCACAGGCCCAGCAGCTCGGGCATCTCCGACGAGATCATCACGACGCTCTTGCCGGCGGCGGCGAGCTCGGCCATCAAGGTGTAGATCTCGAACTTGGCGCCGACATCGATGCCGCGCGTCGGCTCGTCGAGGATCAGCACCTCCGGCTCGGCGAACAGCCACTTGGCGAGCACCACCTTCTGCTGGTTGCCGCCCGACAGGTTGACCACCGGCTGGTAGACGCTGGTGCAGCGGATGCCGAGCTTGCGTCGGTAGTCGCTGGCGACCGCGAACTCGCGGCCTTCGTCGATGACGGCCGCGGTCGAGATGCCGCCCAGGTTGGCCAGCGACACGTTGTGCTGGATGTCGTCGTTCAGCACCAGGCCATAGCCCTTGCGGTCTTCGGTGACGTAGGCGAGGCCCCGCTTCACCGCCTTCTCGATCGTGCTCACGTCGACCTCGCGGCCGTGCAGCAGAACCTGGCCGCTGATCTTGCGGCCGTACGAGCGGCCGAAGACGCTCATCGCGAATTCGGTGCGGCCGGCGCCCATCAGGCCGGCGATGCCGACGATCTCGCCCTTGCGCGCATGCAGGTTCACGCCCTTGATCACCAGCCGGCCGGCGTGCTCGGGGTGGTGCACGCGCCAGTCGCGGACTTCGAAGACCGTCTCGCCGATCTGCGGCGTGCGCTTCGGGTAGCGGTCGGCCATCTGGCGGCCAACCATCGCCTGGATCACCTGGTCTTCGCCGACCGTCTCGCTACGGCAGTCGAAGCTGCGCACCGTGCTGCCGTCGCGCAGCACGGTGATCGAATCGGCGACTTTCGAAATCTCGTTCAGCTTGTGCGAGATCAGGATGCACGAGATGCCGTGCGCCTTCAGCTCCAGCAGCAGCGCGAGCAGAGCGTCGCTGTCGGTCTCGTTGAGGCTGGCGGTCGGCTCGTCGAGGATCAGCAGCCGGACTTCCTTGGCCAGCGCTTTCGCGATCTCGACGAGTTGCTGCTGGCCGACGCCGAGGTCGTCGATCAGCGTGCCCGGGTGCACCGCCAGCCCCACCTTCCGCAGCAGCGCCTGCGTTCGCGCATGCGCCGCGAACCAGTCGATCACACCGTATCGGGCCGGTTCGTTGCCGATGAAGATGTTCTCGGCGATCGACAGCAAAGGCACCAGCGCGAGTTCCTGGTGGATGATGACGATGCCGGCGTGTTCGCTGTCGGCGATGCCGCCGAAGCGGCATTCGCGGCCGTCGAAGTGGATCTCGCCGGCGTAGTCGCCGAACGGGTAGACGCCGCTCAGCACCTTCATCAAGGTCGACTTGCCGGCGCCGTTTTCGCCGACCACCGCGTGGATCTCGCCGGCGCGCACCGCGAGGTTCACGTTGTCGAGCGCGGTGACGCCGTGGAAGCGCTTCGTGATGCCGCGCATCTCCAGGATGGTCGCCGCGCCGGCGTTCACTTGACTTGGCTTTCCTTGTAGTAGCCGCTGCCGATCAGCACGTCCTTCCAGTTCGACACGTCGACGCTGACCGGCTTCAGCAGGTACGACGGCACGACCTTGACGCCGTTGTTGTAGGTCTTGGTGTCGTTGATCTCGGGCGCCTTGCCGCTGAGCATCGCGTCGATCATGTTGACCGTGACCTTGGCCAGTTCGCGGGTGTCCTTGAACACCGTCGAATACTGTTCGCCGCGCAGCATCGACTTCACCGACGCCACTTCGGCGTCCTGCCCGCTGACCACCGGCATCGGCTGCTTCGGCGTGCCGTAGCCGACGCCCTTCAGCGACGACAGGATGCCGATCGACAAACCGTCGTATGGCGACAGCACCGCGTCGACCCGGGCGTTGCCGTAGTAGGCGGAGAGCAGGTTGTCCATCCGCGCCTGCGCCACCGCGCCATCCCAGCGCAAGGTGCCGACCTTGTCCATGCCCATCTGCTTGCTGCGCACGACCAGCTTGCCGCTGTCGATGTACGGCTTCAGCACCGACAAGGCACCGTTGTAGAAGAAGAACGCATTGTTGTCGTCGGGCGAGCCGCCGAAGAGTTCGATGTTGAACGGGCCCTTGCCTTCCTTCAGCTTCAGCGCCTTCTCGATCGACTGCGCCTGCAGCACGCCGACCTGGAAGTTGTCGAAGGTGGCGTAGTAGTCGACGTTCTTCGAGCCCTTGATCAGGCGGTCGTACGCGATCACCTTGATGCCGCTGTCGGCCGCTTTCTGCAACGCGTTCGACAAGGTCGTGCCGTCGATCGCCGCGATCACCAGCACCTTGACCTTCTTCGTGATCATGTTCTCGACCTGCGCGAGCTGGTTCGGGATGTCGTCGTCGGCGTATTGCAGGTCGGCCTTGTAGCCCTTGTCCTTCAGGCTCTTGACCATGCTGTCGCCATCGGAGATCCAGCGTGCGGAAGACTTGGTCGGCATCGAGACGCCGACTGTGCCTTTGTCTTGCGCGAGTGCCGGGCCGGCGAGCAGCGCGCCGGCGAAGGCTGCGGCCAATATGGCTTTGATGGATTTCATGGGGTCGTCTCCTGTCGTGTGGGGGTCGGGTATGGACGGGTTCAGCGGCCCCAGCGCAGCACCAGCGGGTCGAGCCGGCGTGCGGTCTCGATCAGCCCGGCGCGGGTGGCGGGGTGCAGGGCGGGGAATGGGTGGCGCGGCGCTTCGCTGTCGATGACGCCGCCCTCTTTCATCAGCGCCTTCGCGGCCAGCAGGCCGCATTGGCGGTTCTCGTAGTTGATCAGCGGCAGCCAGCGCTGGTAGGAGTCGGCCGCCTCCATGCGGCGGCCGGCGGCGTAGGCGTCGACGATCTGGCGGATGCCGTCCGGGTAGCCGCCGCCGGTCATCGCGCCGGTCGCGCCGGCGTCGAAGTCGGGCAGCAAGGTGATCGCTTCTTCGCCGTCCCACGGGCCTTCGACCGCGTCGCCACCGAGGCGGATCAGCTCGCGCAGCTTGGCCGCGGCGCCGGCGGTTTCGATCTTGAAGTACGCCACCTGCTCGATCTCCCGCGCCATTCGCGCCAGCAGCGCCGGCGGCAGCGGCGTGCCGCTGACCGGGGCGTCCTGGATCATGATCGGGATCGTGATCGCGTCGGACAGGCGGGCGAAGAATTCGACGATGCCGGGCTCACTGACGCGAATCGTCGCGCCGTGGTACGGCGGCATCACCATCACCATCGCCGCGCCTTGGGCTTGAGCCCGCTGGCTGCGGGCAATGCAGATCTGCGTGCTGAAGTGGGTCGTCGTCACGATCACCGGCACGCGGCCGCCAACGTATTCGAGAATCGTCTTCGTCAGCACTTCGCGTTCGTCGTCGGAAAGCACGAACTGCTCGGAGAAGTTGGCCAGGATGCACAGGCCGTTGGAGCCGGCATCGATCATGAAGTCGACGCAGCGCTTCTGGCTGTCGAGATCGAGTTCACCGGTGTCGGTGAAGGTCGTCGGCACGACCGGAAAGACGCCGCGATACCGGGCTTGTTTCATGACGAGAGCCGTTCAGTGCGAATGCCGCGGCACGCCGGCACCGCGGCAGCCGACCAGGAAATCGAAGTCGCAGCCTTCGTCGGCCTGCAACACGTGTTCGACGTAGAGCTTGCGGTAGCCCGCGCCATCGGCCGGGTCGGGCTGCTGGCGCGCGGCCCAGGCGGCCAGGCGCGCCTGCAGTTCATCGTCGCCGACATCCATCTGCAAGCGGCCGGCATCGCAATCGAGCTCGATCCAGTCGCCTTCCTGCACCACCGCCAGCGGCCCGCCGGCGCGGGCTTCGGGCGCTACGTGCAGGACGACGGTGCCATAGGCGGTGCCGCTCATGCGCGCGTCGGAGATGCGCACCATGTCGGTCACGCCCTGTGCCAGCAGCTTCGGCGGCAGGCCCATGTTGCCGACCTCGGCCATGCCGGGGTAGCCACGCGGGCCGCAGTTCTTCAGCACCAGCACCGAGTTCGCATCGACCTCGAGCGCCGGGTCGGCGATGCGCGCCTTGTAGTCGTCGAGGCTTTCGAAGACCACCGCGCGGCCGCGGTGCTTCAGCAACGCCGGCGTCGCGGCGGAAGGCTTCAGCACCGCGCCGCGCGGCGCCAGGTTGCCGCGCAGGATGCGCATGCCGCCATCGGCCACCAGCGGGTTGGACAGCGGGCGGATCACCTCGTCGTTCAGCATCGGCGCTTCGCGAACGTTGTCCCACAAGCTGTGCCCGTTGACGGTCAGCGCGTCGGCGTGCGGCAGCAAGCCGGCTTCGCCGAGGCGGCGCAATACCGCCGGCAAGCCGCCCGCGTAATAGAACTCTTCCATCAGGAAACGGCCCGACGGCATCAGGTCGACCAGCGTCGGCGTGTCGCGGCCGAAGCGTGTCCAGTCGTCGAGTTCCAGCGGCACGCCGATGCGGCCGGCGATCGCCTTCAGGTGGATCACGGCGTTCGTCGAGCCGCCGATCGCGGCATTGATGCGGATCGCGTTCTCGAACGCCTGCCGGGTGAGGATCTTCGACAGCTTCAGGTCTTCGAGCACCATGCCGACGGCCCGCATGCCCGACATGTGGGCGAGAACATAACGCCGCGAATCGACCGCCGGGATCGCCGCGTTGTGCGGCAAGGTCACGCCGAGCGCTTCGGCCATGCAGGCCATCGTCGACGCGGTGCCCATCGTGTTGCAGGTGCCGGCCGAACGCGACATGCCGGCTTCGGCCGACATGAATTCATGCAGGCTGATCGTGCCCGCCTTGACCTGCTCCGAAAGCTGCCACACCGCCGTGCCCGAGCCGATGTCGCGCCCAGCGTGCTTGCCGTTCAGCATCGGCCCGCCGCTGACCGCAATAGCCGGCACGTCGCAGCTCGCGGCGCCCATCAGCAAGGCCGGCGTCGTCTTGTCGCAGCCGACCAGCAGCACGACGCCGTCGATCGGGTTGCCGCGGATCGCCTCTTCGACATCGATGCTCGCCAGGTTGCGCGTGAACATCGCCGTCGGCCGCAGGTTCGATTCGCCGTTGCTGAAAACCGGGAACTCGACCGGGAAGCCGCCGGCCTCGAAGACACCGCGCTTGACGTGTTCGGCAATCTTGCGGAAGTGCGCGTTGCAAGGCGTCAGCTCGGACCAGGTGTTGCAGATGCCGATGATCGGCTTGCCATGGAATTCATGGTCCGGGATGCCCTGGTTCTTCATCCAGCTGCGGTACATGAAGCCGTTCTTGTCGGCCGTGCCGAACCAGGCGGCGGACCGGAGTTTGGGTGGAGGTTTGGGCGGAGAAGCGGCCACGGACTCTTTCGACAGCGAATTGCGCTCGGATCATAAAGTATGGCTTTAAGTGCCGCGTATTCGGTGTTTACCCTATTCATGCTCGCGAATTCGGTCTTTTAGTATGACTACATGTCGCAAACGTTCGCCCAAGACATTGCCCGCGCCTTTGCCAGTTACCCGAGCCTGGAAAACCGCGCCGTGCTCATCACCGGCGGCGCTACCGGCATCGGCGCGACGCTGGTCGAGCAGTTCGTCGCGCAGGGTGCGAAGGTCGGCTTCATCGACATCGACGGCGCCGCCGGCCAGGCGCTGGCGGGCCAGTTCGGCAACGCGCGCCATGCGCCGGCTTTCGTCGAGGCCGACCTGACCGACATCGCCGCGCTCGACGCCGCGATCGATGCCCTGCGCGGCCGCATCGGGCCGGTCCGCGTGCTGCTGAACAACGCCGCCAACGACCGCCGCCACGCGATCGACGCGACCACGCCCGAGAGCTGGGACGCCGGCGTCGCAGTGAACCTGAAGCACCAGTTCTTCGCGGCGAAGAACGTCGCTGCCGACATGAAGGCGGCCGGCGGCGGCTCGATCATCAACTTCGGTTCGGTGAGCTGGATGTTGAAGCAGGGCGGCATGCCGGTCTATACGACCAGCAAGGCGGCGGTGCAAGGCCTCACGCGCAGCCTGGCGCGCGACTTCGGGCCGTTCAACATCCGCGTCAACACCCTCGTGCCGGGCTGGGTGATGACGGACAAGCAGATCCGCCTTTGGCTCGACGCCCAGGGCCGCGCCGACATCGCGCGCGGCCAATGCATCAACGCGCAGTTGCTGCCCGAGCACATCGCCCGGATGGCGCTGTTCCTCGCCGCCGACGACAGCGCGATGTGCACCGCGCAGGACTTCATCGTCGATGGCGGCTGGGTCTGAGCGGGTCAGCCGGCGCAGCTTCGGGCGAATGCCCGACGGGCGCGCGGTCGACGAATACACCATCGACAGCGGCGGCGGACTGCGCTTGAGCGCCATCAACCTCGGCGGCATCGTGACCGCGCTGCACTGTCCTGACCGGCATGGCAACAGCGCCAATGTCGTGCTCGGCTTCGCAACGCTCGACGACTACCTGCAGCGCAACCCGCACTTCGGCACCATCGTCGGCCGCTACGCGAACCGGATTGCCGGCGGCCGCTTCGTGCTCGACGGCGAAGCGCATCGACTCGACGTCAACGACAGCCCGAATTCTCTGCACGGCGGCAAGCACGGCTTCGGCACCCGTTGGTGGTCGTTGAACCCGCTGCCGCCCGCGCCCGACGGCAGCGTCGCACTCGAACTGACGCTGACCAGCGAAGACGGCGACCAGGGTTACCCGGGCCGTTTGGAGGCGACCGTGCGCTACACGCTGACGCCGATGAACGAGTGGCGAATCGACTACCGCGCAACCAGCGACCGGCCGACCGTCGTCAACCTGAGCCACCACGACTACTTCAACCTCGCCGGCGGCGGCAGCGCGCTCGACCACGAGCTGACGATTCACGCGAGCCGCTTCACGACGATCGACGAATCGCTGATCCCGAATGGCATCGCCGGCGTCGAGAACACGCCGTTCGACTTCCGCCGGCCCACCCGAATCGGCGAGCGCATTCGCGAGGGCGTGCCGCAACTGCTGCGCGCACGCGGCTACGACCACAACTGGATCCTCGACCGCGAAGCCAAAGGCGAGCTCTTCGCCGCCGCCCGCCTGGCCGACCCGGCATCGGGCCGCGTGCTCGACATCGAGACCACCGAGCCGGCCTTGCAGTTCTATTCGGGCAACTTCCTCGACGCCAGCCTGCTCGGCAGCGGCGGACAGGCCTATCGCCAGGGCGACGGCTTGTGCCTGGAAACGCAGCACTTTCCCGACTCACCGAACCAGCCCGAATTCCCGGCCACCGTGCTGCGCCCCGGCCGGGCTTACACGAGTTCCACCGTTCACCGCTTCAGCACGGGCTGAACGAGACAAACCAGACCTGTCGCCAAGCAGGCACGCGTTCCAACGTTTGCCAACCCACCCACCCCGAAGAGGAGACTTCTGATGAACACCCAACGACGCACCGTCATCGCGGCCCTGGCCGCTGCCGGCCTGCCGACCGCGCTGCTCGCGCAAGGCAAGATCGTGCTCGGCTTCGCGCAGGTCGGGGCCGAGAGCGAATGGCGCACCGCCAATACCGAATCGATCAAGTCGTCGGCCAAGGACGCCGGCATCGAGCTGAAGTTTTCCGACGCGCAGCAGAAGCAGGAAAACCAGATCAAGGCGATCCGCTCGTTCATCGCGCAAAAGGTCGACGTGATCGCGTTCAGCCCGGTCGTGCAATCCGGCTGGGGCACGGTGCTGCGCGAAGCCAAGGCGGCGAAGATCCCGGTCATCCTGTCGGACCGCGCGGTGGATGAGAAGGACGACAGCCTGTGGGTCAGTTTCATGGGCTCGGACTTCGTCGAAGAAGGCCGCCGCGCCGGCCGCTGGCTGGTCGAGAAGACCAAGGGCGGCACCGGTGACGTGAACATCGTCGAGCTGCAAGGCACGGTCGGCTCGGCGCCGGCGATCGACCGCAAGAAGGGCTTCGAAGAGATCATCAAGGCCGACAAGCGCTTCAAGATCATCCGCTCGCAGACGGGAGACTTCACGCGCGCCAAGGGCAAGGAGGTGATGGAAGCCTTCCTGAAGGCCGAGGGCAAGAAAATCAACGTGCTCTTCGCGCACAACGACGACATGGCGATCGGCGCGATCCAGGCCATCGAAGAAGCCGGGCTGAAGCCGGCCAAGGACATCACGATCATCTCGATCGATGCGGTCAAGGGCGCGTTCGAAGCGATGATCGCCGGCAAGCTGAACGTCAGCGTCGAATGCAGCCCGCTGCTTGGGCCGCAATTGATGCAGGCGGTGAAGGACCTGAAGGCGGGCAAGACGCTGCCGAAGCGCATCGTCACGCAGGAAGGGGTGTTTCCGATGGAAGTGGCGGCTAAGGAATTTCCGAGTCGGAAGTATTGATTGAAGGATGTGCCCCCATGCGGGCGGAGAGCGGAGCGAGAGCAGGCCGGTGGTGTTCGACTGCATACGCCACCGCCGGTGCCGGCCAAGGACATCGGGTGGCCGGCGGAGCGAAGTAAAGGAGGAGGAGGCGGCGGCCGCCAGGCCGCCGCCGCCGGGGGACATTCGCGGAGTCGGCCACCCGATGGCCTTGGCTACCGCCACGGTGGATCTCTTGAATTTCTGAAATGAACCCTGTCCTAGAAGCCCGCGGCCTGACTCGCCGTTTCACCGGCGTGCTCGCGCTATCTCGCGTGGACTTTCGCCTGTACCCCGGCGAGATCCACGCACTGATGGGCCAGAACGGCGCCGGCAAGTCGACCTTGATCAAGGTGCTGACGGGAGTCTTCCCGCCCGACGAAGGCGAGTTGCTGCTCGATGGCATGGCGGTGCGCCCGCACTCGCCGGCAGCGGCGCAGAAGCTCGGCATCAGCACCGTGTACCAGGAAGTCAACCTGTGCCCGAACCTGTCGGTCGCCGAGAACATTTTCGCCGGCCGCTACCCACGGCATGGCGCAGCGGGCCTGTGGCGGATCGACTGGGCGCGTGTCAACGCGAAGGCGCGTGAGCTGCTGGCCCGGCTGCACCTGGACATCGATGTGAGCCGGCTGCTGTCCAGCTACCCGGTCGCCGTGCAGCAGATGGTGGCGATCGCGCGCGCGCTCGGCGTCGAGGCGCGGGTGCTGATCCTCGACGAGCCGACCTCGAGCCTCGACGAAGAAGAAGTGGCGCAGCTCTTCGGCGTGCTGCGCCGGCTGCGCGGCGAAGGCCTGGCGATCCTCTTCGTGACCCACTTCCTCGAACAGATGTACGCCATCAGCGACCGCATCACGGTGCTGCGCAATGGCGAACGGGTCGGCGAATACCTGAAGGCCGAGCTGCCCGCGAAGGCGCTGATCACCGCGATGGTCGGGCGCGAGTTGAGCGCTGCAGCCGGCCGCAACGGCAGCGCCGGCGCGGCGGTCGACGACAGGGGCCCGCCGCTGCTCGAAGCCAGAGGCCTCGGCCGCCGCGGCCAGCTTCGGCCGCTGGATTTGAGCCTGCGCCGCGGCGAGGTCGTCGGCGTCGGCGGCCTGCTCGGGTCG
>Ga0307513_10007699_pt1 | contig 13919 bp, 12 predicted proteins | sample 15_EM_MG_FD_202174 | JGI IMG/M metagenome (GOLD analysis project Ga0307513, IMG submission 202174) | Populus trichocarpa ectomycorrhiza microbial communities from riparian zone in the Pacific Northwest, United States - 15_EM | ecosystem: Host-associated > Plants > Roots > Unclassified | place... | reverse complement strand
CGTGCTGCCCGCGCTGCGCGCCAAGGGCCTCACCGAGGAGCAGATCACCACGCTCATGGTGGACAACCCGCGCCGCTACTTCACCCCGGCGGGCTGAGTCGTGGCTGATCAGGCCGAGAAGATGCTCGCGCTCGTCAAGACCGGCGTGGGGCCGGCGGCGACCCAGCTGCGCGAGGTGCTGGTGCCGCATGCCGGGCCGGGCCAGATCCGGCTGCAAGTGACGGCCACCGGCATCTGCGGAACGGACCTGCACCTGCTCCACGACGAGTACCCCAGCGCGCCGCCGGTGGTGATGGGGCACGAGATCACCGGCGTCGTCGACGAGATCGGCGACGGCGTGCAGGCCGAGCTGCTCGGAAGGCGCGTCTCGCTGGAGACCTACGGTTATGTCTGCGGTGCCTGCCGGTTCTGTCGCGCGGGCCGGACCAACCTGTGCCCCACCCGGCGCTCCATCGGCGTGCACCTCGACGGCGGGTTCGCCGAGTACGTCGTGGCGCCGGAGATCAACACGCACGTGATCGCCGACGACCTCCCCGACGAGGCCGGCGCGCTCTACGAGCCGCTGGCCTGCGTCGTGAACTGCTTCTGCGATCCCGCGGTCGCCTCGCCGGGGGACTCGGCGCTGGTGATCGGCCCCGGCACCATCGGGCTGCTGTCCGCGCAGGTGCTGGCCGCTCAGGGCGCTCAGGTCCTGGTCGTGGGCACCGAGCGCGACCGCCAGCGCCTCGAGGTCGCGGCGCAGCTGGGCTTCGCCACCGCGACGAGCGACCAGGTGGACTCGCTGGTGCCCGACACCGGGGTGGACGTGATCGCCGAGTGCAGCGGCAGCCCCGCAGGCATGGCATCGGGCCTGAAGCACGTCAGCCGGGGTGGCCGCTTCGTCCAGGTCGGCCTGTTCGGCAAGGCCATCTCGGCCGAGCTGGACCTGATCTGCCTGAAGGAGCTCACGGTGTCGAGCGGCATGGCCAGCACGCCGCGGTCGTGGCGGCGCACCGAGCACCTGGTGCGTGACGGCGCCGTGCAGCTCACCCCGCTGCTCAGCGAGCGCCTGCCCCTCTCCGACTGGAGCGACGCCTTCACCCGCACCGCCGCCGGCGACGGCGTCAAGTTCGTGCTCGTCCCCTGACCCTTCGCACCCACCGGGGAAGCCAGTGGCAAAGCTCGACATCACCACACAGTTCCGAGGGATCGACGCGTTCCTCGAGACGCTCGACAACCCGCTGCATCGGCGGATCATCGAGAACTACCGACGGCACGCGATCTTCGAGATCACCGGGTACAAGGAGAAGATCTTCACCCCGGACATGACCGTCGAGCACCCGATCTACATCTTCAACGGGCCGGTGGCCTGTCTCCGGCTCGAGGGCACCGAGGCGATCCTCGGCTACTACTCGTCGCTGACCGAACGCCAGGCCACCGTGATCGTCATCGCGGACGAGAAGCTGGCGGTCGCCGACTGGGGCTTCGCCTCGGAGTCGATGTTCTACTCGTACATGCCGGGCCATTGCGTGCCGGACTGGCTCTCGGCGGATCCCGACAAGCTGTACATCTTCCGGCAGGCCACCGCCATGTGCTGGCCCTACGACGAGCGGGGGCGGCTCATCGGGGAACACGTCTACCGGCACTCCGGGGCGACGGAGCTCATCGAGGTCGACGCCGACGAGTTCATCACCCTCGAAGAGGCGCGGGAGAAGCTGCTGCCCCTGCAGCGCGAGCTGCCGCCGCTGGAGGTGCATGCCGGGCGGTGAGACGGCTCAGGCGCGCGGGTCACGCAACCCGAGCGCGCGGGCGAGGTACTGGGCGGTCACGAAGGCGCCGCGGTCGTGGTTGCACAGCACGACGACCGTGGTCGCCGCCGCGCGGTACCGCGACACGAGGGCCGCCACGCCGGGGTCCATCCCGCTGTGGCCGATGATCGTCACCTCGCCGTCCTCGACCACGAGTTGGCAGCCGTACCCGTACTGCACGAGCTCGTCCGACCGCGGCCCCTGTGATGTCGTCATCGCGGTGGTGGTCCGGGGTGTGAGCAGGTGACCGCCGAGCAGCGCGTCGAGGAGCCGGGCCAGATCGTGTGGCGTGGTGATCAGCCCGCCGTCGGGCAGTCCGCCCGCCGGGACGCTGTAGCAGTTGGACCGCCACATCTCCGCGGGTTCCTCGGTGACGAGGTAGCCGGTGGCCAGCCGCTCGGGCTCGAGATCGCGATCGGCGAAGGCGGAGTCGACCATGCCGGCCGTGACCAGCACCTCCGCGGTCGCCACGGCGGCGAACGAGCGGCCGGTCGCGGCTTCGACGGCCAGTCCCACGAGGATGAAGTTGGCGTCGCTGTACTGGAAGACCGCGCCCGGCGGCGATACCGCGGGCAGGTCGGCGAACAGGGGAAGCAGGTCGGCCGGGCCGCGAACGTGATGGGTCGGGACGCGATCCCAGCACGAGGTGTACGACGCCCACGTCGTGTCGTCGTCATCGTGGTAGTTCGACAGGCCCGAGGTGTGTGAGAGCAGGTGGTGGAGGGTGTGCTCCGCGGTGAGCGCCCGCGGCCGGTGCTCGGGCGCAAGCACCTCGGTCAGCGGCTGATCGAGACGAAGCGCTCCCCGGTCGACCAGGCGCAGCGCGGTCAGCGAGGTCACCAGCTTCGTGACCGAGGCGACGCCGAACCGCGTCCGCATGGTCGCCGGTACTCGATGCCCACGATGCGCCCACCCCGCCGCGTGCTCGAAGACCGGCCGGCCATCGCGCCAGACGAGCACGGCACCGCTGAAGAGGGACTCCGCCGCCCGTCGATCGAGCCATTGCCGAACCACCTCGGCGTCCACCCGGCAGATGCTAACCAGGGTGAGCTGCTCAGCTGCAGATCGTCGGATCCGGCGTCCCGTTGCCCGCGTGCGGTTCGAACGAGACGTGGACGTGGTCGAAGTGGTTCTCGGTGATGCTGCCGCGGTCCTCCATCGGCTCCCAGCCGTCGCCGTAGTTGACCCGCTGCTTCCAGATCACGTACGAGACGCCGAGCTCGTCCTGGTTCTTCAGCACGCAGCGGGCGATCCGGTCGCCCTGTTCGCCGCGGGTCATGAAGTCGACGGCGAGCCCGCGCGGATGGTCGGAGACGCGGCCGCGGCCACCGACGCCGAGCACGTCGCGTTCGTCGAAGAGACAGGCGATGAAGCGTGCGGCCTCCTTGGCCCACGGCTTGACCAGGCCCAGCTGGGGCAGCCGGACCTCGCAGTGCACGGCTTCCCCGGCCTTGCGGGCGACGTCGTCCAGACCGGCGGCCTTGATCAGCGCGGAGACGGTGGCCTCGGCGGGCTCGGGATCGGCCGCCGCCACCGGGGCGATGCTGGCGAGCACGCGCCGGCCGAGCTCGTCGCGCACCGGGGGGAGCGGGGTGTCGCGCTTGCCCTCGGACGCGAGGGTGAGGGCCGTGCTGGCGTCCGCGGTGTCGTTGCCGCCGATCGCGCTCCCGACCAGCATCGTCGGTGCGATCGCGGCCAGCACGCCGCCCGCCGCGGCGGCGCCCATGCCGTGGTGCACGGCGGACGCGGCGCGGTGCCGTGGCGCGCTGCGGGTGCGCCGGGTCGCGATGGCGACCGGGTCGAGTCCGACGACCGGCTGCCCCGCGCCCCGATGGCGACCCGCCGGGGAGCGGTGCCGGGACACGACGTGCCTTCTCTCGCACGACCCGGGCGGACGACCGGTGGGGAGTACCGGTGGGCCAGGTGGCCCGATGTCCGACGGGGAGCCGGGTCGACGAGAAGAGACGATACCGACACCATCACGTTATGTGCACGTATCGACACGCACTGTGAGATCAGTGTTCGGTGTGTTGCGCTGAACGGCGCAGCGCACTGCGGAGCAGGGATCAGGCCCAGGATCAGGCCCAGGGGTCAGGCGCAGCCCTGGAGCGAGTTGCCCTTCGCGCCGCTGCCGAACGAGACGTGCACGTGGTCGTAGTGGTTGGCGGTGACCCCGCCGCGGTCCTCCATGCCCTGCCAGCCCTGGCCGAAGTTGATCCGCTGCCGCCAGATCACGTACGTGATGCCGAGTGCGGCCTTGTTCTTCAACGCGCAGGCGGCGAGCGAGTCGCCGGTGGTGCGGTTGACCATGAAGTCGACGGCCTTGCCGCCGGGGTGGTCGGACACGCCGCCGCGCCCGGCCACGCCGTACATCGTCGGCTTGCCGTACTTGCAGCCCAGCAGCTGTGCCGCGGTGCGCACGAACGGCTTGACGGCGCCGAGGCCGCCTTCACTCACACCGCAGTTGCGCTGGCTGGCGACGGCGGCGTCGGCCTTCGCCTTCTCCGCAGCGGCCTGCGCCTCGGCCACGGCCTTCTGGCGGGCGGTCTCGAGGGTGGCCTCGGCGGCCTTGACCTGGTCGGTGACCTGCTGGTGCGCCTCGGCGATCGAGGCGGCGATCCCGCCCGGATCGGCGGCGGGCGGGAGCACGTCGGAGTCGACGGCGCTGCCGTTCTGGTCGGCGTCGGTCGCGTCGTCGGAGTCGGACGAGTCGGTGGTCAGTGCCGTGGTGCCGTAGCCGCCGGCCATCGCGTCGACGGGCACGGTGGCGGCGAGCAACGACAACGCGCCGCCCGCGATGGCCACCGCCGTGGTGGCGACGCGGCGGCCGCGGTGCTCCGGCTCGGGTGCCGCGGCAGGGGGCGCCGCGGTAGGTGCCGCCGGGGGCACCTCGGTCGGCTCCAGAAGGCCGGCCGGGGTGGGGCCGTCGTCGACGCTCGGCTCGGCGAACAGCGCCTCGAGCTCGCCGGTCGTCGGGACGGCGTCCAGGTCGTCGACGGGGTGATCGACGGGCGTCGAGCGGCCCGGCCAGACGACCTCGACGCTGGGGAGCAGTCGCGGTGCCGGCAGCCGCACGATCCCGCTGCCGCGGCGGGGGGCCGGGACCTCGGGTGTGGGAGTCCCGGTTTCGGGGTACTCGAACGCGACGTCCTCGTCGAGACGATCGAGGACTGCAACCGCCGATGCGGAACGGAGCAGTTCGGAGACCGATTGGCGCGCACCGCCGTCACGCGAGTGGCGGCCGGTGGTGGGCGCCATCGGGACGGGATACGTGCCTCGGCTCCCTGGGGAGCGATGCCGAGCCACGACCTGCCTTCCAGATCGACGGCGCGGCTGAACATCCGGTTCGGGGGTACCGGCGGGCTGGGGAGTGCCCGTGTCCATTCCGTGACCGTGCCGTCATTGATCCGAGAGCGACGCTAGGCAACCTCCGCGCCAGATGCCCGTCTATGGCGAGCTTGATCGGCCGACCGTGGCGTGCCGCGCGACGAACGGCTGGTCGACTGCTCCACTCGGTGGAATCAGGTGGCCGCGATCGCGAACGCGCAGAACACGTTGCCCTCCGGGTCGGCGAGCACCGTCCACGGGGTTTCGTGACCCGGCTCACGCAACACCGTGGCACCCGCTGTGACCAGCGACGCAACTCCACCGTCCGGTTCGACGGCGACGTCCATGTGCACCCGGTTCTTGAACCGTCGCGGGTCGGTGCCGATGCCCACCACGAACCACTCGAACGGCGCGCCGGGGATCTGGAGCGCGAACGAGTCCGCGTCCTCCTCGACGGTGCCTGCCCCCAGCACGTCCGCCCACCACCGACCGAGCCGGAACGGATCGGCCGCGTCGAGCACGAGCTCGTAGAGCCGGAACGGGGGCGGCTCCGCCCGCACGAACGCGCAGAACTCGCCGCCCTCGGGATCGAGCATGATCGTCCAACGCGGCAGCTCGCGCTGCACCGACGCACCCAGCGCCACCAGCTCGTCGATCGAGGCGCAATGCACGTCCGGGTGCAATCGCTTGACGGTGTGCGGATCGGGCACGGGATTGACCCACACCGTGTGCTGCGGGGTAGGCCCGGCGAGGTGCCACGGGCCGCCCTTGTCGGTGATCGGGCCGAGGCCCAACACTCCCGCCCAGAAGCGGGCGAGAGCGGGGGCGTCGCCCGCGTCGAGACAGAGGTCCTTGTAGCGCGCGATCCCCGACACCCGCGCGACCCTAGACCGCCCGGCACATGATGGGCTCGGCTCGCGGCTCCCAGGCAGGCACCTCGCGGCGTTGTCGTCGCCGCCGATCCAACACCGGGATCGCCGGCTCCTCCGCCTTGCGATGCGCCTACCTGGGAGCCGCTCCCTGATCGAGCCCCTCATGTGCCGGGCGGTCTTAGACGCTCGATGATGGACGTGCGAGCAATATCGATTCTCCGTGGCGCCACGGATCGCCAGGCTGTGCCCATGACGCTCACGCAGATCCTCGCACTGGTCGCCGCCATCGGTTCCGGCATGGTCGCCGGCATCTTCTTCATCTTCTCCACGACGATCGTCGCCTCGCTCGAACGATTGCCCGTCGAACAGACCGTCGCCGCCATGCAGGCGATCAACCGGGTGATCCTGGCGCCGCTGTTCCTGATGCTGTTCACGGGCACCGCGCTGGTCAGCATCGTGGTAGTGGTGACGGCAGCGGGCGAACCGCTCGCCTGGATCGGTGCGGCCCTCTACGTGCTCGGCTCGTTCGTGCTGACGATGGTGGTCAACGTCCCGCTCAACAACGCGCTCGACCAGGCCAACGGCGGCGGAGCGGAGACCTGGCAGGCGTTCCGACCGCGTTGGATGGTGGGCAACCACATCCGCACCGTCGCGTCGATCGGTGGCGCCATCGCATTCACGCTGCTGGTGTGATCACGCGACAGGTACCGTCGAGGGACCGGGACCATCGCGCAGCCGCGCATCGGTCCACGTTGGCCGGGAGGCTGACACCGTGCTCGATCTGCACGTCACCGCCCTCTACAGCTACCCGGTCAAGGGTGCGGCCGGCATCGCGCACGATGCGGCGGACATCGGGCCGGCCGGCCTCGCGGGCGATCGCCAGTTCCTGGTGACCGATCTCGACGGTGTCTTCCGCACGCAGCGCGCGGATCCGCGACTCGCGGTGATCCGGCCTGGCTGGGCGGAGGACGGCGCCGTGCTCACGCTCGCCGCCCCCGACGTCCGACCGATCGCCGTGCTCGTCGACCGCACCGGCCCGCGGCAGCCGGTCCAGCTCTTCCACCACCACTTCACCGGCATCGACCAGGGCGACGCCGTCGCCGAGTGGCTCAGCGCGGTGCTCGGCCGGCCCAGCCGGCTGGTGGTCGCGCCGCCGGAACACGATCGCGCTACCGACGGCCACACACCGGGGACGTCGGGATATGCCGACTCCAGCGCGGTGCACCTGTTCGCCCAGGAGAGCATGGCCGACCTGAACTCCCGGCTCGACGTGCCGCTGCCGATCGCCCGTTTCCGGCCCAACGTCGTCGTCGCCGGCGGGGCGGCATACGCCGAGGACGCGGTGCGTCACATCACCACCGGCGGGATCGAGCTCGGCTGGACCAAGCTCGCCGTGCGCTGCGCGGTCACCCTCGTCGACCCGGCGACAGGCCGACGGGCAGGGCCGGAGCCGCTGCGCACGCTCGCGCGCTACCGGCGCGACCCGGCCGGTGGGGTCGTCTTCGGCACCAAGTTCGCGGTGCTGCGCCCCGGCCGGCTGCGCGTGGGTGACACGCTCAGCGCCGCAACAGCTTTCCCAGGAGCCGCAGCGCCGGGCGCGCCAGCGCACGCAGCGCCCGCCGCGGCGGGCTGACCAGGGTGAACCAGTCGTACGTGGTGCGCAGCAGCGTGCGGGTCGGCCCGTCGGCGGCCTTGCGGTAGGCCACCAGCCCGTAGCCCAGGTCGGCGACCGGCACGAACCCGGCGCGCTGCAGGTCGTAGCGGGCGCGGAGGTCGTCGTCGTAGAGGTGCCAGACGGTCTCGCGGCTCGCCTCGCGGACGTCGATGTTGGCGATCAGGTAGCCGCCCCGGCCGAGCGCGGCGTGCAGCTGCACGGCCGTCCCGTACAGGTCCGGCACGTGGGCGAGGGTGTCGATCGCGGTGATCGCGTCGAACTCGCCGGCCGGCAGCCCGCTCTCCGCCAGATCGATGTAGTCGGCCTTCTGGCCGCGGCGCTGCAGCCGGAACTGCGCGAAGTCGAGCAGCGTCGAGGACAGGTCGGCGGCGGTCGTCTTCCAGCCACCCTCCTCGAACAGCTGGCTGGTGATGCCCACGCCGGAGCCGAAGTCGAGGTGCCGCCGGCCCGGTGAGTACTGCTGCAGCCACCGGTACGCGATCACGCTGGCGGGATCGGCGTGGCCCTCCGACTGCAGGTAACCCCACCACATGAGGTCGAAGCCCCACGACTGCTGGGTGCGGTAGAACGCGACGCGGGCCTCGTCCGACGCGGAGCCGTCGACCGCCTCCCACTCGTGGACGCTCTCCTCCTCCCAGTGCAGCGCGCGCTGCCTGGCCTCCTCGGCGGAGATGCCGTGGTAGGTGGCGAGATCGTCGAGCACGGACTCGCGGACGTCGTGGTCGTCGAGCTGCAGCACCCGGCGGAACATCCGCATCTCCGGTGTGGAGCGCACCGTGCCGCCCAGGTTGGGCAGCTCGCCGGGAGCGGCCGTCAGCGGATCGACGTGCACGCCGGACTCGGCGTTCGGACGGGCGTTCTCGATCGCGGTCCGCAGGCCCTTCTTGAGCGCCCGAGTGAGTGGATTGACAGGTGTAGCGGTGGTGGTCATGAGAGAGATCCCGGGAGGGCGAGGGCGCCGACAGGGGACGCCGAAATGGACGAGGGGGACCGCCGTCAGGCGGAAACGCACACCACTCGTCCGGCCGGAGGTGCCCGGCTGCCCCACGAACCCAGCTCCCACGCGTTCGCCCAGGTCCGGTCCGACGCGCCGACCGCGATGCGCGCCGTCGGGCGGACGCCGCGGAACGGCGCCACCACCCGGCGATGCACCCGGTCGAGGCAGGCTGCCCACAGCACCGGCGACGCGGCACCGATCAGGGCATGCACCAGCGACCCGATGATCAGGAGCGCCGCGGGCGGCGCCTCGTGCATGCCGCCCAGGTACTCGGCGAACTCGACGGCCACGAACACCGCGGGCGCCAGCGCACCCTGCGCGACGCTCATCCACCCGGCGGACCGGGTCGGCGGCTGGCGCAACGCACTGCCCACCGCCGCCATCGACGTGACGGCCAGCATCAGCACCGCGACCGCAAGCGGCCCCACCCAGCCGTGGTAATGCACGACGAAACCGGGATGGATGTGCGCGAACCCGACGAGGGTGGCGACGTGGGCGATGCTCCACGTCAGGAGGCCGAAGCTGATGCCGGAGGCGGTACCGGACAGCGTCGCGGGGAAGCGTCGCACCGGGGTCACCTCCTCCTGTCGGGCGGACTCCTTCTGTCTGTCTTCGACGGTACGGATGTGCCGGTAAGACCGTCAGGCCTCGATGGCAAGAGGAGGGTTAAACCTGTGTGGAACGCGCCACGGCCGGATAGTCCCGCAGCTCCACGGCGGTGGCGTACCGGTCGGTGATCCACATCATGGGCTTCATCAGGCCGGCCGTGCGGAACAGCAGATTGCGCATCCGCATGCCGAACCGGGTGCGGGGCGCCAACAACGCGCCCGGGCGGAGCTTCTCGCCGACGCCGGCGTAGGAGCGGAAGACCTCCTCGTAGCGCCGGAACGCCATGTGGTGATCGCCCTCTGCCATCAGCAGCTCCCCGGCCAGCACGTACGCGCCGGCGACGGCCAGCCCGCTACCGAACCCGGCCAGCGTCGACCCGTACGCGGCATCGCCCAGCAGCACGATCCGGCCCGTCGACCAGCGGTCCATCGACACCCGGCTGATCGCGTCCACGTACACCGACTCCGCCTCCGGCAACCGGTCCAGCAGCTCCGGGATCCGCCATCCACCACCGGCGTAGGCGGTGCGCAGGACGTCGGCCTGCTGCTCGGCGTCGTAGCGGTCGTAGCTGAGCTCGGGGGAGACGAACACGAAGAACGCCGGCGCCTTCGAGCCGCCGATCGCCACCATCCGGCCCGGCTCGTTGTACATGAGGTGGTCGCCGTCGACCCCGAGATCGGCCAGCGCGTAGTAGTAGCCCGAGAACGTCACGAACTCCTGCTCCGGCCCGAACATCAGCCGCCGCACCGCCGAGTGGATCCCGTCCGCGCCCACCACCAGGTCGAACGTGCGGGGCGCGCCCGTCGCGAACGTGACGTGCACGCCGTCGGCGGTGTCGGTCAGCGAGGTGATCTCGTCGCCGAACACGTACTCGCAGCTCTCGCGGGTGGCCTCGTAGAGGATCTCGGCCAGGTCGCCGCGCCGGATCTCCACCTCGCCCCCGGTGAGAGCACCCGGAACCACCCCGATCGCCCGACCGTCGGCGTCCACGATCGTCTGGTCCTGCCCGCCGGTCTGCCGGGCCACGATCGCGTCCCACAGGCCCATGTCCTCGAGCACCTTCCGGTGCACCGCGCCCTTGAAGTCGATCGCCTGCCCACCCGGCCGCAGCACCGGCGCCCGCTCCACCACGGTGACGGTGGCGCCGTAGCGCTCGAGCCAGTAGGCCAGCGACGGTCCGGCGATGCTCGCGCCGGAGATGAGAACGGTCTGGTTCAGCAGCTTGGTCATGGGGAGAGGCTGGAAGGAGCCGCTGACAGTGCACTGACAGTGCTCTATTTGTCGCGCCTGCGGCGCTCCGGCTCGCGGCCCCTTTGAGTCGGTGACTTGCTCCCCCGGTGCTCACTCCGCTCGTTCCTCGCTGCGCTGCGCGCCTCCTCCGCAAGTCACCGACGGGCCGCGAGCGGTGGTTGCACGGGAAGGGGCGGCCGTCGCCCCGGTGAGCGCGACGTCGGCCGGGCCGATCTTCAGTCGAGGAGGGTCGCCACCAGTGCGTCCGCTGCTTCGCGGTCCATCGCCGCGCCGCGGGCGTAGGCCGCGGCGAAGCGGTCGTCGCCCAGTTCCGCGCGGGCCGCGGCTGCTGTCGCGGCCACGTAGCGGTCGCCTGCGATCGCGAGGCCGCGCATCGTCGCGGCCGCGCCGAGCAGCTCCGCGGCCTGTTCTCCGGTGGCCAGCCCGCCTGCCGCCCCTTCGACGGCGTCGGCGAGATCGGAGCGCAGAGGGGATTCACGGCCGGCGGTGAGCGCCTGCCGGAAGCGGCGGCGGGCCAGCACGGGATCGTCGGCGAGGCGGCCCAGTGCCACGGCGATGCGGGCGGCGTGCCACGCGTTGTGGCCGTCGGGCTCCCCGGGCAGCACCTCTTCCAGCATCGCGATGGCGTCGGCGGGACGACCGTGGCGCACCGCCACCTCGGCCAATCCGAGCCGCGCCTCCGCCCACGGCTGCGCCTGCCCTGCCTGCCGCAGCAGCGCCTCGGCCGCGTGGAAGTCGGCTTCCGCAGCGGACGCGTCGCCCTGGCGCAGCAGCGCCTCGCCGCGATGGCACAGCAGCTGCCCGCACTCGTCGAGGGAACCCAGCTCCGACTGCAGCGCGAGCGCTTCGCCGAAGCGGGCGTACGCCGACGCCCACCGGCCGCGCCACCCGTCGACGACGCCGAGCCAGTCGAGCGCCTGCGCGCAGCCCCACCGGTCGCCGAGCGCGCGGAACGTGGTGAGCGCGGCCTCCATCTCCTGCTCGCTCTCGGCCGGCCCGCCGCGCAGCATCCCCAGCAGCACGCGGGACAGGTGCATCAGCGCGTCGTTCCACGGGTCGACGCCGAGCATCACGGCGTACTCGCCGGAGCCTTCCGCCGGCGGGCCCGCGGTCATGCCCCACAACGCTGCGACGAACGGATGCCGCAGCGAGTGGTCGAGAGTGCGCAGCACCTCCATGCCCCGGTCCCAGTGCTCCGGGGCGGCCCGCGGGATCGCGTGCACGACGCAGGAGACGTACTCCTCGTCGATGCCATCGGGCACCGGCCCGGCGATCAACGCGGCGGACGCGGCGCTGCCCCGGGTGCCCCGCCCGGACAGCCACCAGTACGCCGACAGGGCCGCGACCAGCCGGAACGCCGTCGCGCGATCGTGTTCGACGGCCCAGGCCAACGCCGCGTCGAGGTTGGCCTCCTCGGCGGTGAGCCGGGCCAGCCACTCGAGCTGCTCGGCCCGGCGCAGGTGCGGATCGGCGTCCCGGGCGAGCCGGAGATGGAACGCGGCGTGCACGGCGCGAAGCTGCGGTTCCGTGCCCGAGGCGGCGAGCCGCTCCGCGCAGAACAGCCGGATCGTGTCCAGCATCCGATACCGCGGCCCGTCGACGACGACGAGGCTGTGGTCGACGAGTGCTGCCAGTACCTCGATGCTGTCCGCCCCGCACACGGCTTCGACGGCGTCGAGCGTCGCGCCCCCGGAGAACACGGCGAACGCGGTGGCCAGCTGCTGCTCCGTCGGGGTGAGCAGGTCCCAGCTCCACGCGACGACGGCGGCGAGGCTGCGGTGCCGCTCGGCGGCCGTGGGATCGCCGCGCCCGAGCAGTCCGAACGGATCGACGCCCAGCCGCTGCGCCACTGCGGCGACGGGGAGCTGGCGCAGGCGTGCGGCGGCCAGCTCGATCGCGAGTGGCAGCCCGTCGAGCGCGGTGCAGATGGCGACGACGTCGGGCGTGAACGCGAACCCGGGCCGGACGGCCTCGGCCCGCTGCACGAAGAGCTCGACCGCGCTGCCCTCCACGGGCAGCGGGCTCAGCGGCAGCACCGTCTCGCCGGTGATGCCGAGCGCGGTCCGGGTCGTCGCGACGACGCGGACATCCGGGGCCGCGACGAGCACGGCCCTGGCGAGCGCGGCCGCCCCGTCCAGCACGTGCTCGCAGTTGTCCAGGATCAGCAGCAGCGCCTCGGCGGCCAGCGAGGTGCCGATCAGGTCGACAGGATCGGCGGCCGCGCCGAAGCCGGGCTCGCGGATGCCGAGCGCGGCCAGCGCGGCGCGCGGCACCTGCGCAGAGTCGGTGAGCGGGGCGAGATCGACGAAGCAGGCGGCAGCACAGGCCCGGGTCGCCCACTCGGTGACGAGCCGGGTCTTGCCGGTGCCACCGGGACCCAGCACGGTGATCAGCCGGCCGGTGAGCTCGGTCAGCCGGTCCAACTCGGTACCCCGGCCCACGAACGTGCTGATGGCCGCGGGCACCCGTCGGCGTGGCGGCGCCGGTCGATCGGCGCGCAGCAACGCCGCGTGGACGGCCGCCAGCTCGGGCCCGGGATCGCTGCCCAGCTCGGCGCGCAACAGCCGGCGGACCCGGTCGTACTCGGCCAGTGCCTCGGCGTTGCGGCCGGCCGCGTGCAGCGCCCGCACGAGCAGCCCGCGCAGCCGTTCCCGCAGCGGGTGCGCGGACGCCAGCTGTTGCAGCGCGGCGATCGACGGGCCGTCGGGCAGGGCTAGCTCGGCCTCGGCGAGATCCTCCGCGGCGCAGATGCGCAGCTCGGCGAGCCCGGCGATCGCGGCGGCGGCGGACGGGGAGTCGGGCAGATCGGCGAGCGGGTCACCGCGCCAGAGCGCGAGCGCGGCACGCAGCAGCCGGGCGGCGTCGGTGGGGCGCCCGGCACCGAGCGCCGCCCGCCCCTCCGCGGCGAGCCGGGCGAACCGGGTCGCGTCCACGTCGTCGGGATCGACGGCGAGCCGGTAGCCGCCCGGCCCGAACCCCACGGTCTCCGCGCCCAGCACCCGGCGCAGCCGAGACACGTGCGCCTGCACGGCGTTGGCTGCTCCCGCGGGTGGATGCTCGCCGTACTGCCCGTCGACGATCCGGTCGACGCCGACGGTGCGCCCGGCCTCCATGGCGAGCAGCACCAGCAGCGCGCGGGGCCGGGGGCCGCCGACCGCGACCGTGGCCCCGTCGTCCCCGGTGACCGCGAGTGGCCCGAGGATCGCGAACTGCACGGCGGTGATCGTGGCACGCCGGTGCGACCCAGGTCACCTACTCTGCGTACGCTGATCACGCCATGGCTCGTGACGAGATTCCCCAGGGTGTCGGCCGGTCCGCGCAGCTGGCTTCGCTGCCGCTGTCCATCGCGGGACGGGCGGTTGCCGGCTGGGGTCGATCGCTGGTCCGCGGGCCCGACGAGG
>Ga0307513_10007698_pt1 | contig 13921 bp, 14 predicted proteins | sample 15_EM_MG_FD_202174 | JGI IMG/M metagenome (GOLD analysis project Ga0307513, IMG submission 202174) | Populus trichocarpa ectomycorrhiza microbial communities from riparian zone in the Pacific Northwest, United States - 15_EM | ecosystem: Host-associated > Plants > Roots > Unclassified | place... | reverse complement strand
TGGTCCCCCCCCCCCCGCCCCCGCCCCCCCCCCCCCCCCCCCCCCCCCCCCCCCCCCCCCCCCCCCCCCCCCCCCCCCCCCCCCAGTTATACCCTTTGAAAGGGGAGGCTGACGAAGCGGAGTCACGAAGGTAGGTACGAGGGTAGGCAGGAGGGCAGGTGTAAGCCAGGGCAAAAAAAACTCACGACTCGTATGTTCACACATTAGGGCCTAGGTAAGAGCCCACGTATGTGCGTGCTCTCAAAGTGATGTCTTCCTATGTAAGTGAGAACTCAATTCTACCTTCCTGTGTACGCAGGCTCACGATGGAGCGAATTGCCAAACCCCATGTGTATGCTCCTGGCCCCGCAGATTTGCAATTGCTCGCAAAGTGCGGACGAAGCCCTTTGCTATACGATGGGTTTTACGATCCTGTAAAGCGGGGTAGGAAGCAGCGGGGTTTTGATAGTGGAGTGAATGAGGGGGGTTACCGTCTGCCATCTGTCTGCCAGGCAGAGCGGGTCAACCGCTGGTAGAGGGCAGATTTTTTTGTCGCAACTAAGGTGACCATCCACTACAGAGCCTGGGTAGCTTCGAGCTTATATTCACTCTCATTCGCTCTCCGCAATTAAGCCTGATATTTATGGGTGACTGTCTTACTATAGGCCCCCAATCTGGGGAAGAAATTAGGTTTCCGCTATGCCCTTCCCTACCAAAGTCCTATTTTAGCCTACCTACTCTATATACTGCGCCCGGTATTAGCTATCCTCTCACAATCTGTAAGGTATAGTGGGCAAAAGTCAATATTTTGTTACCAAGCCTAGTGACATTTTATTATTTATTTTCCAAGAGATTTTTTGGCCTTAGAAAAAAAATATTCCAAGAATTAATAGTTCGTGCCCAGGATGACAGTCTGTTAGAAATTGTGTTCAAGGTCATGCTCAAATATTTCTCTTTCTTGTGGTCACGAGTGACACCTCGTGACTGCTTGCGTCACCTCTTGTCCCAACTCGCACTTCCACACCCCCCCCCTTCTCCTCTCATCTCTCCTCTCTTGCTTTTTGTTGGAAATGATCCGTGGTCGGCCGAGTACTTTAAGCGGTGGGCAGAATAAAGCGTTTGCAGACCGCTTGATGGGTAGAGATAGGGCGGACAGAACTTTACTGAGTGCGAAAACAAGAAAGAGATTCAAGGTCAAAGTGAGAGTCGCGTAAAGAGCAGTTTCGTTGGTTTTAGTTTGCTATGTAGAAAGAACTTATTGAGTAGAGAGAGGAAAAGAGATGCGAAACGAAACAGGGCGCAAAGAAGCCGAGTGGGCCCCATAACTGGTGGCAACCAAGTCAACCGGATGACTAAGCTTCGGCGAACAACCCAAGATATCCAACACTTTTCTCTCTGAATCATCTTCTTCTCTCGTTCTGTAAGCAATATAAGTTGTTCGCTTGTGTTGGAGGCTGCTCTCCTCTTGAACCTTGTGATACCGCTCGCTTCCGGGGGTTCACTCCTAGTGCTTCCCAACGCGTTCATGGGGGAAATCAAATGTCAATTGGGGGCCGAAAGCGAGCCGATAAACAAAGGAGGGAAATAAATCGGGGGATGAACCATGTAAATACTATCCCACTAACATTGTAAGGTGGTGCTCTTAAAAACATCTTCCTCTGACGAGCGCCCAATTTCGCTGCAACAGGTGGGACACGAGTGATATTGCGTGATCACACCTCCTCATCATAATTACCCTGGAATGATGAGGCAACCTGATCCCATGTTTATTCAATATCTGAGCAGAAGGGGTATCCTTTAATTTAATCCCCTTATTCCTAACCCTCTCACAGCCCGGAATTGGACAGTCTACAAGGATGTTGAAATGGCTTCACTTCGTGGTAGCGGCCCAACGCTTGCTTAGTCGGAAACGGGGATGGCCGGGTGCAACCTGGCTCACCGCAGGGGCAACTCCTCCTCTCGGGACGCGCTTGCGGCCCACTGCCGAGCCGCTAGGGAGGGAGGGATAAGGAATAAATGGCGTGGGAGGCGGAGAAGAAACAAACCTGCTAATGGCATCCTCGTTTAAGAGGCACTGGTGACGGTCGGGAGTGATGTGCGAGTTTTAACAGGAGATACCAGTGATGCCAGTAACCGGGAGGCGGGATTGTAGAGTCGTTATTCTGGTTAACAGGTCACAGGTGCGAGTGCTGTGCGAGGAGAAAAGACTGCAAAGCCCAGCAAACCATTAACAGAGAAAAGCCATCATTGTCGAGATAGAGTGGTAAATCGCCAAGTTCCTGTAGGAGTAGTTGTGGGTATCCGGGCTTGTCAAATGAGACTAGGTTGAGCTCGTGTCCTTCGGGAGGCGCACTCGCTCCGCCAATCAAAGGCTTTACCGGTGCGGTAGCCACTGGGCCACAATCCCCCCCCCACGCTGCGGGGGTGCCTGAAGTGTGGCTAATTAGCGGGGATATAAAAAAATCACCTACATGTGATCCATGTGTGGTTGTGTAATCTACTACAAGAGTGCAAAAATATCCAGTAGCGAGTAACTAGCAAAAAGTTCGAAATATGAGAAGGGGGGAGAGCGGGACTTTTGACTCCTCCTTGAGCCTTTTTCCAATTCAGAAACCCTAACCCGCGCCCGCGCTTTTGATCGGCCGGATGAACTAGCTTCCCCCACCCCCACTCGCGTTCCTCTCGCAGAACACGGGCAGAATAGAAATCAAGACCCGCACAGCAACCACCACCGGTCTCTGGTGCCCATCATGCTCCATCGGTACACCTCTGCACCTTGCATAAAGCACAGAAAAATCGCCTCTAACCGCCCACAGTCCTAGAGCCTGTTTGGATCCAACAGTTTAGTTCCGTTACCCCATACAAATGGCCGGTTCCCTTCCGTTCCAAAATTCGGAAACAATCGTTTCTACGGGTCAAAAGTGGAACGGTTGCCTCCTCACCATTTTTACCAAACTGGCTTCTAGAGTTTGAGAACCTCCTGCCAAACTCCTCACCAGCTTCTGCGACCATAACTTCAGCAATTAGCACCCATATTGCATCAGTCCTATTCTCTACATTCACTGATGGGAATAAATACACCACGAGCGTTGAGTCTCCCCTGCCGAAGCAGAAAGTCGCTTCGGTTCCCAGACTACTGGTAATGCTTAACTCTATTCCTCTACCTGTGCAAAAGGTCCTCCTGCGCAAGCTGCAGTGCTGTTCCGCGATCCTTCTGATCTACGGAACAAAGCGGACCCCCGCGCGCACTACCACTTACCTCCCTAGCCACCCCACCTTCCGGGCGCTGAGGGCTGGGGGATTACGGTTGGTCGTTGAAATGGTGCTAGTTGAGTTCTTCTCGCTGCCGGAATTCCCACAATGTATTTGCGAGCGTGTAGGCTCTCTGTCCGGGATCACGGCGCAGGTTGCTGTAGTCGATATTTACTTGGCGAGGGATAGGCCGGTGCTTCATCAGGATATTTCTGAGTCGGGTTCTGCACCATTGGTTAGTCTTTACCCGAACTGTCGGGTGCTTTTCATTGTGGTGGTTGGCGGCGGAGAAGGGACTCTACTTAGGATGATGAGTGGGGGCGCGGGTATTCTGAGAGGGGAAGCGAGGTGGGCCTAGCACTCTGTGCTCACAATTGCGAGTGGGACATTTCCTGAGTGGCTATAGGAGTGGCCGGAGCAGAGGAGGGGCTGGATTAGGGGGGCAAGTGTCAATTTGGATTTGAGGCTGATGTGTATGACGCTATACATATTCTAAATCCAGTATGGCATCCGAGCTCTTTCGCATCGTTAGTTACTAATTGATAATTTAAATCTCCTCCACGATCGGGAGACGAATAAGATATTCGGATAAGAAGCAGAAGCGTGATTTCCTGATCAGCACCCGGCACATCTGGCCAGCCTTCTTCGCCAGCGAGGGTTCCTTCAGACTATGGCAGATAAAGGATTAGGTACGAACCCCCGCCACTTTCTCTATCCGACAACCCCCGCCTTACAGCCACTTAGACCACCACAATTCCAATAAAAATAGCCTGCTATACGAGTACTATAATAAGTAGAAGAGCCAAGAATCTGAGTAGCAAGTTGGAGTCACCTCTCCCAATATTTTATGTTGTGTGTTGCTTTCTATTCCTTTCAACTAAGTGCCAAAAGAGGATCATTTCACTATGTTTCCTCTACTCACTCAAAGGGGAAATCATGGGAGTCCTAAACTTATTCCTAATTACACCGGTGTTTATTTACTGTGGGATGAAATACCCGCAAACAGTAACCGATAAGAGCGCACTCGAACACCTTCACCGGCTCTAAAGATAATGAAGTTGAGGGGCGGATTCTCACGGGCTAAAGAGACTTGAATGAAATCGTTAGACGGACCTTGTAGTTCTATCATGTAGAATGTGTTGTTAGCACGTGTTTGGTTGTAGTCTGTGGATATTTTAATTCGGCCAAAGTAGTGCACCGGCACTCAATTGAAGATTCAAAGCTAAACAAGGAGCAAGAAAGATAGAAATAATCAACAGAAAACATGTAAGCGCATATTCCGTAAACAAAGTTGGACCTGCTAGAAACATCCCACTCCAACCAACAACACAATTTCAAACACATCAAAGTCTGAAACCAATCAACCCGAGTGATACCGCGTGATCAGGATACCCTCGCTTAATTACCCCGAGATTGACGGGACAACCTGATCCCATGTTTGTTCAATACATGAGCAGGAAGGTTATCCTGTCTTTTGATCCCCTTATCACCGACCTTCTCGCACCCAGGAATCGGACAATCCACGCGGTTATGGAGATGCTTCACTTCGTGGTGGCGGTCTAATGCCTGCTTGGTCGGAAACGAGGATCGCCAGGTGCAACCTGGCTCGAGGCAGGGGTAACTCCTCCTCTTGGAACGTGCTCGCGGCTCACTACCGAACAATTAGGGAGGGATAAGGAACAAAAGGCGTGGGAAGGGAAGTAACATACCCGCCAATGGCATCGTCATTCAAGTAGCACTGGTGACGGCCTGGAGTGATATCCGAGTTTTCACAGGAGAAACCAGGGGTATCAGTAATCAAGGGGCAGATCGCGGAGTGATTATCCTGGTTAACAGGTGCGAGTGGTGTACGAGAAAAGGCTGTAAGGTCTAGCGGACCGTTGACGGAGAAGAAGCCATCATCATCAGGATAGAGCGGTAGATCGCCAAGTGTTGGTGGTAGCGGTTGTGGATATCCGGACCCGTCAAATGGGACTAGGCTGAACTCATTGTGTGCAAGGGGTATGCTCACTTCGCCAATCAAGGGTTTTACCGGTGCCGCAGCAACCGTGCTGGTGTCGGTCCGATAACTAAGGTTTAGCAAAAAGTATAAAAAAAAAAACCTACATGTGGTCCATGAATAATCTGGCACGTGGTTTATGTAATCTGTTTCCAAGAGTGCAAAAGTATAGCGAGGAATCAGTAAAACCTTCGAAAAATGAGAAGGGGGGAGAGGGGACTTTTTGACTTCTCCTTGGAAGGAAATGCACTTTTTTCAATTGGCTAGTGCAAAGAATGGGAGCCCCGAAGCCTGAGACATCCGGCATGCAGTCTCTCCCAACCGCCAACCATATTCCAGCACGTTAAGTATCCTCCCGAAGCCTGAGACATTGTTACTTTAAGAGAGAAAAGCCTTGCATAATTTGGTTGGCGGAGAATAATGCTTGTGTTGTCATGGATAGTGGGTTATGAGCCCTGTAAGAGTACTTGAAGGATACACAATCTATTATCTGTCATCCCACAAATATCCTAATCCGCGAGCGTCAAATTTCATCCTGCTCTAGCATTTACAAGAGGTCAATCGTCGCACAAGACGCCTTAGGTATGATAATAGCTGGGCAGGTTAGCAAGGTAAATGTTGAGGATGGACATTGGATGATACCATTTCCGCCAGCAGTAACATCGCTGATACACTCTCAGAGTGGCAGTTGAGCCCCCTGCCGAATTCCAAGGGGCCTTGCGCCGTGAGCCCCCTTGTGAATGGTTTTCCAAAGTCTCTCGCCCTTTTCTTCCCCCAACCATAGTTATTTTTGCTTACAAGGATACCTTGGTCATAGGCTTAATATGTTCTGCCTAGCATACATTCACTGGTTGATGTGCTTTTTTTCTTTCTCAATCTGCTGAGTCTGAGGGTATAACGGTCAAATATTATATTTGGGGTTGACGTTCGGTTAAGCCCAGGTAGGGAAAATAATTAAAGGACTCAGAATAGAGAAGCAGAAGCTACTGCAAGTTGGCTCGTTTCAAATAGGCGTGTTCTGAGAATTCAAATATATGATATCCTGGAGTCTTTTTCAAATGGTGATGTTTACCGAATGTTTATCAAACTAATTGACCTACTGCGCCTTACTTTACTAACTTTAGTAGATTCCCGGATATATTTAGGCTCAATATTTTAATTTCGGATTCTAGTTTGATGGCGTGTCTACGGGTGCCGTACATGCCTGGGTCAGGGGAGCTGGCTGAAGACCGGTGGTGCGTCATAGTCCCTTCGGCGGCATGGGGACTACACGGAATAAAAAAGGTGCGAGAAATAGTGGCTTATCTCGCAACCACTGATGGGTAAGTATGCAGAGCCTCTCGGTACTTGTAATACAACAGGAGTTGGTGGGTAACTTACAAGACATCTGCATAGGTGGGGGCTACCGTAATCCCCCAATGCAGGCGCATCAGTCAAGCTACCGTGGATGCCCCTTCTGGCAAATAAAAATTGTGCGGCGTTCACGGGATTTCTCCCTTGGAGATCGATAGCCCATGCCACATATCCGGAAGGACAGTCCGTGGGGGATGTTGAGATGTCAACCGTGGTATCCGGGTGCTGATTGCACGACTACACGAAATTCCTCCTGTTAGCTGGGCAGGCGTTTCTGGTCTCTGCGAATGTCACTGGCGTAGTAGCGGACGTTTCTACCGTGGGTTTTTTTCTCTTGTAGAGACCGCGACACCAGCACGGTGATCCACGGTGGTGGTCATACTATGATAGATACTTGTACAAGTACTAGAGTGGATTTAAGGTGGTATAATAGGCAGATCCACCTAGCCGAAGCCAGTGCTGGCATTGGAATAACAGATACGGGTAGAGTAGTTTGTGGTTTCGTCTTCTGGTACCGTAGTCGATCCATGCTTGTGCCCACCGACCCTGGTTCACTCACAGCCGGTGCCGAGAACGGAAACCCTAACCCACCCCCACATTCTTAATGTAGCACAATATTGAGCCAAGAAAGAAACTTCCCACCACCCCCACTCCCGCTCCTGCTGCAAACCACGAGCAGAATGAAAGTCAACACCGCACCACAACCACCACCAATCTCCCACGCCCACCATGCTCCACCGGCACACATCCGCGCCTTACATAAATCCCATCAAAAATCAGCTCTAGCAGCCCCTACAGTCCTTGACTTTGAAAACCTCACGCCAAACTCATCTTCCGTCACAATCACTTCAAGAATTAACGCCTCCATCGCATCAACTGCATTCTCCGCATTCAGCGATGGGAGCGAAGACACCACGAGCGTTGAGTCCGACGTACCCGTCTACAAAGTCGCTCCGGTTCCCGGACTACTGGTAATACCCAACCTGATCCCTCCATCTATACAGAAGGCCCTCCTGCGCAAACTACTATTCCGCGATCTTTCCGATCCGCGGCACAAAACAAACCTGCACGCGCACTATCACCTACCACCCCTGCCGCCCGATATAGGCTCGTATTTCGAGTCACCTCCGGGGACGGCCTTCCGGGCGCTTAATACCAATGGACACGACTTATCCGTTGACCGCATGCTCGATAAAAAACTTCGATGGGTAACGCTCGGTGGGCAGTACGATTGGTCGCTGAAAAAGTACCCCGTGGATTCCTCTTCGCTACCGGAATTCCCGCCCGATATTCGGGAGCTCGTAAGCTCGCTTTTCGGAATTACAGCGCAGGCGGCTATAGTCAATATTTACTCCCCCGGGGATACGCTGGCGCCTCATCGCGATATTTCCGAGTCAAGTTCTGCACCGTTGGTTAGTGTTTCGCTGGGTTGCGAGGCTCTTTTCGTCGCGGGGGTTGGGGACGAAGAGGGAGTTGTAGTTAGGGTGAGGAGCGGGGATGCGATCGTTATGAGCGGAGAGGCTAGGTGGGCCTGGCATTCTGTGCCCACAATTGCTGGCGGAACATGTCCCGAGTGGCTACAGGAGTGGCCGGAGGAGAGGAGGGGCTGGATGAAGGGGAAAAGGGTTAACCTGAATGTAAGGCAAATGTGGGATGAATTATAAGGGGTAGGTTGTTTGCGGGTGGGATGGATGTACGGTCGCTCAAGCCCAGGATATCACCGGAGAGGCTCTCGGAGCTTAAAAAGTTGAGACCGTGGTGCTGTACATATTCCGAATCCATCATGGCATCAGCGTGGTTTCCGCACTCTCGGTCATTAATTGATAATTTAAACACTCCCCGCGATCAGGAACAGAACCGAATGTTTTAATAATGCGTAGCAACATGATATCCGATCAGCATGTAATACATCCTGCGAGCAGCCGTCCTTACAAGGCATAGCTTGATGAAGGTTGAGCATAGATCCTAGCCCCTCACTCTTTCTGTTTAAAGACCCCTTCTCTTTGTAGCCCTCTAGGGCGCCCGGGGCCAGTAAAAGCGGTTCATCGTATCCCACTAGCGCCATCAAAACAGCAGCGACCGGGGAGCTGATCGGGCGTCGGAATTGCCTCTCCTACTAACTTCTAGACCTCCAGCGTCGCGCCCCAGTATTCTCAAGTAGGGTAATCAGCCAGCGAGTATCTCTTCCCCAAGTTGCCTGTCCGCTCGTGGCACTGAATTAAATTTCAGCAGTTCCAGGTTGATATTAAATTCTGCTTTTAGTGTGGTTGTTCGCTGAAGGCATTGTACAGCACCGGTGGTCTTGACACTACCCGAGCAGGGTTCCGAATGGTCGGCGGAAGACTGGACTGGACTAGCTAGTCAGGTCGAAAGTCAAGTCTAGTCCAATGGTGGAAATCAGACCAACTAGACAGTCAGGATTATGGAAACCGACTTGACCAAGACTAGTCTGACCAGGCCTGCCAAGCAATTGGATATGCTATTTTTATCACTATATATTACGTTCAAGTAAAGCTTTTCTTAATTAAACTTATTGTTTTCCATGAATTATATGGTGGAGATAGTGTCTTGCTTAGATTAGGGGTGGCGAAAATCGGTTCTTGAGTATTGAACCATTTTTGGTTCACAAAGTGAGTGATATTACATGACCACATGCCACAATACCGGTATTGGATGTGACTTATCCATCAGGTAATCGTATTTCCACCGCATATTATCCTCCCCAGGATATTATATCAGCTTCTATTGAGGGGCTGTTGATTCATAGTGTGACAAGCGACTTTAAGATCCTAGTATAGCTATACTTCTATTCTTAGCCAGTGTTGGGCTTGGTGACATTCAGACTTATGCGATCCCCCATAAAGACTAGTCTGGGACCAGTTCAAACCGGACCGGACCACCCAAGTTAGTCGGGTCCAGTCATCGCCATCACCAGGACTGGCTAGCCCGGTCCCGCCTCCAAGACTTGACTGGTCGGACTATTCGGAACCCTGAGGAGCAGAGACAGGCAATCGGTGGATGTGGACCACAACTCGTGGATATCGTGAAGATGCTGGAAGGTATCACGTCCTCACAACCTACATTTATATGCATCGATTCCCTCGATGAATGTGTTGGAGTGCAGAGAGTGAGGGTCCTTGATTCGTTGAAACAGATCCTTCAGAAGTCCCCAACCACACGCATATTCATAACTGGCCGACCCCACATTCGAGCGGAGATGGAAAAGTGTCTTGCTGGACGAACGATAAGTGTATCTATATGTCCCACCAAAGGCGATATTATCGAATACCTTCGTGTCAAACTAAGCGAGGACGAAACGCCTGATGCCATGGATACAAGGCTAGAGGAAGAAATTTTGGAGAAGATTCCCGAGAATGTATCTGAAATGTGGGTAGGGGCAAAGAACCTCATCTGACATGATGCGCTAATAGATATATAAGGTTTCTACTGGCTTTCCTGAATATCGAGGCAATCTTGAAAGAATCGACAATATATAGGAGACGAGAAAGGTTGAGGAAAATGACGGGCGGATCTGGATTGGGAGATGCCTACGGTGCCACGATAGAACGGATAGAGGCGCAGGGTGGGGACAAGTCGGGACTCGGGATGGCAGCTTTGATGTGGATCACTCATGCGGAACGGCCATTGAGTGCGGATGAGCTCTGCCACGCTCTCGCGGTCGAGCTTGGCTCCACGAATTTCAATGGCGACAACGTCCCTTCAGTGTCAACATTACTGGGCTGCTGTCAAGGGCTTATCACTGTGGACGCGGAGGCATCAACTGTGCGGCTAATCCACTTTACTCTACAAGAATATCTTTCTACCTCCCGGGAGATTTTTAGTAGACCTCACTCGACAATGGCAGAGATCTGCTTGACCTGTCTAAATTCCGAGCAGGTTAAGGCCGCCCCGCCCTATCAACCCCTCGACATTCTTAACATGCCCTTTCTAACATACTGTTCTCTCTACTGGGGGGTCCACGCAAAAAGGGACCTCTCAGACCATGCAAAGTCACTTGCTCTGCAGCTGCTCCAGAAATGCGACGGCCACATATCTGTCAAATCTCTTTTGCAACAAGCAGAGGATTGGTATGTTTGGAATAGAGGTCTACTTCCCCCGTTCAGCGGACTACACTGGGCATCGTTTTTCGGGATAGTTGAGATCGTGGCTGCCTTGATAGAAATGGGGTGTTATGATATCGACGCAGCGGATTTTGGGGGGCGCACACCGCTTGCATGGGCTGCTCGCAATGGCCATGGGGAAGTGGTGAAGATACTACTCGAGCAGGGAGGGGTCGACCCCAACAAGCCAGATGATTACGCCGAAACACCTCTAGCTCTTGCCGCTTCCTATGGGCACGAGCAGGAAGTGAAGGTTCTACTCGGACGAGAAGAGGTCGACCCCGACGGGCCAGATTATTGGGGCCAAACACCGCTCTCGCGTGCCGCTATTTTTGGAAGTGAGGGAGTGGTGAAAATACTACTCGGGCGGAAAGAGGTCAACCCCCACAGGCCTGATAATACCGGTACAACACCGTTTGGGCATGCATCTCAAAGAGGAAATAAGGAAGTGGTAAAAATACTGCTCGCGTATCAGGAGGTCGGCCCTGATATGCCCGATACATGGGACTCAACACCACTCTGGCATGAGGCTGCGGGTGGAGATGAGGGAGCGGCAAGTATACTACTCAAGCGTGATGAGGTCAACCCCGACTGGCCAGATGGTGCCGGCAGGACACTGCTCTCGCATGCTGCTTCAAATGGACATGAGGGAGTAATGAAAATACTACTCGGATCTAAATTGGTCAACCCCGACAAGCCAGATAATCGCGGCAGAACACCGCTCTCTTATGGCGCTGCGGGGGGACGCGAGGGAACGGTGAAAATACTCCTTGTGTGTGACGAGGTCAATCCCGACAAGCTAGATAATTACGGCCAATCACCCCTCTTCCATGCCGCACTTCATGGAAAGGAGGGAGTGGTTAAAATGCTACTCGTGCAGGAACAGGTCAACCCCGACCAGCCAACCCTTTGGGGCCAAACACCCATTTCGATCGCTGCTTCGTGTGGACGTGCGGGAGTGGTAGAAATACTACTCGGACGGCAAGAGGTCGCGCCCGACAAGCCAGATGATTTCGGCAGAACACCACTCATGCATGCCGTTAGTAATGGCCATAACAAAGTGATAGCACTGCTACAGTCTCGCGGTGCGCTAACCCCCAGCACGGCTTGAACCCTAGGAGGTGCCACCCTGTGAAAATCACCCCCATTCCCTCCCTTCCGGACTGTGCTGTTCATAGAAGTTGTCTGTGGACATTATCCTTTTCAGGCGAAGGAAATCTTATGGGATGGAAATGCGCATCTACATCATCGCCTATGTGTGAAATCTAAAAATGTGGCGAATAGAAGTTGTACCGTTGACAAAGAGGAGGGCTCGGGGATGCAAAAGACTATATCAAAGACTAACTTATAACTTGCTTCTTGACCTGCCTCTCTACAATGACGGGCAGAGGGGAGTCTTTAAATACACAATAATTCTTCAGTCTTCCACGCATCTTCTCAACACTCTCACGCCATTTCCACAAGTTATCACGCAATGTTCACTGCCCCGCTTTCCCCTCTTTTCTACCCCGCTCGGTCAATCATCAACCCCTCTTCTCACACCAATCACGGGTTGTTAGGCCATGGGGATTCCTCCGATCTTTCTAGCACCTTCTATGCCGCGGAGTTGTGGGTGTTGGAATCCGGAGAGCGCCGGGGATTTACAACATGAAACTCCCTGTTTGATAGTCGAGTGATGATATGAGCCACTGTACATAAGGTATAGTGGGGTCTGGTTAATGGGGTAAAATAGTTCTATTATGCTAGGGGGGCTTAGTTTACAACATGCGGTTTTCACTCAATCATATTTGTTCCTCTCTAGTTGCAGATTCCTTCTTGCGCCTTTTTCATCTTTTTTCCCTTTACTCTTGTTTTTTCTTCCTTTTCCTTTTCTTTCTAACCAACCGCTTCCGTGGGCGACATATAAGCTATATATATAGAACGGGTTTTTTTCGGGGGTTTTTTTCTTCACAAATTGGAACAGTGGTATATGATAGCACAAGGGTCCTTGAGGTGAGCAATATAAAGACCGCACCTGGATCTATCATAGTAGGCTAGTTGCCCTAGACTATACAGCGTAACAAATAGTACGGCATTGCATTTAACCCATCTGAATCACGACTTTCGGCCACGAGAGCAGTCCTCCCATCTATTCGCTTCACGCAAGGGAACGGAATCCCAGGAGGAAATGACGGAAAGGTTAGAAAAAAGCCAACCCGCATAACCGTAAGTGAGCAACCACCGCTCACTCAGTAGGAAATGTAAAAATATCGTCGGTGAATTGAAAAAGGAGAAAGCACGAGGAATGAAAATCGTCAAAGGCTAACAAAGACAAAGAGAAAAGGTCTATTCACGTCTGAGAGTTCTCGCCCTCGCTCTCTTCCCGACGAACTTGAATTCTGAAGCTTGCCGTCCCGGCAACAGCATATTAATCCATCCCTACCCCGACAGCGAACACCACCAATTCTCTCACTAATGTATCTAGCTAACCTCTCATTATCAACCTCAAAGAAATAAAAACAATCTCTTCTCACAGAGCCCACAGCCCAAATTCTAGCCGTGCGATGCCGGCGGGCTGCCCCATCCATAGATGTGAGTATGCAGGGTGGGGTCCAGCAGATTGGCTTTTCATTTTCACTCGCTTATCTCGCCCATCCCGCCGCCAACTTGATGACATGAGAATACCAGTGGAGTGGAGATTCGGGGGGGATAGTACACTGCTGGGTATACTCAAAGACAGCTATTCTCTCCCCGAACAGGCCGCGTCTATACCGCAGGATGCTCTCAGCCCAGATAGCACGCCTTTCCAGATGGGCGGGAAAGGACATCCCCGGGCCACTTGCCGAAGGGCAACTCAACCATACAGAGCTCCTAATTAACCAAAGATGGGAGTAATGGAACATAATACCGGCTCTTCAGCTCCCTTACTCGGTATAGGTAGAGAGTACAGTAGTGTTGCAGGAAATAAACCGCGCAACAGGTCAAACGGTCGGACTCGAGTAGGGCTAAACTATAGGGTAACTTCATTCGCTCGTCATCCTAAAACTAACTAACCAAACATAAATATTATATAATAATAATATTATTATTATAAGAATAATAAAACTACCTCAATCATTCTATCGCCTCCCACACCTGTCAATCTCTTCATTCATGACCCCATTTTCCTGCATACCTCCTTAATAACAATAAAGGAAAAACATACTCATAAACCCTTCCGTCAATCCTTTCTTCTCCA